>WBZM01003055.1_pt2 | contig 10726 bp, 8 predicted proteins | sample 5204271 | NCBI WGS metagenome assembly WBZM01 (sample SAMN12344346, study PRJNA552823) | activated sludge metagenome | biome: Activated sludge suspended growth; feature: Nitrification reactor; material: Wastewater; isolation source: activated sludge from nitrification reactor of wastewater treatment...
CGTCAGTACCGCCACCAGCGCCGCCTCGCGCCCGCCTCCTCAGGCGCCCGCTGGCGGCGAGCCCCACCCCGGCGGCACCACGGCCACCGCCATCGGCGCGGTCGCGGCGACCTCCGAGCCGACGCTCGACGTGAAGATCCGCTCGACCAGCGAGAGGCGCCGCGACCCGCACACGAGCAGGCACGCGCGCTCCCGCACCGCCGCCACCGCCAGCCCGCGGACCAGCGGCCCGTCGACCACGTGCACCCGCGCCTTCACCCCGAGGCGCGCCGCCCAGTCGTGGGCCGACGCCGTCCCGCGCTCACCGATCACCCGCTGCACCCCCTCCCACGCGTCGGCGGGCATGTACTGATCGAGGAGGTGAGGGAGCTGGATCCCGTGCGCGAGCACCAGCTCGCGGCCGAGCGCCCGCGCGAGCGCGTCGCCGAAGCGGAGCGCCCCGACCGCGTCCTCCCCCAGGTCGGTGGCCACCACCACCGGCCCGTCCCCGATGTCCTGCGTCACGAGATCCGGCGGCACCACGACGAGCGGCGCCTCGGCCCGACGCACCAGCCGCCGCGCCACTCGGCCGAGCCGCACCAGCGGCTCCTGCCCGCGCGGCGCCTTGCGGCCGAGGATGAGCCCGTCGGCCCGCTTCGCCTCGACCGCCGCCCCAAGCCCGTCCTCCGCGCTCGTCGACCGGCTCACGTCGACGTCGTCGAAGGCCGCGCGCGCCCCCGCCTTCGCCACCTCGCGCTCCGCCGCCGCCTGCAGCCACTCCTGGAACGACTCGATCGGCAGCTCGATGTCCCGCGCCGTGTCGGGGTACGCCTCGATCACGTGCACGCCCACCAGCCGCTCGGCCCGTGCGTGCTCGTGGAGCCAGCGCGCGAAGTGGATCGCCCCCTGGCTCAGCCCCCGCAGATCGAGTCCGACAATCCAGCGCATCGCACCTCCTCGGCCTCGTCGGCCGGCCGCAGGATAGCCAACCCTGCCGCCGCAACGCGTACATTGGCAAAATTTGCCGCCTTGATGCGCGTAGACGCCCGTGCGACACGCCGACCGGGGATTCACGCGAGCCGCGAGGTGGATCCACCCGCGTGCTACCGTCCCCGGATGCGGCATATCGGCACCCCCCTCGCGCTCCTCCTCGCCCTCCCCCTCGGCGCCTGCAACGGCGACGACGCCAGCACAGGCACCGACACGGCCTCCGCGACGGGCACGACGACGACGTCCGCGACCACCACCGCCACCACCGCCGCCACCATGGGTGGCACCGCCACCGAGTCCTCCTCCACCGGCTCCGGCTCCGACTCCAACACCTCTGGCTCCTCCTCCTCCTCGACCACCGACGGCACCGCCACCGCGACCTCGGGCACGACCGGCACCTCCGGCACCTCGACCACCAGCGACACCACCACCACCACGGGCGGAGTGAGCAGCACCGGCGACACCACCACCGGCGGCGACTGCGGCGGCGGCGGGATCGTCGACTACTCCTTCATCTGGATCTCCAACTCGCCCGAGAACACGGTCTCCAAGATCAACACGATGACCCTCGTCGAGGAGGCCCGCTACAACACCGGCCCCAACGGCGACCCCTCCCGCACCTCGGTGAACCTCAAGGGCGCGGTCGCGGTGGTCAACCGCGGCGGCGGCGTCACCAAGATCGCCGCCGTCGAGGACGAGTGCGTCGACAAGAACAACGACGGCATGATCTTCACCTCCAAGGGCGCGAACGACGTCAAGCCCTGGGGGCAGGACGAGTGCGCCCTCTGGAACACGCCGCTGCCGGCGGCGTCGCGGCCCGCGGCCTGGACCTCGGGCGAGAAGCAGGACCCCAACGACCCGTGCTCGCCGCTGATCAACGAGCACCTCTGGGTCTCCGCCCCGCAGGGGAGCGACGCCTTCGTCTACCTCCTCAACGGCGAGACCGGCGCGATCATCAAGCAGGTCCTGGTCCCCGGCGCCAACGGCGGCCTCGGCATCTACGGCGGCGGCGTCGACGCCAACAACGACTTCTGGGGCGTCACCTACTCGCAGGGCCCGCTGGTCCACGTCCGCTACGCCGACTTCACCTTCGAGACCATCCCCCTCCCCGGCTTCTCCGGCGGCGCCTACGGCTTCACCGTCGACTCCAAGGGCCGCTCGTGGGTCGGCGGCTGGGACAACAGCCTCATCCGCTACGACCCGATGACCAAGGAGTGGGTCCAGACCACCGGCATCCCCGGCCAGTACAACGGCCTCAGCCGCGGCATGAACGAGGACGAGAACGGCGACCTCTGGGCGGCCTTCCTCGGCTTCGGCGGCCCCCAGGGGATCCTCCGCGTCGACACCGACACCGCCACCTTCGTCGAGATGATCGACGACGCCAAGCTCTCCGGCGTCTCGACCCCCACCGGCGCGAGCGTCGACATCATGGGCAAGATCTGGATGGTCGATCAGTCCAAGGACGGCGGCGGCGCCTTCGTCTACAACCCCGCGGACATGAGCGTGAAGTGGGTCGGCGGCCTCAACGGCCCCTACACCTACTCGGACATGACCGGCTACGCGCTCAAGAACGTGCTCCCGCAGTGAGCCGCGGCGGCCCCGCCCGCCGCGCCCGCCTCGCCCCCCGACCTGCCCGCCGGCACCTGGCCTCGCGGGCAGGTCCTTTCGCGCCCGCCTCGCCCCCGACCTGCCCGCCGGCACCTGGCCTCGCGGGCAGGTCCTTTCACGCCCACGGGCGCCGCCTCGCCCGCGGCGAGCCCCGCTCACGCCTTCGGGCGGTGCTGATCGATCAGGATCGCGTTGCCGTCGGGGTCGACCAGCGTGATGTGGCCGACCCCGCGCCCCTCGGGGTCCGTCGCGCCCGTCAGCGCCACCCCGGCCGCCTCCAGCCGCGCCTGGATCTCGCGCACATCGGTGAAGGGATCGACCGGCCTCGCGTCGGCGTCCCAGCCCGGGTTGAAGGTCAGGATGTTGCCCTGGAACATGCCCTGGAAGAGGCCGACGCGGGCGGGGCCGTTGCCCATGACGAGCCACCCCTGGGCCTGCTCCCCGTGCATGACGGTGAAGCCGAGCGCCTCGTAGAAGGCGCGGCTCTTGGCGATGTCCTTGACGGCGAGGGAGACGGAGAATGCACCGAGTTGCATGGGCGATTTCGCCACCGCACTCTGCCTCGCCGGCCCGTCGCCCGTCAACACGGCCCCGGCGCTCTGGCGACGCGGTAGCCTCCGTGCATGCCGGACGCGCTGCTCCGCCTCCTCCTCGCCGCCGCCGCGTTCGTGCTCCTCCACGTCGGCGTCGCCGGCTCGCCGCTCCGCGCCGTGCTCGTCCGTCGCCTCGGGAAGGGCTACCTCGGCCTCTTCTCGCTCCTCTCGGCCCTCTCGCTCGCCGCCATGATCGGGCCTACCACGCGGCCGCCGCGCCGAGCGTCAACTTCGACCTCTGGGTCACGCCGCGCTGGGCGCTCTGGCTCCCCTTCGTCGGCATGCCCCTCGCGCTCTTCCTCCTGGTCGCGTCGATGACGACGAAGAGCCCGACCGCCGTCGGCGCCGAGGCCCTCCTCGCCGCGCCCGAGCCCGCCCGCGGCGTCCTCCGCCTCACCCGTCACCCGATGCTCAGCGCCTTCTCCCTGTGGGCGCTCCTCCACCTGGCGGCCAACGGCGACGCCGCCTCGGTGGTCGTCTTCGCGGCGGTCCTCGTCGTCTCGGTCAATGGTATGTACAGCATCGATCGCAAGCGCGCGGCCGCCGAAGCGGAGGGCTGGGCCCGCTTCGCCGGGGTGACCTCGCGCCTCCCCTTCGCCGCCATCGCCAGCGGCCGCAACCACCTCGCCCTCGCCGAGATCGGCGCCGCCCGCCCGATCGCCGGCCTCGCCCTCTGGGGCCTCCTCCTCGCGTCGCACGCGTGGATCTACGGCGCCTCGCCGCTCCCCTGGTAGGCCACTGCTGCCCACACACCGAGGCCCCGCGACCCCATCGGGAGCCGTCGCCCCCACCACCGCGAGCGCCGCGCGCACGCGCTGCACTCAGCCCTCGCCAGCCGCCGGGCGAGCCGGCATCCTCCGGGGATGAACTCGACGACGACGGTGAGAGCGGGTGCGGGGGCGTGGCGGCGCGGCGGGAGGCTCATCGCCTTCGCCGTCGGCGTGGCGGTGGTCGGCTGCGGCGACGACGGCACGTCGAGCTCGACGACCTCGGGTGACACGGCCACGACCACCGCGACCACCTCGACCACCGCGACCACCTCGACGGTCACCTCGACGACCACCACCGCGAGCACCAGCGACGGCACCACCGGCACCACCGACACCTCCACGTCCTCCTCGACGACCGCGACCGCGACGACCGCGATGGAGACGACCGGCACCACCGGCGACCTCTGCGGCAACGGCATGGTCGACGACGGCGAGGTCTGCGACGACGGCGTCAACGACGGCGCCTACGACGGCTGCGCGCCCGGCTGCGCCGCCCTCGGCCCCCACTGCGGCGACGGCGTCCCCGACGACCCGGAGGGCTGTGACGACGGCAACGACGTCGACGACGACGCCTGCTCGAACGCCTGCGTCGCCGCCAGCTGCGGCGACGGGATCGTCCAGGACCCCGAGGTCTGCGACGACGGCAACGACGACGACACCGACGCCTGCGTCGCCGGCTGCCTCGCCGCCAGCTGCGGCGACGGCTTCGTCCAGGCCGGCGTCGAGGAGTGCGACGACGCCAACGACGTCGACACCGACGCCTGCCTCGGCACCTGCGTCGCCGCGAGCTGCGGCGACAGCATCATCCAGGCCGGCGTCGAGGTCTGCGACGACGGCGTCAACGACGGCGCCTACAACGGCTGCGCGGTCGACTGCCTCGCCCTCGGCCCCAAGTGCGGCGACGGCATGACCAACGGCCCCGAGGAGTGCGACGACGGCAACATGGTCGACAACGACGCCTGCTCGAACGCCTGCAAGGGCTCGTTCGCCGGCACCTTCACCCCCTGCGGCGCCACCCTCAACCTCGGCCCCTCGCAGGCGATGTGCGACTCGGCCTACGCCAACACCAAGGTCTCGGTCACCGTCAACACCGGCATCCAGAGCTGGACCGTCCCCTTCACCGCCACCTACCGGATCGAGCTCTGGGGCGCCGAGGGCGGCAAGCACAACTTCGGCGTCGGCGGCCGCGGGGCGCACGTCCGCGGCGACTTCAACCTCACCAAGGGCGACGTCCTCAAGATCCTCGTCGGCCAGAAGGGCAAGGACGGCACCTCCTACGACGTCGGCGCCGGCGGCGGCACCTTCGTCGCCCGCGCCGACAACACCCCGCTCATCGTCGCGGGCGGCGGCGGCGCGGCCGGCAACTGCGGCGGCGGCTGGAACCTCCCGCAGCAGGACGGCAAGTCGATCGCCGGCAACGGCCAGGGCGGCGACTCGTCGGGCGACGGGCAGTGGTGCGGCTGCGGCGGAGCCGGCAGCGCCGGCGGCGGCTTCCTCACCAACGGCAAGAACAGCGGCGCCAAGGCCTTCGTCAACGGCGGCGCCGGCGACAGCACCGAGCGCCCGGGCCAGTGCGTCGACTCCGGCCTCGGCGGCTTCGGCGGCGGCGGCAACGGCGGTAACGGCGGCGGCGGCGGCGGCGGCTATGAGGGCGGCAACGGCGGCGGCGTCAACGGCGACGGCACCTACGCCTACGGGAAGGGCGGCAAGTCCTTCAACAGCGGCACGAACCCGATCGCCGAGGACGGGATCCGCGTCGGTCAGGGCGAGCTCAAGATCACCAAGCTCTGATCCGCCCGCGATCGTCCGCACGCGGACGGCATGTCCTCTCGGTCAGGCCGACCGCGCCGGCTCCATCCCCGCTCCGGGCTCGACCTCCACGATCCGCGCGAGGATCGCCCGCCCGCCGCCGACCAGGCGGAGCGGCGCGCCCTCGCCCGGATCGACGCGGATCGCGTCGCCGGCGGCGAGCTCGACCCCGCCGAGCGAGCGACCGCCCTCCGGCGCGAGCACCACCCACGTCGCGCCGGCCTCCCGCTCGAGGAGGGCGGGCGCGCCCGGGGGCAGGACCTCGACGCGCTGCCCGAAGGCGCCGCGGCGGGTCATCACGTTGAAGTCGCGGGTGGGCCCGGCCACCAGCCTCCCGCGGGCCGGCCGATCGCCCGAGAACGCGTGCGGCGGGCCGCCCTCGACCAGCCGCGCCGGCGCGTCGCCCTCGACCTCGAGGTCCATGCCGGCGCCGTCGAGCACGAGGATCGTCCGGTCGACCCCCGGGAAGGGCGAGAAGTCGGCGTCCGCGTCGACCTCGGCGACGCTCACCCGCCAGCCGAAGTCCTCGCCACCCGCCGGGTGACGGGCGATCTCGGTGGTCCAGCCGGCGCCGTTCTTCCAGCGCATCCGGCGATGCCGCGCGCGCGCGAGGAGCACCGGCGCTGGCGCCCCTGGCATCAGCCCCGAGACCTCCCGACCGAGGCGATCGACGATCCCCAGCGCCGCGTCGACGTCGGCCTCGCCCACCGCCGGGTTGATGAAGAGGAGGCGGAAGGCGTTGGGCCCGCCGGCGATCGGCTGGTAGCCGATCATCGTCGACCCCTCGGCGAGCATCCGCGCCTTGATCGCCGGCGCCAGCGCGTGGAGCCGCTCACGCGCGTCGGCGCGGCCGAGGTCGAGGGGGCGGAGATCCGGCGGCACCCACCAGAAGCAGCAGTTCACCCACGAGGGCGGGGCCGCCAGGGCGAAGCGCGGGTCGCCGGCGAGCCGCGCCGCGCAGGCGTCGGCGAGGCCGACCGCGTGGTCGATCCGCTCCGCGAGCGCCGCCTCGCCGCGCGCCCGCCAGACGAGCCACGCCTTGAGCGCGTCGACCCGCCGGCCGCAGAGGAAGGTGTGATCGCCGGTGTCGAGGTCGGCGTTCGGCTTGTCGGGCTGGAAGAGGTACTCAGCCCGGGCCGCGAACGCCTGCCTCATGAGACCGGTCCCACGGACCAGGAACGCCGAGCACTGCTGGGTCGCCCCGACCATCTTGTGGAGGTTCCAGGCGAGCGAGTCGGCGCGCTCGACCCCCGCCATCCGCCACGCCTGCCGCGGCGAGAGCAGCGCCGACGCGCCGAAGGTGCCGTCGACGTGGAGCCAGAGGCCCTCTCGCGCGCAGACATCGGCGAGCGCCGGCAGCGGATCGAATGCGCCGAGCACCGTCGTGCCGGCGGTCGCGTTGACGAAGAAGGGGAGCTCGCCGCGCCCGCGCGCGTCGGCGATCGCGGCCGCCAGCGCGTCCGGGCGCATACGGCCGGCCGTGTCGCACTCGACCACCCGCAGCGCGCGGCGACCGAGGCCGAGGAGCGCCGCCGCCTTCGGCAGCGAGTAGTGGGCGTGCGCAGAGGTGAAGGCGCAGAGGCGGGGGCCGCCCGCGGCGCCGCGCTCGGCCGCCTCCGGGTCGACGCGGAGGCGCGCGAGGTGGAGGCCGTAGAGGTTGGCCATCGACCCCCCCGGGGTCATCGTCCCGTCGTGCTCGGGCCAGCCGGCGAGCGCCGCGAGGCGACCCAGGAGCGCGCGCTCGACGAGCGTGAACACGGGCGCCGCCTCGTAGGTGCTCATCGTCGTGTTGAGCGCCGCCCCGAGCCAGTCGCCCACCACCGCGATCGGATCAGCGCCGGCGAAGTTCTGGTTGAAGAAGCGCGGGTGCAGGGTCCGCACCGAGCCCTGGATCACCGCGTCGACGGCCCGGAGGAGCGCCTCGTCGCCCACCGGCGCCGCGCCGGGCTCGAGCCGGAGGGCGGCGCCCGCGGCCTCGAGGTCGGCGGCGAGCGCCGCCAGCGAGGCCAGGCGGGTCACCGGCGGCCGCCGATCATCGGCGTGGCGGAGGAGGTCGAGGAGGCGATCTGCGACGGCGCCGAGGAGGTTCTCCACCGCCCGAAGCTCACGCCTCGCGGCGCGCCCCGTCAAGGGGCCGACGCGGCCGCGGCCTCACCCCGCGCCTGCCCTCACGTGTCCCGAGGGACACCTCACGCCGTCATCGGCCCGCCCGCCGGGCGAGCCTCCCAGATCGCGTCGCCGGCGACGAAGACCCGCCGCGCCACGCCGTCGGCGCCGACCACCGGCACCGCCCAGGCGAGGCGCGCGGGCGCCTCGTCGTACGAGAGCGCCGGCTCGCCGACCACCTCACCCGGCCGCGCGCGGGCCTCGACGCGGCGACGGATCGCCGCCGCGTCGACCCACACCTCCGCCGGCGGACAGGCGCCCAGCCCCTGCCCGCGGCGCTCGAAGCTCGAGTAGCGGGCCAGCTCACCATCCGGGAGGAGCTGGAAGAACGCGGCGATCCGATCGCCGGCGAGCACCGGCACGAACCACCCCTCCCGCGCGCCCCCCGGCGCGACCACCGGGATCGCTGCGCCCACGCGCCCGCTCGCCCGCACGGCGTCGCTGCCGACCGTCGCGCCGGCCAGGAGCGCCCGCGCGCGGGCGACGATCGCCGCCTCCTCCAGCATCCTAGACGTGCTTCAGCGCCGCGGTGAAGCCGTAGCGGTAGGTCTGCGTGTTCCAGTTCTCCCACTGCGTGATCACCCCGCCGTCCTCCGGGTGCGCGCAGTCGGTCGGCGGCCACGGATCATAGATGAGGAGCCCCTTGAACGCGACCTCGGTGGGCAGCGTGAAGAGGTTCTGCGTGTAGCCGACCACCGTCCGCGAGTGACCCGGGATGAAGCTGATCATCGGCCGGTTCGCCCGGATCTCGTCGCGGTAGACCGACCAGTCGGGCGTGGCGATCTTGGTCGCGTCGAGGGTGTTCGAGCTCAGCTTCTCGATCGTCGTCACGACCTTGTCCTCCTGCCCGTAGGGGAGCCCGTTCGGGACCTCGCAGGTGCCGAGGCCGAGCTCGGTGGCGAGGCGCGGCTGGTCGTACGAGTAGCGGTAGAAGTTGAGGAGCATCTCGACGCTGGCGGCGACGCACCACACGCTGGTCTGCTGGCCGCGGAGCTCGTAGCAGGGGTGGTGATCGGCGGGCCGCGTCGAGTAGTGGATCTCGCGGGTGTCGACGAGCTTCCGCAGGATCTTCGGCAGATCGAAGGCGACCCGCGTGATCAGCGTCGCGTCGATCCGGCGGACCACCGGCGCCTTCCAGGCCTCGATCCGCGCCTTGAAGGTCGCCGACCGCGCCTCGCGGACCTTCGCCGGCGACTCGTCGAGGAGGCTCCAGCGCTCGAAGTTGCCCGGCTCCAGCGGCTTCCGCTGCGGGGTCGTCGGCGGCACGACCGCCCAGGTCCGCCACTCCAGGAGGAGCACCTCGCGGCCGCCGAGGAGGAAGAGGAGGCCGATCTTCGGGAACGAGTAGGCGACGAAGCGCACCTCGTCGAAGCGGAGGTCGGGGCGGGCCGCCCGCGCCGCCGCCGTCGCCTCCTTCACGATCGCCTTCTCGTTCCACGCGATCCCCGTCGACACCCCGAGGAGCGGCTCCCCGAGGGCCTCGTGCGCGCCGACGTCCGAATAGCCGACCACCTTGCGGCCGCGGCTCAGCGGCACCCGATAGAAGAGCAGCGTCCCGTTGAGGTCGTAGACCGGCGTCCCCGCGCCGGTGATCCGCCCGCCCTCGAGCTCGTCGGCGAGCACCCCGGTGTTGGCGAGAGCGTTGAGTTCGAGCCCGGCGACCCGGGCTACCTGCGCTTCGGTGAGTGGCATCGATTCCTCCGCCTCAGCGCGCGCCGAGGCACGCTCACCCTAGAGCAGCGCCGGCGGGCCGGCACGGGCAGAGTCTGCGGTGCTCCGCGGCGGACCCGGAAATTCCTTCGCCGCGCGCGAGCGCTCAGGCGACCACCAGCGCCGAGTCGTCGCCGTCGCGGCTGACGCTGAGGCGCGGTATCTCGGCCCGGACCGTCGCCCCCGCCCCGGGCGCCGAGGTGACGGTGAGGGTCCCGCCGAGGAGCTCGACCCGCTCGCGCATCCCAACGAGGCCGTGGCTCCGCGCCGACGCGACCGCCGGGTCGAAGCCGCGGCCGTCGTCGACGATCTCGACGATCACGCGGCGCTCGTCGGCGCTCGCCGTGAGCGTGACTGCACCCGCCTCGGCGTGGCGGGCCACGTTGGTCAGCGCCTCCTGGCAGACCCGGTAGATCGTGCTCTCGAGCGCCGGCGTGAGGCCGCGCCGCGGCAGGTCGACGCGCGCGTCGACCTGGAGGCCGCCGTCACGGAAGTCGTCGCAGACGCGCCCCAGCGCGGCGACGAGGCCCACGTCGTCGAGGATCGCCGGGCCGAGGAGGGCGACCGCGCGGCGGATCTCCTCGAGCGTCGCGTCGGCGATCGTCAGGGTCTTGTCGGCGAGGCGCCGCACCACCTCCGGCGCGTGCGCGCTCTGGCCGATGAGCTGGAGGTGGATCCGGATCGCCGTCAACGCCTGGCCGGCCGAGTCGTGGAGCTCGCGGGCGATCACCCGGCGCTCGGCCTCCTGCATCGCCACCGCCCGCGACGAGAGCTCGCGGAGGTGCTCCTCCTTCGCCCGCAGCGTCTCGTAGGCGGCGCGGAGCTCGGCCGAGCGCGCCGCCACCTGCTCCTCGAGGCCGGCGTTCAGGGCCGCCAGGGCCTCGCGCGCACGCCCGAGGTGATCGACCAGCGCGGCGATCCGCGCCTCGGCCCGGCCGATCGCCCGCACCGGCAGCCAGAAGACCAGCGCCGCCAGCACCAGCGCCAGCGGCCCGAAGCCGCCGAGGAGGCGGAGCGCGCCCGCCTCGGCCGGCCCCGGATCGGCGGCCACCCACGCGCGCGCGACCGCCTCGCCATGGAGGGCGATCGGCGCCGACGCCC
>WBZM01004154.1_pt1 | contig 10723 bp, 10 predicted proteins | sample 5204271 | NCBI WGS metagenome assembly WBZM01 (sample SAMN12344346, study PRJNA552823) | activated sludge metagenome | biome: Activated sludge suspended growth; feature: Nitrification reactor; material: Wastewater; isolation source: activated sludge from nitrification reactor of wastewater...
TACGTGACCGCCGTGCTGGATGGTCTGATCAACTGGGACTTCGCCGCGCAAAACCTGGCTTCCTGAGGCTGGCCCGGACCGCTCCAGATCGAGCGGTTCGGGATGCCGCCGGGTGTTGCCGCGTTAACTTTGGGCGAGTTGATACATCGACCAACCGAAGGTGAGTGAATGCTTCAGACGACGCGAGAGATGCGAGTGATCTCGGCCCCAACCTGAAAGACCTGAGCCCGCTCCGCCGGTGCTCGACGCTGGGGAAGCACTGAGCAAGCGACACCTCATGGGTCGAATCCGATCGAACCGGTCGCAATCAGCACCCGCTTACCCGTCCACTTCACACGAAGGATTTTTACCATGCCGGGGCGGTATGGGAGCATAACCCTATGGAAATGGGATTTGGATACCGAATATCAGGCCGTCATTCGGCGCCCGATGGTCATCGAGTTTGCCAAGTGGTAGTCGTCAACCCCGTTTCGAAGAGAGTTCCCATGACGAAATCGACCTTACGCTATTGGAATGCCTTGGCCCCGGAAAACCAGGCACATTGGACACCCATCACTGGTTTGGAGGGCATGGCCGAGGAACTCACCTTGAGCAGCGATCCCCAAACCGGCGAATACACCCGCTTAACGCGTTTTCTGCCGGGAGCGGATACGTCGCCGTTTGGTGGAAAGACGCATACCTACCCAGAGGAGGTCTTCATCGTCAGTGGCCGGCTGTATGACCACGCCTTTGCGATGTGGCTGGAGGCGGGTCATTATGCGAGCCGTCCACCGGGCGAACTGCATGGGCCCTTCACGACCGATGTCGGGTGCGTGGTGATGGAGATGTCGTTTCCTCAACGCAGTGACGATGCCGCTTAAGCCCGCAGTTAATCAATGCCTCGGCCTGATAGTGTTAACCGCTCATCAGCGACATGTTCCGCGCGGCCTTGAAAGTGGCGGCACTTGGCGATGCCGTGCATGAGTTCGCGGATCGCTTGCCCAGGCCACTAGAGGTCACCCCCCGAACAGAACCACAATTTGTTGCCCTCGCTATCGAGAAAACTGCCGACGTAATAGCCGCCATAGTCACTCACCGCATCGGCAATGACGATTTCACGAGCCTGCAGGGCCTCTTGAGTCGCCAAGGCATCCTCGACCCCGAGGGTGATTCGGGGGTTGGGAACGGCGGTCGGCGTTTGCCAGTCGGGTTTCAGCATCATGATCACCGACCCGAGCCACCACCCTACCCGTTCATCACCTTCGTAAGCAGGCGTCAGTTCCAGCATCTCTTCATAGAAGCGATTGGCGCGGTCCAGATCTTGGACCGCCAGGGCGATTACCTTTACCTGTCGCAACCCGAGTGGGGGTAAAAGTTCGTTCATCGCAAGATCCTCCTCAAGTCACCCGAATTTCCACCGATCTGGCGGTACGGCCGCGCGATGATCGCGGTTACCAACGCTTGCCCGGCCTAACCGCTCTCATCGGCGGCGTCACTGCAATTACGCGTTTCTCCTATTTGTTTCGACACTGACCGATGGGATAGGTCTCCATGGCATTGGCATGCGTCCGCTGAAGTTGGTGAGAGCCTTTCTCAGAAAGGGCCAGACTGTCCCCTGACTCCCTTCGTGATTGGACTCAACCGCATCCATTATGTTTTGGCCTGTGTGAGGGGGAAGCACACTTTCACATCCTCAACTACCCTGTTCATAGATGCATGGGTGATCGGAATGATTGCCTTACCTTCACTACAATAATGAGTAAGACAATGACCATGCGAATTTCCTTCTTTGCGATGCTTCTTTGCTGTTGTCTGGGAAGCAACTTGGCGTTGGCGCAGACGGTCTACACCTTTACGCCGGCTGGGGCGACGGGCACCACGGGTCCAACCCAGGCCATGATCGACACGGCTTATGCAGGCACCAATCTCAATGGCCAAGTGACGAGCGTTGGCGGCATTCAAAACTGGGTGATACCCACTTCTGGCCCCTACTTGATAGAGGCGTTCGGCGGGCAGGGCTATGGTCCCTTTGGTGGCCGAGGCGCCCACATCGCTGGCGAGTTCAACCTGAATGCGGGCGATACGCTCAAGATCCTCGTCGGTCAAAGGGCGCCGCCTTACCTCAACTATCCCTCAACGACCTATAACCACCAATTTGGCGGCGGCGGCGGCTCGTTTGTCACCATGACCGACAATACACCGCTGGTGGTGGCGGGTGGAGGCGGTGGAAGCCATGTCGCCTCTTATCTGGCCGCCAACGACGGGCAAATCACGACGAATGGCGCCGCCGGCGCGGCCGGAGTACTCATTGGGGCGGGTGGCACCGGGGGTCTCGGCGGTCAGCAGGCCACCAGCGCGGATGGCGGTGGCGGATTGCTCGGGAATGGCAACGGCACTGCCGCCGGTCAGGCCTTTGTGAACGGGGGTCTCGGCGGTAGCGATGAAGGGCTCGGCGGATTCGGCGGTGGTGGGGGTACGAGTTCCTGGAACAATTACCGTGGCGGCGGCGGCGGCGGCTACAGTGGCGGTGGCGGCGGCAATAATGACAGTAACACAGCCTGCTGCGCGGCGGGCGGCGGCGGCGGTTCCTACAATGCGGGGACCAGCCCCGTCAACCTCGCGGGCGTGCAGTTGGGTGATGGCTTGGTGCGTATCACCTTCCTGGATCTCCCCCCCTCAGCGGCCGCCAGGTCGATTCCGGTACTCACGCCACCGGGCCTGATCGCGATGCTGGTCTTGATGGCGTTCGGGGTCGCGGGCACGCTGCGTAAGCGGACGCGACGGTAAGCGAGGCGCGCGCCTTCCCCGACCGGTGGCCCTTTTCAGTTCCGCAAAACAACGCCAGCGACGGCGTGCGCGGATCGATGGAGCGACGACATCATCGATGGAACAAGCCTTCAAGGAGCCGGCAATCATGCCGCGCCGCCGCCTGACAACTTTGCGGTGACCCCGCGATTTTGCCGTCTACTATTAATTCGTCGACGCGCCGCGCCGATGAACGAGCGCGAGTTGTACCCACTACGGGGCGACTTCGTCGTCCCGTACTCGCGTTACCGCTGCCCGGCTTCGTCCAAGTAAGTCCCCTGTTCTTGGATCGGCGGCGGCTCCGCTCCGTGCGGGACGACGCTCAACTCGCGCCCATTGGACTCCAAGCTAGGCCACTCGGGGAACAACACTTTATGGATACGCGATATGCGAACACGATCATCAACGTCGCGCGTGGAGAGGCGATACCCCCTCCCTACGGAAAGGTCAATGACTTCCTGACGGAACCGGGGGGCGATCCGAAGGTTCGCTACGGCTGGAAGCGGTTGAAGGAATATTTCGAGGTTGCGGCCCGGTATAACGACGGGCATTGGCGCATCCCAGGTTATCTGGATGGCGTGAAGCTCAAGAACAAGCGGATTCCGCAGCCGGGGCAAAGTGGGATTCAGTGGTGTGGCATCTTTGCCACCTGGGTCTGGATCAAGGCTGGTGTGCCGGGCGTCTACTGGGCATCGCCAGGGATCAAGGGGCCGGATGTCAAGATCATCGCCGGCTTCAAAGGCATTGGCCTGGGTGATATTGGCGTCCAGACGGGTGGCTTGGTCCACCATTTTATCATCAGCAAGCTCAACGACCCGCCGGATAAACCGGGAGCGACGGTCGAGACCATCAACGGGAACTCAACGTACCAAGGAATCACGACTATATCGAGACCGCTCTCGGCGTTCAGCTACTACTACACGCTCGACAGCGGGTTCTTTGGCGTTCTACAGAAGATGTATGGGGAGTAGGCGCCGTTCAAGAGCGTGAGTTGTACCCACTTTGGAGAGACTTCACCTCCGTACTCACGTTACCACCACCCTGCTTGGTCCAGGGAAGGCTCCTGTCCCTGGACCGGGCAGCGGCTCCGTTGCCTGTGCTCTCCTTGGGGCGGCCTTTTTCAGGCCCTCAAACTCAGTGATTGTTGCTTCTCAAACTTGCCACGCCGGCCCGGTAGTAGCTGAGTTCCTTATCTTTTGGCGAAGGCTCAATATGGATTCCAGTCAGTTCGTCTTGTTAGGTCACCAAGAGTTCCAAGAGGGGTCTGAGCAGACCTTTGCCCCGGATGCGGGTGTTGTGTACAAACTGAAAGAAGCCCAACGTGGAGTGGCAGTTTTTCTTGTGAAATTCCCCGATGGGGTCGCAACCACGAGCGCAACAACGACCAGAACCCCTCGGCGGTGTTGATGAACCTCGTAAAAGCCGTCGCCGTCGTCATCGTGGGCGTATTCGCCCCGACTGTGGCACACCGTCCGATGGTCGAAACCCCACTCTGGCAAGCGGCGGTAAATGTCGTATTCATCGGTATACACCCGGGTTCCCGGCGCGATGAACCGCTCGATCAGCGGCCGGATCGTGACCTGCCGGACGTTCTCCAGCATCCGGATCACCACCGCCCCGCCCCGTTGGATCATCCCGAAAATCGGCGGCTTTTTCGCTGTCCAGGGTGCCGCGCCCGCGTGCCCCCTTCAGCCGGCGCCGCCGACCCCGGTGGCCTTTTTTTTCACTGCGTCCGGATGCCCTTTGTGACCGGTCACGACGTAGACTTCGTCGCACTCCACGTCCCCGACCCGGATCGGTTCGGGTTGGCGGGCGACGATCCCGTCCCGCAACGGCTCGGTCATGCGCTGAACGTCATCCGGGTTCAACCCCAACGCCTGGGCAATCTGGGCATTAGAAAGGTTCAAGCCCATGAAATACAGACACAAGATCCATACCCGTAACGGTTGATGACGCCCCGCCAACACCGTCTCGGTCAGATCGTAAAACGGCGATGGCAACGTTCACAATGATATTTCCGCCGCGCCGGTTGGGTGGTATCGCGACCCTGCTTCGTGATCTCCGCCGCGCCGCAGTGCGGACAACGGACCCCGTCGGGCCACCGCAACCGGCGAACGGTTTCGTAACACTTGACATCGTCCAGCAAATTTTGAAGGTTGATCATCGTTGGGGGGCTTGGGTCACGTCACGGTGGTTCGGAACCCGTACAGGGTAGCCCCCGCTCGCCGACGGGGCGAGCCATCCTCAACTGTCTGGAATCCAGATTGAGCCTTTTTTTATACCCTTCGTGATACGAACGTTGGTTTAGGGCCTACTGGGGTGGCGCTTACGATCTATCTTCAGTCATGGGTCGACAAGGTGTCTCGCAGGGCGCGGCATTGGACGAGGTAGCCCTCGGCGCCCGCCGTCTGAAACACGCCCTCGGCGGTGCTCAGTTCCATGTGGACCGCGCTCTCGTATCCTTGCAGCGCCGACAGTTCGGCCAGCCGCAGGTGAATTCGCGCGGCCTCCAGAACGGCGCCGTTGTTCTGCAGCAAACCCAGGGCACGATGCAGCCGATGCTGTGCTTCTTCCATCTTGCCCTCCGACCAAGCCAGTTCGGCGCGGGCGCGGTCCACGTGTCCGGCGAGTGCCCCGAATTCCCATCTACGGGGCTCCCCGTCGAGAGTCTGAAGCAGGGTTCGCGCTTCATCCAGCTGGCCCAACTCGGCTGCGATCTGAGCGGCAAGAGCCAGATAGCGGGCCTTGCGTTCGCTTGGCATCCAGTGAGTCAGTGTCGCGGCGCGCTTGAGACCACGGATGGCGTCCTCGCCTCGACCACTCCGGTGCAATAGTTCCGCGTAGCCGGGGTAGGGCTCCCACCCATGCTGATAGGCCTGCTGATAACAGTGCTCTGCCGCTTCCAATTCGCCGCGCGCCAGATGCACGTCGCCCATCAGGCGGTGAGCATCCCTCAGCGCCCAAGGTGCGCCGAGGAGGATGAGAGGGTCGGCGCGGACGAGGGCGTCCCGGGCTTGCTCCAGCCTGGCGGACGCGGCGAAGACTTCCGCCTGATGTATGAGGCAGGGACCGGCAAAGGTGTCGATATTGCTGCGTTGGCACCAGCGCGTGAAGCTTTTCTGCCACTGTCCCGCCCGCAGCCAATCCTCGCCATTGCAACAGCTGGCAATCATGCCGCAATAGACCAGTCCGCCCACCAGGGGCGATACAGTTCCGGAGAGCACCGCCGCGCCGGCTTCGTCCTGCAAGGCCAGGCCAGCCTTCGCATCGCCACTGGCCTGCAGGCCGATGCCCCAGATTAGCATGCCCATGGATTCGATGTCGGCGTTGCCCAGCACGTGGCCGATGTCCCGCGCTTCCTGGGCAAGCCGGATGGCTTCGGACAGCTCCCCCAGGTTGAGGTGGAGGCGCGCGGTCATCCAGGCCAGATAGCCGTGCTGCTCACCCTGGGGTAAGCCGCTCAGCAAGCGTTCCGCGCGACGCAGGCAGCCTTGCGTCACGGCCAGATCCAGCGATTCCATCTGGATGCGCGCCAGGCTGATCAGAGTCCGGGCGGCCGCTTCGCGCGCTCCACGGCTGGAATAGACCACGGCGGCGCGTTCCAGCGGTCCCACGGCACTGGCCAGGTCGCCCGCGCACTGCGCGGCGATGCCCCAGCGTTCCAGGGATGCGGCGTCCAGTGGTTGGATTTGGTCGGCCTCCTTGAATGCCCGCATCGCGTCCTGCCATAGGGCCTGGGCGAAGCTGCGTTCCGCCTGGGCCAAGACCGGCTTGTCCCCTGCTGGGGGGGTGTCGGCCGCCTGGCTCTCCTCGGGCATGAAGCGGTATCCGCGCCGCGCATAGTTACGGATCGCGCCCTCCATTCCGCCCTGTTGCAGCGCAACACGGGCGAGACTGACCGCCCTTTGCAGCGAACTCTCGGTGACCACCACGCCCGGCCACAAGGTATCGAGCAGTTCCTCCTTGCTCACGACCCGGTCACGGTGTTCGACGAGGTAGCACAGCAAGTCGAACACGCGCGGCTGGAGCAGCACCTCTTGCTTGTCCAGGCGCAAGTCTCGTCGGCTCGGGTCGAGCTCGAAGGTCCCGAAACGGTGGATACCGGAGGTCATCTGGAGTGTGGGCGAATCGGCGCGGTAAGGGATTTGATAATGATAAGAACTTAATCCGAACACGGAAAGGACTTGAGTCGCGCGCTGGCGCATCCTGGCATCGTCCCCCGCTGAAGACCCTTCGGCGGTCAGACAACGAGAGCACCGTTGGTGCCTCTTCATTCACTTCATCGAGAGGAGTTTCAGCATGCAAACCTTCGCCATTCGTCGCAAGAGCAACTGGAAAGACACGGCCGAGTTAAGCGTGACGGCCGGGGTGTCCGCTCGGGTCGGCAACGAGGAAATGCCTGACCAAGTCCGTTGGATTCGCTCCTACGTGGTTCGCGAGGATGACGGCCGTCTCGGCACGGTCTGCATCTACCAAGGCGAGGACGCCGACGCCATCCAGGAACATGCCCGCCGCGTGGGCATGAGCGCCGACGAGATCGTTCTGATCGAGGATACAGTGGTGGTTCGCGAGGACCCGGTCAACCAGATGGCGAGCGTCGCCTAGACAGCAACAACCGCACTGTGACGGCAGTCCACTGGACTGCCGCCGCTGCGGCACTTCCATCTGAAACAATAGAAACAAACATGGTGGAGAGGAGAAATCGGACAGAAATACCTCTTCCATAAACTTGATGGCGCAAGTTGAATGAATTGATTCTCAACCCATAAATCCCAAGCACTTTATGAACCATCTTTGAGGAAGTTTACCATGAATACTCTGATCGCGACCGCTTCTGCCGACAACGGCGTCAATGTTGAAGCCCTGCTCGGCGCGCGCCAAGCGCTTTCCGAGGCCCCCGAGGCCGCCCAGTTCAAGTGGCGCGCCAGCTGTGAATGGATCAGGGGCACCCGCGCCCGTACCCACATCGACAGCTTCTTCGGCCTTGGAGAAGAGCAGCGGCGCAAGCAAGTGCATCATGTGGAAACTGATCACCCGGAGATATTCGCTGCCGAAGACCACGGCGCCACGCCGGTAGAAATCGTGCTTTCCGGCTTGGCCGGCTGCCTGACGGCGGGTATCGCCGCCGTGGCGCAGAACCGCAACATCCAGCTGCACTCGGTCAAGGCGACGCTGGAAGCGGGCATGGACCTGCAGGGCATCCTGGGCATTGATGGCGACGTGCGCAATGGCTTCGACGGAGTGAAAGTCACCTATGCCATTGACGCGAATGCCAGCCGCGAGGAAATCGAGGCGCTGGTGGCCCAATCGCAGAAGCGCTCGGCGGTGTTTGACATCATCACCAATCCGACCGATGTGTCGGTGGTCGTGGCGTGATCGCCATCATGGCGGCCTGCGGGGCGAACGCCGACGTGCGGCGGCCGGTGCGCGGCATCGACGTTGTCATCATCGGTGCTGGCCACAACGGCCTGGCCATGAGCCATTGCCTCGCCGCGCTCGGCATCGACCATGTCGTGCTGGAGCGAGGCGAGGTGGCCAACGCCTGGCGCCGCGAGCGCTGGGACTCGCTACACTTGCTCACGCCGAACTGGCTCAGTCGCCTGCCCGGCTACCGCTATAACGGTGACGATCCCGACGGCTACATGAGTCGCGAGGAAGTGGTTGCCTTTATCGCCAGCTATGCGCGGGCAAGCTTGGCACCGGTGCTAACCGGCACAACCGTAACCCGGCTACAGACCGAGGGCACCGGCTACCGTGTCAGCACCGACCGTGGCGACTGGTGTTGCCGCGCCGTGGTCATTGCCAGCGGCGCATTCAACCAGCCGGTGGTGCCACGGCTCGCTGCCGACCTACCTGCGGGCATCGCCCAGCTCACCCCCTTCAGCTACCGTAATCCGAGCCAGATCGAGGACGGCGGCGTGCTGGTGGTCGGCGCCTCGGCGACCGGCCTGCAGCTGGCCGACGAGCTACAGCGCGCCGGCCGCGCCGTGACCCTCGCCGTGGGTGAGCACGTACGCATACCCCGGGTCTATCGCGGACGCGACATCCAGTGGTGGATGCATGCCGCGGGACTGCTGGACCAGCGCCACGACGCCTTGCCCAACGGCCCAGACGACTTGGCGCGCGCCCGTGCCGTGGCCTCGCCCCAATTGGTCGGCTCGCGCGAGCGGCCCATCGTTGATCTCAACGTTCTCGGCGCGGAAGGCGTACGCATTGTCGGCCGCTTGGCCGGCGTGCGCGATGGCAAGGCGCTGTTCTCCGGGTCTCTGCGTAACGTGTGCGCGCTCGCCGATCTGAAGATGCATCGGCTGCTGACCACGCTGGATGACTGGGCGGCCGCGTGTGGCTATGCCGACGGTTTAACGCCGGGTGAGCGCTTCGAGGCCACGCACATCGCCTTCTCACCCGCCACGAGCCTAAACCTCGAACGTGAAGGCATACGCACGGTGATCTGGGCGACCGGTTTCCGCCCAGATTACGGCTGGCTGGCGATCCCGGTACTCGATCGCAAGGGCGGCATCCGACACCACGGCGGCGTCGTTGATGCGCCGGGCCTGTATGTCATGGGCCTGCCGTTCCTGCGGCGACGCAAGTCGAGCTTTATCCACGGTGCCGAGGACGACGCGCGCGAGCTTGCCGCGCATCTTGTCGGCCACCTCCAGGCCCAGTCCCGTCGGTACCGCGAACGGATGGCACTTTAATCCTCTCTCCATCCAGGTCATCGAGGAAATTGATCATGAAGTACGACAGCATTCTTGGAGTCATAGGTAACACGCCGCTGGTAAAGCTATCCGGGCTGGCACCGGCGGGGGTCAATGTGTACGTCAAGCTGGAATCCTTCAATCCCATGGGCTCGGTCAAGGATCGCATGGCGCTGGCCGTCATCGAAGCGGCTGAACGCAGCGGCGAACTCAAGCCGGGCCAGACGGTGATCGAAGCCACCAGCGGTAACACGGGCATCGGCCTCGCCATGGTGTGTGCTCGGCGTGGCTATCCGCTCGTCATCGTGATGGCGGAGAACTTCAGCGTGGAGCGGCGCAAGATGCTGCGTTTCCTCGGCGCCAAGGTGGTGCTGACGCCAGCGTCGGAGATGGGTACCGGCATGCTCAACAAGGCCATCGAACTGGCGGAGACCCACGGCTGGTACTTGTGCCGTCAGTTTGAAAACGAGGCCAACGCCGAGGTGCACACCCGCACCACGGCACAGGAGATTCTGGCCGATTTCCACGGCGAATCACTGGACTACTTCGTCTCCGGCTTCGGTACCGGTGGCACGCTGCTGGGGGTGGCCCGGGGTCTTAGGCAGGCGGGCAAGGGCACCCGGGTCATTGCAGCCGAGCCGGACAACGCTCCGGTGCTCGGCAGTGGCATCCCCCAACCCCGAGATGCCGACGGCCAGCCTGCGGGGAGCCATCCCCGCTTCCGACCGCACCCGATGCAGGGCTGGAGCCCCGACTTCATCTCGCATTTGACCGAGACGGCGCTCGCCGAGGATCTCATCAATGAGATCGTGCCGGTGAGTGGCGGCGAAGCCATGCATTGCTCGCGCGAGCTGGCGCGCCGCGAGGGCATTTTCGTCGGCACCTCGGCCGGCGCCACGCTGGCCGCCGCGCTCGCGGTCGCAAGCTGCGCGCCGACGGGCAGCAACATCGTGGTCATGCTACCCGACACCGGCGAGCGCTATTTGTCGACGCCGCTGTTCGAGGACATCGCCGAGGAAATGAATGCCGAGGAGCTGACCCTGTCGCGCTCGACGCCCGGCTACCGCTTCGACGTGCCGGCCGCCTGCGCCGCCGTCGAGCGCGGCCATGTTGACGCAACGCTTGATGCCGAAGCCGAACGCTACGTTGCCGATCTCGTGCGCGAGGAATCGGTGGTGCTGTTCGCGTTGGAGTGGTGCGAGTACTGCTGGTCAGCGCGCAAGCTCTTCAAGCGGCTG
>WBZM01004155.1_pt1 | contig 10721 bp, 12 predicted proteins | sample 5204271 | NCBI WGS metagenome assembly WBZM01 (sample SAMN12344346, study PRJNA552823) | activated sludge metagenome | biome: Activated sludge suspended growth; feature: Nitrification reactor; material: Wastewater; isolation source: activated sludge from nitrification reactor of wastewater...
GACCACCGCGTCGACCGCGCCGGCCATGAAGAACGACGGCTTGTCGGGCAGCGCGCCTTCGTCGGTGGGCGCTTGGTCGCCGATCAGCACGCCGGACGCCAGGCTCACGTAGCCGGCGATGCGGGGGTCGCGGGCGGCGTCGACGACGGTGCCGCCGCCGGCCGAGTGCCCGACGGCGACCACGTTCGAGTCGTCGACGTGGCCGGCGAGGAGGCTGGCGGGGTCGGCGGCCTGGGCGACGACGAGGTCGAGGGTCTGCAGCAGGTCGTCGACGGAGTCGGCCCGGTCGCCGGTCGCGGTGGCGGACAGCACGTTGGTGAGGTCGCGCGACGGGTGGTCGGGGGCGGCGACGACGAACCCCCAGCTGGCGAGGTGCGACGTGAGGAAGCTGCTCTGCAGGCGGATGCCGGTGAAGCCGTGGCTGAAGAGCACGACCGGGAACTCGCCGTCGGCTGCTTCGGCGTCGCGGGCGCCCTCGAAGGTGAAGCTGGCCGCCACGTCGCCGGTGAGGATGTCCTTGATCGCCGGCGGGGTGAAGTCCCGGACGTCATAGCTGACCTCGCCGGTCGTGCCGTCGACGGCCGGGTACCAGACCTCGACGCTCGGTCCCTTGGCGAGCTGGTACGTAGTGACGCCGACCGGGTACGGACCGGGCTCGGCGTAGGTGGCCGCGATCTGCTCGAGCGACAGGGTGGTGCTCGGTGCCTCGGTCGTGGTGGCTGCCTCGGTGGTGGTCGGCGCAGCGTCGGTGGTGGCGGGCGCCGTCGTCGCGGGCGCGGCGGTGGTGGGCGCGCTGTCGCCGTCGTCGCTGCAGGCGCCGAGCAGGGCGATCGCGACGAGGGGAGCGACCACGAGTGAGGGGCGTCGTGCCGTCATGGGTCGAAGGTTGGCAGAACGATGGCCGGACCGTCATGTCGGGCGGGTGGGGAAGCTCGTTCGCGCGACCGGGGGTCGGGCCGGTAGGGTTTCGGTCCGCACGCCGGTCCGCCGGCAGCACGGCGACGTGGCCGAGTGGTTCAGGCAAGGGCCTGCAAAGCCCTGTACATGGGTTCGATTCCCATCGTCGCCTCCAGCCCCTGACCTGGTGAAGTACCAGCTCAGGGGCTCTTTTCGTGGTCCTGGGCGCCGAGCTCCGGTGTTTCCCCAAGAGATCTGCGATCGCTGGCACCCGAGACGTTCGACCCCAGTTCCTGGGCGCCAGTGAGTCCTCACCGACGCTGGCCAGCCGGAAGCCGTGGCACCCAGAAGGCGGAGGATCGAACCCCCACTCGGCGGTCTCACGTCGTGGCGGAGGCGTGGGCGCGACACCATTCGACCACGGGCCCGAGGTCGACTGCGGTCGACGTGTCGACACGGAGCACCGGGCCCAGACCCAAGGGCTCGGCATGCGCGGCCATCTGTGCCCACTCGTCGTCATCGGGCACTGCGCCGTGGATGGCGTGTGACGACGCCCACCGTTGCGAGAAGCGCGTTCGCAGCATCTCGAGCGGGGCCTCGCACCACACCTCGGCCACGTGCTGCACACCCGCACGCTGCAATCCGGCCTCGACCAACTCGCGCACGTCGGCACGCCACGAGCTCTCGAGCACGGCACCGGGCGCCGAGGCGCCGAGCAACGCCCACATGGTGCCGCTGGCTGCGGCGCCGAGCCGCCGGTTCCAGTCACGTTGCGACATGCCCGCGGGCGGGTCGGCTCCCAGCACGTCCGCGTGCGCTTCCTTGATGACGTCCTTGCTGATCACGGGAAGTCCGAGCTCGCACGCGAGCGGGGGAGCGAGCGTCGACTTGCCCGCAGCGGGGAGCCCGTTCACGAGAACGACCATGCGTCGCACGAAGCGAGGGTACTGCTGGTGGTCGCCCTGGGATCGTCGAGCGCGCGAGACGACGCGCTCCGACGAGCCGACGAGCAGCGCTCAGTCGAGGTCCCACCAGTAGTTCACGTCGCCGAGCGGTTTGCGGTCCCCTCCGAGCGAGTCGTACAGCGCTTGTGCCGTCGTGTTGTGTCCGCCCGTCGACAGCCAGAACTTGGTCGAGCCGCGCCGGCGGGCGACGGACATCGCCTCGGTGATCAGGGCGGAGCCGGCTCCCTGTCGGCGCCAGTTCGCCTGCACGTCGAGCTCGTGCACGTAGGTCGTGAGCCGGCCGCTCGGCGACCGCATCTGCAGCCCCCAGGCCAGCCCGATCGGGACGTCGTCGACGTAGGCCCCGAGCACGAACGTGGACGGGTCGCGGAGAAAGTCCTGCGGCCCGAGTTGTGCATCGGCCTGGGCGGTCGGCGAGTCGGGGAGCACGGCCGCGAACAGCGCCACCAGTCGATCGGCGTCACCTTCGACGAGCTCCCGGATCTCCACGCCCGCAAGTCTGGTCGGTCGAGCTCGGGCTCGCTCGGCCGGCTCGAACGAGCCACGCGGCGGCTCTCGGCGCGGCGTCGAGCGATTCGCCGCGTCGAGGCTCGTCATTCGCCGGTGTGGAGCCGGTCGTGGTTCCGCCACGCCACCGCGTTCAGTCTGGCGCCGCCGAGTCGTTCGTAGAAGGGGACGACCTCGTCGTCACACACGAGGTCGACCATGTAGCACGTGCCGAGACGGTCGAGCAGCGCCCGGACGATCTCGGTTCCGATGCGCCGCCTCTGGTGTTCGGGGCGCACCTCGACGAGCGGGATGTACGCGGCGAAGCGGTGGTCGGTGATCGCCGTCGCGAAGCCGATGACCACGCCGTCGTGGTCGCGGGCGATGACGACTTCGTCGGCAGCGGAGAGGATGCCGAATCGGTCGTCGATCGACGGCGGATCCGGCCAGCCGACGAAGAAGCCGGCGAGGTCGTCGGGTCGCAGACCCTCCACACCGAACGAGAGGTTGACGGATTCCATCCGGGGAGCCTCGCGCGCGCTCGGGGTGCGGATCGGGTGACGACCGGTCGGCCGAGTTCGTGGAGGTCGACCTAACCTCGTCGGGGTGTTCGACAGCGAGCCGATCTTCTTTCGTGCTCCGCACGAGTTCCGCGACTGGCTCGAGCGCCATCACGCGACGGCGACCGAATGCGTGGTGGGCTACTGGAAGGCGCACACGGGCACCCCGTCGCTCCGTTGGGCCGAGGCGGTGCGCGAGGCGTTGTGCTTCGGCTGGATCGACGGTCAGAGTCGTTCGATCGACGACCGGTGCCACATGCAGAGGTTCACGCCACGCAAGAGCCGCCGATGGAGCGCCGTGAACGTCGCGCTCGTCGCCGAGCTCGAGGCCGAAGGTCTGATGACCGACGCCGGTCGGCGAGCGTTCGATGCTCGCGACACGGATCAGGTGCCGTACTCGACGTCGAACCGGCCGAGCGGCCTCCCGCCCGAACTGGACGAGCGGTTGCGCCGAGACCATCCGGAGGCGGCCGCGTTCTGGGACTCGACGCCGCCGAGCTATCGCAAGATGCGGTCCTTCTGGATCGGCGAAGCGAAGCGGCCCGAGACCCGCGAGCGCCGGTTCGCCCAGCTCGTCCAGGCGTGCATCGCAGGCGAGCGCTTGTAGCTGACCGACCTGCGTGCGGCGCCGAGCGCGACATCGTCCTCGGCACCGTTCGATGGGTGAGCGCCGCGACGCCAGGTGACAGGTGGCAGGTGTGTCGGGCAGCTCGGGACGCGTCGTCGCTCGCCCAATCCACCTGAAAGCGCCGGATCTGGTGCACCACACTGTCGGGGTGATCGAGGAGCAGCTGCTCGAGATGGTCGAGCGTGAGTTCGCTCGTCTGTCGCGTGGCCTCGGCGGCTGGCCCGATCCGCATCCGGATCGCCGGCCACACGACAGCGAGTACTCGCGCGTGACCGATGCGAAGCGGTACCGGATCGTCGGCGCCCGAGCCGATGCCTGGGCTGCCGCAGCGGTCGGCCTCGGCCTCGCCGTGACCCATGATCGGGTCGAGTGGGTCGACCCGACACCGACCCACCTCAATCGGTCGTACGTGCTCGCGCCGAAGGCGGTCGGGGCCCTTCCGCTCGTGATCGCCCGCCACCACCTGGGTGACTGCGACGACGCCGGACTCACGCTCGGCGCCGGCAGCCCAGCGATCGTGATCGACGTCGTTCCCGACTGCGGGTGCGATGCGTGCGACTCCGGGTCAGCCGACCTGGTCGAGGTCGTCGACCGGTCCTTCGCCGCAGTCGTGTCCGGCCGGTACCGGCGGCTCTCGAAGCGCGATCAGGTCATCACCGTGGTCGGGGACAGCCGCTCGTCGAGCAACATCGACCGGCGCCGCGCCGATGCGGTCCTGGCGCGGCCCCAGGGCTGGGCCGAGCTGACAGGGACGAGTTGGCTCATCCCAACGCGTGGTGCGCCGTTCGAGCCGTGACCTCTCTGGCTCGTCATCCGGCACGAGGAGACACGGGTCGGCAGTGGCCACAGGAAGGGCGGGTCAGCTCGCCACGAGAACCTCTCGTCTCCAGAAGGTGCATTCCTCGACGTCCTCGGCGCGCTCGAAGCCATTCCGGGGCGCCGACGAAGCGGAAACGTCGCCGCTCGCGGCGTTCATACACGCATCGATCGTCCGTGTGCCGCGAGTTCGTCACGCAGGATGCTCAACGCTCGAGGGCCGAAGCCGTGGAGCGCGAGCAGTTCCGCCTCGCTCCGCTCGGCGACCTGGTCGAGTCGGGTGATGCCGATCGCGGCGAGAGCTCGGGTCGCTGGTGCACCGATCTCGGGAAGGTCACCGTCAGGCATGTCGCCATCCTTGTGTCCGCGCGACACGCCGCGGACAACCCGGCGATGCGTGGCGTGCTCGTTCGTCGGTGGGCGGGGATCGGTCAGGTGTTGGAGCTTCGACGGGTTGCGGATCCATCGGATGACGGCGGCGTGGTGGTGTTCGTCGGGTTCGATGAACACGGCCCCGATCAGCGCGTCGCGTCCCGTGAAGATGAGTGCGGCCGGCCCACCGTTGAGCATGGTCGGCTCGACCCGTCGGCCGGCGCCGGTGCGGGTGATGGCGAACGCGAGGAAGCGGGCCACCCGGTCGGCTCCACGGATCGGTCGCCGGGCAGCGGTCTTCACCGTGGGACCACCGTCGAAAACGAGTTCGACATCGGCCATCAGCGCCGAGAGGAACGCGTCGAAGTCCCCGCCCTCACATGCGGAGACGAAACGTCGCACGACCTCGTGGCGTCGCGAAGGCGGCACCTCGGTCGCCGCCCGGTCGTCGCCGATGCGTTGCCGTGCGCGGCGCAGCAGCTGTCGGCACGAGGTGTCCGACCGGTCGAGCATCGAACCGATCTCTGCGTGGGTGTAGGCGAACACGTCGTGGAGCACGAGCACGGCGCGTTCGGTCGGGCTGAGCCGCTCGAGCATCACCAGGAACGCGATCGAGAGGGAGTCCCGGACGACGGCCCTCGACGATGCGTCCGGCGCGGGGTCGGAGGCGATCGGCTCGGGGAGCCATGGACCGACGTAGGACTCGCGGCGAACCCGAGCGGACCGAAGGTGATCGATCGCCAGGCGAGTGGTGACGGTGGTGAGGTATGCAGCGGAGGAGATGATCTCGTTCGTGTGCACCGCATGGAAGCGCAGCAGTGCGTCTTGCACGACGTCCTCAGCGTCGCTGTACGAGCCGAGCATTCGATACGCGAGACCGAGCAGTCGCGGTCGCTCGGCGAGGGCGATCGCGTCGAAGACGTCGGTTTCCATCTGCGGTCGTGAGACGTCAGTGTGCGAGCCGTGCGGCGCTCGGAGGGGTGAGCTGAAAGGTGACGCCGAACCGGTTCCACATGTTGATCAGACCGATCGCGGCCACGACGTAGGCGAGTTCCCGGTCTTCGAACTCGACGCGGGCTGCCTCGAACACGTCGTCGGGCACGCCGTGGGGACCGAACCTCGTGGCAGCCTCGGTGAGGGCGAGGGCAGCACGTTCACGGTCGGTGAAGAACGGTGTCTCGTGCCACGCGATGAGCCCGAACAGTCGAGCGGTGCTCTCGCCGGCTCTCATCGCGTCGGTTGAGTGGATGTCGATGCAGTGGGCGCAGCCGTTGAGCATCGATGCGTAGAGCTTGATCAGCTCGAACAGGGTCGGGTCGATGTTGCCGGAGATGTGCTGGCCCAGGGCGATCATGGGCTTCTGCAGTTCCGGGGCGACCTTGTGGGGGTTCAATCGTTCGTGGGACATGAGCGTCCTTCCTCGTGCGATGGATGTACCCGTACCGACGGATCAGCACCGCGATCCGTGACAGCCACCGATGGCTCGCGCGGTCCGCCGGCGCTGACGAGGTGGCGGTGCATTCGCTCACGACCCTCAGGTCGGCCGGCCCCCTGCTGAGAGCGATGCGAAGGGGCCGGTGTCGGTGAAGGCGATGCGGTGGAAGCGTTCGCCCAGACGCTGGTAGCCGGCGGCGTTCGGGTGGAGGCCGTCGGGGAGATCGTCGACGTCGGCGGGGCCGAAGAGCTCCGGTCCCTCGATGAGGTGCAGGTGGGGATCGTGGTGCCGGCGCGCCTCGACGACCTCTCGTTCCAGTTGCCGTATCCGTTCGAGGGTGAGTGCACCGACGGCGAGTTCTGCGGGTCGGGGGTGGACTCGGCACGTGCCGTCGATGAGCGTGGTGGGGCCGGGGTGGGACTCGACGACGGGGCAGGTGATGGGCGTGATCACGGCGATCGGCGTGTCGGGTTGGTGGTCGCGGATCGTGTCGAGGAACCCGTGGAGCGCGGGGACGAAGGTCCGTTCACGCATGCTGTCGGCATTGACGATGTTGATGCCGAGCTTCAGGCTGATGGCGTCGGCCGGCCGTGCAGCGATCATCCGCGCGGCGAAGGGATCGAGGTGGCACTGGCCGGCGAAGGCGAAGCTCTGGAGGTCGGCGCTGGCGAGCCGCGCTGCGACCGCCGGCCAGGTTCCCGTCGGGCGATCGGCTTCCATGCAGTGTGAGATCGAGCTGCCGTAGTGGGTCCATCGCATCGCCCTGGTTCGCGAGGCCGTCGTGACGGCGGCGTCGGCGCTCACCCGTCGCAGACGCACGGCAGCGGCGTGGGGAAGCCACAACGCCACGTGCTTGTGCCCGCTCGGGAGGTCGAACGTGACGGTGACATCACCTCCGGGGGTGAAGCCGACACCGCCCGTCCTCGGTTCGACGGTGATCAGCGTTCCCTCGAGCGTCTCGCGGCTGTCGACGAGCTCGCCGTCGACCACGAGATCGAACACCGCCGGACGACGAGCGGCGTCACCGATCCGGATGTGCGTGAGATGGCACTCGACGGCGAGGGCGGTCGCGGTGGTGTCGAACTCGAGCCGCCCGCCCGACGGCATGCTCTCGAGGAGGGCGAGGGACAGATCGTTGTGCTGCACACGTGCCCAGCCCGGCATGCGGTGGAGGACGACGCCGGCGTCGGAGGATTCGATCTCCGCGATTCCTGCGTAGCGGATGGTGGCGGCAGCGAGGTCGACGGGCTGCATCAGTGCTCCTTCGAGGCTTGGTGGGTCGCACCGAGTCGTCGGTCGACGGCGTCGGCGTACGCGTCGACTGCTGCGAGGTAGTCGAAGGCGCCCGGGTCCATGAGCCATTGGATCTCGAGACCCATGAGGGTCGCGACGATCTCGCGCGCGAGCTGGTCGGCGTCGACGATCGCGCCGCTGCGTCGAACGGCCGCCGCGACCATCTCGCGAACTCGGGCGTAGCGATCGACGAAGAAGCCGTGCAGCGGGTCGTCGGGGTCGAGGTTCTCGGCGCCGAGCACCACGTAGAGGCGGGTCCGCACCGCGTCGTCGGCGACGAAGCGTGCGATGGCACGGAGACCTCGACCGATCTCGTCAGGGCGGTCGGCGACGGTCGAGAGGAGCGCGCTCGCCTCGCGGTGCTCGCGCTCGCGGACGACCTCGAGGAGCAGGCGCTGCTTGGTACCGAAGTAGTAGAGGAGCCCGGGGTGGGTCATGCCCACACGGTCGGCGAGTTCGGTGATGCTCGTGCCACGGAAGCCCTTCGCTGCGAACAGCGCCAGGGCCTCGGCCAGGATCGCTTCGCGCCGTGCCTCGCCGCGCGGCTGCCTGACCCGTTCGTCGGCTGCGGCGACATCGCCCGGACTCGTCACGACAGGAAATTCTACAGCTCTGTAGATATCCTTGGAGGATGGATTGGCCCGATGGATTCATGTGGGGGACCGGTGCGTCGTCGACACAGTGCGAGGGCGCTGCGCCGTCGTCGGACTGGATCGACTGGGAACGGAGCGGCAAGGCGCCGGTCAGTGGCGACGGCAATGGATTCGCCACCCGTCATACCGAGGACTTCTCGCTCATGGCCGGGTTGGGGCTCGCCCACCACCGGCTCTCGATCGAATGGGCACGCGTCGAACCCGAGCCGGGCGTCCACGACCCGGCCGAGGTCGAGCGGTACCGGGCCATCCTCGAAGCGGCGCACGCCGCAGGGATCACACCCTGGGTCAGCCTGCACCACTTCACGCTGCCGAGGTGGTTCGCCGCCGCCCGCGGCTTCACTCTCGACGCCAACCGCACGGGGGCATGGACCCGTCACGTCGACTGGATGGCCGAGACCTTCGGCGACCTCGTCGGCGGCTGGCAGCCCATCAACGAGGCGAACCTCTATGCCCTCCTGCACTACGGAGGCTTCGGCTTCCCGCCGGCGCACGATGACCTCGCCGAAACCGCCCTCGTCGACGAGCAGATCCAGCTCGCCAACGCCGAGGCCGCGGTGCGGCTCAAGCAGACCGGCAAGCCGGTGGCCTCGATCTTCGGGCTCGCCGCACACGTCGCACAGGACGACACGCCTGCCACCCGGTCGCTGATCGACTTCCTCGACGCCGGCCTGTGGCGTCCCGGCATCGACCTGTTCCGTGAAGGGGTGCTGCGATCGCGCGGTCGCGAACCGATCGAACGTCCCGACCTCGCCGGCGCCTTCGACCTGATCGGGTTCTCGTACTACATGGCGCTCGGGGTCGCCGACGGATCGCTGGCGACACACCCGGTCGGCGCTCGCGTCTCGCCGCTCGGGTACGGGATCTACCCCGAGGGAGTCGGACTCGTCCTCGATCGCCTCCACGTCGAACTCCCCGGGACCCCGCTCCTCGTCGCCGAGTTCGGGATCGGCACCGCCGACGACGCCGAGCGCGCGGACTACCTCGCTCGCGGCCTCGAGGTCGTGCACCACGCCATCGCACGGGGCATCGACGTCCGCGGCCTGTTCCACTGGACCGCCGTCGACAACTACGAGTGGCTCCACGGCTACGACCCCGCTGCAGCGTTCGGCCTCATCGACCGCGACCGCAACGTCCGACCCAGCGCCGCCGTGCTCGCCGCCGAAGCGCTGCGCTGAACGGCTCGACGGCGCCCGCTTCTCGCGCCGGCCCGGTGTGCCGAAGTGCCGGTCGACGCGGTTGTCCCGACGTTGGGGATGTGACGTGGGCCGATGTCCTGGGTGCCGCGCTCCGACGAACTTCCTGGAAATCGCCGATCACCGGCACCCAGGACATCGACCCCCAATTCCTGGGCGCCAGTGAGTCCTCACCGACGCAGCTCGGCGGCGAGCGCCGGCGCCCAGAAACCGCGCTCTGGGGTGCGGTGGAGGTGCGCCTGGGCACGTCGAGCGTGTCGCTTCGGCGTCGACCACGCCACGACCCGGGCCGACGCATCGAGCTCGGCCTCGAGGGTTGCGCCGTCCCGCCTCACGAGATCGAGCGAAGCATCGCAACCTCGGGGTAGTCGTCGGGTGGGCCGTAGCCGTTGTCGACGAGCCAGCGGACCGCGGTCAAGCACCGGTACGACCACCAGGCGCGGATGCGGTCGCGAGCGGCCGCCCCGCCGTAACCGGTCAACAGGTCGTCCAGGCGGTCCGGATGGGCGAGGGTCAGCGACGCGAGATCGAACGTGCCGTCCCCCGGGGCAGCTTCGGACCAGTCGAGCAGGCCGGTCACCTCCGTTCCGTCCACGAAGACGTGCTCGATGTGCAGGTCGCCGTGCATGAACACCGGTCGCCGCGGTTGCAACACCAGCTGCGCTCGCTCGTGGTTGACCCGGACGACATCTGGCGGGACGATCTCCTGCGTCACCAGCCACTCGCACTCGTCGTCGAGCGACCGGGCGAGCGCTCGAGGATTCGCCCATCGGGCGGCGTTCGTGTACGGGGTCGGCCACGGCGGCAGCGGGGCGTCGTGCAGCCGCCGCAACGCATCGCCCACGGCCGCCCACGCATCGGGCGGCGCGGCGGACGGTCTGCCCGGCACCTCGAGCGGCGCGCCCGGCACCCTCGCGAGCGCGAGGACCGGCGGTGTCCGCCACAGCACCGCCGGTGTCGGCACGGGCGCGAGCGCCATCGCGGCGACCTCGCGCGCCAATCGATCCGGATCGGCATCGATCTTGAGGAACACGTCGCCCACGCGAACCGTGACCCGGTCGTTGTTCGCGAGCACGACGTCGACGGCATCCACCGTCGCATCCTCTCAGGCACCCGAGCGACCGTGGCGAGGAGTTCCGCGACCGACGGCGAACGATCGGCGAGCGAGGCGGCGCGGCGCTCGCGTAGGGTCGGGCCATGAGTGAGGGGAACTCGTTGGCGGTCACCGATGTCCGGCCCTTCGTCCCGGCCGAGGATTTCCAGCGATCGCTGGCGTTCTACACGGCGCTCGGATGGACCATGCTCTGGAGCGACGGGGGAGGGCTCGCGCTGTTGTCGCTCGGCGGGCGACAGATCATGCTGCAGGACTTCTACGTGAAGGACTGGGCCGAGAACTCGATGCTGGTCGTCGAGGTCGCCG
>WBZM01004157.1_pt1 | contig 10716 bp, 10 predicted proteins | sample 5204271 | NCBI WGS metagenome assembly WBZM01 (sample SAMN12344346, study PRJNA552823) | activated sludge metagenome | biome: Activated sludge suspended growth; feature: Nitrification reactor; material: Wastewater; isolation source: activated sludge from nitrification reactor of wastewater...
CTCTCAGAACCCGCACCTGACGCGGCTCCTGCTGGGCGCCTTCAGCTACGGCATCCCCGAGCACAAGCTCCGGGTGCTGGCGCCGGACGTGGGCGGCGGCTTCGGCTCCAAGATCTTCCACTATGCGGAGGAGTTCCTGGTGGTCTGGGCGGCCCGGAAGCTCAACCGGCCGGTCAAGTGGACCAGCACCCGCTCCGAGGCGTTCATGTCCGACGCCCACGGCCGCGACCACGTCAGCCACGCCGAGCTGGCGGTGGCGCAGGACGGCACCTTCCTCGGCTTCCGGGTGCGGACCCTCGCCAACCTGGGCGCCTACCTCTCCACCTTCGCCCCGGCGGTGCCGACCTACCTGTACGCCACGCTGCTGGCCGGCTGCTACTCGACGCCGGCGGTCTACGCCGAGGTCCGCTCGGTCTTCACCCACACCGTCCCCGTGGACGCCTACCGCGGCGCCGGGCGGCCCGAGGCGGCCTTCCTGGTGGAGCGCATCACCGACCTCGCGGCGCGCGAGCTGGGGATGGACCGCGTCGAGATCCGGCGCAAGAACTTCATCCGCAAGGACCAGTTCCCCTACCAGACGCCGGTGGCGCTCCAGTACGACTCCGGCGACTACCACGCCACCCTCGACCAGGGGCTCAAGGCGGCCGACTGGGCCGGCTTCGAGGCCCGCCGCGCCGAGGCCCGGAAGCGCGGCAAGCTCCGCGGCATCGGCATCTCCACCTATGTCGAGGCCTGCGGCATCGCCCCCTCGGCGGTGGTGGGGGCCCTCGGCGCCCGCGCCGGCCTCTACGAGTCGGCCAACGTGCGCGTCCACCCGACCGGCGGCGTGACCATCTTCACCGGCACCCACAGCCACGGCCAGGGGCACGAGACCACCTTCGCCCAGCTGGCGGCCGAGTACCTCGGCGTGCCGGTGGAGCAGGTGGAGATCTCCCACGGCGACACCAGCAAGATCCCGTTCGGCATGGGCACCTACGGCTCGCGCTCCCTCGCCGTGGGCGGCTCGGCCATCGTCCACGCCCTGGAGAAGATCATCGCCAAGGGGAAGAAGATCGCCGCCCACCTGCTGGAGGCCTCGGAGGGCGACGTCGAGTTCAAGGACGGCAAGTTCACCGTGGCCGGCACCGACCGGTCGAAGACCCTGGGCGAGGTGGCCCTGACCGCCTACGTGCCGCACAAGTACCCGGCCGGCCTCGAGCCCGGGCTCGAGGAGAACGCCTTCTACGACCCGAAGAACTTCACCTACCCGGCCGGCTGCCACATCTGCGAGGTGGAGATCGACCCGGAGACCGGCGTGACGCAGGTGGTGGCCTTCACCGCGGTGGACGACGTGGGCCGCGTCATCAACCCCATGATCGTGGAGGGGCAGGTGCACGGCGGCCTGGCCCAGGGCATCGGCCAGGCGCTGCTGGAGGGGGCGGCCTACGACGAGGCCGGCCAGCTCCTCTCCGGCTCCTTCCTCGGCTACACCATGCCGCGCGCCGACGACCTGCCGAGCTTCAAGGTCGGCACCGCCACCACCCTCTGCACCCACAACCCGCTGGGCTCCAAGGGCGTGGGCGAGGTGGGGGCCATCGGCTCGCCGCCGGCGGTCATCAACGCGGTGGTGGACGCGCTCCACCACCTGGGCGTGCGCCACGTGGAGATGCCGGCCACGTCCGAGAAGGTCTGGCGCGCCATCCGCGACGCGAAGAAGGCCTAGGGAAGGAGCACACACACGCCATGAACGACTTCTCCTTCCACACGCCGCAGGACGCCGCCGCCGCCGTGGCGGCGGTGAAGAAGGCCACCGAGGGCAAGTACCTCGGCGGCGGGCAGAGCCTCCTCCCGGTGATGAAGCTCGGCCTGGCCGCGCCCACCGACCTGGTCTCGGTGGGGCGCCTGGCCGCCCTCCGCGGCATCAAGGTCGAGGGCAAGGACCTGGTCATCGGCGCCGGCACCACCCACGCCGAGGTGGCCGAGTCGGCCGAGGTGAGGAAGGCCCTCCCGGGCCTGGCCGACCTCGCCGCCCACATCGGCGACGCCCAGGTGCGCAACCGCGGCACGCTGGGCGGCTCGCTGGCCCACGACGACCCGTCGGCCGACTACCCGGCGGCGGCGCTGGCCCTCGGCGCCACCATCGTCACCGACCGCCGCTCCATCCCCGCCGACCAGTTCTTCCAGGGGCTCTACCAGACGGCCCTGGCGGCCGACGAGCTGATCACCGCGGTGCGCTTCCCCATCCCCGAGAAGGCGGCCTACGCCAAGTTCGCCCACCCGGCCTCCAAGTTCGCGCTGGTGGGCGTGATGGTGGTGAAGGGCGCCGGCGGCGTGCGGGTGGCGGTGACCGGCACCGGCAACGGCGTCTTCCGCGACGCCGGGCTGGAGAAGGCGCTCTCCGGCAAGTTCGCCGCCAGCGCCCTCGACGGCGTGGCGGTCAAGGCCGACGGCTTCGCCTCCGACGGCTTCGCCAGCGCCGAGTACCGGGCGCACCTGGTCGGTGTGATGGCCCGGCGGGCCGTGGCGGCCTGCGGCGGGTGATGGGCCAGGATCGCCCTTGACCACCCCGCGCCCGCTGCCGGGCTCCGTGGACGACGTGCTGGCCCTCCTCGCCGGGGGCCGGTACGTCGCCGACCGGGCCCTCGCCACCGCCCTCTTCCTCTCGCTCAAGCTCGGGCGGCCCCTCTTCCTGGAGGGCGAGGTGGGCACCGGCAAGACCGAGGTGGCCAAGGTGCTGGCGGCGCAGCTCGGCCGGCGCCTGCTGCGGCTGCAGTGCTACGAGGGGCTGGACCTCGCCAGCGCCGCCTACGAGTGGGACTACCCGCGGCAGATGCTGGAGATCCGCGTGGCCGAGGCGGCCGCGGCCCACGGGCGCGAGGCCACCCGCGAGGAGCTGGAGCGGGGCCTCTTCTCCGAGCGCTTCCTGGTGAAGCGCCCGCTGCTGCAGGCGCTCGAGCCGGACCTCTCCGGCCCGCCGGTGCTGCTCATCGACGAGCTGGACCGGACCGACGAGCCTTTCGAGGCCTTCCTGCTGGAGGTGCTCTCCGACTTCCAGCTCTCCATCCCGGAGCTGGGCACGGTGCGGGCCGCGGCGCCGCCGCTGGTGATCGTCACCTCCAACCGGACCCGCGAGGTGCACGACGCCCTGAAGCGGCGCTGCTTCTACGCCTGGATCGACTACCCCGACGCGCAGCGCGAGCTGGAGATCGTCCGCTCCAAGGTGCCGCAGGCCACCGAGCGGCTGGCGCGCGAAGTGGTGGGCTTCGTGCAGCGGCTGCGCGCCAAGGACCTCTTCAAGCTCCCGGGCATCGCCGAGACCCTCGACTGGACCCAGTCGCTGGTGGCCCTCGATCGCACCGCCCTCGACGCGCAGGCGGTGGACGGCACGCTGGGCGTGCTCCTCAAGTACCAGGACGACATCGCCCGGCTGCGCGGCGCCGAGGCCGAGGCGCTGCGGCAGGAGGCGGCCACCGCGGCGGCGGCCACGCTGGGCGGCCTGCCGGGATCGGCCCCGTGATCGATCCCGCGGCCGGCGGCGCCCGCCTCGACGAGGCCGGCGGCGGCCAGCTGCCGGCCCGGGTGCTCCACTTCGCCCGCGCCCTGCGCAAGGCCGGCCTGCCCATCGGCCCGGGCCGGGTCCTCGGCGCGGTGGAGGCCGCCGCCGCGGTGGGGCTCTCCCGCAAGGACGACTTCTACTGGGCCCTCCACGCCGCACTGGTGAGCCGGGCCGAGGAGCACGGCCTCTTCGACGAGGCCTTCCGGCTGGTCTTCGCCCAGCCCGAGGCGCTGCCGGGGGCGCTGGAGCTGCTCCTCTCCCGCTCCACCCTGCCGCCGCCGGAGCGTCCCGAGCCCTCGCGGCGTGTGGCCGAGGCGCTGGCGGAGCCGCGGAGGGAGGCGGCGCCCCCGCCGCCTCAAGCGACCGAGATCGACGCGGTGCTGGCCTGGTCGGACCGGGAGCAGCTCCGGGCCCGGGACTTCGAGCAACTCTCCGCCGAGGAGGTGCGCGAGGCGGAGCGGGCCATCGCCGGGCTGACCCTCCCGATCCGCGAGCTCAAGGTCCGGCGGCTCAAGGCGGATCCCCGCGGCGCCCGCGTCGACCTCCGGGCCACGCTGCGCCAGGCGGTGCGCGCCGGGCCGGACGCCATCCCGCTGCGCTGGCGCTCGCCGGCCACCCGGCCGCCGCGGGTGGTGGCGCTCCTCGACGTGTCGGGCTCCATGGCGCGCTACGCCCGCATGCTGCTGCGCTTCCTCCACGCCCTGACGCGGAGCCGGCCCCACGTCCACACCTTCACCTTCGGCACCCGGCTCACCGACGTGACCCGCCGGCTGCGCCACCGCGACGTGGACGCGGCGCTGAAGGCCGTCGGCCAGGCGGTGCCGGACTGGGAGGGCGGCACGCGCATCGGCCCGGCGCTCCGGGAGTTCAACCTGCGCTGGGCGCGCCGGCTCCTCGGGCAGGGGGCCATCGTGCTGCTCCTCACCGACGGGCTCGACCGGGCCGAGGCCGCCGAGCTGGCCACCGAGACCGCCCGGCTGCGCCGCTCCTGCCGGCGCCTGGTCTGGCTCAACCCGCTGCTGCGCTACGGCGGCTTCCAGCCGCGCGCCGCCGGCGTGCGGGCCATCCTGCCCCACGTCGACGAGCACCGGCCGGTGCACAGCCTCGACAGCCTCTCGGCGCTGGCCGAGGCGCTCAGCGCCCCGTACCGCCGAGGCCGAGCAGCCCCTTCAGCCAGGCCCACAGGGCCTTGAGGAGGAGCGGAAAGGCGCTGAGCGCCTCGGCCTCCTGCGGCGCGGGCGACGCCGCGGGCGCGGCGCCCGCGCCCCCTCCAGCGCCGGCCGCGGCCGCCGCCGGCGCCTCCAGATGGGCGCGCACCCGGTCGGCGAACTGCAGGAAGACCTGGTGCGAGACCTGCTCGATCATGCCGCGGCCGAGCTGCACCAGGCGCCCCACCACGTCCACCTCGCTCACCACCACCACCTCGGTGAGCCCGCCGTCGAGGGGGGTGAGCCGGCTCTCCATGTTCATGCGGGCCGAGCCGGCGCCGCCGCTCTCGCGCCCCTCCCCGGTCATGCGGACGCGCCGGCCGGCGGCGTCGATCTCCACCAGGGTGACCTTGCCCTTGTAGCCGACGGTGACCGGCCCGACCTTCACCTTCACCGCGCCGTGGAAGGTCTGCGCGTCCACCACCTCGGTCAGCTCCGCGCCGGGGAGGCAGGTGACCACCTGGGTGGGGTCGATGAGGAAGGCCCAGACGGCCTCGGGCGTGGCCCTGACGGTGAAGCGCTCCTCGATGCGGGTGGCCATGGTGCGGACCTCGTGCTGGTCAGGTGGATGCGGCGGGCGCGGCCTGCGCCGCCGCGTGCAGGGCGGCGCGCAGCGCCTCGAAGGGGAGGAGGACGCAGGTCTTCCGGCTGGGGCTGGCGCGCACCGGGGCGAAGACCTCCAGGCCCGGCACCGGCGCGGCCGGCGGGGGCGCGCCGGCCTCCAGCAGCGCCACCAGCGCCAGGCGCGCCGCCTCCACGTCGGCGTCGCCCAGGCCGGCCGCGGCGCGCCCGAGGAGCGAGGCCGAGGCCTGGCAGAGCAGGCAGCCGCGCACCCGGTGGGCCAGGGCCGCCACGCGCCCGCCCTCGACGCGCACCTCCACGGTGACGCGGTCGCCGCAGAGCGGGTTGTCCACCGTGGCCTCCACCCCCGGCGCGGCCAGGCGCCCCGCCCCGGCCGCCTCGCGGGCCAGGGTGAGGAGCCGCGCCTGGTAGAGGTCGTCGGCGCTCACGGCTTCGCGGACGGCGCCGCCGCGGCCGGGCCGCCGCGCAGGCAGGCCACCACCTGCGAGAGGATGGAGACGGCGATCTCGGCGGTGGAGACGGCGCCGATGGGGAGCCCCACCGGCCCGTGGATCCGCGCCTGCGCCGCCGCGTCGAAGCCCAGGGCGGCCAGCCGCTCCCGCCGCGCCCCCTGCGTCTTCTTGGAGCCGAGGGCGCCGATGTAGAAGACGTCGCTCCGGAGCGCCGCCACCAGCGCCGGGTCGTCGATCTTGGGGTCGTGGGTCATGGTGACCACCGCGGTGCGCCGGGTCAGGCCGAGGCGCGGCAGGGCCTCGTCGGGCCAGTCGGCCACCAGCGGCACGCCGGGGAAGCGGGCCCCGGTGGCGAAGGAGCGGCGCGGATCGACCACCACCGCGTCGTAGCCGGCCAGCTGCACCATGGGGGCCAGGGCCTGGGCGATGTGGACCGCGCCGACGATCACCACCCGCACCGGCGGGTTGTAGACGCGCAGGAAGAGCGCGCCGCCCGGCCCGTCCCAGGTCCGCGACTGGTCGGCCTGCGCGGCGGCCCGCGCCGCGTCGAGGAGCTCCGGCGGCGCCTCGCCGGCCGGGCCGTCCCAGGGGTGGACCAGCAGGGACCCGCCGGTGGCGAGGTCGGTGGCCAGCACCACCGGCCGCTTGGCGGCCAGGTCGGCGCGTAGCGCCGCGAGCAGGGCCTTCCTCATTCGAGCCGCTCCACGTAGACCTGCACCGTGCCGCCGCAGGCCAGGCCGACCTCCCAGGCCCGGTCGTGCGTCACGCCGTACTCCAGGAGGCGCGGCTTGCCGTCGGCGATGGCCGCCACCGCCTCGCGCACCACCGCCCCCTCGATGCAGCCGCCCGAGACCGAGCCGACGAACTCGCCCTTCTCGTTGACGGCCAGGTGGCTCCCGGCCGGCCGCGGGGCCGAGCCCCAGGTGGAGACCACCGTGGCCAGCGCCACGCCCATCCCCGCCTCGCTCCACTGGCTCGCCTGCGCCAGCACCGCGTCGCGATCGCTCATGCGTCCTGCTCCAGTCTGGCGCGGGCCCGCGCCACGTCCTCGGCCACGTCGAGATCGGCCAGCGCCGCCGCCGCCTGGTCCACGAAGCGGGCCGCGTCGCCCAGCGCCCGCACCACCTCGCGCCCGCGCCCCTCGCCGGTGCCGCCGGTGAGGCGCGGGAAGAGCGCGCGGGCGTAGAGCGTGGGCGGGGCGGGCGCCGCGCCGTAGCGCGAGGCCACCAGCGGCGCGCCGGTCTCGCGCCAGGCCGCCACCACCGCCGCGATCTGGGCCGGCTCCACGAAGGGCATGTCGGCGAGGAGCACCACCGCCGCCTCGGCCTCGGCCGGCAGCGCCTCCACGCCGGCCGAGAGGGAGGTGTTCATCCCCTCGGCGTGGCGGGCGTTCACCACCGGGCAGACCGGGAGCCCGGCCAGCGCCGCGCCCACCAGCGCCGCCTCGTGCCCCAGCACCACCACCAGCGGGTCGAGGCCGGCCGCCAGCGCCCGGCGCGCCGCGCGGCGCACCAGCGGCTCCTCGGCGAGCTCGATGAGGAGCTTGTTCCGGCCCATCCGCGTGGCGGAGCCAGCGGCGAGCAGGATCCCGGCGACGGCCATCACCTTGATCTAGCCGTCCGGGGCGCGGCGGGCCACGCGGGACCCGAAGGGGACGCGGCCTGACGCAGCGTGTCGCCCCGCGTCCCCGGTTCGGGCGGACCCGCTCACGGTCGGTCAACCCCGGCGCGGGCGCCTCAGGTCACCTTCCCCAGCGGCAGCCGCCGCAGCCGCTTGCCGGTGAGGGCCGCCACGGCGTTGGCCACCGCCGGCGCGATGGGGGGCAGCCCCGGCTCGCCGATGCCGCCCGGCGCCTCGCCGCTCGGCACCAGGTGCACCTCCACCGCCGGCATCTCGTCCATCCGCAGGGGCTCGAAGCCGTCGAAGTTCCCCTCCACCACCGCGCCGTCCTTCACGGTGATCTCGTTGCGGAGGGCCGCCGAGAGGCCGTAGACCACCGCCCCCTCCACCTGCGCCTCCACCGTGTCGGGGTTGACCATCGCGCCGCAGTCCACGGCGCAGGTCACCTTGTGGACGCGGATGCGTCCGCTGGCCTCCACCGAGACCTCGGCCACCTCGGCCACGTGGGAGCCGAAGGAGGTGTGGCAGGCGATGCCCCGCGCCCGGCCCGCCGGGAGCGGCGTGCCCCAGCCGGCCTTCTCGGCGGCCAGGGTCAGGGCGCCGCGGAGCCGGTGGTCGGCCGGCAGGTGGGCCAGGCGGAAGGCGAGCGGGTCCTGCCCGGCCGCCGCCGCCAGCTCGTCGAGGAAGCACTCCTCGGGGAAGGCGTTCTGCGAGGAGTAGACGGAGCGCCAGAAGCCGAGGGGCAGGCCGATCTCCGGGAGCGCCGCGTCGATGCGCAGGGCGCCGGCGCGGTAGGGCACGTCGGCCGCGCCCTCCACCACGTCCGGGCGGCCGCCGCCGCGCGCCGAGCCGAAGATGGTGGCCCAGGCGGAGGGCGAGCGGACGACGTGGTGCCAGGCCGTGAGCCTCCCCTCGGCGTCGAGGCCGGCCGCGAGCTCGTTGCGGCCCGGCGGCCGGTACCAGTCGTGGCGCGTGTCGTCCTCGCGGGTCCAGGTGACCTGCACCGGGATCCCGCCGGCGGCGCGCGAGACCTCGGCCGCCTCCACCGCGAAGTCGCTCATGGCGCGCCGGCCGAAGCCGCCGCCGAGGAGCGTGACGTGGACCAGCACCCGGGCCTCCGGGATCCCGAGGGCCTTGGCCACCGCCGGGATGGCCCAGGCCGGCGCCTGGGTGGGCATCCAGAGCTCGACCTCGGCGCCGCCCTTCCCCTGGCGCACGTGGGCGGTGGCGTTCTGCGGCTCCATGGTGGCGTGGGCCAGCAGCGGCAGCTCGTAGGTGGCGCCGAGCCGCTTCGCCGCGGCGGCCAGGCCGGCCTCGAGGTCGCCCTCGGCGCGGGCCGGCGGCGAGACCAGCGGCGCGGCGGCCAGGCGCCGCGCGATCTCGGCCTGGTCCACCGCGCCGTCGGGGCCGGCGTCGAACTCGACGGAGAGCGCCTTGCGCCCCTGGATGGCGGCCCAGGTGGTGCGGGCCACCACCGCCACGCCGCTCGGCACGCGCACCACCTGCTCCACGCCCGGCACGGCCAGCGCCGGCGCGGGGTCGAAGGCCTTCACCGAGCCCCGCCAGGCCGGCGGGCGCGCCACCACGGCGTGCCTCATGCCCGGCAGCCGCACGTCGAGGCCGAAGCCGGCCTTCCCCTCCACCTTGGCCGGCGTGTCGAGCCGCTTCACCCGGGTCCCGATGATCCGGAAGTCGCGCGGGTCCTTGAGCGCCGGCGCGGCCGGCACCGGGAGCTTGGCCGCCGCCGCCGCCAGCGCCCCGTAGCCGAGGCGGCGCCCCGAGGGCGGGTGGACCACCTCGCCCTTCTCGGCGCGGCAGGTGGCCGGCTTCACGCGCCAGCGGCGCGCCGCCGCGGCCACCAGCATCTCCCGCGCCGCGGCGCCGGCCAGGCGCAGCGGCCGCCAGGAGCGGCGCACGCTGGAGGAGCCGCCGGTGAGCATGGGGCCGTACTTCGGCAGGGCGTCGGCCTGCACCACCTTGACCCGCGCCCAGTCGGCCTCGAGATCCTCGGCCACCAGCATGGCCATGGCGGTCAGCGCCCCCTGGCCCATCTCGGCCTTGGCCACGAAGACCGTCACGTCGCCGGTGGGGTCCACCCGGAGCCAGGCGTTCGGCTCCAGCGACGCCGGCGCCGGCGAGGCGGGGGCCGCCGCCGCGGCGCGGGAGGGGAGCACCAGCGAGAGCCAGAGGCCGGCGCCGCCGCCGGCCGAGAGCGCCAGGAAGCGGCGGCGGGAGAGGGGGGCGGTCACGGCTTCACCTCCGCGCCGGCGGCCGGCGTGGCCGGGGCGCCGCCGGGGCCGGCCTCGGCGGCCCGGTGGATGGCCCGCCGGATCCGGTTGTAGGTGCCGCAGCGGCAGAGGATGCCGGACATGGCGGCGTCGATCTGGGCGTCGGTGGGGCGAGGCGCGGTGGCGAGGAGCGCCGCGGCCGCCATGATCTGCCCGGGCTGGCAGTAGCCGCACTGCGGGACCTCGTCCTCCACCCAGGCGCGCTGCACCGGGTGGCCTCCGCCGGCCGAGAGCCCCTCGATGGTGGTGACGGCCCGCGCCCCCACCTCGCCCACCGTCACCTGGCAGGACCGGACCGCCTCGCCGTCGAGGTGGACGGTGCAGGCGCCGCACAGCCCCTCGCCGCAGCCGAACTTGGTGCCGGTGAGGCCGAGGTCGTCGCGCAGCGCCCAGAGGAGCGGCGTCTCCGGGGTCGCGTCGAGCGGGCGCGGCGCGCCGTTGACGGTGAGCGTGTAGCGGGCCATGGGACCTCCGGGGCGGTGCCCGGTGTATGGCCCAGGCGCGCCGCGGCCGCGAGGCCCGAGATGGGACCGCCCCGGCGGGACCGGCCGGCGGGCGCCCGCGCCGCCGGCCCGGCGTCAGGGGATCCGCACCACCGGCGACGGGCCGCCGCGGCGCAGCGGCCGGACCGCCTCGGGGCGCGCCAGGAAGGCGGCCACGTCCTCCCAGAGCATCTCGAAGGCGCGCCGGTCGAAGCCCGAGCCGGAGGCCATCCAGTCGAAGTGGGGCGGCACGTGGAGCGGGCCGTGGAAGTGGCCCAGCACGTCGTGGTGGTCGGCCCAGGCGGCGTGGAGCACCGCGCCGTGCACCTGCGAGAGGGTCGGCACGATGCCGTCGTTGCACGCGGCGGCGGGGATGCGGCCGTAGGCGCGGCGCAGCACCTCCGCCCCCTCGGCGTCGATGCGCGGCAGCCGGTCGGCCGGCGTGCCGGCGGCCAGGCGGTAGAGGCCGATGAAGAGCGCGTGGGTGGCCTGGGCGTAGACGTCGAGGCCGGCCTTGGCGAAGGACTTGAGGCCCGGTGGCCGGGCCCG
>WBZM01004160.1_pt1 | contig 10710 bp, 10 predicted proteins | sample 5204271 | NCBI WGS metagenome assembly WBZM01 (sample SAMN12344346, study PRJNA552823) | activated sludge metagenome | biome: Activated sludge suspended growth; feature: Nitrification reactor; material: Wastewater; isolation source: activated sludge from nitrification reactor of wastewater...
CCGCGCCGAACCCACGCGACCAGCCCCAGCGCGAGCAGCCAGAAACCAATCAAAGGCCAGCCCACGCCCAACCCCCACAGTCGCGCCGTTTCCACGGCGCGCGGCCATAGCTCCCACGAATGCGCCGGCCGCAGGCCGCCGATATTGGCCCATTGCAAAGCGACAAGCCCCGCCGCTGACGGCCGCGCCCACTGCCAGAGGAGCAGCGCCGCCAGGACGACAGCCAGCCCTCCCAAGCCGCCGAGCCACTCCCCACGCCGTCGTCCGGTTAGCCAGCCCACGCCAACTACAAGCGGCGCGAACAAGATCGCCTGGTATTTCGTGGCCACGGCCAGACCAAAGAGGAAACCGGCCAGCGCCGCCCGGACCTGAGGCTGTCGATTATCGACCTGGGGCCGGGCAACGGCATACAACGCAGCCATCAGCCAGAAGGTGAGCAGCGGATCGCTGAAGGCAGTGGCGCTGAATTGAATGGTCAACGGGGCCACGGCGACGATGAGAGCTGCCGCCAGCACGGCCGTCCTGTCGCCTGTCAGCCGCCTCGTCAGTTGCGCCGTCAACGGGATCAAGAGCATTGAGGCGATGAATGACGGCATTCGTGCCGCCCATTCCACCGGGCCGAACAGGGGATAGAAGAGAGCTTGCAGGTAGAACAACTGAGGCGGTTTATCGACGGCTTGCGCCAGCAGGAGGGGGTCGCGCCAAACAGCGATCGAGCGCGCCCATTGGGCGAAAAGTGCCTCATCGGCGTGGAAAGTGTTGGCGAACAGGCTGTGGAAACGGAGCGCCGCTCCCAGCAAAATGATGGGCAACAGATTAATAATCGCTGACCGCTGGCTGCCGACAGCGGCGCGCGCTCCTTTGCGTGCCGCCGGTCGACTTTCGCCTGTCGTCTGTGGTCCGGGGTCAGCGGTCGGCAATCGCTCAGTCAACAAACCGGTATTTCAGCAGGTAGTAGAGGGCCTTCGGGCCTTCGCGCCACGGGTTAAGCTTCTTGCCCTCTTCAAACTCACGGCCGTTGTAGGAGATGGGTACCTCATAGATTCGATGACCGCGCTTCAAAACCTTGGACGTGATCTCCGGCTCAAACTCGAACCCCCGCGATCGCAGGGGGATGTCGCGCACCACGTCGGCCCGAAAAACCTTGTAACAGGTTTCCATGTCGGTCAGAATGGTGTTGTAGACGACGTTGGTGACAAAGGTCAGCATCTTGTTGCCCACCATGTGCCAGAAGAACATCGTTTTGGTTGGGCCACCGCGAAAGCGGGAACCGTAGACAACCGCCGCGCGCCCTTCAACGATCGGCCGCAGCAACGCCGGATAGTCGCGCGGATCATACTCCAGATCGGCATCCTGGATGAGGAAGATATCACCGGTGGCGTGGGCGAAGCCGGTGCGGACGGCCGCGCCTTTGCCCATATTTTTCTCATGCAGGATGATCTTGATCCTGTCATCGAGCGCCTGAATGGCTGGATACAGGTCGCGCGTGCCGTCGGTCGAGCCGTCGTCGACCATAATGATCTCGTCAGCTTCGTTTACCGCCAACACCGCCTTGACGGCCGGCTCGACAGTCGAGAATTCGTTATAAACCGGGATAATGACCGAAACTTTCACGTTAGTAGCTTATACTCCCACTCGACGAGGCTCTCGGCCACCCACCGTGGCTGAAAACAGACGCCGTCTAATTAATCCTCAAAATCATCCCGCGTCGAGCGGGTAACTTGTGAATTATAGCACCAGCCCCATGCCGTTCCAACCGACGGCGGCGTGTGGCTGCTCCTCCGGCGGATATCCGGTATAATCAAACAGTTAATCGTTCAGTCCGGATGGTGAGCGATGACGAAATTAAATTCCATGAATCTACCGATCAAAAATCTAATCCTTGATATGGACGGGGTGCTATGGCGGGGCGATACGCCGATGCCCGGCCTCGTCGCGTTTTTCGACACTCTGCGCGCGGCCGGCATCGGCTTCATCCTGGCGACGAATAATGCCACGAAGACAGCAGCAATGTACACCGAACGGCTAGCCCGTTTCGGCGTCGCCGTGCCGCCGCAACAAATCCTGACGTCGGCCGAGGCCACGGCATCCTATCTTGCCGAGCGATTCGATTCGGGCGCTCTCATTTACGTCATTGGCGGCAAGGGCCTGCACGATGCCGTACTCGCCCAGGGTTTTCGCATACTGCCGGCCGCCGAGGTACGCACCGGGGCGAAGGCCACAGCTGTCGTTGCCGGATTATCGCCCAACCTGACCTACGAGGAACTGGCGATGGGCGCTCACCTCGTCAATCAGGGCGTGCCGTTTATAGGTACAAACCCCGATCCCACCTTTCCCAGCGAAATAGGACCCCTTCCCGGAGCCGGGGCCATTCTGGCTATGATCACCGCCGCAACCGGCGTCGAGCCGCTCGTCATCGGCAAGCCGGGGCCAATCGTCTTTCGCGAAGCCGTGAAGCTCCTGGGTGGCGATCCAACGAGCGTGGCGATGGTCGGCGACCGCCTATCCACTGACATCTACGGGGCCAAGGCAGCCGGGCTGCGGGCTATCCTCGTGCTCAGCGGCATCTCGACCCGTGAGGAAGCCGAAGTCGGGCCTGTGCGCCCCGATTATATTTTTGCCGACATCACTGAACTGGCGTCTTTCCTGACGCAGGAGCCGGCCTTTGCCAAATAGTAATGCGATTAACCTGTATGACCTTTCGTTGCCGGAATTGACGACTTTGCTCGCGGAATGGGGGCAGCCCGCCTATCGCGCGCGTCAACTGTGGGAATGGCTCTACCGCCATTACGCCGGTGACTTTGAATCCATGACCACTCTGCCCGGTCCGCTTCGCGAGCGGCTGGCGGCCGAAACCACCCTGGGCATCGGTGCAATCGTCCTCGCTCAGAACTCGTCTGATGGCCAGACCAAGAAGGTTCTCTTTCAACTGCCTGACGGGCAGTACATCGAGACGGTGCTGATGCGCTACGACAAGCGTCGCACCCTGTGCATCAGCACGCAAGCCGGCTGCGCTATGGGCTGCGTCTTTTGCGCCACCGGGCAGATGGGGTTCATGCGTCATCTGACTGTAGCCGAGATCGTCGGGCAGGTGACTCATTTCGCCCGCGAATTGGCGGCCGAAGGTGAGCACGTCACCAATATCGTCATGATGGGTATGGGCGAGCCGCTCCATAATTACGACAACACCCTCGCCGCGGTCGATCGCCTGACTGACGCGGCGGGCATGAATCTGGGGGCGCGGAAGATTACGATCTCGACTGTGGGCCTTATCCCGGCCATCCGCCGCTATGCCGACGAGCAGCGCCAGACACCGCTGGCCGTCTCGCTCCATGCCGCGACCGACGAGGAGCGCAGCCGACTGTTGCCGGTCAACCGCCGCTGGCCACTCGCCGAACTAATGGAGGCCTGCCGCTACTACGTGGCCAAGACCAACCGCCGCATGACATTTGAATGGGCGCTGATCGCCGGCGAAAATGATACGACGGAGCAAGCTCACAAGCTTGGCGAACTGCTGCGTGGAATGCTGGGCCACGTTAATCTGATCCCCCTCAATCCGACGGCCGGCTATGGTGGGGTTCCTTCCTCGCCCGAGCGCGTCGCTCGATTCCAGGAAATCCTCGCCGAGTATGGCGTCACCAGTACGGTGCGCGTCCGGCGGGGCATCGATATCCAGGCCGGATGCGGGCAATTGCGCGACCGGCATCTATTGGACCTCGGGCAGACCCCAGCTACAGCCTCATAATCAAGCGTTATCGAAAAAACGCGAAGCCGCAAAAGATATCTTTTGCGGCTTCGCGACATTTCGCTGATTTCTTTCGCGGGCGGCGTCAGCCAGCCGTCAGGCTGTCTTTCTTAGCACCCACCCACATACCAGCACGGGTCGTCCTGCACCCCATTGGCGCGCACTTCGAAATGAATATGTGGCCCCGATGAATTACCGGTGTTGCCGGTCGTGCCGATGACGCTGCCCTGATAGACGATCTGCCCCGGCACAACGCTGATACCGTTGAGATGCGCGTAGAAAGTTTCGTAGCCGTTGCCATGGTTGACGACGATCAGATTGCCGTAACCATAGATATTCCAGCCGGCAAAGGTAACTGTGCCGGTATCGGAGGCAACGATGCTCGTACCTTCGGCCAGCGCGATGTCGATACCGGGATGGCCGTACCAGTAATACTGCGTGAAGTTTCGCGAGCCAACCGGGTATATAAACGTGCCGGTGCCGACGATGAGCGGCGCGACGCCACTGCCTGTCGAGCGGCCACGCACCGATTCGAGACTGGGCGGCGTCCAGACGAACACATCGCGCACCGCGCCGGGGATCATAATCTGCGTCTCCGGATAGAGACGGTAGGGGAACTCCAGCCGGTTGGGTTCGTAGGCGATGATCGCCTCGACCGGGATGCCATATTGTTCGGCGATGCTTTCCAGCGTATCGCCCGGTTCTACGTCGTGGAGCACGCCGTCGATGGGCAGAATAATCAGGTCGACCCCCGTCTGCAACAAGCTCGATTCCTGACTCAGCAGTGGATTGCCGCCCAACAAGGTCGTCGCCTGGATGCCAAATTTATCGGCGATCCCGTTCGGTGTATCCCCTCGCTCGACACGATAGATCGTGAATTCGTGTTCAGGCTTGTGGCCGACAAAGGTTAAAGGAACGGCCGCCGGGGCCAGAGCGACGTCAACGATGATAGGGGCTTCAACCGCGGGGACCGATTCCGACAAGGCGGGGGCGGCCACAGCCGCATCGCCGGCAACCGCCGTCGTGACAATAGCAGGCTCATTGGCCTGAGCGACCTGACCGGCTACCCCGATTCGCCACCCCAAAACAATAAGCCCGGCCACCAGAACCAGAACGACGTACCCGGCAACGTGTTGCCGGGTTTCTTTTTCATTTTGCATACGCAAAGATGGATGCTATCCGTCGGGAAGCAGCCATGCAACACGTGCACGGTCTCGGGGCCTGCTTTCTCTAGAAGTGCTTAGCTTGCGGGTGGCCGCGATCAGGCCATATCCTTGGTCAGCGTTTCCAGGAAATCGTAGTTAGTCTTGGTAGCCCGCAGACGTTGCAACACGGCCGCAGTAGCGCTGCTAATGTCGTAGCCCGGCGTATCCATCAGATGGCCCAACATGCGGCGCATGGTGTAGACGCGCTGCAACTCGTCGGCCGACATGAGCAGTTCTTCACGGCGGGTGCTGGAGCGCTCGATATCGAAAGCCGGGAAAATGCGGCGTTCCTGCAGGCGTCGGCTGAGCAAAAGCTCCATATTGCCGGTACCTTTGAACTCTTCGTAGATGACATCATCCATTCGGCTGCCGGTGTCGACGAGGGTTGTGGCGATGATCGTCAGGCTCCCACCAAACTCAAGGTTTCGCGCCGTACCGAAGAATCGCTTCGGCGGATAGAGCGCGCCGGGATCCAGACCACCCGATAAAGTGCGGCCGCTGGGCGGTACGGTCAGGTTATAGGCACGAGCCAGACGCGTGATCGAGTCGAGCAATATCACCACGTCGCGCCCCGATTCGACCAGGCGCTTGCCACGCTCCAGGGCCATCTCCGCCACCCGGCAGTGATTCTTCACCGGCTCATCGAACGTAGAACTGACGACCTCGCCCTGCGTCGAGCGCTCCATGTCGGTCACTTCTTCCGGTCGCTCGCCGATCAATACAACCATCAGGTGGATCTCCGGGTAATTCTCCGAAATACCGTTGGCGATCTCCTTGAGTACGGTCGTTTTACCGGCCTTGGGCGGAGAGACGATGAGACCACGCTGGCCGCGGCCGATAGGCGTGATGAGGTCGATGAGGCGTGTCGATAAAATGTTGGGGTTGGTTTCGAGCTTAAGCTTCTGGTCGGGGAAGATAGGGGTCAGGGATTCGTAGCGCACCCGGTTCTTGAGTTGGTCCGGGCTCATGCCGTTGACTGCTTCGACGCGCAGAAGACTGTAGTACTTCTCGTTGTCCTTCGGCACGCGAACCTGGCCATAGACCATATCGCCGGTCTTCAGCCCTATGCGCCGAATCTGCGAATTGGAGACGTAGATGTCGTCCTTGCTCGGCAAATAGGAGCCGGAACGCAGGAAGCCCATCGTTTGTTTATCGTCCTCGACGATCTCCAGAACGCCGCCGCGGAAATGAAATCCGCTTGATTCGGCATCCGCCTGCATGATGCGAAAGACAAGATCCTGCTTCTTCATCGTCGTATAACCCGGGATTTTCATATCCCGGCCGATGTCGCGCAGTTCACTCAGTTTTTTACTTTCCAGGTCACCAATATCCATTCGTTGTTTCTCTTTGGCATGGGTATGCCCTTAACGGGTAAATGCCACAAGGCTTCTGATACAAAACAAAATTTGAGTAATTCAATGTGTGTGCTAGCTCGACCCTTCTCTCGATGGCTGCTCACCCCTATGAACCAGGCTGATCGGACAAAATGACATCAACGGATGCCCAGTAATCAAGTGGTTATAAAGAATGGGGGAGCCAAGTCAGGCAATATGGTAGAAAATCGCTATTCGTTTTACTTTAATAGAGGGAGCTTTTTCATTCCCACAGTGCGGTCCATAAGGTGGGACGCAAGTAGTATAACATGCAGCCCATCTCCGGTCAATAAGTTTAACATTGGCGCACATTATTACGAATTTATCAATCAAAATGTACGCCGTGTCCATCTTCTTGACGAATAAATTCCTCCAATCGTTCCACTAGCCAGCGGTTTCCAATAAATAGTGCGGTTCGTTGATGCAACTGTTCAGGGACCAGCTCGAGGATGGACTGCCGCCCGTTCGAAGCATAGCCGTTAGCCTGCTCGATCAGGAAGGCAAGCGGCGCGGCTTCATAAAGCAAACGCAATTTACCCTCGTCGCGCATGTTCTCCGCCGGGTAACAAAATATGCCGCCGCGCAGCAAATTGCGGTGAAAGTCCGCCACCAACGAGCCGATATAGCGTGCCGAAAGCGTAGGCGGCGCTTCGCCGATCCCTTGTAACCAATCGATAAACCGTTGCACCCCGGGCGACCAGCGATTGTAATATGAGGCGTTTACACTGTAGTAGGCCGGTGGATCCGGCAGAGTCAGATGCGGATGGGACAGCAGGAATTCGCCATATTCCGGATTGAGTGTGAAGCCGTGCACGCCATCACCGGTGCTGTAGACGAGCATCGTACTGGCTCCATACAGGACGTAGCCGGCGGCAACCAGTTCTTTGCCGGGTTGCAACGCATCAGCGGCGCGGCCACGCTGGTGCTCATCCACACAACGGTAGATACCGAAGATGGTTCCAATGCTGACATTCACGTCGATATTCGACGAGCCGTCGAGCGGGTCGAAGACCAGCACATAGCTGCCCTTGCTATACTTTTCGGGAATATAGATGGGATCTTCTTGTTCTTCAGAAACCATCAAACAGAGACGTCCGGTATGATCGCACAACTGCCGGATGATATTGTGGGCAAATATATCGAGCTTCTGCTGCGACTCACCCTGAATGTTTGTCGCGCCGACCTCGCCGATGATATCGATCAATCCGGCGCGATTCGTCTTGTGCGCGATGATCTTGGCCGCCAGGGCAATGTCATAGAGCAGCAGGGTCAATTCACCCCGTGCGTGCTCCGGCTGGTTGTCGAGGATAAAGCGCTCGATGGTTGTCACAGTAGACAAGAGCTTGCTCCTTAAAGGCGTGATTCGGTTAAATGGGAAGTCGAAATGGAACCGCTATGGGAATAACGGCCCCAGGAAAACCACCAAATAGTAAACAATCGCAATCGCCCAGATTAGCGAGTCGGAGCGATCCAGCGCACCGCCGTGTCCGGGAAATAGTTTGCCGGAGTCTTTCAATCCAGCCTCGCGCTTGAGCATCGAAATGCTGAGGTCGCCGAACAATCCAAATATGCTGACGGTAAGCCCGGCGATGCCCGCCAGAGCCAAAGGCAGTTCCAAGACGGCGGCGGTGACTATGGCCATGGCCGTCCCGGCGACGATACCGCCGACATACCCCTCGACTGTCTTCTTTGGACTCAGGCGTGGCGCCAGAGTGTGTCGTCCAAGAACGCGCCCGGCCAACCACTTGCCCACCGCATAGGCCGCCATATCAGCCGACCAGATGCTCATCAGGGCCACGGTCGTCCATTGCCAGCCGTTCTCCGGCAATCCCCGCAGCAGAAAGAAGTGGCTACCCACCCACCCCAGGAGCACAATGCCGGTTACAAGTGCAAACCAGTCAAGAGCGGCATCAAGCGTGATGCCTCTTTCGAACAAGCTGAGGCAATAAATAAGCCCGGCAAATAGGCCAAGAAAGAGGGCAAAGCCAGACAGGTTAAGCTGTGGTTGCCACGCCCCCAGCAGGATCAGGGCAATCGCCGGCAGCAGCAGCCCCAGCGGCAGCTTGTGTTCCAGAACGCGCATGATATTGGCGTATTCCCACCCCGCCACAAGCATCAGGAATAATATCGGGATGAAAAAGTACCACCCACCAAGGTAGGTAGCTACCAGCATCACAGGCCCCACAATGAGGGCGACGATCAGTCGCTGCGTGAACATGGAATCAGCAGCGGCTATGACGCATCGGTGACAAGCCCATAGCGCCGTTCGCGCTGGTTAAAGGCGACGATCGCCTCATAAAGATCTTCGCGACCGAAATCGGGCCAGAGCGCCGGGGTGGGATAGTATTCAGAATAGGCCGCCTGCCAGATCAAAAAGTTGCTGATCCGCAGTTCGCCGCTCGTGCGAATCACCAGATCGGGATCGGGCAATCCTTTGGTGAAGAGATAGGAGCTAAATAGCTCCTCATTGAGCGCTTCCGGCCGCACACCGTCGGCCAGCATCTGCCGAACCGCGTGCAGAATCTCAGCCCGCCCCCCGTAGTTAAAAGCAATATTGAGGATCAGCCGGTCGTTGTCGCGGGTAAGCTCCAGGGCACGACGAACTTTTTCCTGCAGCTTGGGGTCCACCCCGGTCAGGTCTCCCAGGTGATGAACGCACACGCCCTGAGCGTTTAACTCGTCAGTTTCCTGATCGAGGACGCGGGCGAAGATTTTCATCAACGCCTGCACTTCGCTCTTCGGTCGACCCCAGTTTTCGGTCGAGAAGGCATAGATAGTGAGGGCCTTGATGTTGAACTCGACGCAAGCGCGGATGATGCGCCTGAGGTTTTCGGCTCCGGCGCGATGGCCGGCCTGCCGTGGCAATCCCCGCTTGCGCGCCCAACGACCATTGCCGTCCATGATAATCGCCACATGAACCGGCATGTCGAGGGAAGAGAGATCAAGCGGGTCTTCGCGGCGTCGCGCCATGTCTAAACTTCCATAATCTCGGCCTCTTTGGCGCGGCCGATTTCTTCGATCTGGGAAATGAACGAATTCGTAATATCCTGGAGTTGCTTTTCCCCCCGAGTGAAATCATCCTCGGAAATGAGCTTTTCGTCCTTAAGCTCTTTGAGATCATGATTTAAGTCGCGGCGCACATTACGAACCGCCACTTTGGCTTCCTCGATGCGGCGGCCGACGATGCGCGTCAGGTCGCGGCGTCGCTCTTCCGTCAACCGGGGAATGTTGAGGCGAATCACCTGGCCGTCATTGTTGGGCATAATGCCCAGGTCTGACTTCATAATCGCCTTCTCGATCGCTCCCATTGCGCTGCGATCAAACGGTCGGATGGCCAGCTGCTGCGGCTCCGGCACCGAGATTACGGCCATTTGAACCAACTGCATCTCGACGCCATATTGTTCGACCTTCAGATGCTCGATCAACTTCGTGGAGGCGCGCCCGGTGCGAAACGCGGCCAGGTCAGACTCCAACGAGGTGATCGCGCCGTTCATACGGTTCTTTGCTTCTCGCATCACATCTGCAATCATTGGATCCTCCGCATCCGGTTGCAAGCCCGCGGAATGCAACCCCAGGGCCTGCCTTTAATACACTCTCAGGCGGAAATTGTCGTTCCGACTGTCTCTCCCATTACCAGGCGCTTGACGCTATCTTTCTGCCAAAAGTCCAGGACCACAATGGGCATGTTATTTTCCATGCACAGGGAGACAGCCGTTGTATCCAGCACGCGCAGGCGCATACTCAGAAATTCCAGATAGGAAATACGCGCAAAAGGTTTGGCATTGGGGTTCTTCATTGGGTCGTCATCGTAGATGGCGTCGACCTTCGTGGCCTTGATCAGCACTTCGGCATTCAGTTCCATGGCCCGCAGCGCCCCGGCCGAGTCTGTGGTGAAATAAGGGTTGCCTGTGCCGCCGGCGATGATAACGACGCGCCCTTTGTCCATGTGCCGAATGGCGCGCAGACGAATGTAGGGTTCGGCAATTGTGCGCATTTCGAAGGCGGTTTGGACGCGGGTGACGACGCCGGCCCGCTCCAACACATCTTTCAGAGCGAGGGCATTCATGACCGTGGCAACCATGCCGATATGATCGGCCGTCGACCGCTCCATGCCCGCCTGAGTGCCTACCGACCCGCGCCACAGGTTACCCGCTCCAATGACCAGGGCGACCTGGACGCCCAGGTCGTGAACATCTTTCACAACCTGGGCGACTTCGCTTGCGCGCACGGGATCGATCCCAAACCCACCTTGGGTGGCCAATGCCTCGCCGCCCATTTTCAGAAGAATCCGCTTGTATCGAACATCGGGCATATACGCTCTGTTCCTTTACTATTCTAACCCATGATTCTCTGAATGCGGCGCGATTGGCTCCCGCAACCGCCAACT
>WBZM01004163.1_pt1 | contig 10709 bp, 4 predicted proteins | sample 5204271 | NCBI WGS metagenome assembly WBZM01 (sample SAMN12344346, study PRJNA552823) | activated sludge metagenome | biome: Activated sludge suspended growth; feature: Nitrification reactor; material: Wastewater; isolation source: activated sludge from nitrification reactor of wastewater treatment...
CAGCCGGGCGCCCGCGACCGGCTCCCCGGTGGGGCTCCAGGCCAGGCAGTGGAGGAGGGCGCGCGACCGCCCGTCCGCCGGCAGGACCCGGGGCGACGCCACGCAGCCGAGGCGCGGCGCCGGCGGGAGGCCCAGGTCGATGGGCTTCCTCCGCTCGTTGCCGATGGCGTTGATCGAGCGGGCCTCGCCCCGCGCCACGCCCGGCGGCACCACCACCGGCACCTTGAAGCGCCCCGAGCGATCGGCGGTGACCGGCCCGAAGACCTGCCCCCCCAGCTCCACGTAGGTGGTCACGCCGGGATCGGTGGTGCCGGGCAGCTCGATGGCGGCCGGCAGCGGCAGCAGGGCGGCGCCCAGGGCCGCGGGCGTGCGGTCGCCGGCCCGGCGCGGCGCCAGGGCGAAGAGGGCCACCACCTCGGGGTGCCGGCTCGCCGGCAGGCGGAGGGTCGCCGCGCCCGGCCCGGTCCGCGCCACCTCCCCCGCGGAGGCGGCCAGCCAGGCCGGCGGTGCGTCCCCAGTCGGCAGGCCAGGCGGGAGGGTGAAGGTGATGGCCAGCCCGGCGTCGCGCCCCTTCACCGGGCCGTCGCCGGCCCAGGCGATGGTGAGCGGCCCGGGAGCGGGCTCGACCGCCGCCACCGCGCGCGCCTCGCCCGCTCGCAGCACCACCTCGCCCGCGCCGGGAGCCGGCGTGACGCGCCAGAGCCCGGGCGCCACCGGCGCCACCGAGGCCCCCTCGGCGGCGAGCGGCACGCCCGGCGGCGCCGCCACCAGCTCGCCATCCGGCGACAGCGGCCAGGGCGGGAGCGCCAGGCGGGGGGCGCCCGCGGCGGCCGGCGCCGCGGCGGCGGCGAGCGCCAGCAGCAGCGGCGCCGCGCCGATCACGCCCGGCCCTCGCCGCCCGGGTGGCTCAGGCGCGCCTCCGGCGCAGCCGCAGCAGGGCCGCCGCGCCCGCCGCCAGGGCCAGCAGGCCGCCCGCCCCGGCGTCGCAGCCAACCACCGGCGCCGCGGCCTCGGCGGCCGGGGCCGGGCAGTCCACGCCTGCCAGGCAGCCGGCCCGCAGCGGCGCCGTCCAGCCGTCGGCCAGCACCCGCACGTGCAGCGTGGCGCCGGGCCAGCCGAGCAGCAGCCCGGCCACCGGCGACGGGCCGGCGGCCAGCGTGAAGCGGGCCTCGGCGTGGCGCAGCACCGGCTCGGGCGGGAGGCAGTCGTCGGGGTCGTCGTCGTGGCGGTGGCCGCGGTGCCTCCCGTGGTCGAAGTGGCCCCCGTCGTGCCCATGGCCGTGGTCGTGGTGCCAGTGGTGGTGATCGTGCTCGCCGGCGCCGCCGGGGCCGGGGCCAGTCCCGGGCTCGAAGGGCAGCTCCACCGTGGCCTCGCCGACCTGCACCCAGGCCGCGGCGGCGTCCACGCCGTCCACGCAGGCCAGCGCCGGGCCGCCGATGGAGTCGAAGGCCACCGCGCCGGCCGCCCGCCCGTCGTCGCCGGCGGTGAGCAGGAGCTCGGAGAGCACCGGGGCCAGCGGGTCGTCGCAGCGGGCCTCGCCGGGCGGCACGTCGGGCAACGGCAGCGCCGCCTCGAAGAGCCAGACGTCGAGCGTGCCGGACCGCCCGTCGGCCCAGGCGACGCGGAGCGTGTCGCCGTCCACCGCCAGGTCGTCGAGGATCTGCCTGGCCGCGGTGGGGGCCGGGTGCACCACCCGGCCGGTCGACCACTGCCAGACCGCCACCTGCGCCACGCCGCTGGCCAGGTCCTCGAAGCCCACCCACTCGCCGGAGAGCGTGGGGTTCTGCTGCTCGCCGGGGAGCGCCAGGCGCGCCCGCTCGGCGCCGGCCGCGTCGAGCACCACCAGATCCTGGTCGCCCGCCCCTCCCGGCACCGCCGCCGCGAGGAGGGGCGCGGCCAGGCGGCTGGAGGCCCAGAGCGAGACCTTGCTGGCCCGGCCGGTGCGCACGGTGGTGACGGCGCCGGCGGCGCTGCGGAGCCGGATGGCCCCCTCCCCCGCCTCGTCGATCCAGGCGACCCAGCCGAAGGCGGCCGCCGGGCCGTGCTCGTCGCCGGGCCCGCCGATCACCACCGGGGCCGCCGCGCCGGAGGGCAGGATGGCCACGTCGCGCCCGCCCGGCCCGGCCTGCTCCCAGGCCACCACGGCCGGGCTGAGCGCGGCCGCGGCGGCGCCGCCGGCCGGGACGACCCGCTCCCCCCCGCCGGCGCCCAGCGTCACCAGGTGCAGGCCGTCCTCCGCGCCCCAGGCCACCTGGCTGCCCTCCACGTCCGGCGCCCCGGCGCCGGCGCCGCTGGAGAGCTGGGTGGCGGCGCCGGTGTCGAGCTCGCGGATCCAGACCTGCGGCGCGCCCGACGCGTCGTCGGTGTAGGCGAGGCGCGTGGCGGAGAGCGCCGGGGCGGACTGGTCGCCCGGGCCGGACACGACGGCCACCGGCTCGGCCGCCTGCGCGGACCCGAGCCCGACGAGCGCCAGGACGGCGCAGGCCAGCGCGCGGCACGACATGGATCCCACCCCCGTCTGCCGGCGCCGGGGTCCCCACCCGCGGCGACGGCGCGTTCACGTCATGGATCGGTGCGTTTGGCGAGCATGCTGACGCCCACCGTGAACACGGTCAAGCACCCGATGTGACGTCACCTGGGTTCGGGGCCACCTTGTGCCGCGCCCTGCCAGAGCGCGTCGGTGTCGAAGCGCACGTCCGGGGCGCGGGTGTCGAGGACCACCGTCGGGCTGCGCTGCCGCTCCACCCGCCCGCCCACGTCGCGTGCCACCAGATCGAGGGACTGCGCGCCCTCGCGCAGCCAGACCACGTGGCTGAAGGTGCCGTCCGGCCCCACCACCACGCGCTGGCCGCCCAGCGAGAGGACCGCCCCGGGGGCGGTCTTTCCTTGGACCACCAGCTTTCTCCGGTTGGTCTCGCGGGCCGCCGGCCAGTCCACCTTGAGCAGCAGGGAGCGCGGCAGCGGCGCTGGCGGCGTGGGGGCCTGGCCGGGGTCGGCGCTGGAGACCTGCCCCGGCCGGAGCGTGACGAGCCTGCCCCCGGCCTCGAAGTCGGCCTGGCCGGCGGTGACGCCCACGGTGGCGCGGCCCCCGACCGCCGCCACCGCCAGGGCGCCGCCCCGGGTGCGGGCGGTGGCGTCGCCCGCCTCGACCACCACGGCGCGCCCCGGGTCGTCGCGGACGGTGGCGGTCACCAGGCCGTCCTCCACGCGGAAGCGGGAGATCTCGGCGGCGATCTCCTTCACGGTGAAGCGCGAGGCGCCGTCCAGCACCACCTGGTAGCTCTCGCCGGCGGAGAGGACCACCTTGGCGCCCTCGGCGGTCTCGATGACGTCGTCGGGCCGGAGCTCGGCCCCGCCCTGCAGCGGGCCGGGCGCGGCGGGGCCGCGGCGCAGCAGGGCCGGGCCGGCGGCGCGGCGCACGGCCAGGCGCGGGACCTCGGCGCGCGGCACGGCGGGGACGGCCGGCGGCGGCGGGGCCGAGGCCACGCCACCCGGGCCGCGCGCCAGCATCAGCCAGTAGGCCAGGCCCGCCAGGCCGATCAGGGCCGCGACCAGGACGGCCGTGAGGAGGCGCTCGCGCGGGGGCGGCATGCGCCGGACTATACCGCCCGGTCCGTCACCGGCAGGCGAACCGTGAAGGTGCTCCCCTGTCCGGGGGCGCTGCGGACCTCGATGGTGCCGCCGTGCTCGTCCACGATGCGCCAGGCCTCGGAGAGCCCCAGCCCGACGTTGCTCCAGAGGTCCTTGGTGGTGAAGAAGGGCTCGAAGAGGCGCGGCAGGTGCTCCTCCGGGATCCCCCTCCCCTGGTCCTCCACCGAGAGCTCGGCCCGCCCGCCGGCCAGGGCGGTGGTGAGCCGCACCCGGGCTCCCTCCTTGCCCAGGGAGGCGGCGCGGGCGTTCTGCAGGAGGTTGAAGACCACCTGCGTCAGCTGGGCCAGGTCGCCCCGCACCAGCGGCGACGGCTGCGCCAGCGACCGCTCCAGCGCCAGGCCCGCCTGCCGGAGCTGCGCCTCCACCAGCGCCACGCCGTCCTCCACCGCCCGGTTCAGCTCCAGCTCGCGCCGCTCCGGCGAGGCCCGCTGCTCGCTGAAGCGCAGCAGCTTGCGGGTGATCTCGCGGCAGCGGCGGGCCATGCGCTCGATGGCCTCCACCGGCTCGCGCTGGGCCGGCGGCAGGCCCGGCTGCTCCAGCAGGAGCTGGGCGTTGCCGAGGATGCCGGTGAGCGGGTTGTTGATCTCGTGGGCCACGCCGGCGCCGAGCTGGCCCACCGCGGCCAGCTTCTGCGCCTCCACCAGGCGGGCCTGCGCCTCGCGGAGATCGCGGGTGCGGGCCTCCACCTCGGCCTGGAGGTCGACGTTCCAGCGCTCCAGCCGGGACCGCGAGGCCTGCAGCTCGCCGGCCATGGCGTTGAAGGCCCCGCCCACCCGCGCCAGCTCGTCGGTGCCGCCCGCCGGGACCCGGGCGGTGAGGTCGCCGGCCCCGAAGGCCCGGGCGGCCGCCTCCACCGCGGCCAGGCGCCGCGCCAGGCCGCGCGAGAGGATCAGCGCCGCCGCCAGCGTCACCGCCAGCACCGCCAGGCTGGTGCCGATGACGCCGCGCCGGGTGGCCAGGAGGTCCTTGAAGGCCTCGGCCGCCGGCAGGCGCACCAGCACCAGCCAGTCGGCCACCTCGGGCACCCGCGCCACGCCGGCCAGCGCCGGGCCGGCCGCCGCCTCCACCGTGCCGCTGCCGCCCGGGCCCTCCGGCCGGCTGGCGCCCAGGAGCCGCAGCGCCGCGGCCCGCTCCGCCGGGGCCAGGGCCGGGGCGCCCGGGGAGGCGGCCAGCGGCTGGCCGGCGCCGTCGAGGAGCCAGGCCGCCCGCCCCTCCCGCGCCGCCTCGGTGAGCCGCCGCAGGGCCAGGGAGGGCTCCAGCCGCACCGCCACCACCCAGCGGCCGCCCTTCTGCGTCCGCACCTCGCGCAGGGCCGCCAGCGCCACGCCGCGGCCGTCGCCGAAGACCCCCAGCGCGGCGCCCTCCCAGGCGGTGCTCTGCTGGGCCTTCACGGCGTTCTCCACGAAGGGGCCGAGGAGCGGGTCGTCGCCCTCCTCGCGCCCCTGCACGTGGGCCCCGCGAGCCGCGTCCACCGCCACCGCGCCGCTCGCGCCCGGCACCTGCTGGACCAGCAGCTTGAGCACGCCGCGGAGCTCCCGCTCCTCCAGCCGCGACGGGTCCCAGGCGCCGGCGGTGCGCTGCAGCGCCTCCTGGGCGGCGGCCAGGTCCCGGGCGATCCCCTCGGCGGCGGCCCGCGCCGAGGCGGCCTGGGCCTCGGCGGCCCGCGCCGCCAGCGCCTGCTCGGAGCGGGAGAGGACCGCGAAGGCCACCCCCACCAGCGGCAGCACCGCCGCCGCCAGGGCGAAGAGCACCAGGCGGCGCGCCAGCGTCACGGCGCGGCCTCGGCCGGCACGCCCTCGTCCAGCAGGTGGACGCTGCCGGGGATCTTCTTGGCCTGGTGCTTCAGCTCGGCGGCGGCCCGCGCCAGCTCGGCGTGGGAGTCGAAGCGGCCCGGCGAGGCCACCACGGTGGCGGCCGAGAGGGCCAGGAAGCCGAAGTGGCGGCGGGTGCCGAAGCGGTCGCTGGCCTCGATGTAGCCCCGCTCGCGGTCGGCCCGGTCGTAGTAGAGCTGGATCACCCGGTCGAAGGCGGCCAGGGCCTCGCCGCAGGTGGCGCGGGCCCGCTCCGGCCGCGTCAGCAGCACGAAGTCGTCGCCGCCCACGTGGCCCAGGAAGGCCTCCTCGCCGCCCTGGGCCGCCACCGCCTCCCGGAGGATGCCGGCGGTCTGCAGCAGCACGCCGTCGGCCTTCGCGTAGCCGTAGGTGTCGTTGTAGGCCTTGAGGTTGTCGAGGTCGAGGTAGGAGAGCGCGAAGGGCACCTGGGCCGCCAGCCGCTTCTCCACCTCCTGGTCGATGGCCTGACCGCCCGGCAGCCGGGTCATGGGCGAGGCCTGCAGGGCGCTCTCGCGGCGGCGGATGACGGCGTCGACCCGCGCCACCAGCTCCTGCGCGTCGAAGGGCTTGGTGAGGTAGTCGTCGGCCCCGAGGCGCAGGCCGCGGACCTTGTCGGCGGTCTCGCCGCGGGCCGAGAGGAAGACCACCCCGAAGGGCTCGCGGGCCCGGTCGGCGGCCAGCTCCTCCAGCAGGCCGAAGCCGTCGCCGTCGGGGAGCGCCACGTCGAGGAGCAGGAGCTGCGGCCGGTGCTCGCGGATCAGCCGGCGGGCCCCGGCCCGATCGCCGGCCTCCTCCACCGTGAAGCCGTGGCTGCGCAGCACCTCGGCGCAGATGGCGCGGATGGGCGGCTCGTCGTCCACCACCAGCACGCGGGCGCCGCCGGCGCGGCCGGCCCCCAGCACGGCGCCGGCCGCCGCCCCCAGGGCGTCGAGGGAGGACGGGCGCGGCACGAACTGGTCGGCGCCGGCGCGGAAGGCCGCCTCGCGCTGGGGCTCGGCGGAGAAGGCCAGCAGGCCGGCGTGGCGGGTCTCGGCGTCGTGGCGGATGACCTCGCCGAAGGCCACGCCGGCCAGGCCGGGGACCACCGGGTCGTAGACCACCACCGCCGGGCGCAGGGCGCGGGCCAGGCCGAGGGCGTCCTCGGGCGCCGGCGCTACGCGGACGCGGAAGCCCTGGCGGAGCAGCGCCCCCTTCACCAGGACCGCCACGTCGGGATCGGCCACCACCAGCGCCGCCGGGAGGTCGCCGGTGACGCGCTCGGCGGGCTCCTCCCCGCCGGGCGGCGCCGCCGGCGGCTCGAGGGGGAGCACCGCCGCGAAGGTCACGCCGGGCCCCGGCCCGTTCTCGGCCCAGATGGCGCCGCCGTGGGCCTCGACGATGCCGCGGCAGATGGAGAGCCCCAGGCCGGTGCCGCTCACCTGGCGGGTGCGCTCGGTGCGGGCCTGCTCGAACTTCTCGAAGATGCGCTCCAGGTCGGGCTCGGCGATGGCCTCGCCGGGGTTCCAGACCGTGAGCGCCGCCGCGCCGGGCACCGCCGGCGAGAGGAAGAGGCGCACCTGGATGGCGCCGCCCTCGGGCGTGAACTTGATGGCGTTGGTGAGCAGGTTGGAGAGCACCTGGCCGAGCCGCCCGGCGTCGCCGATGGCCCGCACCGGCTCGGCCGGCAGCTCCAGCTGCAGCGCCAGCCCCTTGGCGGTGGCGGCCGCCTGGTAGCGCTCGGTGGTCTCGGAGACCAGGTCGTCGAGGTGGACCACGTCGGCGGCCAGCCGCTCCTTGCCCTTGGCGAGGCGCGACAGGTCCAGGAGATCGTCCACCAGGTGGTTGAGCTTCTCCGAGGACTCGCGGGCCAGCTTGAGGTAGCGCTGCTGCTTGGGGGTCAGCTCGCCGGCCAGGCCGGAGAGGACCAGGTCGAGGGCGCCGGCGATGGAGGTGAGCGGCGTGCGCAGCTCGTGGCTCATCACCTGGACGAACTCCTCCTTGCGCTCCTCCAGCCGCTTCTGCTCCGAGACGTCGCGGAGCAGCACCGTCACCGCCGCCAGCCGCCCCTCGCGGTCCACCACCGGGGTGACCACCGAGGAGAGGGTGCGACCCTGGAGCCGGATCTCCTCGGCCACGAAGGCCCGGCCGCCGCCGCCCGGGGCCAGGCCGCGCACCAGGTCGAAGGGGTAGAAGCCGAGCACCTCCTTGAGCCAGCGCACCGTCACCGGCCCCTGGTCCGGGCCGCCCAGCATGCGCCGGGCGGCCGGGTTGGCCACCGCCTCCTCGGCACCGGAGGGGACCACCAGCAGGCCATCGGCCATGCTCTCCACCACCCGCTCCAGCCGGTGGCGCTCGCCCAGGGCCTTCTCGGCGAAGGCGGTCAGCGCCGCCCCCACCTCGTTGACCAGCAGGTCGAGGACGCGGGCGTCCCCCTCCGCGAAGCCCTCGCCGCCGGCCCGCTCCAGCACCACCACGCCGGCCAGCTCGCCGCCGAGCTGCACCGGCACGGTGAGGCGGGCGGCGAAGTCGGCGGCCGCCCCCGCCCCGCCGCCGCCCAGCACGCGGATCTGCAGGGCGCTCTCCGGCACCGGGGCGCCGCCGCGGGCGGCCCAGGCGGCCAGCACGTCCTCGCGGGCGGCCAGCAGGGCGGTGTCGGCCAGGGCGGCCACCGGGCGGATCAGGAGCAGCGGCGCCTCGCCGGCCGGGGCCAGCAGCGCCGCGGCGGCGTCGCAGGGGACCACCTGGGGCAGCCGCTCCACCAGGCGGGCCAGCAGCGACTGGTGGCTCTCGGCCACGCCCACGTCCCGGGCGATGTCGCTGGCGGCCTGGAGGGCCGCCTGGCGCCGCTCCATCTCGGCGTAGAGCCGGACCCGCTCGCGGGTGAGGTGGAGCCTCTCCAGGGCCTGGCGCACCGCGTGGCGCAGGTCGGCGGTGTCCCAGGGCTTGACCAGGTAGCGGTAGACCTCGCCCTGGTTGATGGCGTCGATGAGGTCGCGGGGGTCGGTGTAGGCGGTGAGGAGGATGACCAGCAGCTCCGGGCGGAGCCGGCGCGCCCGGGCCGCCAGCTCGATGCCGGACATGCCGGGCATGCGCTGGTCGGTGATGAGGAGGTCGACCGGCCGGGCCTCCAGGATGGCGAGGGCCTCCTCGCCGCCCGAGGCGGTCATGGTCTGGAAGTCGTCGGCCTCGGTGAAGGTCCGCCGGAGGATCGACAGCACCTCCGGCTCGTCGTCGACGAAGAGGATCTGGTGCGCCATCCCGCCCCCCGGACGGCTGGGCGAGCCGTCCACTGCCGGTCCACCCTAGCACGGCGGGGCCGTCCAGACCCGGGGCCGGCGGCACGGCGCTTGCGGTATCGGGTCCCGGGCGGCTATACATCGCCGCCCTTTCAGACACGGAAGCCCATGATCCAGCGCGAAAAAATCCGGAACGTCGCCATCGTCGCCCACGTCGACCACGGCAAGACCACCCTCGTCGACTACATGCTCCGCCAGGCCGGCATCTTCCGGACCAACGAGGCGGTGGTCGACCGGGTGATGGACTCGAACGACCTCGAGCGCGAGAAGGGCATCACCATCCTCGCCAAGAACACGGCGGTGAACTGGAAGGGCATCAAGATCAACATCGTCGACACGCCCGGCCACGCCGACTTCGGCGGCGAGGTGGAGCGCGCCCTGCGGCTGGTGGACGGCGTCCTCCTGCTGGTGGACGCCGCCGAGGGCCCCCTGCCCCAGACGCGCTTCGTGCTCTCCAAGGCGCTCGCCATGGGGCTGCCGTCGGTGCTGGTGGTCAACAAGGTCGACCGCCAGGACGCGCGGGCCAAGGAGGTCCTGGACCTGGTCTACTCGCTCTACATCGACCTGGGCGCCAACGAGCACCAGATCGACTTCCCGGTGATCTACGCCATCGCCCGCGAGGGCAAGGCGGCCCACACCGTGGAGGGGGCCTTCGAGGCCGACTCGCTCAAGCCGCTCTTCGACGCCATCCTGACCCACGTGCCGCCGCCGCCGGCCGGTGACGCCGAGCACGTGCAGATGCTGGTCGACAACCTCGACTACGACGACTACGTGGGCCGCCTCGCCATCGGGCGCATCAACTCCGGCGTGCTCCACGAGGGCGACACCATCGCGGTCATCCGCGACGAGGGCAAGGTGGTGCAGGCCAAGGTGGTCCGCCTCTACGTCTACGACGGCCTGAAGCGCGTCGAGGTGAAGGACGCCGGCCCCGGGGAGATCGTCTGCATCGCCGGCGCCGAGGAGATCGGCATCGGCGACACCATCGCCGACCCGGCCAACCCCACCGCCCTCCCGCGCATCAGCGTGGAGGAGCCGACCATGTCGATGGTCTTCAAGGTCAACGACGGGCCCTTCGCCGGCAAGGAGGGCAAGTACGTCACCTCCCGCAACATCCGCGAGCGGCTCTACCGCGAGGCCTACAAGAACGTCTCCATCCGGGTGGAGGACACCGAGACCCCCGACGCCTTCAAGGTGGTGGGCCGCGGCGAGCTCCAGCTGGCCGTCATCGTGGAGAACATGCGGCGCGAGGGGTACGAGCTGACGGTCTCCAACCCCGAGCCCATCCTCAAGCGCATCAACGGCGAGACCCACGAGCCGATGGAGCTGCTGGTGTGCGACCTGCCGGCCGACGCGGTCGGCGGCGTGACCCAGTCCATGGGCACCCGCAAGGGCCGCATGGTGGACATGCAGCCCATGGGCTCCACCCGCACCCGCCTGCAGTTCCGCGTGCCGGCCCGCGGCCTGATCGGCTTCCGCGGCGAGTTCCTCACGCTGACCCGCGGCGAGGGCATCATGTCGTCCCAGTTCGACGGCTACGAGCCGTGGCAGGGCGGCATCACCAAGCGGAAGAACGGCGCCATCGTGGCCGACCGCGTGGGCGAGGTGGTGGCCTACGCCGCCAACTACTGCCAGGAGCGCGGCGCCCTCTTCGTCAAGCCGGGCGACGCCGTCTACCCGGGCATGATCGTGGGCGAGCACAGCCACGAGGGCGACCTCGACTACAACATCTGCAAGGAGAAGAAGCTCACCAACATCCGCGCCGCCGGCCGCGACGAGAACGTCATCCTGACGCCGCCGCGGGAGATGGGGCTGGAGATGTCGCTGGAGTGGATCGCCGAGGACGAGCTGGTGGAGGCGACGCCGAAGTCGATCCGGCTCCGGAAGAAGTTCCTGGACCAGACCATGCGGTACAAGGTGGAGCGGGACCGGAAGAAGGGCGTGTCCTCCGAGC
>WBZM01004164.1_pt1 | contig 10709 bp, 5 predicted proteins | sample 5204271 | NCBI WGS metagenome assembly WBZM01 (sample SAMN12344346, study PRJNA552823) | activated sludge metagenome | biome: Activated sludge suspended growth; feature: Nitrification reactor; material: Wastewater; isolation source: activated sludge from nitrification reactor of wastewater treatment...
TCAAGCTCCTTTCGTTTGGCAGGCCACAAACCTGACGACGCTGGTCACTTCGATATCCGACAACAACGGTCGTTTATTGGCCGCCGTCTGGAATCAGGGCGTATACGAATGGAAGCCTCAAACAAAGGATTGGGCATTACAGGGCGATTTACCTGATAAATTGGTCTATTACGTCGCGGCAATTCAATCGAGCGTCATTGCCGGCGCGCAGAGTGGTTTGTTCCTCACGGATACCGGAATGGCTTGGCAGTTGGTCAAGTCTGTCCCCCAGGAAACGACCTACACCGCTCTCGCCTACCAGGGAACATATTTTATAGGACAGCGCAGCGAGCTGGTGCGCAAGAGCGTCGACGAGGGCAAGACCTGGAAAACCCTGCCGCCCTTCCCGCGCCCGCTGCGGCCAGACGGCGACCAGGGCTTCCAGGTGCGCGGCTTCGATATCAGTCTGACCGATGGACAACTATACGCCGCCACCACCAGCGGCGTCTGGCGGCTGGTCGACAAAATCCCCTAGACAGGGAGCAGGAGCGCAATGGCTATACCAACATTCATCGGCCCTTATGAGATCATCCGCGAGATCGGCCGCGGTGGCATGGGCATCGTCTACCTGGCCCGCGATGCGGCCATTGGCCGCGAGATCGCTCTCAAGGTGCTGCCCGCCGACCTGATCGCCGACGAAGCGACCCGCGCCAAATTCGAGCGCGAGATCAACGTCTTCGCCCGCCTGGAACATCCCCACATTGTGCCCACCTACAGCGTCGGCCTCAGCGACCACATGCCTTTTCTGGCCATGCGCTATCTGCCCGGCGGCACGCTGGAAGACGCGCTCGATGATGACACCTTTACCGATCCCAAGTTGTGGCGGGCCATGCACCAGGTGGCCCGGGCGCTGGACTACGCCCACAACGAAGGTCTTGTCCACCGCGACATCAAGCCGAGCAATATCCTGTTCGACGACGCGCATAACGCGTTTGTCACCGACTTCGGTATTGCCAAGCTGGTCAATTCCGCCTCGAACCTGACCACGGCCACGACCGTCACCGGCACGCCGACCTACATGAGCCCCGAGCAGTTCCGCAAGGAAGACGTCAACGGCCGCAGTGACCAGTATAGTCTGGCCGTCGTCCTTTATGAAGCGCTGGCCGGGCAGCCGCCCTTCAGCGGCGACACGCTGCAGATGATGTACCAGCACGTGTACGAGCGGCCACCGTCGGCTCATATGATCGAAAAGGAATTACCGCCGGCGCTGTCGCTCGTGCTGGGCCGCGCCCTGGCCAAGAAGCCGGAAGAGCGCTATCCAACTGTAGATGCTTTCATCACCGACGCCGAACGCGCCGCCTCGGACCCCTTCGTGATGCCGGTTGCGCCCGTTAAACCGCCCGCCCCCGCGCCAACACCCGCGCCCGCCCCCGCCGCCGCGCTGGCCGCGGCCGTGCGGCAGCCGGCCGCCACGCCCCCCGCGACTCCGCCCCAATTGGTATCCGGCGCGGGAGGAACGCACTCCGCCGCCCCGCGCCGCAGCAAGCGGCCGCTGATCGCCGGTCTGGCCATTCTTGCGGTGACATTGCTGGCCGCCGCCCTTATTCTGCTTCGTCCCGAGAACACGAGCGCCACGCGAACAGAAGATGCCCCGAAAGCGGCGGCCGAGGACATCACGCCCGATGCGGCCGCGCCGGCCGAAACCCGCCAGATGATCGTGCTGGCCCGGAACCCGGGCAGCATGTGGCGCAACGAAGCGGGCGAAGGTCAGTTCAACGAGGGAGGGATGCTGGAATTCAGCGGGCAAGCGCCGCTCAACATCACCACCGGCGACAGCAAGCTCTCGCTGGCGCTTGATGACGGCACGCGTCTGGATATCGCGCCCGGCTCCGAGTTGGCCTTCACCCTGACTGAGCTGGAAGGTGGCTCGATGACGCGCGTAGTCCTTACCGAGGGCATGCTGCTGGCCACCACCGGCGCGGCGCAACCATTCGGCGAGGCACAGTCGCCCCGCGCCACCGGCATCGAGGTTGCCAACCGGCCCGGCGCGCGGGCGATCCTGCACTCTGGCATGATGGGCGCCACGGGCAGCATGAGCCCGCTGCGCTTCGAAGTCGACTGCTTGGAGGGGTTCTGCACGCTGTTTGGCGATCTGGGCGGGGAAGTAACCTTATATCGCGGCCAACACAGTGTCGTCGGCGGCAACGGTTGGCCGTCGGAGCCGGATGCGGCGCGTTATGAGTTGTTCACGGCGCTGGCCGATTTTGTGGCCACGCCCACGGCGACAACCATCGCCTCCACTACACCTACAAACACGCGGACGCCCCGCCCGACGAGAACGCCACGCAATACGTCGACACCTGTCGGCGCCACCGTGACCCGGCCGCGCGTGGCAGGGCCGGCAGCTACGATGACGCCGACGCTCCTGGCCACAACGATGCCGACGCGCCCCAGCGGTAACCCGCCGACGCCGCTGCCCAACGAGACGGACACGCCGCGGCCGCCATTGCCAACGGCCACGACGGAGCCCTATATGCCGTACCCGACGGCCACGACGGAGCCCTATGTTCCGTGGCCCACCGACACGCCGCATTCCTATGTGCCGCCGACAGACGTGCCCTGGCCGACGGAAACGCCCTCTAGCTATCCCTACCCGTAAGGAGCGGCAACGTCGCTAAACGTGTAATCATGACGACACCAGCGCAAATCGGCAAATACCAGGTCATCCGCGAAATCGGTCGCGGCGGGATGGGAATTGTATATCTTGGTCAGGACCCGGTCGTCGAGAGGCAGCTGGCGCTGAAGGTTTTGCCAGCCGACCTGGCCGCAGATGAGATTTCGCGCCGCCGCTTCGATCAGGAGGTGGCTGTTTTTGCCCGGCTGGAGCACCCCCATATCGTGCCCACTTATGCAGTCGATTTCAATGGCCCGTCGCCAGTGCTGGTCATGCGTTATCTGGCCGGCGGGACATTGCGCGACCGGATGCGCGGCGGCCGGCTTTCCCACACAGAGTTGTGGCGAGCGATGAATCAGGTCGCGCGGGCGCTCGACTACGCCCATAACGAAGGATTGGTCCACCGCGATGTCAAACCAACCAATATCCTGTTCGACGACACGGGCAACGCCTACGTGTCGGACTTCGGCATCGCCAAGATCATCAACGCCACGTCGATGCTGACGATGGCGAATTCGATGACCGGCACACCGGCCTATATGAGCCCGGAGCAGTTTCGCCAGCAAACCGTTGACGGCCACAGCGACCAGTATAGCCTGGCGGTCGTTCTCTTCGAGGCGCTCACCGGCCGGCCGCCTTTTTCCGGCGACACGTTGCAACTCATGTACCAACACGTCTACGAGCGCCCGCCAAGCATCCATTCGCTGGTCGAGAACCTGCCGGCGGGACTGTCGGCCGTGTTCGAACGCGCGCTGGCCAAACGGCCTGACCAGCGCTATCCGTCAGTCGAGGCATTCATTATCGACGCCCAGCGCCAATGGAACGCGCCCGCGCTCCCAAAACCGGACACTGCTCCGAAAAGCAGCTTTACTCAACCCTCTCCGGACAAGCGCGAACCATCCGGTGGGCAATCCCCACCTGTCATCATATCTGGAGCAGGTGGCGGGAGCAGCACCGAGCGCCCATATACCGGCTCCCAGCCGCCCGCGCGGCCACGAAGCAAAAGTAAAAAGCCCGCTATCATATCCGGAGCTGGCGGCGCAACGGCCACAACAAGAGGCCGTCGCTCGCTTCTGATCGGCCTGGCCGTTGTCGGTGTTCTGGCGGTATTGTTTTACCTGATGTTGCTGGCCGGCGACGACGACGATGTCTCCGAGGTCCCCAGCCCCGAGCCCACAGTCGCGGCAACTATCTCCGCCACGCCCGACGAAACCACCAAAACGCCGGAATTGACCGAAGCGAGCGCGCTGTCGGGCGAAAGGCCAAGTGTCATCATCGACGGCGTGGAGACGCCGGCTGAATGGCAGCTGGTCAAGGGTAGCAGCCCCGTGCTAGTACGCAGCCGGGATGACTCGATGCAGGTGCGTTTTGCCGGGGGCGAGTCGCTGTATCTTGCACCTGAAGGAATCATTTTGCTGGCCCTGGTTGACGAAGAAGGCAGTGACGCCCTGCAGGTGGAAGTGCGCAACGGGCTTCTGGTGGCAGCAACCAGCGCAGACGATGAACCTGCCGGCCGCCCCATCCGGATCACCAACCCATTCGGGGCCAGCGCGCAATTGGAAGCAGGTCTGATGGGCATCCACGGCAGCCTGGAACCACTGCGCTTCGCGGTCGATTGCCTGGCCGGTGAGGGCTGCGACCTGGCCGGCGACCTGGACGACACGGTGCTGGCGCTGGCCGCGGGCGAGGCGGGGCGGGTGGGCTCCAGCGGCCGGCCCGAAGCCACGGGCCGCGCGCGCTTCGAGGTGTACGCGACGCTCAGCGACCTGGTGCCCACGCCCACGATGACGCCACAACCCAGCGACACGCCCGTGCCCACGGCCACCTTGACCCACACACCGACGCGCGCGCCGCTGCCGACGGCGGTGGTGACCGATACGCCTGTGGTCGCGGCAACCGTGACGCCCCCGCCACAAGACACGCCGCCCCCACCGCAAGACCCGCGGCCCCCGCCGACCCCGACAGCGGCAGTGCCCGGAGACACGCCATTACCTACAGCCTATCCATCGCCCATAATCATATTGGATTGATGGACATTCCCGGCCGCCGGCCGGGCGCAGATTAACAACCGAATAACAACAGGAAGCTATTCCCCGCCAGTGTCGAGCCGGAGCACGAGCACCGGCCCGTCTTCGCCGAACTGGATGCGGCTACCGTCACGCACGCGGGCGCTGTCGCCGTCGGGCAACATCACGCCGTCGACCAGCGTGCCATTGGCGCTGCGCTCGTCCTTGATCCAGTAGCCATCGGGCCGGCGAACGAGATTGGCATGCTTGCGCGAGACGACATCGCTATTGGGCAGCAGCCCCAGGTCAATCTCCGCCAACGGGCCGCGACCGATTAGAGCGTTGCGCCGCCGGACGCGAAAGACCTGACTCGTGTCAGTCGATTGCAGGTAGACGCCCTCGGCCACCGGGGGCATCTCCGGCACGGCCTGCTGGGGCGAGATAATGGCCAGTTCCAGCGTTTCGCCGTCGGCCACGCCGGCCCCGCCCAGCGTCTCCGACGGGCGCACGACAACGCCGCCGGAAGTGCGGGCGCTGATGGTGCGCTCGCCCTTACCCAGATCGAGCTCGTGCCAGTTGAGTCTCTCAGCCAGAACCGGACCCAGCAAGTAGAGGGGCACGTCGGCCGGGAGTTCAAGATCAGCTTCCTGATTCTGATATTTCAAAGTGATGACTACGCTTCTCATGGTGCTTCACCGGGGCGTTTTTCTCGTATGTGGCGCGCAGTTCAGGAGGACACCTAAGCTACACGCTCAGTTACACTAATCTTATAGAGAGGTACAAGAATGGCAACTTTACATTTCGATACCGATGCGGGACGTTCAACCGTCTCCCAAATCAACGTCAGCACAAACGAATTACAAAGCCAGCTCAATACGCTGGGCCAGCGCATCAACAGCATGGTCGGTTCCGAGTGGATCGGGAATTCGGCCAACCAGTTCCAGAGTGAATTTCAGAACTGGTCCCAGCAATTGCAGCAGGTCATGCAGAACCTGGAGACCCTGCGGCAGCGGCTGGAAACCGAAATCGCCGATTGGGAACAGGCAGCTTCGGCGCTCAACTAACCCCGGTCACTGTCCTCCTGACCGCCGCCGGACCTGCTCTTCAAGCACGTCGATTAATCCCGACCTGGTCCGGCGACCGCCGCGGCGGTCGCCGGACCATAATACAATCGGGGCAGATATAAGTACATGGAAAGAAAACCCGTCGAATCGGATCAATTCAGCATACGCCAGCAGGCCCGCAACCGCACGCCGCTGCCCAGGGCAACGGTAACCCTGCGTCGGCCGAAACCGCTGCCCAATCCCCCCGGTAAACCCAGCCTGATGACCATGCTGCCGATGATGGGCATGGCCCTGATGATGGGGCTGGGAGGGTTCCTGTTCTCCAACGGCTCGACGAGTACCGCCCGCGCGGTCTGGACTGTGGCGCCGATCAGCGTCATGGCCCTGCTGACGATGTTCGTCCAGCAATATAACTACCGCCGCGCGGATTCCGCCCACCAGTCGGTGGTGCAGGAACAGGAACGCAATTACAAAAATCATCTGACCCAGATCGATGAAGAACTGGAAACCTATGCCGACACGCAACGGGTGATATTGACCCAGGAAAACCCTCCGTTTGACGCCCTCATCAAGCGGGTCAACTCGCGGGCCGGCATGCTCTGGGAGCGGCAACCGACGGACGATGACTTCCTGGGCGGTCGCATCGGCACGGCGACCCTGCCCATCTGCGTCGACATCAAAACCCCCGACGACGACGATGACCCACGCATCAAGGCGGCTTTGGAGTTTGTCAATCGCCGCCGGCTTGTGCCCAATTTGCCGATCACAGTCAATCTCAACCGGCTCGGCTCGGCCGGCATTCGCGGCAACCGCATCGAGTCTCTCTACCTGGCCTTTCACATTCTGGCCAATCTCGTCGTCCACCACAGCCCCGACGATGTTCACCTCTACGTCATCAGCCATCGGCCGGACGCGCCCGACCTGTGGGCCTGGGCGCGATGGCTGCCCCACACGGCCGCCTTGCGCGGCGCGGCCGCCCGCATCTCATTCCGTCGGGAAACGGATGAGGTAGTGCTGGACGCCCTGTCACAGCAATTGCGCAAGCGCGAAGAGCAGCGGCGCGACCGGCAAAACCGGCGCGGCGAATCGATGCCCCATCTGGTTGTGGTTTTCGATCAGACTCCCGAGTTAATGGGCCACCAGGTCATCCAGCTGTTGCTGGAGCACGAGCCCTCGAACGATCAGAACCAGCTGCGGGCCGCCGGCCTCTTCATCGACGCGCCGATCCCCCATCAGGTGAACGTGATGATCGCCAGCGAGGGCCAGCAGTTGAGCTACCGCGAAACGTGGATGAGCAACGCCGAGCAGGTCCACATCGCGGGCCGAGCCGAACTGGCTAATGCGCGCGACATGGAGCGTCTGGCGCGAGCACTGGCCCCGTTGCGCACCGAGGCCAGCCTGACCGCCGGCAAGGGCGCGCTGCCCAGCAACGTGCGCCTCGTGGAGCTGCTGGGCGTCACCGACCCCCGCGAGATCCGCCTGGAGACGCTCTATCCCAGGGATTATGATCCCCACCGTATCATGCGCTTCCCTGTCGGCCTCAATACCGACCTCAAGCCGCTGGAGCTGTATATGGGGGGATCGATTCCCCATGGGATGCTGGCCGGCACAACCGGCACCGGCAAGAGCGTTTTGCTGCAGGCGATGGTGCTCAGCCTGGCCCTGACGCACCCGCCGACCCACGTCAACTTCGTGCTGGCCGATTTCAAGGGTGGAGCGTCGGAGCTGGCCAAGCTGCGCGACCTGCCCCACGTGGTCGGCTTTGTGACTGACCTCGACGCGCCGCTGGTGGAGCGCTTCCGCATCGCCCTGGATAGCGAGGTCGAGCGGCGCCAACGGCTCTTCGAGAGTTCGCCGGAACGATCGGGCGCGGCCGTGGCCAACATCCGCGCCTATAACCAGCTCCATCCCGATGAGCCGCTACCGCATATCCTGGTGCTGTTGGACGAATTCGCCCACGGCAAGCAGATCAATCCCAACTTCCAGAAGACAATGGATAACATTGCGGCTCGGGGCCGGGCGGTGGGCATGCACCTGATCCTCAGCACCCAACGGGCCACCGACTTCGACCAGAAGTTGCGCGGCAACATCGGCCTGCGCCTCAGCCTGCGCGTGGCCAACCTGGAAGAGAGCAAGGCCATCTTCAACCGTGAGGAAGCCTTCACCAGCCTGACCCGCCCCGGCCAGGCCTACGTGCAGGTCGGCGACAACGAGATATGGGAGATGTTCCAGGCCGGCCGGGCCGACCTCCCCTTCCATACCGACCAGACGCGCAATATTGAACTGCTGGACGATTTCGCCATCTTCCGCATCGAACCGGACGGCCGCGGTCGAGAGATCTACGTTCATCAGACAGGTGGAGGAAAAAAGATCGAGCGCTCCCAGCGTTCCGAGGCTGAAGTTCTGGTCGATCGGATTATCGAGTACTGTCGCGAAAACTATCCACCGTCCCATATTATCTGCCTGCCGGCCTTGCCGGAAGCGAGCGAACTGCCCCTGTTGCCCCATTTGTCGCGGCAGCCGACCTATGCCCGATGGGATCAGGGGATCTGGTCTGAGCCGGAAGCGAGCGAACGGCTCCGGCTGCCCATCGGTCTGATCGACATTCCCGCCGAACAGGACCAACGCCCTTACGTACTTGACCTGAACGAGCGGGACGGCAACTTTGCCGTCATTGGGCCGGCCGGCTCGGGCAAGCTGCTGTTCCTGCAAAGCCTGATGTTGGGTCTCGCTGCCAGCCATTCGCCCGCCGATCTCCACATTTACGTGCTGGCCCAGAGCGCCCCGCTGGCTGTATTCGAGGAGATGCCCCATTGCGGCGCGGTCATCCAGACATCCGAGTCGGAACGGGTTCGCCGGCTGATCCGGTTCCTGACGGCGACAGTTGATTCACGCCGGAAAGCGCTGAAGCAGGCCAAAATGCCCGACATGGCGGGCCTGCGCGAGAAAACCGGCGCTTCCTATCCGGCCATCATCGTCGTTGTCGAGGACTTCCCTGGTTTCAAGAACGAATATATGGAACAGACGGACGCCCTTATAAAACTGGCGAACAACGGGAAAGCGGTCGATATCCATCTCGTGCCCGGCGGCGCTTCGATGACGGGCTTCCACAAGACGCTCCAGGACAGCCTGCGCAACCGGCTGGCCCTGAGCGGCGCGGACCTGTTCGAGGTCCACAACCAGCGCGGGGTGCCGCTGCCGGAGACGAAGGGGCGCGGCTACGTTATCGTCGAGCAGGAAATGGTCGAATGCCAGATCGCCGCGCCGGCGCGTCATGCCGGCATCCCGCCCGAATCGGGGCCGGCCACCGCGGAGATCCGCAGCATCGCGCGCCTGATGGACACCTCATGGACAGGCCCGCGGCCCGCGGAGATTCGATCACTGCCGATCCACATCCGGCTCACCGATCTGTGGGAAGCGGCACCGGCAGGCTCATCGTCGCGCGAGTTGCCTATCGCGCCGGTTGGCATGGACTACGACGACCTGAAATTGCTGTCGCCGGAGCTGCGCCGCCTCGATCCAGTCAGCATGGCGATTGGCCCGGCGCATAGCGGCAAGACGGAGTTCCTGGCGGCAATGGCCCTCGCGGCCGCGCGCGCTGTCTCGCCGCGCGGACTGGAGATCATCATCATCGCTTTGCGGCCGAACAACCTGCATGGGTTGCGCGCCTTGCCCCACGTTCGGCTGGCGGCCTCGACGGCCGAGGCGCAGGACATCCTGCAAGCGGCCGTCGACCGGCGACAACCCACAACGCCGGGCGAAAACGGCCGCTCGGCCGCGACTGCCCCACATTTGCTGCTGCTGATCGATGACGCGTCGCGCCTGATGAAAGACGACACCCTGCCGCGGCTGGTGGACCAGTGTCTGGCCCTCAGCCAGGAAAACAGCATCAACATCATCCTGGCCGACAGCGGCTCGAATCTGACCCAGATGAAGGGCCAGTCGGCAACGTATGCGTTTATCAGCCAGGCATTTCGCCAGCCGCGAGGCGTGGCGTTTTCGCTGGACGCGAACGAATTGACGCCGCTCGGCCTGCAATTCCATTTCAAAACCGCCCAAAAGGCCATTCATGAACAGCATTTCGGCCAGGGGCGCGGGGTGATCGCCTTCGGTGACGGCAACCCGGTCGTGCAATTCGGCGCGGTGGCCGGCAACGAGGCAGATGATAATGAATATCAGGAGGATCTGGCGGCGATCATCGCCCAGATTAATGCCCAATGGCCGGAACAGAGGATGCCGGCCGCCAGTGAGGAGGCTCAATAATGACAATTCTGCACATGGAATCCGACGAGGTGCGGCGGGCAGCCGATCAGTTCTATCACCTGACGACGGAGATCGACGAAAACCTCGGCCGCCTGCAGCGCACACTGGCGAATCTGGAAAGCGCGTGGCGCGGCCCCTCGGCCAATTCCTTCAGCAGCCGGCTGGACAGCACCCTCAGGCGGCTGAACGCCCTGTCGGATGAGGGGGCGGTGCTGGCGCAGCGCTTGTCGGCCGAGGTGGCGGAATGGGAGCAGGCGGCCGCGTCGCTTGAGTACAAATTTGATGTTGGCTTTCCGATTGAAATTCCGTGGATCAAATTTCCGTTTTTTCCAGGCTCTCCACGCTATCCCCTTTTCCCCTGGCCATTCCCGGGCATGTTCTTTCCTCTACCTTTCAGGGAAGGCTTCATCCCCCCCGACGGCTCCGCCACAGGCGGCCCCTACTGGGCGGGCGAGGGCGGCTTCGAGGGCGGTTTCTCCGGCGGCGGTGGTGGTGGCGGTGGTGGTGGCGCGTGGGGCAGCGATGACCCTCCCAAATCGGATATCGACACCGAATACTTTCTCATTCGCGGCTATCAGATTGAACTGATGGAACGCTACCGGGTAGGCGAGATGACCTGGGATGAGATGGTCGGCCATCTGGAAGAGATGGAAAAGTCCACCAATCCCGACTACTTCGACGGCAAGGTCACGGTCTTTGAAAGGAATTGGGAAGGCGGCGGCT
>WBZM01004165.1_pt1 | contig 10708 bp, 10 predicted proteins | sample 5204271 | NCBI WGS metagenome assembly WBZM01 (sample SAMN12344346, study PRJNA552823) | activated sludge metagenome | biome: Activated sludge suspended growth; feature: Nitrification reactor; material: Wastewater; isolation source: activated sludge from nitrification reactor of wastewater...
TAAAGAGCGTGCTATGATTACTCACGGTGGTCTCCTTGTTGGGTTGCTATCGGTTTGGTCACTGATAAGCATACACCATGCCAAGGAGACCCCGCTTATCTTTGATTAAATCTGTCAGTCAATCAGCACCCAGCGGACAAACTGGACGGCTTTCATCTATGGCTGTATCGCCGGCATCGTGCCCTGGATCGTTATCACGCTCTACTTCGTCGGCGCGGTCAACTCCGGCGAGGCGAAGCCCCCGGCCTTCGTCTACGCCATCGTGCCCATCCTGTTCGTCTTCTTCAACATCTTCGCCATCAATATGGTGTTGCAGTATAAGAAGGTTGGCCCGTGGCGCGACTACCTGTTCGGCGAGCGCGTCTACATCATTCTGAGCCTGGCGGCCAAGACGGTGCTGGCCTGGCTCATCTTCACCGGGACGCTGGCCCCCGTTTGATCGGCCCAGCGCGCGGCCGGCACACCTTTCTCTCCGGAAGCATGGGTGTCACCTTTGGCCCGCTGTTAACTGCATCGGCAACGCGCCGCTCTCGGTGAGCGGCGCGTTTTCGTTGATTGCGTCGCCACGTTCCCGGCGCCGATAGCCGCCCGCGCAGTGGCTTGCCCTCGGCCCACGTCGGGCAGAAATGGCCACGACTGATCGCCCCTCTGACTATGATGGTATAATAGCGAACCAGGATTCGGAGCAGCCGCCGGGCGGCTGTTCCACTCAATAGTCCAACACCACGAACGAGGTTGCCATGCTTGTCCAGGACCGAATGACTAAGAACCCAATCACCATCAGCCCCGACACGCCCGTCCCCGACGCCCTACGCCTGATGCGCGAGCACAAGGTGCGCCGGCTGCCCGTGGTCGATCGCCACGGCATCCTTGTCGGCATCGTCTCCGACAAGGACCTGCTCTACGCCTCGCCTTCGCCCGCCACGACACTGGCTGTCTGGGAGATTCCCGAATTGCTGGGCAAGCTGCGTGTCGACAAAGTCATGACCCGCGGCGTCATCACCGTAGAAGAAGACACGTCCCTCGAAGAGGCCGCCCGCATCATGGCCGACAACAAGATTGGCGGCCTGCCAGTCATGCGCGACGGCTCCCTGGTCGGCATTATCACCGAGACGGATTTGTTCAAGATGCTATTGGAGTTGCTCGGCGGCCGGCGCGCCGGCGTGCGTGTCGCTGTGTCCGTGCCGTCGGTGAAGGGCGAGCTATCCAAAATCACCACGGCTATCTTCGACAAGGGCGGCAACATCGTCGGCATCGGCCTCAAGAACATTCTCGGCTCCACCGGCAACATGGCGGAAGTTGTCCTCAAAGTGCAGGACATTGGCAAGGTCGAACTGGTGGAAACGCTGCGCCCGCTTGTGAGCAGCATCATTGATGTTCGCGAAGTGTGACCTGGCGCCGGCGCGGCCGGCCCGTCGATCGAACGGAGGCAGATGTGGCTGAACCTACGGCGGATGAAGCGCCCGAGCGTTGGCCGCGAGGCGTCGCTGCGCCGGCGCGGCGCGCTTTGAAAGGCGCGGGCTATACGCGCCTGGAGCAGTTGAACGGCATCCGCGCCGCCGATCTGCGCCGCTTGCACGGCCTGGGACCGAAGGCGCTGCAAGTCCTGCGCAAGGCGCTGGCCGAGCGGGGCATGGCCCTGGACGAAGGCGGATAGTATCCCCGATGGGTGCCGCCAGTCCCGATAGAGCATCCGCGGAGCGCGTCCGGCGGCTGTGCCTGGCGCTGCCGGGGACGAGCGAAAGGCTCTCCCACGGCGAACCGACCTTCTTCGCCGGCCAGCGCGTCTTCGTCATGTTCGCCGATAACCACCACAACGACGGCCACGTGGCTGTATGGTTGCCCGTGCCACCGGGCCAGCAGTCGGCGCTCATTGAAAGCGCGCCGGCGGTCTACTTCCGGCCGCCCTACGTCGGCCACCGCGGCTGGGTCGGCATCGCGCTGGCGGGCGTCAGCGAGGACGACCTGGAGTTCCACATCCGCACCGCGTGGCAGCTGATCGCTCCACGGCACTTGAAGGGGGAACCGAAGGAGTGACCATTGAGTACGACCGACATCTTTAACTTCATCCAAGTCGATGACCGCATCGGCACGGCCGGCCAGCCAACCGAAAACCAGCTGCACATGGCCGCCGCCGAGGGCTACAAGACGATCATCAACCTCGCCCCGGTCAACCCGCCCTACACACCGCCCGACGAAAGCGAGCTGGTGCGCGCGCTGGGCATGGCCTATCATTACATTCCCGTTCGCTGGAACAACCCCACCGATGCCAACTTCACTGCCTTCGAGGAGGCCATGCGCGCCGCCGGTGACGGCAAGACCCTCATCCACTGCGCCGCCAACTTCCGCGTGACCGCCTTCTACGCCCTCTACGCCCACAAGCACCTCGGCTGGACGGCCGAGCAGGCCGAGGCCTTCCGGGCGCGCATCTGGGCCGGCAGCGACTACCCGGTCTGGGAGGCCTACATCGCCAGGAAGATGGCCGGGGAGTAGGCGGGCGCGAAAGAGCCGCTGGTTCGCACGCGGTGTGATTCTCCGGGGAGGGCCAGGAGGATAGCATGTCCAAAACGGGGCGCTATTTGCTGTTGGCGGTCTGCGCCGTCCAACTCATTTTCGCCGTCGCGTTCTTCTTCCAGTGGCCACCGGCCATCGCGCTGTGGCCCTTCGCGGGCACAACGCCGCTGACCTTCGTCCTCATCGCCTCGTTCTTCGCCGCCGCGGCCGCGTCCACGCTCTGGCCGCTGCTCTCCGGCCACACGGGAGCGCTGCGCGGCGTGGCCCTCGACTATGTGTTCATCCTCGCGCCGCTGACGGCCGTCTTCCTGTGGCTGGGCCGGGGCGGCGAGGGCGGCAAGACCGTCTACGCCCTGCTGTGCGCGGGCGGGGTGGCGTTCGGGCTGTGGCTGCTGTGGTGGGCGCGCCGTTGGCCGCTGGACACGTCCGTGCCCATGCCGGCGCTGGTGCGCGGGTCGTTCGCCGTCTTTGTGCTGGCCTTGTTGTTCGTCAGTGCGCGCCTGTGGTTGCAGATGCCCACCATCCCCTGGAAACTGACGCCGGAGCTGTCGCTGGTCGCCGGCTGCCTGTTCTTCGGCGCGGCGGTGTACTTCATCTACGCCCTGCTGCGGCCGAGCTGGGCCAACGCCGGCGGCCAGCTGGCCGGCTTCCTGGCCTATGACCTGGTGCTCATCGTGCCGTTGTTACGCGCCCTGCCCGGCGTGGCTTCCCAGTTCCGCACCGGGCTGCTCGTCTATCTGGTGGTGGTGGTCTATAGCGGGCTGCTGGCAAGCTACTATCTGTTTATCAATCGGGAGACACGCAGCCCGTAGCGCAGCCTGTAGCGCAGCCTGTCAGGCTGCGGCCGGCGACGACAGCCTGACAGGCTGGACTACTTTGCGCAGCCGGTCAGGTCTCAAGTTAATTGGCTCGCGCCAGGAGACACGCAGCCCGTAGCGCAGCCTGTAGCGCAGCCTGTTAGGCTGCGGCCGGCGACGACAGCCTGACAGGCTGGACTACTTTGCGCAGCATACAGGAGGATGGTCTGTCTTGATATGCTTTCCCAGGGGCGCAAGTTTATTCTGCTCACGTTGTGAAAGAATGTGCTACTATAATTGCTGTTCAGTGTAGTTGTAAACGACAAGGGGAGCGATCGAGACGCGGTCTTGGACAGTGAGCAATGACAGTCGATTTTGATCTGACCTATAAGCAACAGCTAAAGAAGCTCTGAACGGTCAAACCTTCCCCTTGTCTGAGCTTTGGCAGGATATCGATGCCGAGTGAGCCGAACAAACCCCCTGTAGAGATCCGATTTACGCCAGAATTCAAGCGCAATCTACGCGCGTTGAGCAAGCGCTATCACCACCTCCGCTCCGAGATTGAGCCGATCCTGACACCACAGAGCGTCATCCTCATCACGCTTTACTCGAAAACAGAGCCGCCGGACACATCCGCAACTAATTTACGGCGCACCATCCACGAATTCGAGGAGACCCCATGACCCGCACCATCCGCGCCCCCCGCGGCACACACCTCCACTGCAAGGGCTGGCTCCAGGAAGCCGCCTACCGCATGATCCAGAACAACCTCGACCCGGAAGTGGCCTATGACCCGGAGCACCTCATCGTCTACGGCGGCCGCGGCCGGGCGGCCCGCAACTGGGAGGCCTTCGACGCCATCCTGCGCACGCTGCGCGAACTGGAGGACGACGAGACGCTGCTCATCCAGAGCGGCAAGCCCGTGGCCGTCTTCCGCACCCACGCCGACGCCCCGCGCGTCCTCATCGCCAACAGCAACATCGTCCCCCACTGGGCCACACAGGAGAACTTCGACCGCTGGGAGGCCGAGGGGCTGATCATGTATGGCCAGATGACCGCCGGCAGCTGGATCTACATCGGCACGCAGGGCATCCTGCAGGGCACGTTCGAGACGTTCGCCGAGGCGGCGCGACAGGCGGGCTGGCCGTCGTTGCGCGGCAAGTGGGCGCTGACGGCCGGGCTGGGCGAGATGGGCGGGGCGCAACCGCTGGCCATCACCATGAACGACGGCGTGGCCCTCGTCGTCGAGGTGGACGAGGCCCGCGCCCGCCGCCAACTCGACCACCGCTACATCGACGAGGTCAGCGAGGACGTGGAAGACGCCTTGCGCCGCGTGCGGCACTACACCGCCGCCGGAGAGGCCCGCTCCATCGGCCTCATCGGCAACGCCGCGGCCGTCTTCCCCGACCTGCTGGCTCGCGGCCTGGTGCCCGACCTGGTGACCGACCAGACCTCGGCCCACGACTACCTGGCCTACTTCCCCGACGACCTCAGCTTCGAGGACGGCCGCGCCCTGCGCGACCGCGACCCGGCCGCCTTCGCCCGGCTGTCCGGGGCGGCCATGGCCCGCCAGTGCGCCGCCATGGTCGCCTTCCAGCGGCGCGGGTCGATTGTCTTCGACTACGGCAACAACCTGCGCCAGCGCGCCTACGATGCCGGCGTGACCGACGCCTTCAGTTACCCCGGCTTCGTGCCCGCCTATGTCCGGCCGCTGTTCTGCGAGGGTAAGGGGCCGTTCCGCTGGGTGGCCCTCAGCGGCGACCCGGAGGACATCCGCGCCACCGACGAGGCCGTGCTGGAGCTATTCCCCGACGACGCCCACCTGCGGCGCTGGATTCGCATGGCTCAGGAGCGGGTGCAGTTCCAGGGCTTGCCGGCGCGCATCTGCTGGCTGGGCTATGGCGAGCGCGCCCGCGCCGGGCTGCGCTTCAACGAGCTAGTCGCGTCGGGCGCGGTCAAGGCCCCCATCGTCATCGGCCGCGACCACCTCGACGCCGGTTCCGTGGCCAGCCCCAACCGCGAGACGGAGGGCATGCGCGACGGCAGCGACGCCATCGCCGATTGGCCCATCCTCAACGCGCTGATCAACACGGCCGCCGGCGCGACGTGGGTCAGCTACCACCACGGCGGCGGCGTGGGCATCGGCTACAGCCTGCACGCCGGGCAGGTCATCGTCGCCGACGGCACGCCGGCCGCCGCCCGCCGTCTGGAGCGGGTGCTGACGGTTGACCCCGGCATGGGCGTCGCCCGCCACGTGGACGCGGGCTACCCCCGGGCGATAGAGGTGGCCAGGGAGAGGGGGGTGAAGATTCCGATGATGGAATGAGACCGGGCTTCTACCAATCAGCCCGTCTCATACGTCACCGCAAACACCGTATCCGCCAGCCACTTATTGAACGATGGGTTGTCCATGAATTGCTTGAATAACTCGGTGTGATCGGACAGCAATGACACGATGACTCGCTTGAGCGCGTTGTCGTGCTCGATGCGCGCGTTCGACTTGTCGGAGTTCTTCATCGCGTTCCGGTAGGCCTGATCGGCAGCCACCATCGCCGGAATCTCCTCGCTGATCACCTGGCCGATCTTGTCCACGTCCCGCCACTCGATACTGCCGAACATGTCATTGAAGGTTTGCAGGATGCTCGACAGCCTGTCCAACTCTGGTTCTATCATGTAACCGCCGCCCTCGACCGGCACTGGCCCGATTTCCACGTCCTCATCGGCCAGAGCGATGCTCATCGCCGACCGCACCTCGGCCCGGTAGCTATCCATGTCGATGGCCTCCAGGATGCCCTTCGCCAGGTCGTCCTCGCGCGGGGCGGGCAGCTTGGGGATCAGGAAGTTGAGGAACGTCGCCAGCCGCTCCCAGTCGGCGTTGCTGTAGGGCAAGATAGACGACAGGAAGTTGTAGGTGCGCACGAACGCCTTGGCCTTGCCCTTGAAATCGACCTGCCCGTCCTCGTCGAGATCGTTGTAGACGGCGACGCAGGTGTCGAGGATGGGGTCGAGCTTGTCGCGGTCGGCCCCGGCCAGGTACAGATCCACCAACCCGACCACCTGCTCGCGGCTGTAAATCTGGTAGCCGTCCAGGTCGGCCTGCAAATCGTGGAGCTTGTTGGGATCGGTCTCTTCGCTGAGGATGGTCGTGCGGTAGTACGGCTCGAACGAGACCCGGATGGTGTCAGCGTCGTTGGCGAAGTCGAGCACGAAGGTGTCGTGCTTGCCCGGATAGGCGCGGTTCAGCCGCGAGAGCGTCTGCACGGCCTTGATGCCGGACAAAATCTTGTCCACGTACATCGTGTGCAACAGCGGTTCGTCGTAGCCGGTCTGGAACTTGTCGGCCACCACCAGGAAGCGGTAGGGGGCCTCCTGAATCTTGTCGGCGATCGCGCTACTGGAGAAACCGTTGAGCGACGCCTCGGTCACTTTGACCCCGCCATATTCATGTTCACCGGAGAAGGCGACGAGGGCCTGATAGGGGCTTTGGCGCTCGGTCAAATAGTCGCGGATGGCGTGGAAGTAGTCGATGGCCCGCCGAATGCCGCCGGTGACGACCATCGCCCGCGCTTGCCCGCCAACCTTGCCGCGGGCGATGACCTGATCGTGGAAATGATCGACCATGATCTCGGCCTTCTGGCGAATGGCGTACTCATGCCCTTCCACGTAGCGGCGCAGCTTCTTTTGCGCTTTCTTGGCGTCGAACTCTGGATCGTCCTCGATCTTCTTCATCAGGCGGTAGTAGCTGGCGACCGGGGTGTAGTTTTGCAGCACGTCGAGGATGAAGCCTTCCTGGATGGCCTGCTTCATGGTGTAGCTGTGGAACGGCCGGTGCTTGACCACCCCACTCGCCTCGAAAGGCTCGCCGAAGTTTTGCAGTGTCTTGTTCTTGGGCGTGGCCGTGAAGGCGAAGTAGCTGGCGTTGGGCAACATCTTGCGCGCCTCCATGACGCGGTTGATCTCGTCCTCGTAGTCATCCTCCTCGGCCTCGGACAGTGTCGCGTTCATCTGGCTGGCCGTGCGGCCGCTCTGGCTGCTGTGGGCCTCGTCGATGAGGATGGCGAACGTCCGGCCTCTATGCTCGTCGCCGATCTCATTGACGACGAAGGGGAACTTCTGCACCGTGGTGATGATGATCTTCTTGCCCTCGGTGATGAAGCGGCGCAGGTCGCCGGAGCGCTCGGCGTGGCCAACCACGGCCGACACCTGGGCGAACTGCTTGATCGTGTCCTTGATCTGCCTGTCGAGCACGCGCCGGTCGGTGACGACGACGACCGAGTCGAAGACCGGCCGGCCGTCCTGCTCCAGCCCGACGAGTTGGTGGGCCAGCCAGGCGATGGAGTTGCTCTTGCCGCTGCCGGCCGAGTGCTGAATGAGATAGCGGCGGCCCGCGCCGTTGGCGCGCGCGTCGGCCAGCAGCGCCCGCACCACGTCCAACTGGTGATAGCGGGGAAAGATCTGCTTCTCGCGCTTCTTGCCGGTGCGGTCGTCCTTTTCGGCCACGACCTGGGCGTAGTTTTCCAGAATGTCGGTCAGACTCTCGCGGCCCAGGATGCGCTGCCACAAGTAGGCGGTCTTCAGGCCGTCGGGGTTGGGCGGGTTGCCCGCGCCGTCCTGATAGCCCCGGTTGAAGGGCAGGAACCACGACGCCTTGCCCTTCAGTTCGGTGCAGAAGCGCGCTTCCTGGTCGTCGACAGCGAAGTGGGCCACGCAGCGCTTGAACTGGAAGAGTAGCTCGCGCGGGTCGCGGTCGCGCCGGTACTGCTCGACGGCGTCCTCGACCGTCTGCTTGGTGAGGCGGTTCTTTAACTCGAAGGTGAAGACGGGCAGGCCGTTGATGAACAGGCACAGGTCGAGGGCCAGCCGGGTGGCGTCGTTGCTGTACTGCAACTGGCGGGTGAGGCTGAAGACGTTCTCGCGGTAGAGGCGCTCGGCCGCGCGGTTGCCGGCCGTGGGCGCGCCGTAGAACAGATGGATGTGGGCCGGGCCGTCCTTGATGCCCTTGCGCAGCACGTCGATGACGCCGCGCCGGGCGATCTCCCCCTGCAGGCGGTTGAGGAACTTGCGCCGCTGGGGGCCGTCGGTCTCCAGGGCGAACTGCGCGACGATCTCCGGCTGGGTGGCGTGGAGGAAGGCCAGCAGCTTGCCCCGGTCGACGGCGTGGTCGCGGTCGTATTCGGCCGGGCTGCCCTCGACGTAGCCGGCGAGGGTGGGGAGAGGCTCGCCCACCGCCGCCGGCCGTCCGCCCTCAGAGCCGGTCATGGCGGCGACGATTATCCGCTCCAATTCCTTTTCGCTGGTGTCAGTAGGCATATCCCTTCGCTACTCGTAAATGATTCCTATGATTTCGGGCGCAAAATAAGTCTTCTTCGGCGCATTGGGCAGTTCTTGCAGAATGCCGATAGACGTCAGTTTCTCAATATCTGCCCGCGCGGTGTGGTACATCACGTTGTAGCGGGTTGCCAGAGAAGCAGGCTGAACCACCGGCGTGATAAATAACCGGTCAACAATATCCTGAAGTCTCAGACTGCCCCGTAAGGTACTTATCCGTTCCTTGAATGACGCCGATAGCTGGAGCAAGCGGCTGCATCGTTGTTCCGTGTTGAGGGATTGCTCCACGACGCCTTCCAGACAGAAGCGAATCCAACCATTCCAGTCGTTGCCGGTGCTGACGCGCAAGAGCCGCTCGAAGTATTCATCTTTGTTGGCGTCGAAGTATTCGCTCATGTAGAGCCATTGATTGCCGAGGCCGCACCAGCGGGTGATCATCAGGCTTAGCAATACTCGTCCCACGCGCCCGTTGCCGTCTTCAAAGGGGTGGATTGCCTCGAATTGGTAGTGCATGATGAAGGCGTCAACGAGCGGGTCGTATAGACGCTGGTCGCGGCGGGCGAATTGCTCGAAATTGTCCAGTCGTTGGGGCAGATAGAAGGGTGGCGGTGGGACAAATCGCGGCGGGCGGCCGATCTGCACCTGGCGCTGTCGAAACGAGCCGGGGTTGGAATCGGAGCCGCGCGCGCCCTCCAGCAGGAAGCGATGCAATTGTCGCACCAGCCAAAGCGAGAAAGGTGTGCCCGCAGCGAGCATTTTAAGCCCCTCGCGTAGGGCGGCGGCGTAATTCGTCACTTCGCGGGCGGCATTGGCCGGGTCGCCGGCCGAGGTGGGGATGTTCGGCTCCAGCTCGAATAGCATGAGTTGACGGGGGGTGGCAAACGTGCCTTCGAGTTGCGACGAGCGCTGTGCCTCGCGGCTCTCCAATGGCCGCAAGAGCAGATTGGGGTCGGGTAGATGCCGGCCAATGCCGTCCAGACGGGCGAGTTCGCGATGGGCGTCGAGTAAGTTGGGCCACAGTTCGCCCGGCCACTCCCAATGCGGCGGCAACAGGTCGGGCAAGAAGGCATGGCTGGCGTCGTGAATGCCTTTGACGGGGATGAGTTGACCCGGGTTGGCGGCGGTGAATTGCCGGATGTCCATAAGCGTTGTAAAGAATTACAATCCGGAACGAGTTGATTGCAATTTTATCGCCAAAATTACAATTGCGCCAGACGTTGTTGTAGCCGGCGTCAACGCGCTAACCCAATATCTCTTCGGCGTCCATCGGTTCGGCCGCTTCATCCCATTCGGCCGACTCCTCCGCCGCCCATTCTTCCCCCGCCGCCAACTCCTCCGGCAGCCCCGCCGCCGCGGCGCGCACGTCCAGCTTGCCCGTCACCACGTCGGCGATCAGGCGGGTGCGGTATTCGCGGAGGAGGTCGATTTGACGGTTAGAATGATCAATGCTCTGCTTGATTCTGTATAGGGCGTAATCTAAATAATGGTTGATCTCGCGCTGTTCTTCAATAGGTGGGAACGGTAACGTTATCTGCTTTAGCTTTGATGCAGAGATGTGAACAATTATGTCACCTCTACCAAAGGCGCTCTTCTGCTGAATCCCTACCTTGCTATTTAGTACGTAGCTCAGGTATAGGCCATTGCCCTCATGTAAACGCAGGATAATCAGATCACCACCTGCGTATCCAGCTTCCTCTCCAGAATACAAAATTGTCTTTCCAATTTCCTCAAGTGTTTCCCCCGACGCTGTAAATAACAGGTCTCCTTTCAAGATTTGCTGTGCATTCCGGGCAACCTCTGGAGATGTGAACTTCCGCAACGCTTTAGTCTCAATATTATATTGGGTGTAGATGTCACCATAAGTCAATGCAGGAACGCCAAATTCCAGTATATCCGACTTGGCTACTCCACGTCCTTTGAAAAAGGCTCCAAGATTGGCAAGTTTCCTCACCTCCCAATGCGCCGGAATCTCCCCCAGCCACTCGACGCCCGACGGCCGCAGCGCCACGTCCGGGTCGAGGCCGCGGGTGACGGCGCGATGGATGATGGCCTGCTTCTGCTCGTTCAGC
>WBZM01004167.1_pt1 | contig 10703 bp, 6 predicted proteins | sample 5204271 | NCBI WGS metagenome assembly WBZM01 (sample SAMN12344346, study PRJNA552823) | activated sludge metagenome | biome: Activated sludge suspended growth; feature: Nitrification reactor; material: Wastewater; isolation source: activated sludge from nitrification reactor of wastewater treatment...
TGCTTTGGGTGATTATTTTGATGTTGAACTGTTTGTCAGTATACCGGTCGACCGGTGGATGTTAAGGAAGCAAGCTTCCAAAGGAACCCCGACGCAGACTCCGACTGGGGGATGCGTTGGGGACCTCAGCATGGCGTATCGAGAGGCAAACAACTCGGGTGCCAAGTTTGCATCTTTTCGCGTTATCGTCGATAATACCGTAGTCCACACGGGTGGACGCTGTCTGACGCAAGCGCCGAAGGGTCCCCAGGTCTCGAAGTGAGTTCCGGTTGGCTTCTGATGGGCGGTTGTCACAGCAGTTCAAGCACCCTGATCCGCCGGTCGGAGCGGACGGGGGCAATTGGTTGAATCGTGCCCGCAGAGGCGGGCCTAAGCTGCAATGGCGCCCGAGAGATCATTCGGGCGCGGGAGTAAAAAGTGACTAGGATTTACGTTGGTAATCTGCCCTTCAGCGCGAGCGAGGACGACGTCCGCAGCCTGTTCCAGGAATACGGCAGCGTCGAGGATGTCAGCCTGGTGAGCGATCGTGAGACCGGTAGGCCCCGTGGCTTCGGCTTCGTGGAGATGGACAATCAGGGCGCTAACGCTGCCATCCAGGCCCTCGACGGCATGGAGTACGGCGGCCGCAACCTGCGCGTCAACGAAGCGCGACCCCGCGAAGAGCGTCCCCCGCGGCGCGATGGCGGCGGCTACGGCGGCGGCGGCGGTCGGAGTGGTGGCGGCGGCGGCTACGGCCGCGACCGCGACCGCGGCGGCCGGCGCAACGACTGGTAACCCGCAGCGCCCCAGCCCGCCTGACGCAGCCCGGCTTCAGGCGATGTGAAGAACGTAGTCCGGCTTCAAGACGGCGCTCCCGACCGGCCCGCCATCGATCTGGACAATGACCACCTGATCTACCACGATCGGGTGCAATTGGGCAAAAGAATCGAGACCTGAGCAACTGCTCAGGTCTCGTTTGTTGTTTAGAGATTTCGGAAGTCGCCGTTGGGGGCTTTAGCGGCGCCAGCCCCAGTTGCCGGCCACGAAGACCACATCGGCCAGGTCGATAGCGCCGGAGCCGTTCACGTCGAGCCCCACCGGGCAGGCGGCGCTGAACGGCTGCTCCCAGCAGCCGGCCACGCGCTGCACATCGGCCACATCTACGTCGCCATCGCATGCGTCTGGCTGGGCAGGGTCGGCGTTGGGCTGCACGTCGCCGGGGTAGCAGTACGGCCCGACCGTTGCTTCGGCCCCGGTCATCAGCACGGGCGCTGCGCCGGGCAGGTCCTTGTTGTGCAGCCAGAGCTGCCACATGGTGTCGCCCCAGGCCGCCAGTTGGCTGAAGAAGGGGTCGCTCTGCGCAACGTAGGCTTCGTTGGCCGGCGTGTTGGGGTCCGGGTCGGGCAGGGTCAGCGGCGCTTCGGCGTTGATCTCACGGCGCAGAAACTCCACGTACTCGCGGCTGGTGGTCTGGTAGTACAGGCTAATGTCGACGATGGCCGAGGTGATAGGGATGGTCACGGTGATGGCGTCGTATCCGCCGGCGTACTCCGCCGTGCTGAAGTAGTCCGAGTCGATGGTTCCTTGCCATACCGGCTCCGTTTGGCGGGTAGGGGCGGCGGCAATGTCGAAGCCCAGCGGCGGGATGCGGTTGTCCTTATAGCGCTGGTCGCCCAGGATGAAGTGCTGCGTCTTAGTCTCGCCGGTCAGCGTGCTGCCCATCAACGCCTCATAGACCAGCTCATCCCGATGCACTTCGTTCGCTCCCAGCGGCGGGCTGCCGGCCACATTCAACCCTTTGAGTGTGCCTGCGGCCGCGTCATAGGGGTTGATCTCGTAGATGAGGCGGGTATCCGGGCCGTAGACCTTGATTGCGACGAACATGCGCCGCCCTTCCAGATAGCCGGTGATCAGCTTGTGGCCGGTCTGGTTCTGGATGCGAAAGCTCAAGCTGCCGCTGTCCGAGTCGAAGGCGACATCCTCGATGACGGCGGCGCTCTCCAGTTTGGTCTGAGCGCGCTGCGCGGCGGCCAGCAGCGCGTCTGGGTTCAGATCCAGGCCGTAGTCCAGGTCCAGGGTCAGCGTCATTGCGCCCTGGCCCAGCAGCGCGGCGTTGACCGGATCGTAGTTGGGCGAGGAGGGGACTGTGCTGGCCAGCAGCGTGGGCACCCAGACATTGCCGCCGGTCAGGTCGTGGACGGGCTGGGCGCTGTAAGGATGTTCGGTGCTCTCGCTGGTGGCCGGATCGCCTGTGCGCAGCAGCGCCTCTGGAAAGGCCGCCCCGCGGCCCGGCTGGTCGGGCATGTGGCAGTCCTGGCAGGCGGCGATCACGTTGCCAGGGCGTGAGGTCTCGAAGACCGCCGGCGCGAAGGGCCCCATGCCGGCCGCTCCGCCCTGCTGGCCGTAGTCGGACAGCATGAATTCGGAGAAGGTGCGCTCGACCGGGAAATAGGCGTAGGCTGCCTGAGTCTCGCTGGGCAGCGGCTGGCCCGGGGCGGTGCCCAGGTTGGCCAGCACCGGATTGGACACGTCGTGGCACGATGCGCAGTAATACTTGCTCTTGTGGAAGCGGCTGTACTCGACGCCGTGGAACATGGCGGAGTCGCTGAAGGAAGCCCGGCGGAAGCCGCGCGGGCTGACGAAGTATTGCCCGCTGCTGGCTTCGGTGTAAGCCGGAGCGACCGGGCGATTGGCGGCGCCAAAGAAGGGCTGGCCGTTCATGAAACGGATCGCGGCAGCGGTCGAGATGTCGGCGGTGCGCGCCGTATCGGCCGCAGTTTGGGCCAGGGTGCCGCTGCCCGGCCCACTGTTCCCGGCCTCATCCCAATAGCCCGGCCAGTCGTTGCCCTCGCGCACGCCATCATACGTGTCCTGGAAGTGCGGGTCCCACATGCGGTGGCAGAAGTCGCACTGCACGCCGTCGTAGTCGCCATCCGTCATGGCCGAGCCGTTGGCCGTTTCCGAGCGGCCCTCCAGCCAGCCCTTGGGCATGTGGCAGCGCAGGCAAAGGTCCGTGGCGTTGGGCGAGCCGATGGCCCAGATAGAGTCCTGGGCGGCCACGGCCATGCTGGCCCAATAGAGCGGGTCGCGCGCGGCCTGCGCCATCATCGACCCCTCCCAGTTGAAGCCAGGTTCGACAGCCGGATCATAGCCCGCGTGGCAGGTCAGGCAGGTCTCGGGCGACATCAGGTTAAGCTGGTTGGGCTGGGTGCCGGGCATGCGCACCAGCGGGTCCTGGGATGGGGGCACAGCAGGCTCGGCGGTTGCCGTGATGGCGCCGGCTGCCAGCAGGATCAGTCCAAGGAGAACGACGAAAACGGGGCGTGGGAACAGTTTCATAGCCGCTGGTCTCCAGGGGTGGGGATTCGGGGAGGCTGTTCTTGCAACTGCCTTCACATTATGGCATGATTCGGCAGCAAAGGCCAAAAGTTCACGCCAAGACGCAAAGACGCCAAGAGGAGTAGCCTTGAACCACCAAGAATTCACCACCCGTTGGGAGGCGGCCGTGGCCGCCAACGATCTGGACGCGATGGCCGGTATGTTCGTCGAAGACGCAGTCTTCCGCTCGCCGGCCGTCTTCAAGCCCTACCAGGGCCGGGCCGTCATTCATGGCATCCTCGGCCTGGTGATGCAGGTCTTCGGCCCGCTGACGTACACGAATGTTTGGAGCAACGACCGCGGCGGCGTCGTCATGCAGTTCGCCACTACCGTCCCCGGCCCGGATAAGCGGCTGGAGATCGAAGGCGTCGATATCTTCCAACTGGACGATCAGGGCCGGATCGCCGAGTTGCGCGTGATGATTCGTCCTCTGCGCGGCCTGCAGGCAGTTGCGGCGGCGATGGAGCGGTTGATGGGGTGATTGGTGGAAAGACTTCGGAAGTCGCCGGTTGACGCAAGGAGTGGATTGGCTGCGGCGACTTCCGAAGTCTATGGGGGGTTACTCGGCCGAGATCGTCGCCACAGCCGTCATGTTCCAGCGCAGGCGCTCATCCCATTGATCGGGGGCGATGACCACGGTGTAGGTGATATCGCCCTGCTTGTTGACGCCGATGGATTTGATCTGCACAACCTGGCCGGAGAGCGTGACGCCAGGCAGCGCGTCGAAGGTCAGCTCGGCCGGCGCGCCTTCGCGCACGCGCACGATGTTCAACTCGGTCAGGTCGTCGGTCTCTACCTGCCACTGGGAGAAATCAGCCAGGGAGATGACAGGCGTCCCCGGTCCCACCTGCTCGCCCACGGCAGGCAACAACTCGGCCACCACGCCGGCGAAGGGAGCCGTGAGTTCGCTGTCAGCCAGCGCGGCCTGCGCCTCCTGGAGGGCCGCGCTGGCTGATGCCAGATCGGCCTCCGCAGCAGCGATTGTCTCCGGCCGCACGCCGGCCTGGAGCAGATCAAGCTGCGCCTGGGCGCGGCGCAGCTCGGCTTGGGCTGCGGCCAACTCGCTGGCGCGGGCCGGCGCCTGCAGGCTGGCCAGTTGAGCCTGAGCCTGACGCACCTGGGCCTGGGCCGCGGCCAGATCGGCCGCAGTGGCGCCGCGCTGTACGTCCTCCAGCCGCGCCTGGGCCGCATTGAAGGCATTGGTGGCCTGCTCCAGTTGCAGCGCCTCGGGACGCTGGCCCACATCGGCCAGGCCCGCTATCCGGTCGTAGGCGGCCTGGGCCTGACGCAGCGCGGCCTCGGCGTTGGCCACGTCGGCCTGGGCCGCAATGACCTGCTGCTGCGGGGCGCCCTCGCGCACCCGTTGCAGGTTGGCGCGGGCTGCATCCAGCGCCGCGTTGAGCGCCTCGATGTCTTCGGGCTTGGCGCCCTCTTCGATGCGCTGCACCTGCGCGGCGGCTGCGTCGACTGCGGCCTGCGCGGTTTCGATCTCTTGCGGTCGCGGGCCGGCCTTCAGTTCATCCAGCCGGGCCTGAGCAGCCTGCACGCCCGCCTCGGCGCGTGCCACCGCGGCTTGCTGGCGCTGGGCCTGCACGCGTAATAACGTCTGGCCGGCCTCCACCTGGGCGCCTTCCTGCACCAGGATCTCGGCTACGATGCCGCCGGCAGGCAGGCTGAGATCAGCCGTGCGCGCCGGGACGACCACGGCATCGGCCACCACGTCGTCGCTGGCCCGCACAGGCGGCAGCGCGGCGGGCGCATCGGTCGCCGGAGCAGCCGGGGTGGCAGCGGCCTGGTTGTTGCATGCCGCCAGGGTCAACAGGGCAAGGATGGACAAGAGGATGAAAGTCAGTCGGTGTTGCATAGGGTTTTCTCCTGTGTTTTGGTTTTTCGGAAGGCCTACTCGTACGCCAGCACATCGCGCACGGTGAGCCGCGACGCGGTGCGGGCAGGAAGGAAGCTGGCCAGGGCCGCCAGCAGAACGACCAGCGCCAGCCACAGGCCGACGCCGGCCGTGGAGAAGCCGAAGCTGAGCGGCGCGTCGACGAAGGCGTTGCCTACCTGGTCGGCCAGAAGCTTGGCCAGCGGCAGGCTGAGGATGGCGGCTTGCAGCCAACTGATCAGGCCGATCAAAACACCCTCCACGACGATGATTTGCATAATGCTGCCGGTGGCCGCGCCGATGGCGCGCATCACGCCGATCTCCCTCGTGCGCTCGATGACGTTGATGCTCATGGTGCCCATCAATCCCAGGCCGCCCACCAGGGCCATGAGCAGAGTCATGACCAGCAACAGCGCAACCAGAATACCGAACTGGTACTCGACCGCCTCCAGGGTCTCGGCCGTGGTACCGATCTGGCTGACCTGATAGCCGCGGGTCTCGAAGTGCGCCTCCAGGTCAGCCGCAATGCGCTTGTGCTCGGCGGTATCGTCGCTGCTGGCCAGCACGCGGATGAAGGTGGCCCGGCCCGTTCCGCCTTGCAGGCGGCCGAAATACCCCTGGTTGACGTAGGCCGTGGGCTGTTCTTGCAGGCTTTGGGTGACGCCTACCACCACCCAGTCGCTCTCCTTGTCGCCGATGCGCAGCGTGATGGCGTCGCCCAGCCTGACATCGCTCTCTTCCTCCAGAACGTTGCTGCTCAGCACCACCGCGTTCTCGTCGTCGGGCAGCAACCAACGGCCCTCCAGCAGGGTCGGTTGCACCATTTGCGTGTCGAACGGCGGCGCCTGCACGCGAATGTCGTCGCTGACGCCGCCTTGCGGCCGCACGCGCCGCGCGCCGCCGCCGCCCCAGGTCTCGACCACGGCGACGCCGGCCACGGATTGGGCTTCGCCGATGAGCACATCCTCACGGTAGGGGCGGTCGAAACCCACAAAGACGTCGAAGTTGTTGGCCGCCAGCGCATCGTCCAGCGTCCGGTTGAGCGACACCTGCACCGACAGAACGGCAATGAAGATCGCGCCGCCCAAGGTCAGGGTCAGCATGGTCAGCGCCAACCGGCCTTTGCGGCGGAAGGTGTTGCGCAGGGAGATGATGAGAGGCCGGCTGAGCCAGGGCAGCCAGTGTTGCACGCGCAACAAGAAATGATCGATGGGACCTTTCCCGAAGCGTCCCTTGCCCAGTCCGTAGCTGCCGATGGCCTCGCGGATGGTGATGGCTGCGCCGTTAAGCACCGGCCACAGCGCAGCCAGCAACGGCACCAGGATGCCCACCAGCACTTGCAAGCCCAAGGCGCGCAGGGGAATGCCCTCGTAGACGACGTCAAAGTTGAGGAACTGGGCCAGAAAGGCGGTGAAGCCGTATGCTGCGACCACGCCGAGCGGCACGGCCACCAACAGCGACAGCAGGCCGAAAATCAGCACCGTGCCCAGATAGACGCCGATTAACTGGCCGCGCCGCGCGCCGATGGTCTTCATAACGCCGATCTGGCGCACCTGCTGGGCCAGGATGGCCGACACGGTGTTGACCACCAGAAAGCCGCTGAGCAGCAACGACAGCAGGCCCAGTGCGCCCAGCAGCAGGAAGATGGCCGGCAAAATCTCGTCGGCCGGGTGTTTGCCCGGAGTCGGCACCCAGGTAAAGGAGACCGTGCGGCCGCCGCTTTGCAGCTTGTCCTTAACCTGGTCTGTCACCTCTTGGATGTGCTCGGCGTCGAACTTGTTCTCGGCGACGGTGATGCTCAGGCTGGTGTACTGGCGCGGGAAGCCCCAGCGCTCCGTGGTGTCGAAGATGACGTAGCCGAAAGCCTGGTTGGTGAAGCGCGCCGGCGGCAGGTTGATGTCGTGCGCCGTACCGGCCAGTAACAGCTCACGCTGGCGGCCGTCGGGCAGCTCGACCAGAATCGTGTCGCCGATCTCGGCCTCCAGCAGGGGCAGCGAGTTGCGTTCGACGAGCAAGGCGTTGCGCGGCGGCGGCCAGGGGCCGCTTTCAGGCTCGACCTTGTTGATGATTATGTTGTCATAATCCGGCAATGCGAACAGCGTCAGATCGCGCCATCTACCCGGCCCCAGGCTGGCGCGGGTGAACACGCTGAAGCGGGCGGCCGCGTCCTCGACTTCGGGCATGCGCTGCACCGCGCGCAACAACTCTTCATCGAAGGGCGTGGTGGCAATGACGGCGTTGCCGGGGTTGATGCCCAGATAGCTGTCCATGAGCTGGCGCGACAGGATCTCCTGCGTGCTGGCGATCATGCCCACGGCAAAGACGCCGACGGCGATGCTGAGCACCACCAGCAGCGTCCTGGTCTTGTGCTCCCACAAGTCGCGCAGCACCTTGGCCCAGCGCGGCGCCAGGCGTGGTCGTTGATTCGTTCGGCTACTCATACGCCAGCACCTCGCGCACCGACAGGCTGGCGGCGTTGTGCGCCGGCCAGAAGCTGGCGATGGCCGAGATCAGCAGCGCGGCCAGCAGCCAGATCAGGGCGCCGTCTACCGAATAGCGAAATTCCAGCGGGCTGTCTACGAACGCCAGGCCGATCTGGTTGCTCATCAGCCGGCCAATAGGCCAGCCCAGCAATACACCCTGCGCCCAACTGATCAGCCCGATCAATACACCCTCCACCAGCACGATCTGCAGGATCGAGCCGGTGGCCGCTCCGATGGCGCGCATGACGCCGATCTCGCGTGTGCGCTCCAGCACGTTGATGCTCATGGTGCCCATCAGCCCCATGCCGCCCACGGCCGCGATCAGCAGCGCCATCACCAACAAGAAGGTGATCAGGATGTTGAACTGAAGTCGCACCGACTCCTGGCGCTGGAACTTGGTCTCTACACGGCTCACCTGGAAGCCGGCCTCTTCCAGCCCGGCTTCCAGCGCAACCGCGGCGGCCGCCTGCGCAGCCGGGGAGTGCTGCTCAGTGGCGACGCGCGCGAAGCTGGCCCGGCCGGCCGTGCCGGTCTGTTGGGCGAAATAGGGATAGTTGATGTAGGCTGTGGGCTGGGTCAGGATGCTTTGCACGATTCCCACCACTGTCCACTCGCGCTCCTTGCCGTTCAGCCGCAAGGTAACTGTGTCGCCCACAGCCAGGTCTGGCTCATCGCTCAGCACGTTGCTGTTCAGCACCACCGCGTTCTCATCCTCCGGCGCCAGCCAGCGGCCGGCCAGCAGGTTGGGCTGAATCATCTGCGTGTCGGCGTACGGCGCACGCACACGGATGCGGGCGCTCTCGGATCCGTCGGGCCGCAGGCGCACCACGCCGTCGCTGCCCCAGGTCTCCACGGTCATCACATTGGGCGCCTGGAGCACCGCGGCCTGAATCTGTTGGTCGCGGTAGGGACGGCTGAACTCCACGGCTACATCATAGTTGTCATAACGGTTGGCTAGCGCCAGCGTGTTGAACAGGCTGCTGCGCACCGAGAAGACGCCGACGAAGATCGCGCCGCCCAGGGTCAGGGTCACCATGGTCAGGGCCAGCCGGCCCTTGCGGCGAAACGTGTTGCGCAGCGAGATGACCAGCGGCCGGCGCACGAAGGGCAGGAAGCGCTGCACGGCCAGCAGCAGGTGATCGAACGGCCCGCGGCCGAAGCGTCCCTTGCCCAGACCATAGCTGGCAATGGCTTCGCGCACGGTGATGCGCGCGCCGCTGTAGATGGGGTAGGCTGAGGCCAGCAGCGGCATAAGCAGCGCTACGCCGATCTGCAAGGCCAGCACCTGCGGCGCAAAGCCGGGGCCGCTGACGTCGAAGTTGAGGAAGGTCGAGGCAAAGCGGGCCAGTCCGACCGCCCCGAGCATGCCCAGCGGCAGGCCGACCAGAAGCGCCAGCAGGCCGTAGACGAGCGCCATACCGAAGTAGAGGCTCATGATCTGGCCGGCGCGCGCGCCGATGGCTTTCATCACCCCTACCTGGCGGGTCTGCTGGGCCAGGGTGGCGTTGATGGTGTTGACCACCAGGAAGCCGCTGAGCAGCAGGCTGAGCACGCCCAGCACGCCCAGGATGACGAACAATGCGTCGAGGATATCCTGCACCGGCGCCTGGCCGGGGTCGGGCACCGAGGTGGAGAAGACCTGGCCGCCGCCCTTTTCGATCTTGTCCTCCACCTGCTGGGCCACAGCTTCGATGTGGGCCTTGTCGCCGGACTGCCCGGCGACGGTGATCATCAACTCGTTGAACTGGCGCTCATAGCCCCAGCGGTTGAAGGTCTCGAAGCTGGCATAACCGAAAAGCTGGTCGACGAAGCGGGCCGGCGGCAGGTTGATGTCGTGCACCGTGCCGGCGATAACCAGCTCGCGCAGGCGGCCGTCGCCCAGGTCGACCTGCACCGTGTCGCCGATCTGCGCGTCGAGCAGAGGCAGCGAGTTGCGCTCCAGGACGATGCTGTTCAGGGGAGGCGGCCAGGCGCCCTCTTGGGGCGTGATGCTGTTGACCGGCAGATCATACCAGGCTGGCCTGGCCAGCACGGCCAGGTCCTGCCAGCGCCCGCTGGCGGGATTCTGCACCTCCACCGATACGCCAAAGCTGGCCGAGGCCGCTTCCACTCCTTCCGTGCGGGCGGCGGCGGCCAGCAGGTCATCGCCGAAAGCGCCGGTGTTGAGCGTGGCGTGGGCGGGGTTACTGGCCAGGTACGCGCCGGCGAACTGGGTGTCGAGGATATGCTGCGTGCCGGCAATAACGCCAATGGCAAAGACGCCCACCGCGATGGACAGCACCACCAGCAGCGAGCGCGCCTTGTGGCTGGCCAGATCGCGGGCGACCTTAGCCCAACGGGGCCCCAGAAAACGATGAATCATGAACGAGGAATGATGAACGGAAGAGGCGGAGTCGTGCATGGCAGGCGCCGCTGAGGTTGCCGCGTTCATCGATGTCTGTTCGTCGTTCTGCACTCCGGATTCATCGTTCATCATTCATCGTTCATCGTTCTGTAGATGGCGCTATCGGCTGGCACAGCCTCTCCGCTGCTCTCCCAGGCCGCCAGCTCGCGGCGCGTATCGCCGACGATGTGGCCGTCGGCGATGGTGACGGTGCGGCCGGCGCGGTGGGCCAGCTCGTCGTCGTGGGTGACCATCAGGATGGTCTTGCCCTCGTCCACCAGCCGTTCGAAAAGCTGGAAAACCGCATCGGCTGTCTTGGAGTCCAGGTTGCCGGTGGGTTCGTCGGCCACGATGATATCGGGGTCGTTGGCCAGGGCGCGGGCGATAGCCACGCGCTGCTGCTGGCCGCCGGACGCAGCCGAGGGCAGCTTGTCGGCGTGCTCGGTCATCTCCACCTCGTCCAGCAGCGCCATGGCCCGGCCGGCCCGCTCGCGGCGCATGGGCGGGGCGCCCGACACGGGCCGGCGAGCGTGACGGGCGCGGGCCGTGCCGGTGCCGGCACGAGCGGAGATCTCCGACACGGGCCGGTGCCGGGGCG
>WBZM01003236.1_pt2 | contig 10701 bp, 11 predicted proteins | sample 5204271 | NCBI WGS metagenome assembly WBZM01 (sample SAMN12344346, study PRJNA552823) | activated sludge metagenome | biome: Activated sludge suspended growth; feature: Nitrification reactor; material: Wastewater; isolation source: activated sludge from nitrification reactor of wastewater...
GAGGTCGTGCGCGACGACGTGCTGATGCTGTCCGAGGGTGACCGCGTGCCCGCCGACGCGGTCCTGCTCGACGCCGTGAACTGCACGGTCGACGAGTCGTTGCTCACCGGCGAGAGCGTTCCGGTGCGCAAGGCCGCGGCGGGCGGTGAGCGAGCCGCGGACACGACGATGGGTGCGCCGGGCGGCGACGGCACGCCGTGGGTCTTCTCGGGCACCCTCGTCGTGAAGGGTCGCGCGATCGCCGTGGTGCGCGGCACCGGGGCGAACACCGAACTCGGACGGATCGGGAGCGCGCTGCGCGACATCGAGACCGAGCGCACACCTCTGCAGCGCGAGGTCGATCGCCTCGTGCGTGTCGTCGCGGTGCTGGGTCTCACGGCGGCGGTGGCGGTGGTCGTGGCGTTCGGCCTGTTGCGCGGTGGGTGGCTCGACGCGCTGCTCGTGGGCATCGCCACGGCGATGTCGATGCTGCCCGAGGAGTTCCCCGTCGTGCTGATGGTGTTCCTGGCGCTCGGCGCCTGGCGGATGTCGCAGCGCCAGGTGCTCGTCCGCCGGTCGCCGGTCATCGAGGCCCTGGGGTCGGCGACGGTGCTGTGCGTCGACAAGACGGGGACGCTGACGATGAACCGGATGGAGGTTCGCGAGGTGTTCGCCGGCGACCTGCGCCACGTGCTCGACGACGGGCCGCTGCCGGAGGACTTCCACTCGCTGGCCGAGTTCGCGGTGCTCGCGTCGCCGGTCGATCCGTTCGATCCGGTCGACCGCGCCTTCGTGGTGCTCGGCGAGCGCTGGCTCCGCGGCACCGAACACCTGCACGGAGACTGGCAACTGGTGCGGGAATACCCGTTGTCGGAGCAGCTACTCGCGCTGTCGCACGTCTGGCGGTCGCCCGACAGCAGCCGATACGTCGTGGCGGCCAAGGGTGCGCCGGAGGCGATCGGCGATCTGTGTCATCTCGACCAGGCGGCCGGCGGGGCGCTCGCGCGCCAGGTCGCGGCGGCGACCGCCGACGGGCTGCGGGTGCTCGGGGTCGCTCGGGCGCGGTTCAGCCGCGCCGAGCAGTTGCCGACCGAGCAGCACGATTTCGACTTCGAGTTCCTCGGGTTGGTGGGCCTGCACGATCCGGTGCGCCCGGGCGCGGCCGACGCGGTCGACGAGTGCCGTCGTGCCGGCGTGCGCACCGTGATGATCACCGGCGACGCGCCCGGCACCGCGCTGGCCGTCGCCAGGCAGGTCGGGATCGACACGGCCGGCGGGTGCATCACCGGTCCCGAGCTCGCTCGGCTCGACGCCGACGAGCTCGCGGAACGCGTGCCGTACGTGTGTGTGTACGCCCGCATGGTGCCCGAGCAGAAGCTGCAGCTCGTCCGTTCGCTGCAACGGTGTGGCGACGTCGTCGGCATGACCGGCGACGGTGTGAACGACGCTCCGGCACTGCGGGCGGCCGACATCGGCATCGCGATGGGTGAACGCGGCACCGATGTCGCCCGCGAGGCGGCAGCGCTCGTGATCACCGACGACGACATGGCCTCGATCGCCGGGGGCATCCGGCGCGGACGGGGCATCTTCGACAACCTCCGCAAGGCGATGGCGTACATCGTGGCGGTGCACGTGTCGATCGTCGGGATGGCGCTCGTGCCCGTCTTCGTCGACACCTGGCCACTCGTGCTGCTGCCGGTGCAGCTGGCGTTGCTCGAGCTGGTGATCGATCCCGCCTGCTCGATCGTGTTCGAGGCCGAGCAGGTGGATCCCCTGATCATGCAGAATCCGCCTCGCACCCCGGGTGAGCCGGTGCTCGGCCGTCGTGTGCTGTGGCTGTCCGCAGCGCAGGGCGTGTCGGTGCTGATCGCCACGCTCGCGGTGTACTTCTGGAGCGTGCACGCGGATCGCGCCGGTGAGGAGGTGCGCTCGCTGGCCTTCGCCACGCTGGTGCTCGGCAACCTGCAGCTCATCCTCGTCAACCGTTCGTGGCGGCTGGGCGTGTGGCGGACGCTGCGCGAGCGTCGGAACCCGACGTTGCGGTGGATCATGGTGGTCACGGTCGGTCTGCTCGTGCTGTTGCTCACCGTGCCACCGCTCCGGTCGGCGTTCGGTCTCGGACCCATCCGGCCGTTCGACTCGTTGGTGGTGACGGTGGCATCGATGGCGGGTGTCGCCTGGTTCGAGGCCTACAAATGGCTGACCCACCGCCGTCACTCCTTCAGGTGAGTCTTCGTGCTCAATGGCCTTTCGCGGGGGCCGGATGGTCTATCCTCCGCCCGTCCGGTCGGGGCAGCCGGACGGGAGGACCGTGTCAGAGATCATCGAACAGCGGCGGGCGATCCAGCTCTTCGCGTCCGTGGCCGACATCGCGCAGGCGCTGACCGCCGAGTTGTCCACCTCCGAGATCGTCCAGGTGTTGATGGACGAGGGGATGGTGGGGCTCGGCGCCCAGGGCGCTGCGGTCGCGCTCATCGATCCCGACGGGTGGTTGGCCTACATCGCGGCCGTGGGCGTCGCCGCGGATCTGCAGTTGAACAGCGGCCTCGTCGAACTCGATCGGCGCATCCCGATGGCGTACGCCGCGTCGACGGCCGAGCCGGTGTTCGTCGAGACCGAGGCCGAGGCCGTCGAACGGTTCCCCGACATCACGGCGCACCGCGAGGGCTGCCGGGCGTACGCGGCGGTGCCGCTGGTGCTGGCCGGTCGGCCGAAGGCGGTGCTCGGCGTGACGTTCGCACAGGAGCGCCGGTTCGACGAGGTCGACCGGCGGTTCATCGTCACCATCGCCAACCTCGGCGCCCACGCCCTGGTGAGCGAGCTCGGCTTCGAGCCGCGCCCCGTCAGCGGCTGATCGTCACCGCCGCCGATCCCGATCGGCGATCCCGATCGGCGACGCGCGAACCTGTCGGCCGTGAGCGACACCACGAACGATCGTCCCGACCACCTCACCGGCAAGGTGATCCTCGTCACCGGGGCGGGCGGCGGGTTCGGTCGGCTCCTGGCGCAGATGACCGCGGCGCGCGGTGCGCGCGTGGTGGCCACCGACGTCGACGGCACCGCCGCAGCCGCGACGGCGGCCTCGGTGATCGAGGCCGGCGGTGAGGCGATCGGCGTGAGCGTCGACGTCACCCGTCGGGCCGATCTCGACGAGGCCGTACGGCAGGCGGTCGAACGGTGGGGGAGCGTCGACGTGCTCGTGAACAACGCCGGTGTGATGCCGCTCGCGTTCTTCAGCGACCACGAGCGGGCGGCCGACGCGTGGGACCGCTGCATCGACATCAACGTCAAGGGCGTGCTGAACGGCATCTGCGCCGTGTACGACCAGATGATCCGCCAGGGGCGCGGCCACGTGGTGAACCTGTCGTCGATCTACGGCAACGACGGCACCGCCGGCTCGGGTGTGTACAGCGCCACGAAGGCCGCGGTGCGGGTGATGTCGGAATCGCTGCGCGTCGAGTCGCAGGGGAAGATCAAGGTCACCGTGGTGCGCCCGACCGGCGTGATGGGCACCGGCCTCGGCGCCGGCGTGATCAACCAGGGTGCGCTCGTCGGACTCACCGGTCAGCACGCCGAGCGGTTCGGCGAGCGGGTGCAGCGGATCGTCACCGGCGCAGGTCTGCGCCCGGAGGAGACCGACGTCGACGACGTGCGGTACTGGGCGATCACCCCCGACGACCTCGTCCGGCAGATCGTCTACGCGATCGACCAACCGTGGGGCATCACGATCAACGACATCACCGTACGCGCCACCGGCGAGGACTACGTCCGCTGACGTCGGAGCCGTCCGTCCGCATCGAACCGACTGCCGCCCGATGGGTACGGTCGCGCCATGCGAACGGGACATTGTCTGTGCGGTGCGGTCACCTACGAGCTGGCCGGCGATCTGATCGCCACGGCGATCTGCCACTGCGACCACTGCCAGCGGCAGAGCGGCGGTGCGTTCTCGGTCAACCTCGTCGCGCACGAGTCGCAGCTCACCATCCACGGTGAGCTGAAGACCTACGAGGAGCGCGGCGAGCTCGGCGACGACGTGTACGTGCGCCGCAAGTTCTGCCCGAACTGTGGGTCACCGATCGTGTCGGAGCTCGCGAAGACCGCAGGCGTGCTCGCGGTGAAGGCGGGTTCGCTCGACGACCGGTCCGACGTCTCGCCCAACGTCGAGGTCTGGTGCGTCGACCGGCAGCCGTGGGTGTCGCTGCCGGGGATGGCGGTGTCGCTCGACCGCGAGTAGTCCCGTCAGGCGATCTGCTGTGGGGCGCGTTCGGCGAGTCGCTCGAGCGAGTCGGCCGCCGACGCGGCACCGTCGCACGCCGCCAGCTGCTCGCCCCGACGTCGGGCCTCGGCAGCGACGGAGGCGTCGGCCATCACCGACGCGACGGCGTCACGGATCTGAGCCACGCCGGCGTCGCCGGGGAGCGCTCGGCCGACGTGCCATTCCTCGAGCAGGCGCGTGATCGGGACCTGATCGGCACCGCGGGCAGGCATGCCCACGATCGGGAGTCCGTGGCGCAGTGCTCGCATCGTGGTGCCGTGTCCACCGTGTCCCACCACGAGCGACGCTCGCTGCATCAGCGCGTCGTGGTCGGCGAACGGCACCACCCACGCATTGGCCGGTGCGGTGAGCTCGTCGGGGTCGACCACCTCGCCGGTGGTGGCGACCACGTGCACCGGTAGCTCGGCGAGCGCGTCGAGCGCCCGCTGCAGCGAATCGACGTCGCGCTGCTCGGGCACGGTGCTGAAGCTCAGCAGCACGATCGGCGTGGGGTCGTCGTCGCGCCACGGCAGGTCGGTCGGTGTCGCCCGCCGTTCGGTGGCGAGCACGGGTGCGCCGTGCACGACGTTGGACCACCCGGTGGCCGGTGCACCGTCGAAGGCCGCCAGCGTGTTCACGTGCACGAGGTCCCGTCCGCCCCACAGCACGTCCAGCGGATCGAGCGGGTCGAACCCCGCCCGCATCCGTGCACCGCGCTGCATCTCGAAGTTCGCGACCCAGCCGTCGAAGATCCGGTGCAGGAACGTGTGGACCACGACGCCCGTCGGTCGGCCGAACCGCGGTGCGACCTGCAGCGCTGCGCTGAACATCGCGTCGACCACCACGACGTCGGGCGCCGTCCGAGCGACGACCTCGACGAGCTCGTCGCCCACCGCCGGTGAGCTGGTGTACCCGAAGACGGTCGGCATCGGGTGGAAGGCGTAGCGGTCGACGAGCCGGTACGACTCGGCGAGCTCGAACGCGGTCAGGCCGGCGGCCTCGACCCGGCCGACCATGTCGGGGCGGCCGTGGAACGTGACGCGGTGCCCTCGCAGCTCGAGCGCTCGGGCGATCCCGAGGCTCGGCGTGAGGTTGCCGCCGCCGTCCCAACAGGCCCACAGGAACTCGGCCATGTCATCGCTCCTCGTCGTTCGGGAGTGCGCCCTCGACCAGGCGCACCACGATCTGCTCGGCCGCCGCCCGGTCGAGCGCGAAGTCCCGACGGAGCAGCTTCCACACGTACACGTCGGTGGCGGCCAGCAGCGCGGTCAGCATCTCCTGTCGCGCCCGGCGCCGCCGAGGGGGCAGCCGGCGCGAGAACGCCGCCTCGACCCACTGTCGGTGCATGTCCCGACCGATCGCGGCCATCTCGGCGAACCCGGCGATCCGGTGTTCCTCGGCGAGCATCCTGATCACGCGATCGCCGATCGACTCGTAGTCGTCGAACAGCGCCGTGACGGCGGCCGCGGTGCTCGCGAACGGCTCGATGTGCACGTGTTCGACCTGCTGCGGGCCGTGCTCGGCGCGGAACGTGCCGATCGCGGCGTGGATCAGTCCCACGCGGCTGCCGAAGGCTCGCAGCGCGGTCTGGACGCTCACCCCGGCCATCGATGCGACGCGCTCGACGGTGAACTCCTGCGTGTGGTCGGCGAACAGCGTCTGCGCGGCGGCGACGATGCGCTCGCGGGTGGCGGCGGCGCGCTCGTCCCTGATGGCGCTGCGGTACGGCCGTCTCGAATTCATGGCGAGATCATTGACACGAATCATCTCTTCGTGTCAATGGCACATACATGAAAAGGGGATCGGTGCCCGTGAGCGGCTTGCCGGATGCGACGGTGTACGGCAGGCTTCGGAGATGGCGCCCGATGCTGTCGGCATCCGAGAACACGACGTCGTGATCGTCGGCGCGGGACCGACGGGGATGATGCTGGCGGCCGAGCTGACGCTGGCGGGCACCGACGTGGTGGTCGTCGAACGCCGCGCCGACTCGTCGCTCGAGAGCCCTCGGTCGCGGGGCCTGCACTCACGGACGATCGAGGTGTTCGACCAGCGAGGAGTCGCCGACCGGTTCCTCGCCGCGGGCACGGCGATGCAGGTGCAGGCGTTCGCCGGCGTACCGCTCGACATCGGCGACTTCCCGACCCGCCATCCGTACGGCCTCGCACTCGTGCAGAGCGAGGTCGAGCGGATCATGGCCGGCTGGGTGGACGAGCTCGGGGTGCGCATCCTCCGCGAGCGTGAGGTGGCGTCCATCGAACCGCGCGACGACCATGTCGACGTCGTGTTGTCCGACGGGACGGCGTTGCGCTCGCAGTACCTGGTCGGCTGCGACGGGGCCCGCAGCTCGGTGCGGTCGACCGTCGGGATCGAGTTCGCCGGGTGGGATCCCACGACGTGCTGGATCCACGCCGAGGTCGAGGTGGACGAGATGCCGCCGTTCGGCCTGCGCGGCGGCGGGGGCATCGGTCCGGCCGAGGGTGGACGCGTCGGCGTCACCCTGGTCGAGCCGGAGATCCCCCGCGACGAGCCGACCATCGACGACCTGCGTGCCGCACTGCGACGTCTCGACGGCACCGACTACGGCGCACGCAACCCGCGGTTCGTCGCACGCTTCACCGACGCCACACGTCAGGCGGTCGAGTACCGGCGCGGCCGGGTGCTGCTGGCCGGCGACGCAGCGCACATCCATGCGCCCCTCGGCGGGCAGGGCCTGAACCTCGGCGTGCAGGACGCGGTGAACCTCGGGTGGAAGCTCGCACAGGTGGTCGCGGGCACGTCGCCCGACGATCTGCTCGACACGTACCAGGCCGAGCGGCACCCGGTGGCAGCCCGCGTGCTGCAGAACACGATGGCCCAGCGGTCGATCACCGCGGCCGACGACCGATCGGGTGCGCTGCGTGCGTTCGTGGTCGAGGTGCTCGGGATGCACGAGCCCCGCACGCGCGTCGGCGGGATGATCGCCGGGCTCGACATCGCCTACGACCTCGGCGGCGATCACCCACTGGTCGGCCGTCGGATGCCCGACCTCGAGCTCGTCACGCCGCAGGGCTCGACCCGGGTGTACGAGTTGCTGCACGACGCACGTCCGTTGCTCGTCGTGCTCGGCGAACCCGGCGAGCTCCATGTGGCCACGCCCCGCGTGCGAGCGGTGCACGCGTCGTACGAAGGGGAGTGGGTGCTGCCCCTGATCGGCCGCGTCGATCCACCGCCGGCGGTGCTGGTGCGCCCCGACGGCCACGTCGCCTGGGTCGGCGACGTCACCGGCGACGACCTGCCTGCGGTCGTCCGTCGGTGGTTCGGATCGACGCCCGGCTGAGTTCGCTCACCAGGCGCGAGCGATCACCGCCGCTGCCGCTGCGACGCCGGAGGCCGCCAGCTGCACCCCCATCGACGTGAGCGCGGCTTCCACGGTGCCCACGACGCCGAGCACCGTCGGCGGGTTGAGATGGCCCATGTGGCCGATGCGGAACGTCTCGCCGGCGAACGCGCCGACGCCGAGGCCGAGGGTCAACCCCGCACCGTCGAGACACCGCTGCGCCAGTGCGGTCGGGTCGACCGACCCGGTGCGGATCGTGGTGACCGCGTTCGAGCGAGACGCAGCGTCGATCACGTGCAGCTCGATGCCTCCGGGTGTCGACCACGCCTCGACCGCGGCACGCACCGCATCGGCGTGCACCTGGTGTCGACGCCAACGGTTGTCGAGGCCTTCCTCGTCGATCATCGCGAGCGCCTCGCGCAGCGCGAAGACGTGCGACACCGGTGGGGTGCCGCAGAACCGGAGGTAGATCGGTCCGTCCTCGGCCCGGTAGCCCCAGTCGAAGTAGCGAGTGCGCATGTCGGCGGTCGCGTTCGCGGCGAGCGCCTTCGGACCGGCCCACACGAACCCGAGGCCGGGCGGCGTCATCAGCCCCTTCTGCGACGCGGCGACGGTGACGTCGACGCCCCAGTCGTCCATGCTGTACTCCTCGCAGGAGAGCGACGCGATGCAGTCGACCATCAGGAGCGCCGGGTGGCCCGCCGCGTCGATCGCCCGCCGGATCGCGGCGATGTCGTTGCGGGCCGACGAGGCGGTGTCGGTGTGCACCGTGAGGACGGCCTTGATCTCGTGAGACGGATCGTCGCGGAGCCGCTGCTCCACCACCGCCGGGTCGATCGCACGACGCGGTTCCGCTTCGATCACCTCGACGCGCAGTCCGTTGAACTCGGCCATCTCGCCCCAGATCGCGGCGAACCGCCCGCACTCGAGCACGAGCACGCGGTCGCCGCGGCACAAGGTGTTGCCCAAGGCCATCTCCCACGCGCCGTGGCCGTTGCTGATGGCGACGAACACGCGGCCCGAGGTGCCCGCGAGGCCGGGCAGCAGCGCCCACGACTCGTGCACCGCGTCGACCACGGCGCCGGCGTAGATGTCGACCATCGGCCGCTGCATCGCCTCGAGCACACGCTCGGGGATGATGCTCGGCCCCGGGATCGCGACCACCTCGCGACCGTGTGCAAGCGAGACCGGCGGGGGAGTGGGAGAGTCCGGAGCCATCGCAGCGTTTCTACACGCCGTCGTCCGCCCCACCGCAGTCCGTTCGAGCACCTCGACGGCGTGCCCTCCGCCTCCGGAAACGCCGATGGCTCGAACCCGACCGGGTCCGAGCCATCGCGCCGCGAGTGGAGCTGGGGGAATTGAACCCCTCGGGTGCCGTCCGAGGTGCGGTGGCGTTTGTGAGCTACTCGGACGTTTCCTCTGCTCCTGGCCCAGGCGTCGTCCACGGTGTGCGGTCGTGTGCGAGCGAGTTGTGACTAGTTCCGTGATATCGCTGTGACACAAAGGGGAACGATGGAGCCAACACCGAACGGCAGTACCGGGAGCGTGGGCCGTGCATGGGTGGCCACGCCGGGGTAGACGTGCGAGGTGCTCACGGAGGAGGGCATCGCCACGGTGCCGATGGTGGCGGTGGAGCTCGTGGCAGCGATGGGAGGCGGGGCGATCGTGGCAGACGCAGTGCGCGTCATCGTTGGCGGCGAGGAGCTCGACACCGACGAGCTCTGGGAACGAGGCTTCCAGGTGGTGCGCTACTGGGCGACGGCGATGACGGCCTGAGGCTCGGTCACGAGGGCTCGGCAGCGTCGGGCACGGGTGCGACGGGGATGCCGAGGCGCTCGTAGACGTGCCGGTTCGGGAACCACCGTTCCCATTGCTTCACGTCCCCGTCCAGGCACCACGGCGATCGGCTCCATGGCGGTAGGTGGCGCTGCCAGGTGGCGTCGGCACGGATGAGCTCTCGCTCGACTCGGCGCACGAACTGTTCCAGGTCGGCCCCACTCACCTCTGGGAGGAGCCGCGGACCGACCGTGTTGTTCCAGTTCCACGCGTCGTAGGGGTTTCCGTCGGGGTTGTTCGCGAGGAAATTCTGGCCGGACCGGCGCGGAGGCGTCGTGTGCTGCGGATGGTGGTTGAAGACTGGCATGTTGTCGTGCCAGTGCTCCAGGAGATCGCGTGCGTCGGGAATGTCGCGGGCAACCGTGCCGGTGGCCTGGACCCCGAACCGGGCCTTGGCGGTGGCGTCGATCAGGTGATGCGCCGACACGAGTAGGAAATGGCGTTCTCGCTCGGCGCCCCACCTAGCGGCGGCGCGCTTCTCCTTGTCGTCCTTGAGGAAGAGGCCAAGCGCCACAGCGTCGGCCACACAGTCGCTCCATCGGCCGAACTGAACGATTGCGCTCGCCGCCCAGAAGGCCACCGGGCGGAGGTGGGGTGTGTCCACGGCGTCTCCCGAATCACACCGAGCCGAGCTCGACTCGGATAGCGGCGACGAGCTTCTCCACTTCCGGCTGCCACTCGGCCTGGCTCAGGGCCACCATGGCGGTGATCCCGCTCCGGTACCCGTCTGCAACCGCAGACTCGGGGTGGTCGTGAAGGTCAAGCAGCACGTCGATTCGGTTGTCGGCCATTTTGTCGAGCGTTCGCAGCATCTCGCGCACGGTCTCGGATGCGATGAGGTCGGCCTCGGCGCGCGCTTCTTCCTAACGCTCGTCCGACTTGTTGATCCGACCCCAGCCGCTGTCGTTGTCGGGGATGTTGCCCAGCTTCGCGAAGATGCGAAAGCAAAGGTCGATGGTTGAAAGATGGTTGCGCGCGGCCTGGAGAACTTCTCGGTACACGGTGCGCCGCTCGGTGCGGAGGAAGGCCTCCCGTTCGGTCTGATTGCGGCTCTCCTGCTCGGCAGCGAGGAGCGCGAGTTGGTGGGCCTGTTCGTCTTGGCGTCGCCTCTCGTCGCGATCGGCGTCGTCCTGGGCTCGCGCTCGCGACGTGACCACTGTGATGAACACACCGGCGAAGCCGGCGAGGCTGGGAACTCCAGCGATGAGCAGCGCTTGCCATAGCGGCACGGTGTTGTCCACGGAGGTCTCCAGTCGGGTGGTGGCGCTGCGATCCGACCTTAGGGGAGTGGTTCCGAATCGCGACGGCTTCCCGG
>WBZM01004169.1_pt1 | contig 10698 bp, 6 predicted proteins | sample 5204271 | NCBI WGS metagenome assembly WBZM01 (sample SAMN12344346, study PRJNA552823) | activated sludge metagenome | biome: Activated sludge suspended growth; feature: Nitrification reactor; material: Wastewater; isolation source: activated sludge from nitrification reactor of wastewater treatment...
GCGACCGGCTCCTCTGCGAGGCCTCGTGCGCGCCAGGAGCGGCCCCACTGCGCCCTCTTCGACCGCGACCGCTGCGTCGTCGCCTGCGTCGCGCAGGTGATGTCGCTCTCGGCGCGGTGCCGCCCGCAGGTCGAGCTCTGGCTCCGCTGCCGCGCGAGCGGGGCGTCGTTCGTCTGCGACGACCGCGGGGAGCCCACCACCTCCGATTGCGCCGACCAGACGACCGAGCTCGCCGCCTGTGTCCGCAGCGACCCCGACGCGGGCGACGCCGCGACCGATGCCACCGAGGCCGGCGACGCCGCGCCCGACGCCGCGCCCGACGCCGCGCCCGACGCGCCCGACGCGCCCGACGCCGCGCCCGACGCGCCCGACGACGTGGCGCCCGACGTGGCGCCCGACGTGGTGCCCGACGACGTCCCGGACGCGCCCGCGATGGACGCCGACGCCGCGCCCGCGATGGACGCCGACGACGCCCCCGCGCCGATGGACGCGCCCGACGCGGCCCCGATGGACGCGCCCGACGCGGCGCCCCCCGACGGCCCGGCCTCGCCCTGCGCCGCGCCCGTGGGGACGATCACCATGCCGGGCGCGGAGGTGGCCCGCGAATCGACGACGCTCGGCGCGAGCACGCTCAACGGCTCGATGTGCCGCCCCGACACCGACGGCCCCGAGCACGTCTACCGCCTCAACGTCACCGCCCGCACCGGCCTGGTAATCGACACCGAGGGCGCGCGCACCACCTTCGATACCGTGCTCTCCGTCCGCCGCACCTGCGACGACGTGCGCACCGAGGTCACCTGCGACGACGACTCGGGCCGCGACAACACCGCGCTCATCCGCGCGATCGTCGACCCGGGCACGTACCACCTCGTCATCGACGGGGCCGCGCGCACGGCCGGCGTGTACGCGCTGCGGGTGCGCTCGTTCACCCCCGCGGCCAACGCGCTGTGCGCCGGCGCGCTGGCGCTCGCCCCGGGCGCCACGCTCGCCGGCCAGAGCGCCGCCGCCGGGGGCCTCCGCGCCGACCACTGCCGCCCCGCCGCCACCGGCGGGCCCCTCTTCTACGCCGTCACGGTGCCCGCGACGAGCAGGGTCACCGTCCGCGCGACGCCGACGGGACCGGCCTGGGCGCCGCTCCTCGGCGCCACCACCTCGTGCGCATCGCGCGCCTGCGTGGCGCAGAGCGCCGGCGAGGTCGCGGGGACGCCCAGCGCCCTCACGCTCGTCAACAGCGGGACGGCCGCGGCGACGTACTACGTCTCCGTCGCCAACGCGGCCGCGTCCGACGGCGCCTTTGACATCACCGCGAGCGCGGCGACGTCCTTCGCCGCCGGCGCCACGTGCACCACCGCGCTCCTGCTCACCCCGGGCGCGCCGCGCACCGCGCAGGACCTCGCCCCCGCCTTCCAGCCGGGCGCCGCCCTCTGCCTCTCGGGCTTCACCCAGGGGCAGCTCTACTACATCCTCCGCGTCCCCTCGCGGCAGCGCGGGACGGTGACGGTCACCCCGCGCGCGTCGCCCGCCATGGCCCCGGTGGTGCGCGTGCTGCGCGGCGCCTGCGCGTCGACCTCCTGCGAGTCGAACGCCCAGGCCCCCGCGGGCACGCCCACCTCCGTCTCCTACGACAACCCCGACGCCTCGAGCATCGACGTCATCGTCACGGTGACCAACGCGCTCGGGGCCGGCGGGATCTTCGACATCGCGTCGACGACGGCGGCGATCCCGGCGGGCTCGACGTGCCCGACGCCCGCGGTGCTCTCGACCGCGGCGACGACAACCGGCAACACGCTGACGGGGACGCGCGCCGGCGCCGAGCTCTGCGAGCCCACGGCCACGGGGCCACAGCTCTACTACCAGCTCGCGATCCCCGCCGGGCAGCGCGGCACGGTGACGGTGACGCCCACCGGCACGCCCCTCTGGCGCCCGCTCATCCGCGTGCTCGACAACTGCCTGGCCGCCACCTGCCGCCTCGCCGTCACCGCGCCGTCGGTGGGCGAGGTCGCGCGCGCCTCGGTCGACAACAACGGCGCGGCCGCGACGACGGTGACCTTCGCCGTGACGGGCTCGGGCTCGCCGATGGGCGGCGCGGCGATCGTGTCGGCCGCGCTCTCGCCCGCGACGCCGGCGCCCTACGCGCAGACGACGATCCCGGTGGCCTGCGACGCGGTGGGGACGGCGACCCTGGTGGCGCCGGCCGACGGGTGGGACGACGACACGGCCACCGACGTGATGCCGCTCCCCTTCAACGTCACGCACTTCGGCGCGGCGGCGACGCACTACTCGGTCTCGTCCAACGGGTACCTTCAGCTCTGGCCCTCGGCGGCGGGCGAGGCGGCGATCACCGAGCGCAACGTGGCCTTCCCCACGGTGGGCCCGCCCGACGGCACCGTGGCCCCCTTCTGGGACGACCTCATCCCCTTCGACGAGACCACCGACGTCCGCGTGGCCGCGCTCGGCACCGCGCCCCGCCGCCGCTTCGTCGTCCAGTGGACGCGCTGGCAGGTGGTGGGCGACACCGCCTCCGACCTCACCTTCCAGGCGAAGCTCTTCGAGGGGACCAACGTGGTGGAGTTCCACTACTGCACGGTCACGCCGGCGCGGACGCTGCCGCTCGGCGCGGCCGCCTCCATCGGCCTGGAGAGCCTCGACGGGCGCGACGGGGTCACCACCGCGCTCAACCGCCTCAACGCCGTCGACCCCACCAACGCCTTCCGCTACACGCCCCGCTGACCTACGGCGCCGCCGCCCCGCGCGCGAGGTAGACGCCCGGCCCGCCGGTGCGCGCGTCGCTCCACGCCGCCCAGAGCGCGCCGCCGGGGCCGAGCGCGAGCGCCGCCCGCGTCCCGTGCCACCGCGTCGGGTCGCGCGACGTGGTGAGCGCGAAGGGCGCGGACGACACCCGCTCGTTGCGCCCACAGCGCCGCGACGGGTCGGCCGGGCAGCGCGCGTAGGCCACCGCCCCGACCCCGAAGCGCGCGTCGAGCCACACGAGGTGCGCTTCGCCCGTCGCCGGGTCGGCCGCCAGCCCCGCGAAGCCGTGCGTCGCGCACGACTCGGGCTCGTCGTTGACCACCCGGTGGCGCCAGGCGTCGCCGTCGCGGCGCGTCGCGAGCACTACGTCCCAGCGCCCGTGCAAACCGCCCGTCACGTACGCCACGTGCGTCGCCCCCGCGGCCCGCGCCACCCACGGGACGTGCGCCACGGGCGCGTCGACGTCGCGCGACACGGGCTCGACATCACCCCACGCGCGCCCGCCGTCGCGCGACGCGCGGAGCCGCACGCGGTTGAGCCGGTCGCCGAGCGGGCTCAGGGGCGACGCCGCGTTCACCGCCACCCACGCGGCCTGCACCAGGCCCGCCTCGGGGCCCGCCGCGAGGGCCGCGATCGCCGGGTCGCGCCGCGGCTGCGCGCTGTCATCACGCGCCGCGATCACGAAGGGCGCGCCGAACTCCTCGCCGTCGGCCGCCGCACGCGCGACGAGCAGGGCGTGACTCCCGTCGCGCTGGCCGGCCACCGTCGCGACGTAGACGACGTCCGCGCCGCCCACGTCCGGGCCCACCGCGAGCGCGGGCGCCTCGCAGGCCAGCGCGCACGACACCGGCGGCAGCACCGAGCGGGCCCGCGGGAGCGCGTCGGGCGCGCCCGCGGTGTGACGGAGCGCGTTGCCGGGGATGTCGGGGTTGGTCGCGGCGAAGGCGACGTGCAGGCGGCCGGCGCGGTCGTAGGCCACCGCGGGCTGGAGCACGTCGGGGAAGTCGTAGTCGTCGAGCGGGAGGAGCGCCGCGGACGCCCCGTCGGCCGGCACGCGCGCGAGCCCGCCGCGCCAGTAGCCGCGCCCCTCGATGCCCATGAACGCCATCGTGACGCCGCCGGTCGTCGGGTCGACGGCGAGCGACGCCTCGGCCTCGGCCTCGGTGCGCGCCTGCCCCCGCGTCACCGACAGCCCGTCGCCCGCGGGGAAGGCGGCGTTCGGCAGGGGCGCGAGCGGCGGGGCGACGCCCGCGTCGTCGTCGGAGAAGCACGCGCCCCCGTCGCGCCGGCCGATCGGCTGGTCGGTGGGGAGGCAGCCCGGCAGCGCGCCGGGGCCCCACGCGCGGCACACGTACCCCTCGGCGAAGCGGCAGTCCGTGTCGATCGCGCAGCGGCGGAGGCAGAAGTGGTTCGTCGCGCTGGCGGGGAAGCACACCGTCCCCTCGGGGCACGGCGCGGCGCGGCAGTCGTGGGCGCAGTAGCCGTTGGGGAAGCCCTCCGCGGCCGCCACGCAGCGCTGCCCGCCGTTGCACCCGCCGACGGGCTCGCCCTGCTCGTTGACGCCGCAGGGCGCGCCGGTGGCCGTGGGCGCGATGTCGTCAGGGGACTCACCGAGCGAGGCGTCGTTGAAGGCGACGTGCTCGGCCTCGCACGCGACGGAGAAGAGCGCGACGGCGAGGGGGAGCTTGTTCATTGCGGCGGCGCGATGGGGGCGAGGTCGAGCCCGCCGGGGTAGGTGTACGACGTGGAGGGGGCGAGGCCCGACACGAGGAGCCCGAAGCGGATGCCCCGCCGCGCGGCCTCGAGCGTGTGGGCGCCGGGCGCGACGCGGAGGTGGTGGACGTCGAAGCCCGCCATCGTCTCGACGGGCGCGGCGGTGACGTCGGCGCCGTCGAGGCGGAGGCGCTCGCCCGCGGGGACGGTGGCGATGGCGACCCCGTCGGGGAAGCCCGGCGCGGCGACGAAGCGGTAGCGCCCGCGGGCCTGCTCCACCGGCGGGAGCATCGCCATGTCGGGGTCGCCCCGCACGTTGAGGAGCGTCGAGGCGTCGTAGCCCGCGCCCACCAGAAACTGCGCGACGGCGACCGGCGCGGAGGCGGTGACGGCGACGCCCTGGCGGTGTTCGAACTCGACGAAATCGCCCGCGGCGGCGAGGGCGACGGGGGCGTGGACGGCGGCGGGTTCGAAGGCGACGGAGGTGCCCGGGCGCGTCGCGACGACGCGGAGGACGTCGGGCTCGCCGGCCATGTGGGGCGTGCGGGGCGCGACGTAGCGACGGCCGAGGCCCTCGTCGGCGACGAGCTGCTCCTCGAGGTGGTCGCAGGCGAAGCGGTTGTACGGGACGAGCGCGCAGTCGTGGCCCGCGAAGACGGCGACGGGCGCGCTCGCGGTGACGACGGAGCCGGTGAGGTCTTCGGCGGGGACGGGCTGGCAGAAGGTGTCGCCGTGGACGGTGTCGGGCTCGGGCCGGGCGCACGCCGCCGCGCCCCCCGAGACGAGCTGGAGCGCGTCGCCGCGGCCGAGCGTGCGGGTGATCGTTTCGCCCGGCGCGCCCGCGGGCACGTCGCCGCCCGCGAGGGTGAGCGCGCGGAGCCGGACGCTCACCTCGGTGCCGTCCTCGGTGGCGACGACGGTGACGAAGCCCGCCGCGCGCTGCCAGCGCGTCTGCCCCTGCTGGAGCACGCGCACCGTCGGGCGCGACACCACCGTGTAGCGCCGCCCGAGCGCGGCCACCGGCAAGAGGAGCGAGGCGTCGTTGGTGAACGACCGGCACCGCGCCTCGTCGCAGCCCTCGGTCGACGCGAAGCCCAGCGGGCTGAACTGGTACGCCGCCACCGGCAGGCTGCTCCGCACGAGGTACGCGCCGCGCCGCGCGAGGGCGCTCGCGGGGGCCGAGGGGTCACCGCCCTCCGAGAGCGCGGGCACCCACGGGAGCGTTACCGTGCGCGCGCTCGACGCGGGCACCGCCTCCGCGCGGGGTGTCGTCAGGCCGCCGCCCTCCACCGTCACCTCCGCCGCCACCGGCCACGGGTTGGCCAGCACCACCGCGAACGGGAACTGCCCCGGCGACTGCCCCTCCTCCTGCCGCCCGAGGCTCGCGTTGAGCGTCGTCGCCGCGACAAACGCGCACCCCTCGCTGCGCGCCGTCTCCGCGGCCCACGCGCACGGCGCGACGCACCGCCCCTCCGCGCAGAGCTCGCCCCGCGCGACGTCGCAGCGCGTTGTCTCGACGCGCCCGCCGCCGTCGTCCACGCACCGGAGCACCGCGCGCCCGTCGTCCGCGCACGAGAGCTCGCCGGGCGCGCACACAGGGCAGCGGTCGGCGCACGCGTCGGCGACGTCGTTCGCGTCGGTGACGTCACCCGCGACGACGCCCTGGCCGGCGTCGCGCGAGCGCAGCGGGTCGGCGCAGGCGCCGAGGGCGCAGAGCGCGAGCGCGGCGGCGCGGGGGTTCATCGCCCCGAGCATAACCACGCCCCGCGGCGGCGCCGCTACCGCGCGCGGCGCGCGGGCTCGATGCGGAGGCGCCGGGCGGCGGCGAGGTAGAGCGCGTTGCAGCGGTCGCGGCTCTCGTTGGCCTCGGTGATGAGCTGGCGCGAGCGCTCGATGATGCCCGCGATGCGGCCGCGCATCTCGGGGGGCACCGCCCCGTCGCCCGCGGGCATGAGCGCGCGGCCCTCGCGGAGCAGGCGCTCGGCCTCGTGGGTGTCGCGGTAGAGGGTGACGCAGGAGTCGCGCAGGTCGGCGGCGCCGGGGCTGTGCGGGCGCACCTGCTCGAGGTCGTGGATGCGCGCGGCCTCGGCCTCGGGCTCGGCGGCGACGATGACGCCCGACACGCCGCGCACCACCTGGCGGAGCTCGGCCTCGTCGGCGAGCTCGAGGGGGTCGCGCTCGCGCTCGAGGTCAGCCTCGCCGGCGCGCGAGGTGACGGCCACCGCCACGAGCACGAGGGCCACGACCGTGAGGATGGCGGCACCCCAGCGCGGGGCGGCGGGGGCACGCGGGGGCGGCGGGTCGTCGCTCGAGTCGGTCGCCGAGGCCATCGGTCGCGGAGCCTACCGCGGGGGTTCGCCGGGGGGAAGTTCTCGGGGACGTCAGCGCGCGGTGGCGCCGTAGAAGGTGACCCCGGGGCGCTGGGCGATTCGAACGCCGCGGCCCGTGGCCGGGTCGAGGCGCAGCACGTCGCCGGTGCAGGTGAGGCCGTAGAGCGTGGCGCCGAAGGCCGCGAGCCCCCACACGCAGCGGAAGCCCACGGGCCCCACGGTGCGCGCCGCGCCCGCGGCGAGGTCGAACTCCACGAGGTCGTCGAGCGCGTCGGGGCCCGTGCGCGCCGTGACGAGCAGGCGACCCTGGAGGAAGGCGATGTCACCGCTCGCCTCGAGCCCGTCGGGGAAGCGCGCGACGGGCGTCGCCGCCCCGGTGCCCCGGTCGAGGCGGAAGAGCCCGAAGCGCCCCGCGGCGTAGAGCGCGCCGTCGGGCGCGGCGTCGAGCGCGGTGAGCGGCTGGCCCGTGGCCGCCACGATCGAGGGGAAATTGCTCGCCGCGTCGAAGCGGTAGAGCGCCCCGTCGACCGTCACCGCCCAGAGCGAGCGGTCGGGGTGGAGCGCGACGTCGGTGAAGGCGCGGATGCGCGCGAGCGGCCGGAGCACGCCCGAGGGGAGCTCGACCTCGTAGAGCTGGTCGCCGGCGTTGGCGAGCGCGCGCGCGACGCAGCCGCGGGTGAGGTCGCAGCGGTGGCTGATGGGGCAGCGCAGGTCGTCGGGTGTGGAGGCGCAGCGGCCGGGCTCGTCGCAGCGGTCGACGGTGCACGCCACGCCGTCGCCGCACGCGCGGGGCGCCCCCGCCACGCAGCCGAGCCGCGCGTCGCAGCGCTCGGCGCCGTTGCAGGTGAGGCCGTCGGCGCAGCGGACGTCGTCGGGCTCGTGGAGGCAGCGGCCCGCGCGGACGTCGCAGCGGTCGCGCGTGCAGGGGACGCCGTCGTCGCAGGCCGAGCCCGCGACGCACTCGGGCGGCGGCGCGTCGGGCCCGGCGTCGATGCCGGCGTCGGGCGGCACGGCCGTCGCGTCGTCGACGAGGAGGCCGGTGCGCGCGCCGCAGGCGGCGAGGAGGAAGGCGAAAAGGGCGGGGCGCACGGCGCCGCGGGTGTACCCTTCGAAACGTCCGGCGGGAAGGGTGACCGTCGCGGGGGGTTCGTGGTAGGGGTCGACGCCGTGCGGCGCGGAGAGTTCGCCTGCGCGTGAGAGAGGCACCAGAACTTTCATGATGAAGACGCGTTTCCTTTTCGGGTTCATCCTCACCGCCGCGTGCATCTCGCGGGGCGACCCCGGCCCGGCGCCCGCCACCGACGTCCCCCCGGGGATGGACCTCCCGCCCATCGGCGACGTGCCCCCCGGCGTCGACATCCCCAACGAGCGCCCGCCGTGCTCGCCGACGATGCGCGCCGAGGGGTCGGGCTCCACCTGCTCCGACGGCGTCGACAACGACTGCGACGGCTTCGCCGACTGCGACGACTTCAGCTGCCGCACCTGCGCCAACCCGCGCTGCCTCACCAACAACCAGGTGATCCTCGGGCGCGACGCGGGCACCTGCACCTGCATGGCCGCGGCGGAGGACACCACGGCGTCGTGCTCCGACGGGCTCGACAACGACTGCGACGGCTTCACCGACTGCCAGGATTTCTCCTGCGTGTCGTGCAGCGTGACGGTGTGCCAGGCCGACGGCGGCATCCAGCGCGGCGACGCGGGCTTCTGCCAGTGCCGCGCCCCGACCGAGAACACCAACGCCACCTGCGGCAACGGGCAGGACGACGACTGCAACGGCTTCACGGACTGCAACGACTTCTCCTGCTCGCGCGCCGACGCGGGCACCGTCACCGTGTGCGACGCGGGCACGACCCCGCGCGACGCCGGCCCCTGCACCCGCACCGGCGCAGAGAACACCGCGGCCGCCTGCGGCGACGGCATGGACAACGACTGCGACGGCTTCACCGACTGCATGGACTTCGACTGCCGCAACTGCAACGTGCCGAGCTGCTTCCGCAACGGCGGCGTGCAGCTCCGCGACGGCGGCGTCTGCATGTGCACCGGCATGGAGAACACCACCGCCGCCTGCTCCAACCGCCAGGACGACGACTGCGACGGCTTCGTCGACTGCTCGGACTTCGACTGCACCCGCGCCGACGCGGGCCAGGTGACCTCCTGCGACGCCTTCGTCCCCTCCGACGCGAGCGCCGACACGGGTGGGGCCGCGGACACGGGCGCCGCCGCCGACGCAGCCGCCACCGACGCGGGCTCGGGCGCCGACGCGGCCGCCGACTGAACCTCCCTCCGCGCCCGCGCCGTCCCCGAACGGCGCGGGCGACTCCCCCTACAGCCTCGAGCCCCTACGCGCGCTCGACGCGCCCGTCGGCGTGGCGCGCGAAGCGGCCCTCGGCGCGCGCGTGGGTCGGGTCGTCCACCGGCCAGGGCCACCCCCCGAAGCGCGTGCGCTGGTAGTCGAGGAAGGCCTGGCGGATCTCGTCGCGGGTGTTCATCACGAAGGGGCCGTGCTGCACGACGGGCTCGCCGATGGGGCGCCCCTGGAGCACCAGCACCTCGCCGGGCTCGTGGCCGTTGACGAGCGGCGCGGCGCGGTCGGCGCGGAGGGTGACGGCCTGGCGCGCGGGCACGGCGCGCTCGCCGACGAGGAGCTGCGCGCCGCGGAAGAAGTAGAGCATGCGGTTGCTCCCCGGCTGCGCGGGCGGGAGCGTGAAGCGCGCGCCGGGCTCCATCGTGAGCGTCCAGATGGCGACGTCGCTCTCGGGGCGCGCGGCCCACGAGCGGGGCGGCGGCGCGAGGGGCGCGGCGTCACCAAGACGCCCGGCCACCACGGTGACCTCGGTGCGGCGGCCGGCCTCGTCGCGGACCTCGTGCTTCGGCACCCGGTCGGCCCAGAACATCGTGAAGTGGGGGTCGGCCATCTTGTCGGCGCGCGGGAGGTTGAGCCAGAGCTGGAAGAGCTCGACGGGGTTCTCCCGCTCGGTCGACACCAGCGGGAACATCTCCGCGTGGACGACCCCCTTGCCGGCCGTCAACCACTGGACGTCGCCGCCGCCGTAGCGCGCGGTGGCGCCGAGCGAGTCGGAGTGGTCGACGAGGCCGCGGCGCGTGACGGTCACCGTCTCGAAGCCCCGGTGCGGGTGCTGCGGGAAGCCGGGCACCACGCGGCCGTGGTACATGTTCCAGCCGTCCTTGCCGCTGAAGTCGGCGCCGAGGTCGCGGCCGGCGAGGGGGGCCGCGGGGCCCATCCGCGCGTCGCCGCGGGGGAATGCGTCGTCGTGGTGGACGCAGAAGAGGAAGGGGTCGGGCGTCTGCCAGGGGAAGGACAGCGGCTCGACGCGCTGGACGACGGGCTCGTTCATGGTGGGCCTCGCGGGGGGGAGGGCGTTGACGGTGGCGGCCGCGCGCTCGCACGCGGCGACCGCGGGGGCGACGGCGATCGCGCCGAGGGCGGTGCGACGTTGCATGGCGTCGATCGTAAGGCCCCCGGCGGGGGGCACAACCGACGCGGCGCGCAACGCCCCGTTGCGGTCCTGGGGGCGCGTGCTTGACAGCCCGACGCGGGGCGCGTGTCATCGCCCGCGATGGCTTCCTCACCCGAACGCCCGCCCCCGCGCGGGATGACCCCCCTCCCCGCGACGCCGCCGCTCGTGCGCCGCGCCGCCCTCGCGGTCGCGCTCGCCGCGCTCGGCTGCTCCGACCCGGCGCCGAACCCCGCGCCCGACGCGACGCCCGACGCGACGCCCGACGCGACCAACGACACCGCGCCCGACCTCATCCCCCCGATGCCCCCGCCCCGCGACGGCGGCCCCGACGTCATCCCCCCGATGCCCCCGCCGATGCCCCCGCCCCTCGACGGCGGCGGCCCCGACGTCACCCCGATGCCCCCGCCCGACGTCATCCCCCCGAT
>WBZM01004173.1_pt1 | contig 10686 bp, 10 predicted proteins | sample 5204271 | NCBI WGS metagenome assembly WBZM01 (sample SAMN12344346, study PRJNA552823) | activated sludge metagenome | biome: Activated sludge suspended growth; feature: Nitrification reactor; material: Wastewater; isolation source: activated sludge from nitrification reactor of wastewater...
CGTTGGCCTGGCGGTGGCGCGTGCGCTGGCCTTGCAGGGGCGAGAAGTCCTGGTGCTGGAAGCGGCCGACGCCTTCGGCACCGGCACCAGCTCGCGCAACAGCGAAGTGATCCACGCCGGGCTGTATTACCCGCAGGGTTCGCTCAAGGCGCGCCTGTGTGTCCGCGGCAAGGCGTTGCTTTATGCCTACTGCGCCGAGCGCGGCATCGCGCACCGGCGCTGCGGCAAGCTGGTGGTGGCCACGAGTGACGCCCAGCTCGCCTACCTGCACACCCTGCAGGCCAAGGGCGCGGCCAATGGCGTGCACGACCTGACCTTGCTGGATGGCGCGCAGGCGCGTGCGCTGGAGCCCGAACTGGCCTGTGTGGCCGCGCTGCACTCGCCCGGCACCGGCATCGTCGACAGCCATGGCCTGATGCTGGCCCTGCTGGGCGATCTGGAGCACGCGGGCGGCCTGCTGGCCCTGAATTCAGGGGTCGATCGGGCCTATCCCAGCGTCGAACGGCCACGGGAAGCTATGGTTGTTGTAGCGGATGACGGCACCGAACTGCTGGCGACCAGCGTGGTCAACGCGGCCGGATTGCATGCGCCCGCACTGGCGCGGCGCTTCGAAGGCCTGGATCAGCGGCGGGTGCCGGGCGCGTACTTCGCCAAGGGCAACTACTTCACCCTGTCCGGGCGCTCGCCGTTTCAACGCCTGATCTACCCGGTGCCCGAGGCGGCCGGCCTGGGCGTTCACCTCACCATCGACCTCGGCGGCCAGGCCAAGTTCGGGCCCGATGTGCAGTGGGTGGACGCGGCCGACGATCTGGTGGTTGATCCGGTGCGCGGCGAGGCCTTCTACGCCGAGGTGCGCCGTTACTGGCCGGCCTTGCCGGATGGCGCGCTGGTGCCGGGCTACGCCGGCATCCGGCCCAAGATCACCGGCCCGGGGCAGGAGGCTGCCGATTTCCTGATCCAGGGCCCTGCCGAGCATGGCGTGGCGGGGCTGGTCAACCTGTTCGGCATCGAGTCGCCGGGACTGACCAGTTGCCTGGCGATCGGCGAGACGGTGGCGACGCTGCTGCAGACCGCGTAGCACCGCGCGGGTGGGCCTCAGCGGCCCGGCGCCGGCTTCTTCAGTGGGCTGCGGGCCTGCAGTTGCTCCAGGTAGGCGTCGACGCCCCGGCCTTCGCGCGCCAGGAATTGCGCCACCGCGTCGGCAAAGCGCGGGTGCGCGAGCCAGTGCGCGCTGGTGGCCCGCACCGGCAGCAGGGCGCGCGCCATCTTGTGCTCGCCCTGGGCGCCGCCCTCGAAGCGCTGCACGCCGTGTTCGATGCACCACTGCAGCGGCTGGTAGTAGCAGGCCTCGAAATGCAGGCAGTCCACGCGCTCCAGCGCGCCCCAATAGCGCCCGTAGGCCACGGTGGGCGGTTCCGGGGTCGCGCAGCGGTCGTCGGGGGGCGGTTGGTGCCGATTTTCAAGGTCAAATTGGCCTGCTACCAGCGTGGAATGGCCATGGAGCGCTATCAAACTTGATGCGATCGGCCGCCCGCCGCGCTCGCCCACGAAGAGCAGCCAGTGCTCCGGCATGTCCTGCGCCATGCGGTGGAAGAAATCCCGGCTCAGGTAGGGCGCGTTGCCGTGTTCGAGGTAGGTGCGCTCGTAGCAACGGTAGAAAAAGTCCCAGTCGGCGGGGCGGATGTCGGTGCCCTGCGCCCACCGGAAGCTCACGCCCGCCGCGGCCACCTTGCGCCGCTCCTGGCGGATCTTCTTGCGCTTGTCCTGGTTCAGGCTGGCCAGAAATGCCTCGAACGTCGCAAACGGAGGTGACTCGTTCTTCCAGTGAAACTGCGCGGTGTAGCGTCGCAGCAGACCCGCTTCATCGCACACGGCCAGATCCTCGTCGGACGCGAACAGGATGTGCAGCGACGACAAAGCCTGCTCGCGGCACCACCCGAGCAGTGCCTGCACCAGCGCCTGGCGTGCCGCCGCGTCGCGGGCGAGCAGGCGGGTGCCCGGCACCGGCGTGAAAGGCACCGCCACCAGCGCCTTGGGGTAGTAGGCGAGGCCATGCTGCGCGTAGGCGTTCGCCCAGGCCCAGTCGAACACGTATTCGCCGTAGGAATGGTCTTTGAGGTACAGCGGGCAGCCTGCGACCAGCGCGTCACCCTGCCACACGGCGAGGAAACGGGGGGTCCATCCGGTGTCGGGGCAGGCACTGCCGCTGTCGTGCAGCGCGGCCAGGTACTCGTGGCGCATGAAGGGCGTGGGCAGGGTCTGCGCCGCCAGCAGCGCATTCCATTGCGTCGCGTTCACCTGGGCCGGCGTGTGAAACACCCGGGTGACATAATCGTTTGCGTCTGCGCCAGACCGTCCGGTTGCCGCCCTCGCGGCGTTCGCGGTCATCGATTCGTTTTCCTGCACCTGTATGACTCTCAAGATCTGTGTCGCCCAACTCAACTTCGTGGTGGGCGATCTTCCCGGCAACGCGCAGAAGATCATCGACGCCGCGCGAAGCGCCCACGCCGAGGGCGCGCGCCTGGTGCTGACACCCGAGCTGTCGATCTGCGGCTACGCCGCCGAGGACCTGTTCCTGCGTCCCGCCTTCATCACGGCCTGCCATGATGCCGTGAAACGGGTGGCCGTTGAGCTCGCGGCGCTGAAAGACCTGACCGTCGTGGTGGGTCATCCGACCGGCGGCGACCGGCGCACGCGCAGCGTGGCCATCCAGGACCGTCTGAACGCGGCCAGTGTGCTGCGCGCTGGCGAGGTGGTGGCCACCTACGCCAAACGGGAGCTGCCGAACTACCAGGTGTTCGATGAGCGACGCTATTTCACGCCCGGTCGTGAGGTCTGCGTCTTCGAAGCGGGCGGGTTCAAGGTCGGCCTGCTGATCTGCGAGGACGCCTGGTTCGAGGCGCCGACGCGGCTCGCCAAAGAAGCGGGGGCCGAGTTGCTGGCGGTCATCAACGCCTCGCCGTTCCACGTCGGAAAGGGCTACGAGCGCGAAGCAATGATGCGCGAGCGGGTGCGTGAATGCAGGCTGCCACTGGTCTACGCCCACCTCGTGGGCGGGCAGGACGAGGTGGTGTTCGAAGGGCACTCCTTTGTCGTCGATGCCCGGGGCGAGATTGCCGGACGGGCCCCCAGTTTTGAGGAAAAACTGTACTTCTCTAGCGTCAGCCGGTCAGCAGACGCTATCGAAATCAAATCGGGCATGCTGCCCGAGCGCAGCCGGGACGCCGACCTGTGGGATGCGCTGGTGCTGGGCGTTCGCGACTACATCGGCAAAAACGGCTTCCCCGGGGTGCTGCTGGGCTTGTCCGGCGGCATCGACTCGGCCCTGGTGCTGGCCGTGGCGGTCGATGCCCTGGGCCGTGACCGGGTGCGCGCCGTGATGATGCCCTCGCCGTACACGGCGGACATCAGCTGGATCGACGCGCGCGACATGGCGAACCGGCTCGGTGTGCGTTACGACGAGATTTCCATCCTGCCCGAGTTCGAGGCCTTCAAGGCCTCGCTGGGGCCGCAGTTTGCCGGACTGGCGGAGGATACGACCGAGGAAAACATCCAGGCCCGCATCCGGGGCACGCTGTTGATGGCCATCTCCAACAAGACCGGCGCGCTGGTGCTGACCACCGGCAACAAGAGCGAGATGGCCACCGGCTACTGCACACTGTACGGCGACATGGCCGGCGGCTTTGCCGTCATCAAGGATGTGGCCAAGACCTCGGTGTTCCGGCTGGCGCGCTGGCGCAACGCGAACGATCCCTATGGGACGGGGGCCAATCCGATTCCGGAGCGCATCATCACGCGTCCGCCGAGCGCCGAGCTGCGCCCCGACCAGAAGGATCAGGACAGCCTGCCGGCCTACGAGGTGCTGGACGCCATCGTCGAACACTACATGGAGAACGACGAGGGCATCGAGGAGATCGTCCAGCGGGGCTTTGCGCGTGCCGACGTGGAAAAGGTGACGCGCCTGATCAAGCTCAACGAATACAAGCGCCGCCAGTCACCGGTGGGGATTCGGGTCACCCACCGCAGTTTCGGCAAGGATTGGCGTTATCCTATTACCAGCAAATTTCGCGCATAACTGGAACCTGCAGCAGGAAGAAAACCATGAAACAGATCACCGCCGTCATCAAACCGTTCAAGCTCGAAGAGGTGCGCGAAGCGCTGGCCGGCTGCGGTGTCACCGGCCTGACCGTGACCGAAGTGAAGGGTTTCGGCCGCCAGAAAGGCCACACCGAGCTGTACCGGGGCGCCGAGTATGTCGTCGACTTCCTGCCGAAAGTGAAGATCGAAGTGGTCGTCAAGAGCGAGGATGTGGACCGCTGCGTCGAGGCCATCGTTTCGGCGGCCCGCACCGGCAAGATCGGTGACGGCAAGATTTTCATCACCGCCGTCGAGCGCGTGGTGCGCATCCGCACCGGCGAAGAGAACGAAACCGCCGTCTGACCCCCATTCACCTGCAGGCGCGATGACCGCCTGCAGCCCGTGTGGGCCTTGGGGCTCCGGACTTAGACCTGCTCCAGATGCGATTCAGGGGCCAGACCGGCGGCCTGGACGAGTTCCCTCAGCAGGGATTCAGGCTGCTCGCCGATGCGGATCAGGTCCATCTGCCAGTCGCCCATGAAGCCTTGCGCGACGGTCGAGCGCAAAAAAGTCACCAGTGGGTCGTAGTAGCCCGCGAGGTTCAGAAGGCCCACCGGCTTGTCGTGGTAGCCGAGTTGGCGCCAGGTCCAGACCTCGAAGAACTCCTCGAACGTGCCGATGCCGCCGGGCAGGGCGACAAAGGCGTCGGCCTTTTCGGCCATCAGCCGCTTGCGTTCGTGCATGGTGTCGACGATGTGCAGCTCGGAGCAGTCGTGATTGGCCCATTCCTTTTCGACCAGCGCCTTGGGGATCACGCCGACCACCCGGCCGCCCGCTTGCAGCGTGGCCGCCGCCACCATGCCCATCAGGCCGTTGTTGCCGCCGCCATAGACGAGCTGGCCGCCGTGCGCGCCGATCCAGCGCCCGACGGCGTGCGCCGTGAGCGCAAAGGCCGGGTCGAGGCCCGGCTTGGAGCCGCAGTAGACGCAGACGGAAAAGGCAGGGTTCATGGGGGGGCTCTAACAAGAAGGCGGGCAGGGATGGCCGGACCGGCATTGTCACTGATCCGCCGTGGGCGCTCAGGCCTTGACGGACGGCTGGGTCGAGACGAGCCGCGTTCCTGCCAGCGCATCGTGCCAGAACTGCTGCAACGGGTGAAATCGGCTCAGCAGCGCCCAGACGATGACCCAGCCGATCGTCAGGACCGCCATTTCGCCGCCGCTGATGTTGAACGGCGCCACGGCGGCCAGCGGTGGCAGCAACCAGATCCAGCTGAAAACGTAGCGCGCCAGCGCCCGCGTCTGGGAGATCGGCCGCCCATCGCGGCCCACCACGCGGATGTGCCAGGTTTTCATGGCCAGCGTCTGCCCGCGGGACCAGAACCAGGTGAAATAGATGCCGAAGACAATGAACAGAAATGCTTGCAGGGCGTGGCGGTTGTCCAGCGCATGGCGGGTCTGCGTCAGGGTGCTGAACAGGTAACCGGCAATGAACACCACGCCGAACAGGAGCATGCCTTCGTAGAGCCAGCAGGCCATCCGGCGACCCAGGCCGGGAGCGCGCAGCGAAGGGCCATCAGCTTGCGGCGACGACGCAACGGGTTCGGTTGGGGCACGCATCAGACGGACAGGGCGAGCTCGCGGAGTACCCGCGTCATCAGGGAGCGCTGGCCGGTTTGCGGGGCAGCAGCGTCTTTTGGTCGATCGGGCGGGGCGCGCTGGCCGCACTGGCAACGCCGACCGGGCTGGAGGCGCCGCTGCGCGGCGGACTGGCATGGGGAGGGGTCGCCAGCTTGGAGGCGGGGACAGGCTTCAAGGCCGTTGCCCCGCCGCTGGGCTGCGCCGGTGCGCCGGCGGCAAGCTTGCGCTTTTCCTCAGGGCTCAGGGCCTGGTAAGCCTGCCAGGTTGCCTTCTTTTCCTCGGCGGGAACCTGCGCGGCTTCCGCGAAGTTCAGCCGGGCCTGCGCACGCTGTTTGGGGCTCAGGGCCGCCCACTCGTTCATGCGGCCATGCAGTTTGGCCTGTTCCACGGGGGTCATGCTGCTGAAGTTGCGCGACATCGCCAGCCACTTGCGCTTCTGGGCTTCATCAATGCTGCTCCAGCTCGCTGCCAGTGGCTTGAGCGCTTGTTGCTCGGCCGGGCTGAGCTCGTTCCAGGTCTTGGGTGGCACGGTGGGAACCGCTGCGGCGGGTTTCAAGGCACGAACCGGCGCGGCGCTGGCAGCCGGTGCCGGGTTGCGGGCCGCAGGCACGACGGTGGTCGGCGCCGCGACCGGGGCCGGAACCGGCTCCGCAGCAGGCGGGCCAGCCTCAGCCGGAGCCGGCGCGCCTGACGCGGTTTGCGCCTGGCAAATCGACAGCGCCCCGCTCAGGGCGAGCAGACCCACATAGACAGGTAATGATTGGCGGCAGGCGCTCTTCATCGGACGACCCGGCGATTCCTCACTCGGACGCGGTCGAATTGCGCGAGACCTTCAGGTACTGGATGAAGCCGGCGTCGGTGTACGCAGCGGGCGGCAGGTCGTCGGTCAACAAGGCGGCGTCGACTTCCGCCACTTCGTTGGCCCGGTCTTCATTGACGATGCCGTTGATGAACACCAGACCGGCCACCAGGGCCAGCAGCGGCAGCGCAGACGCCAGGCCGCTCCACGGGCTCCAGCCCTCGTCGCCAAAGCTCAGCGCGGCGCTGCCGCCATTGGCCGAGACGCTGCTCGCGGCGCGGCTTTGCCGCACCGGCGCCCGCTTGCGCTGGGCTACCGCCTGAAGTCGGGCGACCCGCAGGCGCTCGGACAGGTCGTGGGGCAACTCGGCCGCACCTTGAGACAGGCGCGAAGCCACCTTCAGGCCAAAGCGATCCTGAAGGATTTCAGCGTGATGAAGTGGCGTGTGCGTCATGGTTGTATCCCCTTGGCCCTCAATGCGGCACTGAGGGCTTGAACCGCGCGGGAGCAGTGCGTCTTGACACTGCCTTCCGAGCAGCCCATGGCCGCCGCCGTCTCGGCAACGTCCATATCCTCCCAGTAACGCATGAGGAAGGCTTCGCGTTGACGCGCCGGCAGCAACATGATCTGGTCTTCGATTTCATGAAAGATTTGGGCTCGCCGGGTGCTGTCCTCGGCGCTTTCGACCTTTTCAGACTCATCGATGCCGGAAAAAGTTTCAAGGAGGTCAAATTCGCCCTCGTCGGTCCCGGATTCAAAGTCGCCGAGGTTCGAAAACAGCGCGTTGCGGGTCTTCTGGCGCCGGAACCAGTCCAGGGTGCAGTTGGACAGGATGCGCTGAAACAGCATGGGAAGCTCGGCGACCGGCTTGTCCCCGTAGTGCTCGGCCAGTTTCATCATGCTGTCCTGGACGATGTCCAGTGCCGCCTCGTCATCGCGAACGTGGTACACCGACCGCTTGAAAGCACGTTTTTCGACGCTCTTCAGGAAGTCGTTGAGTTCTTGCTCGGTGGCCAAAGGTGAAACGGACTGTGTGGAGGTTCGCTGGCCACGCGGCAATATCCGCTGGCAAGCCGATCGGGACGATTATTGCACTTCAATGAAAAAAATCGACCGTTTCTGGCGTTGTCGATGTTGCAGTGCGATAATGCGCGTTGCAAATCAATGCAAACGGGTCACGGTCCGGCGGAGCAAGCAGCACGTCCATGTCCTTGGCCTTAAGTCCCGGAGTCACTCCAAAAGAGGCGGTCAAAGGGGCACCCAAGGTTTTTCGTCAGAGAAATTCACAAAGGTTGAACATGGAAATCACCAAAGCCGAACTGGCATCAGCTGCCGCCGCATCCACTGGCGCATCCACCTCGGAACTTCGGGGCGCAGAAATCCTCGTCAAGTCACTTCAGGCCGAAGGGGTCAAGTACATCTGGGGTTACCCGGGTGGTGCGGTCCTGCACATCTACGACGCATTTTTCAAGCAGGACACGATCCAGCACGTGCTGGTCCGCCATGAACAGGCGGCCGTGCACGCAGCCGATGGCTATGCGCGCGCGACGGGCGACGTCGGCGTGGCGCTCGTCACGTCCGGCCCTGGCGTGACCAACGCCGTCACCGGGATTGCCACCGCCTACATGGACAGCATTCCCATGGTCATCATTTCCGGCCAGGTCCCCACGGCGGCGATCGGTCAGGACGCCTTCCAGGAGTGTGACACCGTCGGCATCACCCGTCCGATCGTCAAACACAATTTTCTGGTCAAGGATGTGCGGCAGCTGGCCGACGTGATGAAAAAGGCGTTCCACATCGCGCGCACCGGTCGTCCCGGCCCGGTCGTGGTCGACATTCCGAAGGACGTTTCGTTCAACAAGACGCCGTACTACGGGCATCCGCCGTCGGTCGAGATGCGCTCCTACAACCCGGTTCGAAAAGGCCACGGCGGGCAGATTCGCAAGGCCCTCCAGTTGCTGTTGTCGGCCAAACGGCCCTACATCTACACCGGCGGTGGTGTCTTGCTGAGCAACGCATCGCAAGAGCTCCGTACGCTGGTCGACATGCTGGGCTTTCCGGTCACCAACACGCTGATGGGCCTGGGTGCCTACCCAGCCAGCGATCGCAAGTTTCTGGGCATGCTGGGCATGCACGGCACGATCGAAGCCAACAACGCGATGCAGAACTGCGACGTGCTGCTGGCGGTGGGCGCGCGCTTTGACGATCGCGTGATCGGCAATCCGAAACATTTTGCGCAGAACGAGCGCAAGATCATCCACATCGACATCGATCCGTCGAGCATTTCCAAGCGGGTCAAGGTGGACGTCCCCATCGTCGGCGACGTCAAGGACGTGTTGGTCGAGCTCATCTCCATGATCCGGGAGAGTTCGGTGAAGCCGGACGCGAGTGCGCTCAAGGGCTGGTGGGAGACGATCGAGGGCTGGCGCGCCCGCGATTGCCTGGGCTATGACCGCGGCAATCAGGACGTCATCAAGCCGCAACGCGTGATCGAGACGCTCTGGGAGATGACCAAGGACGAGGACGTCTACATCACCTCCGATGTCGGTCAACACCAGATGTGGGCTGCGCAGTTTTACCGCTTCGACCAGCCGCGGCGCTGGATCAACTCCGGTGGTCTGGGCACAATGGGCGTCGGCATCCCGTATGCCATGGGCATCAAGCTGGCGCGGCCCGAGAGCGAGGTGTTCTGCGTCACCGGCGAGGGTTCGGTGCAGATGTGCATCCAGGAGCTCTCCACCTGCCTGCAATACAACACGCCGATCAAGATCCTATCGCTGAACAACCGCTATCTGGGCATGGTTCGCCAGTGGCAGGAGATCGAATACTCCGGCCGTTACAGCCACAGTTACATGGACGCGCTGCCCAATTTCGTGAAATTGGCTGAAGCGTATGGCCATGTCGGCCTGCTGATCGAGCGCCCACAGGACGTGGAAGGTGCCCTGCGTGAAGCCCGCAAGCTGAAGGACCGCACGGTGTTTCTGGATTTCCGGACCGACCCCACCGAAAACGTCTTCCCGATGGTGAAGGCCGGAAAAGGCATCACCGAAATGCTGCTGGGAGCCGAAGACCTGTAATGTCCTGAAGCGGCGCGCATTCTGCGGATCTGCTCGGCCCTTGCGGAACGATGGACGCCCGCCTGTCCCCCTGACGAATCTATTGCCCGCCAAGTCCATGCATTACCGTGCACGGAGGAGGGCGGCGAAAAGAGGAATCGAATCATGAAACACATCATTGCTGTATTGCTGGAAAACGAAGCGGGAGCCCTTTCCCGCGTGGTGGGCCTGTTCTCGGCCCGTGGCTATAACATCGAGTCGCTGACCGTCGCGCCGACCGAGGACCCCAGTCTGTCCCGGATGACGATCCAGACCGCCGGGTCGGACGATGTGATCGAGCAGATCACCAAACACCTGAACCGTCTGATCGAGGTGGTCAAGGTCGTGGACCTGACCGAAGGCGCCTACACCGAACGCGAACTCATGCTCGTGAAGGTCCGCGCCGTGGGCAAGGAACGCGAGGAGATGAAACGCATGACCGACATCTTCCGCGGGCGCATCATCGACGTGACCGACAAGAGCTACACGATCGAGCTCACCGGAGACCAGGCAAAGAACGACGCTTTCCTCGAAGCCATCGACCGCAGCGCCATCCTGGAGACTGTTCGCACCGGGCCCAGCGGCATCGGGCGTGGTGAGCGGGTCCTGCGCGTGTGATCGGTTTTTCAGGGCCCAGCCTTTGCCCGTTCGGGCTGCGCCTGTCGAAGTCCCGATACTTTCGGGGCGCCGGGAGCCCTTCGACAGGCTCATATCGAACGGGATTCAACCTTCAATCCATTCATTACGGAGCAAGACCATGAAAGTTTTCTACGACAAAGACTGTGACCTGAGCCTGATCAAGGGCAAGACCGTTGCCATCATCGGCTATGGCAGCCAGGGCCATGCCCACGCCCAGAACCTCAACGACAGCGGCGTGAAGGTCGTGGTCGGTCTGCGCAAGGGTGGCGCGTCCTGGGACAAGGTCGGCAAGGCCGGTCTGAACGTGATGGAAGTCAATGACGCGGTCAAGGCGGCCGATGTGGTCATGATCCTGCTGCCCGACGAGCAGATCGCCGAGGTCTACAACAACAACGTGGCCCCCAACATCAAGCAGGGCGCCTCCCTGGTGTTCGCA
>WBZM01004175.1_pt1 | contig 10680 bp, 8 predicted proteins | sample 5204271 | NCBI WGS metagenome assembly WBZM01 (sample SAMN12344346, study PRJNA552823) | activated sludge metagenome | biome: Activated sludge suspended growth; feature: Nitrification reactor; material: Wastewater; isolation source: activated sludge from nitrification reactor of wastewater treatment...
CGCCTATTTCGGCGAGGCGAGCCAGCCCTGCGGCAACTGCGACAACTGCCTGAACCCGCCGGCCACCTGGGACGCCACCGAGGCCTCGCGCAAGGCGCTCTCCTGCGTCTACCGCTTCCACCAGAACCGCGGCCAGCGCTTCGGTGCCGGCCACCTGATCGACGTGCTGCGCGGCAAGCGCACCGAGAAGGTGGTGCAGTACGGCCACGAGTCGCTCACCACCTTCGGCATCGGCGCCGATCTCTCCGAGCAGCAGTGGCGCGGCGTGCTGCGCCAGCTGATCGCGCTCGGCCACCTGCGCACCGAGGGCGAATACAACACGCTCGAGCTGATGGAGAGTGCGCGCGAGGTGCTCAAGGGCGAGGTGCAGCTGCTGCTGCGCGTGCCGAGCGAGGCACCCAAGCGCAGCCGCGGCAGCCGCAGCAGCCGCGACGGTCGTGGTGCCGGCAAGGAGAAGGCCGCGCCGATCGCGCTCGACGAGGCCGGCCAGCAGCGCTATGCGGCGCTCAAGGCCTGGCGTGCCGAGGTGGCGCGCGAGCACAACCTGCCGGCCTACGTGGTGTTCCACGACGCCACGCTGGCCGAAATGGCGCGCGACCAGCCCGCCTCGCTCGACGAGCTCGGCCACGTCAGCGGCGTGGGCGCGAAGAAGCTCGAGGCCTACGGCCGCGAGATCCTGCGCGTGCTCGCCGAGGCGGCGTAGGCCGGTGCAGGCTCAGAGCGTGTAGTCGCCGCTGGCCTCGGGCTGGAACGGCAGCGCCACGATCTCCGCCGACTGCGCGCCGCCGTCCGGCGTGCTCCAGTGCGCCACCTCGCCCACGCGCAGGCCGAGCAGCGCACGGCCCACCGGCGAAAGCACCGAGACGAAGCCCGCCGCTGGCTCGGCGCCTTCCGGATAGCACAGCGTGATCGTGCTGCGCGTGTCGCGGGCCGGGTCGTGCAACAGCACCCGAGAGTGCATGGTGACGACGTCGGGTTCGACGGCGCGCGAGGGCACCACGTGGGCGAAGTCCAGCAGTTCGCCGATGGGTCCGGGCTGGGCGGCCTGCCGCTGCAACAGGCGGGTCAGGCGCACGTGATCGAGTTCGGTGAGCGTGCGTTCAGGAGCGGAGAGGTTCATCGCGTCGGCCTTTCGGAAAGCGCTGCGCCCGGGCATGAGGCCCGGCGATCGAGAAAGGGGCGCGAAGGAGTGGGAACGAGGAAGGGGGATCGCCGGGCTCAGGGATGTGCGGCCGGCTGTCGCCAGGTCAGGCACGCCCCGGCCGCCCGGTTTCGGGCGGCATTGCAGAGGGGGTGGCGGATCGAGCGCATGAGGGGATCGTAGCGCGCCGGTCCAATCCGCACCGCAGCAGTGCGATATCCGCCGCTGCCGCGCCGCTCAGGGCGTGACGACTACCGTGATGCGATTGCTGTCGGCGGTGTTGCCGGCGCCGTCGCGCGCGCGGGCGAACACGCTGACGGCGCTGCGGCCATCGGCCGGGACGGCCACGTCCCACTCGTAGGGCGCGGCGCCGTCGCTGCCGAGTCGGGTGTTGCTGCTGCCGTCGACGCGGTAGAAGGCCACCTCGTCGATGCCGCTGTCGTTGTCGGTGGCCGCGGCCACCACGCGCAGCGTGCCGCCGGCGGGCACCGTGGTCTGCGCGGTGGTGATGCTCACCGAGGGCGGCCCGCTGTCGCAGCAGTCGCCGCCCCAGCCGATGTACAGGCCGCCGCCGCAGCCCGCGAGCAGCAGCGTGGCGGCCAGGGTGGCGAGGCGCTTCATGCCGCCATGCTACCCCCGCGAGAGGCGCGCGAGCTCGTCGCCGACCAGCTTGACGACCAGCCGGTCGAGCGTCTGCACCGAGTAGCCGCGCACGTCGTGCGGCGTCTGCGTGCCGGGGCCGCTGCCGGGGTCGCTCGCGTCCTTGTAGGTGAGGAACACGAAGCGGCCAGCGGTGTACTGCGCCATCTGGCGGTAGATGTACTCGCCCACCGGGTCGAGCCCGCTCGCGCCGACGGCGAACAGCTTGATGCCCTTGGCCAGCGCGGCCTGCATGTCGACGTCGTACTGCGGGCCGCCGTAGTCGAGGTGCGGCGGGGCGTCGGCCACCAGCACCACCATGCGCGCGGCCTCGGCGCGCCAGCTCATGCGGTGCACGGTCTCGTGCAGCGCCTCGTTGAGCGCCTCCGGCATGTCGCCGCCGCCGCCCGCCTGCACGCGCGCGAGCACGCCCTGGAAGGCGCCGAGGTCGTCGGTGAAGTCGTGCGTGCGGGTGAGGAAGGCGTCGCCGCGGTCGCGGTAGGCCACCAGGCCGTAGCAGATGTCGGGCTGGCCGGGCAGGCGGGCGATCTGGTCCGACATCGCGCGCATCGAGTCCTTCAGCTTGGCGATCTCGTCGCCCATCGAGCCGGTGGCGTCGACGAGGAACACCAGGTCCAGGCGCGGGCGCTGGGCCACACTGGCCTGGCCGAGCCGCACCTGCAGCGCGGCGCGCTGCTCGCCGCGCACGAGCGTCGCGCGCGACCAGGCCGAGCCCTTGCGCACGGCCACGCCCAACGCGCGGTCGTCCGCGCCCGGCGCGAGGAAGGCGCGCGGGTGCAGCCACACGCGGCCGGCGGTGTCGGCGCGGGCCCACATCACCGGCTCGGCGCGGCCGGCGCGCTGCACGGCCACTTCGGCGTCGTGCACCGGGCGGCCGCTCGCATCGGTCACTTCGAGCAGGTAGCGCTCGGCGATGTCGCGATCGCGCACCGGCAGGCCGGCGTTGCGCTGGCGGTAGGCGAGGTATTCGCCGAAGTCGGCGTTGTCGTCGACCATGCCGGCGGTCACCGTCTCGGCGCGCGGCGCCATGCGCTGCGGCGTGGGGGCCGATTGCATGGGCGCCGGCGTTGGCGACATGTCCGCGCGGAGCGGCGACGCGGCCGGCGACGTCGGTGCAGCACTCTTGGCCATCTCCGCGCGGCGCTCGGCGCGATCCTCGGTGGAGGCCAGTGCGCGCTCGTCGGCTGCCGTGCCGCGCCGCACGCGGCCCTCGTTCCAGCCGCCCGGCACCTCGCGCGTAGTCGGCGCGCGGTGGCAGTGACTCGCGCTCGGCGGCTCGAAGCTCGGCAGCGCGAAGTCCTGCGCAGGTGCCGGCGGGTCGTTCCAGGCCGGCGGCCAGCCGCCCGGTGCGGCCATCGCCGGTGGGCTGTTGGCCAGCGCGCAGGCGGCCAGCATCGCGAGTGCCGCCGTCAGCGGCGCCAGCGTGGTGAGGAATCTTGGGGCTCCCATCGTGTGCTCCTGTTCGTGAAGGGATGCGGCCTGATACGGCGCAGGCGGCCGAACGGGGTGAACCGGGCAGCGCATGCGCCGACTACAAATCGAGATCACCCCGCGCGCGCCGGCCGGCCGTAACAGCAACGGATGAGGCAGACTCCCACCCCGATGAGCGACAGCCCCGTGGACGACGACGATGCGCTGATGGCGGCCTACGCCCGCGGCGAGGCGGCGGCGTTCGAGCGCCTGTACGAGCGCCACCGGCTCGGGCTGTACCGCTTCGTGCGCCGGCTGCTGGGCAGCGCGAATGCGGCGCAGGTCGACGAGGTGTTCCAGGACACCTGGCTGCGCGTGGTGCAGGCGCGTGCGCGCTGGCAGCCGCAGGGCGCGAGCTTTCGCACCTGGCTGTTCACGCTCGCGCACCACCGCGCGATCGACCTGCTGCGCAAGAGCGGCCGCGAGGTCGCGCTCGACGCGCACGAAGGCGAGGACGGCGAACCCTGGCAGCCCGACGCCGGCGCCTGGCAGCACTGGCCCGCGCCTGCATCCGCCGCGCCGCAAGGCGACGAGCTGGCCTTCTGGCGCCGCGCGGGCGAGAAGCTGCTCGCCTGCCTCGACGAACTGCCGCTCGCGCAGCGCAGCGCCTTCCTGCTGCACCACGACGACGGCCTCGCGCTCGCCGAGGTGGCGCATGCGCTGGAGGTCGGCTTCGAGACGGCCAAGACGCAGCTGCGCTATGCGATGGCCAAGCTGCGCGCCTGCATGGGCGCCTACCTCGCGCCGGAGTCGCCGCGATGAGCGCCACCGATCACGACGACGATTTGCCGCGCGACGCGTGGCTGCGCGAGGCGCTGCGGCATGCACCCGACGCCGACGCCGCGCCGCCGCCCAAGCTCAACGAGACCATCCTGCGCATGGGCCGCGCCGCCGTGGCGCCGCGCGAGGAACGGGCCGCGCCAGCCGTGCACCGTGCGCCGCCGGCGGTCGCGTCGGGCAGCGTGGGGCCCGGGCCGCTCGCGTCGCTCTGGGCCTGGCTCACGCGCCCACCAGTGGCGGCTGGCTTCGCGGTGCTCTTCCTCTCCACCGTGGTCGGCGTGATGTGGATGGGCCGCGCACCGGACGAGGCCGCGGCAACGCACGAGGACACCATAGCCGCCGTCTCGCCGGCCGCGCCGACCACGCCGCCCGCGACCTCGGCCACGCCCGCAGCGAACAGCGCGGCGGCCGACCGCGCCCGTGCCGCCACCGGTCTGCCCGAGGCCGCCAAGCGCGCGGCGGAAGCCCCGGCCGTGGCCGCGGCGCCGCCGGCCCGCAAGCCCGAGCCGCCGCCGGTACTCGCCAAGTCGGAGGCACCGCCGCCTGCAGTTGCACCCGCGGCCGCTCCCCCGATGGCTGCGGCCCCAGCCCAGGCCAAGCAGGCGGCCGCCGAACAGGCCGCACGCGATCTCGCCTCGGCCGAGCGGCGCGAGTCGGGCGCCCGCGCGGACATGGCCGCGGCGCCCGCCGCGGTGGCGCCGGCCGCGCCCGCGTCGGGGGCCATCGAGACGCCCAGCCTGAGCAACCTGCGCTTCGAGATCCGCCGCAAGGCAGAGGCCTGGAGCTGGCAGCGCGACGAAGGCGAATCGCGCCCGATGGACGACGCGATGCAGAACTGGATCGCGATGGCCGACCGCACCACGCGGCCGGCTTGGCGCGAGGGCACGGCGCCGGGCATGGCGATGACCACCACGCTGCGCTTCACGCGCGACGGCGTGGTGCGTGCGGTGCTCCGCCTCGGGCCGGCCGGCGCACAGCTCACGCGTGGCGGCAAGACCGAATCGGTGACGCTCTCGGCCGGGCAGGTGGCGGCGCTGCAGTCGGCGCTCGACGCGCTCGGCCCCTGAGGTCCCTGGAACCCTCCCCGTCACGACGGCCCGGCTCGCTATGATGGGCGGTTTGCGCCCGAGCGAAGCGATGCCGAAACCCGACGCCCCCGCCAGCCCGGAACTGCCTTTCATCAAGGTACGCGGGGCGCGCACCCACAACCTCAAGAACATCGACCTCGACATCCCGCGCCACCGGCTGGTGGTGATCACGGGGCTGTCGGGCTCGGGCAAGTCCAGCCTCGCCTTCGACACGCTCTACGCCGAAGGCCAGCGCCGCTACGTCGAGAGCCTGTCGGCCTACGCGCGGCAGTTCCTGCAGCTGATGGACAAGCCCGACGTCGACGTGATTGAGGGCCTGTCGCCGGCGATCAGCATCGAGCAGAAGGCCACCAGCCACAACCCGCGCTCGACGGTGGGCACGGTGACCGAGATCCACGACTACCTGCGCCTGCTCTACGCCCGCGCCGGCACGCCCTACTGCCCCGAGCACCAGCTGCCGCTGCGCGCGCAGAGCGTCAGCCAGATGGTCGACGCCGCGCTCGCGCTGCCCGAGGGCACGAAGCTGATGGTGCTCGCGCCGGTGGTGCGCGACCGCAAGGGCGAGTTCGTCGAGCTGTTCCAGGACATGCAGGCGCAGGGCTTCGTGCGCTTCCGCGTCGACGGCACGCCCTACGAGGCGGCCGAGGTGCCCAAGCTGAAGAAGGCGGAGAAGCACGACATCGACGTCGTGATCGACCGCGTCAAGATTCAGCCCGGCCTGCAGCAACGTCTGGCCGAGAGCTTCGAGGCCGCACTGCGCATCGCCGACGGCCGCGCCATCGCGCTCGAGATGGACGCCGGCACCGAGCATCTCTTCTCGAGCAAGTTCGCCTGCCCGGTGTGCAGCTACTCGCTGCCCGAGCTCGAGCCGCGACTGTTCTCGTTCAACTCGCCGGTCGGCGCCTGCCCGAGCTGCGACGGCCTCGGCCAGGTGACGGTGTTCGACCCGGAGCGCGTGGTCGCCTTCCCCTCGCTCTCGCTGGCCAGCGGTGCGGTGAAGGGCTGGGACCGCCGCAACGCCTACACCTTCTCGCTGCTGGAGAGCGTGGCACGCCACTACGAGTTCGACATCGACACGCCCTTCGAGGAGCTGCCGCAGAAGGCCCGGCAGGTGCTGCTGCACGGCTCGGGCACCGAGGATGTCGAGTTCGTCTACCAGGCCGAGGGCAGCAAGGGCAAGGCGCGAGTCGTGAAGCGCTGGCACCCCTTCGAAGGCATCCTGCCGAACTTCGAGCGCCGCTTTCGCGAGACCGACTCGGCCGCCGTGCGCGAGGACCTGGCGCGCTACCAGGCCGCCCGCCCCTGCCCCGACTGCGAAGGCACGCGGCTGCGGCGCGAGGCGCGCCACGTGTTCCTCGTCGACGGCAAGGCCGGCAAGGACGCACGGCGCGAACCGATCTTCCGCGTCGAGCACTTCACGCTGCGCGAGTGCCTGCACTACTTCGAGTCGCTCCATCTGGACGGCGCCAAGGCCGAGATCGCCGACAAGGTGGTGCGCGAGATCCGCTCGCGGCTGAAGTTCCTCAACGACGTCGGCCTGAACTACCTGAGCCTGGATCGCAGCGCCGACACGCTCTCCGGCGGCGAGGCGCAGCGCATCCGGCTCGCCTCGCAGATCGGCTCGGGGCTGACCGGCGTGATGTACGTGCTCGACGAGCCGAGCATCGGGCTGCACCAGCGCGACAACGAACGCCTGATCGGCACGCTGCGACACCTGCGCGACCTCGGCAACAGCGTGCTCGTCGTCGAGCACGACGAGGATGCGATCCGCGCCGCCGACCACGTGGTCGACCTCGGGCCCGGCGCCGGCGTGCATGGCGGGCGCGTGATCGCGCAGGGCACGGCCGACGAGGTGGCCGCGAACCCCGATTCGCTGACCGGCCGCTACCTCGCGCGCACGCTGCAGATCGCGGTGCCGAAGCGGCGCCACACGCTGGCCGACGGCACCGACCCGCAGGTGCTGAAGATCGTCGGCGCGCGCGGCAACAACTTGAAGCAGGTGAACGTCGAAATCCCGGTCGGCCTGTTCACCTGCGTCACCGGCGTGTCGGGCTCGGGCAAGAGCACGCTGGTCAACGACACGCTCTACGCGGCGGTGGCACGCAAGCTCTACAACGCCCACACCGAGGCCGAGCCGCACGAGGCGATCGAGGGGTTGGACGCGTTCGACAAGGTCATCAACGTCGACCAGAGCCCGATCGGCCGCACACCGCGCTCGAACCCGGCCACCTACACGGGGCTCTTCACACCGATCCGTGAGCTGTTCGCCGAGGTGCCTGCGGCGCGCGAGCGCGGCTACGGCCCCGGGCGCTTCAGCTTCAACGTGGCCGGCGGGCGCTGCGAGGCCTGCCAGGGCGACGGCGTGATCAAGGTCGAGATGCACTTCCTGCCCGACGTCTACGTGCCCTGCGACGTCTGCCACGGCCGGCGCTACAACCGCGAGACGCTGGAGGTGCTCTACAAGGGGAAGAACATCACCGAGGTGCTCAACCTCACGGTGGAAGACGCGCACGGCTACTTCAACGCCGTGCCGAACATCGCGCGCAAGCTGCAGACGCTGCTCGACGTGGGCCTGGGCTACATCCGCCTCGGCCAGAGCGCGACCACGCTGTCCGGCGGCGAGGCGCAGCGCGTCAAGCTCGCGCTCGAGCTCAGCAAGCGCGACACCGGCCGCACGCTCTACATCCTCGACGAGCCGACCACCGGCCTGCACTTCGCCGACATCGATCTGCTGATGAAGGTGCTGCACCAGCTGCGCGACGCGGGCAACACCATCGTCGTGATCGAGCACAACCTCGACGTCATCAAGACCGCGGACTGGCTGATCGACATGGGCCCGGAAGGGGGCGCCGGCGGCGGCACCGTGGTGGCGCAGGGCACGCCGGAGCAGGTGGCCGCGAACCCGGCCAGCCACACCGGGCGCTACCTCGCGCCGCTGCTGCCCGGCTGAGTGAGCCGAGGGGTCTTCGCCGGCGTGGCTAGACTGCGCGCTCGCGCACAGAAGAGGAGACGGCCATGGCGCTGACGGTGGACTATTACTTCGCCCCCAACTCGCCCTGGACCTACCTCGGCCACGAGCGCTTCCGGCAGATCGCACAGGCGGCCGGCGCCGCGATCCACGTGCTACCGGTCGACCTGGGCGGCAAGGTGTTCCCGGTGTCGGGCGGGCTGCCGCTGGCCAAGCGCGCGCCGCAGCGGCAGGCCTACCGCCTGCTCGAGCTGAAGCGCTTCAGCGAGTACCTGCACGCGCCCATCGTGCTGCAGCCGAAGTTCTTCCCGGTGAACCCCGACGACGCCGCCAAGCTGATCATCGCGGTCGACATGCACGACGGGAACGAGGCCGCGATGCGCATCGCCGGCCGCATCCTGCGCGGCGTGTGGGTGGACGAGCGCAACATCGCCGACGCGCGCGACCTGGCGCGCATGCTCGAGGAGGAAAACCTGCCGGCGCGGCGCCTCGACGACTCGATGAGCCAAGCCGTGCACGTGCGCTACGAGCGCGACACGCAGCGGGCCATCGACATCGGCGTGTTCGGTGCGCCGAGCTACGTGGTGGATGGCGAGATCTTCTGGGGCCAGGACCGCCTGGACTTCCTGCAGCGGCGCCTGGCCCGGGGCTGAGCGCGATGCGGTGCCTCCTGCTTGCCATCGGCCTGGTCGCCGCGGGTGCGGCGCAGGCGCAGCCGTACACCGGCCCGATCTTCGACGCCCACCTGCACTACAACGACGAAGCCTGGATGTCGGCGCATCCGATCGACGACGCGCTCGGCCGCATGCAGCGCAGCGGCGTGCGCGCGATCGTCGCCAACAGCCGGCCGAACGACGGCACGAAGTCGCTGGCCGCGGCGCGCGACAAGACCGCCGCCGCCGGCGTCACGGTGGTGCCGTTCATCCGCCTGTACCGCAACCGCGACGACTACTCGAACTGGTTCCGCGACGAGAGCATCCACGAGATGGTGCTGAAGGAGCTGGCGGCCGGCACCGCCGCCGGGCCCTACCGCGGCCTCGGCGAGTTCCACCTCTACGACAGCGCCAACGCCAACGGCCCGGTGGCGAGGAAGCTGATGCAGCTGGCCGAGGCGAAGGACCTGGCCGTGCTCGCGCACGTCGACGACACGGCCATCGACCTGCTGATGGCGCACGCGCCGAACGCGCGGCTGATCTGGGCCCACACCGGCATCGGCGGTGCGCCCGCCTCCCGCGTGCGCGCGCTGCTCGCGAAGTACCCGAAGCTGATGGGCGAGCTGTCGTACCGCCCCGGCCTGACCGACGCCAACGGCGGCCTGAGCGCCGAGTGGAAGGCGCTGCTGAGCGAGCACAGCGAGCGCTTCCTGGTCGGCTCCGACACCTGGATCAACGCACGCTGGGCCGGCTACGAGGGCCTGATGGGCGACGCGAGGCGATGGCTGGCCGATCTTCCCGAGCCGGCCGCGCGCCGCATCGCCTGGGAAAACGGCGCCGGATTGTTCGGTTTGCCACGCGCCCCGGCTCCGCGCTGACCCCGCGGCGGCCGCGCGGCGCCACAATCGCGCATGGACCGCGCGTCCGTTCCGCCCGAGGTGCCGCTGCCGCCCGACGAGTCGCAGCGGCTGGCGGCGCTGCGCGAACTCGGCCTGCTCGACACCCCCCGCGAGGACGCCTACGACGTGCTGGTGGCCACCGCTGCCGCGGCCACCGGCTGCGCCATCGGCACCTTCTCGCTGGTCGATGCAACGCGGCAGTGGATCAAGGCCTCGCACGGCATCGACCTCGCCGAAGTGCCGCGGGTGCACAGCTTCTGCTCGTACACCATCCTCGGCGACGCACCGCTGGTGATCGCCGACACGCAGGCCGACACCCGCTTCTCGGGCAACCCGATCGCCCTCGGCGACACGGGCATCCGCTTCTACGCCGGCGTACCGCTGCGGCTGGACGGCCGCACGCTCGGCACGCTGGCGGTGATGGACCGCGTGCCGCGCACGCTCGAAGACCGCCAGCTCGCCGCGCTGGTGGGCCTGGCGCGCGTGGGCGCCGAGCTGCTGCGCGGCCGGCGCCGGCTGCGCGCGCTGCATGAGGAGCGCGCGCGGCTGCGGGACCTCGCGCGCGCCAGCGGCGACTGGATGTGGGAGCTCGACGAGACGCTGCACTACCGCTGGATCTCCGGCCAGTTCGAGCCGGTGACCGGGCTGGCGCGCGAATCGGTGCTCGGCTGCCGCATCGACGACGCGGCGCTGCTCGATGCCCGCGGCCAGCCCCTGAACCCGCCCGATTCGCTGCTCGCGTTGCTTGCCCGCGGCGAGCCGTTCAGCCGCGTGCTCACCGCCAAGCAGACGCCGCGCGGCCGTCTGCTGGTGTCGCGCAGCGCGCTGCCCATCCTCGATGCCAACGGGCAGCTACGCGGCTGGCGGGGCACGGCACGCGACATCACCGCGCAGCTCGATGCGCAGAGCAGCGCGATGCAGCACGACGAACTGCTGCGCAAGCTCTCGTCGCAGATCCCGGGCATGATCTTCCAGTTCGTGCGCCATGCCGACGGCAGCCGCGCGTTCCCGTACGTGAGCC
>WBZM01004179.1_pt1 | contig 10671 bp, 10 predicted proteins | sample 5204271 | NCBI WGS metagenome assembly WBZM01 (sample SAMN12344346, study PRJNA552823) | activated sludge metagenome | biome: Activated sludge suspended growth; feature: Nitrification reactor; material: Wastewater; isolation source: activated sludge from nitrification reactor of wastewater...
GGCATTCCGACGTACACCGGCCGCTATGCCGACACGCGCGTCTACGCCCTGGGACTCGGCGCCGATTTCAGGCTGTGACGCACCGACCCGATGAACCCGCGGCGCAGGCGCTCAGCGTGCTTGCGCCGCCGCGAGCTCCGCGGCTTCCTCGTCGGTGAAGAGGCGCGAACGGGTGAGGAACCGCCGGCCGGTGGAGTTCTCGAGCGAGAACATGCCGCCCCGGCCCGGCACGACGTCGATGATCAGGTGGGTGTGCTGCCAGTACTCGAACTGCGCGCGGCTCATGTAGAACGGCACGCCGCCGATCTCGCCGAGCTGCACGTCGGAGTCGCCGACCAGGAACTCGCCGCGCGGATAGCACATCGGCGAGCTGCCGTCGCAGCAGCCTCCCGACTGGTGGAACATGAGATCGCCGTGCTGCCCGCGCAGCACGGCGATCAGTTCGAGTGCAGCCTCGGTGGCCGAGACCCGCTCGACCATCAGAAGAACCCGAGGGCCTTCGGGCTGTAGCTCACCAGCAGGTTCTTGGTCTGCTGGTAGTGGTCGAGCATCATCTTGTGCGTCTCGCGGCCGATGCCGGACTGCTTGTAGCCGCCGAACGCCGAGTGCGCCGGATACAGGTGGTAGCAGTTCGTCCAGACGCGGCCCGCCTTGATGCCGCGGCCCATCCGGTAGGCGCGGTTGCCGTCGCGGCTCCACACGCCCGAGCCGAGGCCGTAGAGCGTGTCGTTCGCGATGTGCAGCGCCTCGGCCTCGTCCTTGAACGTCGTGACGGACACCACCGGGCCGAAGATCTCCTCCTGGAAGATGCGCATCTTGTTGTGGCCGCGGAACACCGTCGGCTGGATGTAGTAGCCACCGGAGATGTCGCCGTCCATCTTCGCGGCGGCGCCGCCGGTGAGGAGCTGCGCGCCTTCCTTCCTGCCGATGTCGATGTAGGACAGGATCTTCTCGACCTGCTCGGTCGAGGCCTGTGCGCCGATCATCGTGTCGGTGTCGAGCGGGTGGCCCTGCCGGATGGACTGCACGCGCTTGACGACGCGTTCGAGGAACTTGTCCGCGATGCTCTCCTGCACCAGCGCGCGGCTCGGACAGGTGCACACCTCGCCCTGGTTGAGCGCGAACAGCGTGAAGCCCTCGAGTGCCTTGTCGAAGAAGTCGTCGTCCTCGGCCATCACGTCTTCGAAGAAGATGTTCGGGCTCTTGCCGCCGAGCTCGAGCGTGACCGGGATCAGGTTCTGGCTCGCGTACTGCATGATCAGGCGACCGGTGGTCGTCTCGCCGGTGAAGGCGATCTTGGCGATGCGGTTGCTCGAGGCGAGCGGCTTGCCGGCCTCGAGGCCGAAGCCGTTGACGATGTTCAGCACGCCCGGCGGCAGGATGTCCGCGATCAGTTCCGCGACGATCAGGATGCCGACCGGTGTCTGCTCCGCGGGCTTGATGACGACGCAGTTGCCCGCCGCGATGGCCGGCGCGAGCTTCCACGCCGCCATCAGGATGGGGAAATTCCACGGGATGATCTGCCCGACCACGCCGAGCGGCTCGTGGTAGTGGTAGGCGACCGTCGTCTCGTCGAGCTCGGCCAGCGTGCCTTCCTGCGAGCGCACGCAGGCGGCGAAATAGCGGAAGTGGTCGATGGCGAGCGGGATGTCGGCCGCGAGCGTCTCGCGCACCGGCTTGCCGTTGTCCCAGGTCTCGGCCACCGCGATCATCTCGAGGTTCGCCTCGAGCCGGTCGGCGATCTTGTTCATGAGCGCCGCGCGATGGGTCGGCGAGGTCTTGCCCCACGCCTCCGCGGCCGCATGTGCGGCGTCGAGCGCCTTGTGGATGTCCTCTTCGGTCGAACGCGCGACCTGGCAAAAGACCTTGCCCGTCACCGGCGACGGGTTGTCGAAGTACTGGCCCTTGACGGGCGGCACGAACTTGCCGCCGATGAAGTTGTCGTAGCGCGGCTTGAACGTGACCTTGGCGCCGGGCGTGCCCGGATCTGCGTAGCGCATCGTCTGTCCCCTGGTTTCGAAGTTGTGATTTGCCGAGCTGCCGCATTGCTGCGGTGCCGCACGCGCGCGGATTCCCAGTGCGAACTTGGGTGTCGAGCTGTCCGCAGGAACGTTAACCCTTCCGGCGGCGGCTAGCCAGCACCGGCCGCCATGGCGACCGCCTCCAGCGTCCCGAGGCTGACGCCCGCCCGCAGGCCGCCATCGACCGCGAGGGCCTGGCCGCTGACGTAGGCGCTCTCCCGCGCCGCAAGGAAATGGTAGACGCCCGCCAGGTCGTCGGTCGTGCCGACCCGGCCGAGGGGGCACATGCGCGTCGTCAGCGGCACCTCCGGGTGGTCCTGCGGCAGCATCGGCGTGAAGACGCTGCCCGGGCACACGGCGTTGACGCGGATGCCGCGGGGAGCCAGCTCGACGGCCGCCGAGCGCGTCAGGCTCAGCACCGCCGCCTTGGATGCCGAGTACTGGCTGTAACCGGGAATGCCGAGGTCGGCCGCGATCGACGCCGTGTTGATGACCGCGCCGCCGTCCCGCATGTGCGCCGGGCCGTACTTCAGCCCGTGGAAGACCGCGAACGTGTTGATCGCGAAGATGCGCTGCAGCTCCGCGCCGGTCGCGTCCGCGATGAACGGCCCGGTGTTCTCGATGCCCGCATTGTTGACGAGGACGTCGATCTCCTCGTCGAGCACGGCACGCGCGTCCGCCAGTGCGCGCGCGACCTCGTCCTCCTGCGCGCAGTCGGCGCGCACCGCCGCCACGGCGCCGACCTGCCGGGCCAGCGCGGAGGCGTCGCGCCGCCCGACGATGACGACGCGCGCGCCCGCGGCCACGAACCTCGCCGCCACGGCTTCGCCGATGCCCGAGGTGCCGCCGGTGATGACGGCCGTCATGCCCTTGAGTGAAAACATGCGCGCCCCTCCCCGGTCAGTGCGTGTGGTACTCGACGGTCACGCCGTACGTGCGCGGCTCGCCGACGACCCACTGGTCCCAGCCGAACGACGCGAGGTCGAAGCCGGCCACCAGGTACTCCTCGTCCGCGAGGTTGCGCACCCAGGCCGTCACCGTCGCGTGTTCGTCCGGCGACGTCCAGGACACGTGTGCGTTGGCGACGGTGTAGGCGTCCTGGCTCAGGATCGGATCGTTGTTGACCGAGAAGTACTGCTTGCTCTGGTACTTCGCGTCGGCCTCGATGGCCCAGGCGCCGATGCCCGTCGGGATCGTGTAGACCGCCATGGCGTTGACGTTCGTCTTCGGCGCGCTCGGCAGCGTGCCGCCGCTCAGGTCCTGGCCGAGCGGCGTCTCGAACTCGTCGAACTTCGAGTGCGTGTACCCGGCGCCGAGCTGCACCGTCAGCGCGTCGACCGGCCGCCAGATCGCTTCCATCTCGACGCCGTAGAGCGTCGAGGCCGCCGCGTTCGACAGCTGCTGCACCGGGACGCCGCTGCTGCCGGAGGCGAGCACGAACACCTGCTGGTCGGTGAAGTCGTAGTAGAACGCCGACACGTTCAGGCGCAGCTGGCCGCCGAGCTCGGACTTGAGGCCGACCTCGTAGCTGAGCAGCGTCTCCGGATCGACGAGGCTCGCCTCGGTCTGGTCCTGCACGGCGCCGCCGTTGTAGTTGCCGCTGTTGAAGCCGCGGGCCACCGAGGCATAGGCGAGCACGTCGTCGGACACCTTGTAGGACGCCGACAGGCGGCCGGACACGTCGTCCCAGGACTTCTTCTCGCCGAAGTCGATCGTCTGGACGATGGCCCGATCGACGATCCTGCGATTGACCAACAGGTCCATGTTGCCGATGTCCGACACGTCGAGCAGCCACGCCGCGTAGTCGACCTCCTTGGTCTCGTGGGTGTAGCGCAGGCCCGCGGTCAGCTTCCAGCGATCGGTCACGGCGTAGTCCACGTTGCCGAACAGCGCATAGCTGTCGGTCGTCATCGCGGAGACCTGCCCGAGCCCCTCGGGCACGTCGGTGAGGCCGCCGGAGAGCGCGCCCGGGCCGAACCCGGGCACCGGGAAGCCGACGCTGCTGTCGAGGTCCTCGTGGAAGTAGTAGGCGCCGGCGATCCAGCTCAGCGCCCCCGCCGGCGACGTCAGGCGGAACTCCTGGCTCGTCTGGCGCGGATTGCCGTAGTAGTTGCCGGTGATGACGTAGTTCGGGCTGGCGTCGGCGTCCTCGTGCACCTTGGACGTGTTCTCCTCGAACGAGGTCACCGAGGTGAACGTGAAGGCCGGCAGGCGCCAGTCGACGTTGACCGAGGCGCCGGTGGAGTCCACGTGCGTGTATTGCGACTTCACGTCCCAGGCGCCCTCGTGGAAGTCGGTCGAGTCGGCGTAGCCGAAGAAGTCGGTGCAGCCGCTGCCTAGGCGCGGCCGCGTCGGGCAGGGCCCCCCCGAGGTCGGGTCGACCAGTCCGACCTGCTTGTAGGGCAGCAGTTCGCTGCGGTCGCGGCTGCCGTGCGCCTTCAGCAGCACGTCGACGTCGTCCGTCGGTTGCCACAACCACTGGGCCCGCCAGGCGAGCGCATCGACCTCGCCGTCGTCGGAGTGCAGCAGCCGGTTGTGCTGCAGTCCGTCGCGCGACTGGTACGAGACCGCCACGCGCGCCGCACTGTGCTCGCCGGTACCGAAGCCGACGGCGGCCTCGGGGTCGAGCTGCCCGTAGCTGCCGGCCGTGAGGCTGAGGTCGGCCGCGAAGCCGCCGCCGACCTCCGGTCGATTCGTGATCAGGCGGACGAGTCCGCCCGTGGTGTTCTGGCCGAACAGCGTGCCTTGCGGGCCGCGGGCGATCTCCACGCTGGCCACGTCGAAGATCTGCGAGCCCTGCACCGCGGGCGAGCCGAGGTAGACGTCGTCGAGGTAGACGCCCACCTTGGAATTCGCGTTCGGGTTGAACTGCGTCGAGCCGACGCCGCGGATGAAGAAGCTCGGCGACGTGTGCGCAAACGAACCCTGCTGGGAGAGGTTCGGCGCGAGGCCGACGAGGTCGCGCGTCTCGGACACGCCCATGCTCGCGAGCTGGTCGCCGCTGAGCGCGGTGATCGAGATCGGCACCGTCTGCACCGACTCGACGCGCCGGGTCGCCGTGACGGTGATCTCCTCGAGCTGCCCGGCGCCGGACGCCGGGGCGTCCTGCGCCGCGGCGGCCTGCAGGGCCGCGGCCACGCCCAGTGCGAGTGCCAGGGCGGTCTGCCGCTTCTCATTCCGGTTCATGCGTGACCCCTTCGGTCGAGTGACCATGTCTAGTGGCTGAGTTCGTTGAGGATGTAGCGGGCGACCGCGAGGCGGACGTCGTCGGGCAGGTAGTCCTGCGACGGCATTTCGGGATAATCGGGCCGCTTGTGCGTCGGCTTCGCGATGAAGTCCGCGAGCTTCTGCGCATCCTTGCCGTAGAGCGCCTTGATCACGACCATCGGCGGCCCGACCAGCTTGGAGTTGTAGGTGTGGCAGCCGGTGCACACCGCGAGATAGGTCAGGCGTCCCTTCTGGTCGGCCGTGAAAGGCGCGGCGACCACCGGCTTCGGCGTGCGCATCGTCGCGACGGACGCCGAGGTCGCGCCCGCCGCGCAGTCCGCGAAGTTGCGCGTGCCGAGCGTGGTGACGGTGCCGCGTTCGGCGATGCAGTTGTCGCGGCCCTTGCCCGTCGAGAGCACGTCGACGCCGCGCTCCACGCCGGCGATGTCGAGCAGGTCCTTGAGCGTGCCCTGCGGCTTGCCGCCGTTGGCGATGAACACGTTGCGCAGCACCTGCGTGCCGTCGGGGAACGGGTCCATGCGGTCGTCCGGCGTCGTGACCAGGAAGTTGGTCTCGGAGACCATCACGCCGATGCCGTCATTGTCGCGGATCAGGTTGCCCTCGACCGTCGTGTGGTCGGTGCCGAGCACCAGGATGCCGAGCCCGGGCGGCGCGCCGGCCGTGATCGCGCCCGGCGGGGCGTCGTTCCTGCGGTTGTTGCGTGCGACGACGTTGTTGCGCACGACCAGCCGGTCGGACACCTTCACCGGCAGGCTCGGCAGCATGGTCGTCGCGATGCCGATGACGTTGTCGTGGACGTAGTTGTTCTCGATCAGGATGTCGTCCGAGTTCTCGCTCTCGATGCCGATGATGCTGTCGTAAGTCTCGTTGTGCACCACGTCGACGTTGCGCGACATGCCGACGTAGATCGCCGCGTCCTCGGAGCCGAACACGATGTTGTGCCCGACCAGCCCGTTGCTGCCGAACTGCGGGAAGATGGCGTAGAAGGTCGGACCCTCGACCACGTTGTAGACGATGCGATAGTTGTTCGCACCTTGCGTCATGATGCCGTTGCCCTTGTAGCGCTTGACCCAGAGCCGCTCGATCGTGACCCCGTGCCCGGACACCAGGACGCCGTCGTTGAGCCGGTTCTCGCCGTCGAGCACCGGCCAGCGGCCCTCGCGCACGATGCCGCGCAGCTCGATGCCGTCCTTGTCGATGAACACCGTCTCGCGGTAGAGGCCGGGCTCGACCTCGATGCGGTCGCCGGGCGCGGCGCGCTTGACGACCGCCTGGATCGACTCGCCTTCCTTCACGACCCAGGCCGCGGCCCAGGCGGGCGCTGCCAGCAGCGACGCGCAGGCCGCGGCCAGCGCCATCGCGCCCGCCCTGAACGAGAGTGTGCGGCGCATGGGTCAGTACTCCTTGCCAGTGATGGGATCGACGCCGCCGTGCATGTTGGCGGCCGTCGGCTTGCGCGCGAGCAGCTGCGGGTGCGCCTTCAGCAGCGCGTCCCGCTTGTCGGTCAGCTTCTGGGCGAGCGCCGCGTCCTTGAGGCGCGTGGCCAGGTCGCGGGCGTTCTTCAGTTCGTCGGCCGCCGTCTGCAGGTCGGCCGGGTCGGGCTCCGCGGCGAGCATCTCGGCGAGCCGCGCCTTGGCCCGCGCCGGATCGCGGTCCTGGGCGTAGACGTAGGCCGAGTAGCGCAGCAGCGAGAGATTCTTCGGCGTCTGCGCGTGCGCCTGCTCGAGCAGCTTGACGGCCTTCACGCCGTCGCCGCCCGCGAACTCGGGCAGGTCGTAGTACACGCGCCCGAGCACCCACAGGGCGTTGCCGCCGAGGGCTTTCGGGTCCTTCGCCACGGCCCGCTCGAGCAGCGCCTGCGCGGCGCGCGTCTCGGTGATGACCGTCTTCGCGTCGGCCACCTTGGTCGGCCAGGCGAGCTTGTAGAGCGCGCGGGCGGCGAGGATGTCCGCGTCCTCCACCGGCAGCGCGGCGAGGCGCTGGTCGATGGGATTGGCGTGTCCGATGGCGTGCTGGATCCGCGCCGACCACTCGGGAACGCGGATGCCGTACAGGTCGAAGTCCCACAGCAGGTTGACGTGCGAGATGTAGGCGACGTTCGCGAGCAGGGAGAGGACCTGCGTGGCCGGATCCGCCGCGGCGCCCTCGGCGGCGGCGGACATGAGGTCGGCCGCGCAGCCGAGACTGTTCTTGTCCCAGACCGCTGCCGACAGTTCGGCGACGCGCGCCTCGAACTGCTCCGGCGCGGGCATCGGGCAGTCGTAGACCGCGTCGGCCGCGGAATCCTCGACGCGCGACGGACCCGCGGCGAGGGCGACGGTGGCCGGCAGGAGCAGCAGCAGGACGCTGCAGCCGCGCCAGCGGGCAGGGGACAGGGCCGGCTTCATGGGGTGGTTACTCTCATGGGTGGAGCCTCGGAACGACGGGCAGCCCCGACGGAACGGCCGCAGGGACCTGCGGCGCCATCGAGGTGTCGGTGAGCGTGGCCAGGAACGCGAGCAGGTCCGCGACGTCGCCCGGCGGCAGCTCGGCGCGCGTCATGTGGACGTGCCAGTGGATCTGCACGCCGGCGCCCGGCGGCACGGCGTGGCCGCGCGGCGCGTTGTAGAAGTCGACGACCTCGGCCAGCGTCGCGAACTGGCCCGCCTGGAAGTAAGGCGCCGTGAGCGCGACGTTGCGCAGCGTCGGCACCTTGAAGGCGCCGTCCAGCGTCGGGTTGCCCGGCGGCAGCGCGCCCGCGCCCCGGTCGTACGGCTGTCCGGGCACCGCCGGCGCGCCGACGGCGGCGAGGTCGTCGCTCGCGAACAGGGGCGGCACGTGGCATTGCGAGCAGCGGCCCACGAAGCCGCGGAACACGTTCCAGCCCCGCACCTCGGATTCGTTCAGCGCCCGCTGGTCGCCGTGCGCGTAGCGGTCGAAGCGGCTGTTGAGCGACACGAGGGAGGTCTCGAACGCCGACAGCGCCGTGGTCACCTCCTCGAGCGTGATCGGCCCGGACACATTGCGCCCGAAGGCCTCGGCGAACAGCCGGCGATACTCGGCGTTGTCGCCGAGCACCCGCGCGACGTGTCCGGGCGTGCTGCCCATTTCGTCCGGCGCGAACAGCGGCCCGGCGGCCTGCGCCGGCAACGACGCGGCGCGGCCGTCCCAGAACAGCCGCCCGAGGAAGCCGACGTTCCAGAGGCTCGGCGTGTTGCGCGACAGCGCCCGGCCGTCGTGCCGCGCCGGTCCGATCCCGGTGCCGCCCACGCCCATGCCCGTCGGGCGACCGTCGCCGTAGGCCAGGTCGGGGTGATGGCAGTGCGCGCACGACACCCGGCCGTCGCCCGAGAGCACGGGATCGAAGAACAGCAGGCGGCCGAGGTCGATCTGCCTTGGCGTGTACCGGCCCGTCATTTCGGGCAGCGGCGCGCGCAGGCCGCCCTGCCCCGGCGCCGCCGTGTACCACTGGTACAGGCTGACGAGGCCACAGCGTCCGTCCTCGCCCAGATCGAAGCTGGGCGGGCACTGCGAACTCAAGGCAAAGGACGCGGCCAGCGCCTGGCCGGCGACCAGCAGGGACGCGAGGCTCAGTGCGACGCGGCGCATGGCCGGGAAGCGGAACCCGCACAGTCGCCGGGCGCGGCGGCCACGGCGGTTCCGGGCAGCGACACGGCGTGGGCGATCACGTCGCGCACCGCCTGCTCGCCGGCCAGGGTCGCGGCGATGCCGCGCATCGCGGCACCACGCTCGTCGTTCGCCGCGACGCCGCGCCGCCCGGCGGCGAAGGCCGCGAACTGGCGCTCGAGATACCAGTCGGACATGCCGGCCAGTCGCGGGGCATCGAACGCCGCGCCGCCCTCGCCGTTCGCACCGTGGCAGGCGGCACAGGTTGCGTAGGCCGCCTGCCCTGCCTTCGCGTCGGCGCTGAGCGTCGCCGGCGCCGTCACCTCGGGCATCGCGCCGACGTACGCGGAGAGGCGTCCGATGGCGGTGTCGTCGAGCATGGCCGCGATCTGCACCATCTGCGCCCCGAAGGCATCCCCGGCGGCGGCCCCGCGGCGACCGTCGCGGAAATCGGCGAGCTGGCGGCCGATGTAGCGCGGATCGAGGCCGGCGATGCGCGGTGCGCCCAGTTCGGCGTTGCCCTGCGCGTAGACGCCGTGGCAGCCCTGGCAGATGTCGAACTCCAGCGGCCGCGGCGGGGCCGCGGCGCCGGCCGCACCGGCCGCCGCCAGCAGGAACGCCGCGCATAGAGTCGCGGCCGCGGCGCCCACGCGCCCCGCACGATCGCCGATCACCTGATTCTCCCCAACCGGCGGCGTCGACGCCGCTCGTGCGGCCGAGTATGCCGAATCCGGAATGCTTTGCAAACGCGAACTCGCCAATTGGCGAGTTAGCGGCGCGACCGCCGGCACTTGATGCGGTGCAGCGCAGCCGGAGCCGAGTCTCAAGCCAGCGGCGGGAGTTGCTAAGATCGGACGACGACGACGGGCCCGACGAATGAAACGCGAACGATCCCTCCCCCCTTCCGCGCGCAGCACGCAGCGGCGCGGCGACGAACGCCGACAGCGGCTGCTGGACGCGGCGCAGGCCCTGCTGCAGGCGCGGGACTTCCGCGACCTCACCTTCGTGGCGGTCTGCGCCCGGGCGGGCATTCCCCACGGCTCGGCCCGGCACTTCTATCCCGACCTCGAGGCCCTGCTGCGCGGCCTGCTGGCGGAACTCGGCGCGCGTCACGACGCGTGGCTCGCACGGCCGCTGCCGGCCAGGGTCACCGGCTCGTGGCGGCTGCTGGTGGAGTGCCTGATCGACCGCTCGGCGCACTACCAGCGGCGCAATCCGGTGCTCGCGAAGCTCACCATCGGCGGCTACACGCCGCCGGAACTGAAGCGGCTCGACCGCGATGCGGATTTCGACCGCGCGCGCTTCCTGATCCGCCGCCTGGACGAGTGGTTCGTGCTGCCGCGCCACCGCGACAACCTGCGGATCGCGTACTACGCGATCGAAGCCGTCGACACGGCGTTCATGCTCTCGATGCGGGAATACCGGCGCCTGACGCCCTGGTGGACCCGGCAGGCGAAGCAGACGGCCATTGCAGTGCTGGCCAGCCACTTCGGCAAGGACCTCGCGGCGCGCCCGCGCAGCGACTGATCCGGCCGCGCCCCCGGCCCGGCCTCCGGCCCGACGTTTTTTTCACGCGAATCCGCCTGCCCGGCCTGCCGGCAGGGCCGCACCATGCATCCGTTCGATCCGGGAAGCGGGGCAGGTCCACATGGAACTCGAAGTCGTCGGGCTCACGCTGGTGCTTTGCGGCGCCACGTACGGGCTGTACTGGCTGATCGACCGCCTGAGGGGACCGAAGTGACTGCCCTGGAGTGGAGTGCGCTCGGCCTCGCACTCGGGCTCTGTGTGTACCTGTTCGTCGCCTTGCTGCGACCGG
>WBZM01004180.1_pt1 | contig 10669 bp, 9 predicted proteins | sample 5204271 | NCBI WGS metagenome assembly WBZM01 (sample SAMN12344346, study PRJNA552823) | activated sludge metagenome | biome: Activated sludge suspended growth; feature: Nitrification reactor; material: Wastewater; isolation source: activated sludge from nitrification reactor of wastewater treatment...
CATACCAACGATGACTGAAATCGCGGTACCTAGCCCCAAGATCCCTACGAGGGGAAGGTCGATCCCAGCTCCCAAGTTGATGGAGGCCGTTGCCAAGTTGCCAACATCGAGGGAACGCACGTCTGCCGAAAACTGCTCAATCAACGCGTTCTGAATGACGATCGACAGCCCGAAGGTGGCGACGAGCGTCGCGATTGGGCCGGCATTGAGACTTGGGGTGATGAGCAAGCGCTGCATGATGTAGCCGAGCAGCCCGAAAGCCGGGGCGATCACGACGAGAGCCCAGATGGGCAGGCGTGTATGTGTCAGCGCGATCATCGCGATGAAGGCGGCCAGGACCGCAAGGTCGCCGTGGGCGAGGTTCACGATGCGCATGACGCCGAACATGATCGATAGCCCGGACGCGAAGAGGGCGAAGACACCCCCGAGAAGGATGCCTTGCAAGAGCGCGTTGAGAAGGTCCATGAGCTAGTGGCCTCCTTCCGTGATGCCGAAGTAGGCCGATTCGATGTCGGCTCGTTTGAGATCTGTGGGTTTGCCCGCCAGCATGGTTCGCCCCTCGAGGAGGCAGACGACTTCGTCAGCGATTCCCAACGCTTGGGAAACGTCTTGCTCGACGAAAAGGATCGCGCATCCGCTAGCGACGATCTGCTGGAATGTTCCGTAGATTTGCTTCACAACTGTTGGTGCGAGCCCGAGAGACAACTCGTCTATCAGCAGGATGTCTGGGTTGCTCATCAGGGCGCGGCCGATCGCCACAGCCTGCTGCTCGCCGCCTGAGAGGAGTCGCGACTTCTGGTTTCGCCTGTCGGGCATCCAGTCGAACAGGTCGTAGACCTTGTCGAGGCTCCAGGGGCCTGGACGCTTGCGATATGCGCCGGCCAGCAGATTGTCCTCAAGCGTCAGCGACCGAAAGAGTCGGCGGCCCTCAGGTACCAGGGCAACACCGCTCATGAGGCGTTGGTGCGCTCGTAGGTGTGTGACGTCGAGTCCACTGACCTCGATGCGTCCGGCGCTCACGGGGATTGAGCCTGCGACCGCTCGCATGAGCGTCGACTTTCCGGCGCCATTTGCGCCGATTACCGAGACGACCTCGCCCTTCTCCACGGTAATGCTGAAACCAGTGACCGCGCGGAGCAGTCCATGGTGCACGTCAAGGTCAGCTATGCGAAGGAGGGTCACCGGAGATCCTGCTCAAGCACTACCGCATGACCGAGATAGAGGTCTCGGACATTGGCATCGTTCAGTACGTCGTGGGGATCCCCGTCTGCAACCAGGCGACCGCCGGCCAAACAGACGAGCCGCTCCACGCTGGCCAAGAGCGCGTGCACGACGTGCTCAATCCAGACGATGGTGAGTCCATCGGCCTTCAACTTGTTCACCAGATCCACTAAGAGCGCAACCTCGGGATCGGTAAGACCACCTCCCACCTCGTCGAGCAGCAGCAGTTGAGGATCGCTTCCCAAGGCGCGGGCGACCTCGAGGCGCTTGCGGTCGAGGAGCCCGAGCGCCCCAGCCGGTCGGTTCGCGAGATCACCGAGGCCACACCGCTCCAGCGAGGAAGCAGCCAGACGGTTTGCCGCGTCCTTCCGTAGCCCGGCGGCAGCCGTTGCGAACAGCAAGACGTTTTCGAAGACCGTCAGTCCTTCGAAGGGTCGAGGGATCTGAAAGGTCCGTCCGACCCCGTGGGCGGCACGAACGTCGGCGCGCTGCCGAGTGACGTCCGCCCCATCCAGCAGGACCGTTCCTTGATCTGGGTTGAGATCTCCGGAGATCATCGCGAAGAGGCTGCTCTTGCCCGCGCCGTTCGGGCCGACGATCCCTAGGGCTTGATTGGAGGGAACCGTCAGGTCGAGCCCGTCGGCAACGATCACGTTGCCGAAGCGCTTGGACAGGTTGCGCAGCTCCAATCGCGGCGTGGTCACGACCGGAGAGGCTGGAGATCGCCGCCGAGCGGGAAGTCGCCGTTAGTGGAGTTGTCCACCACCGTCACTTCGTAGGGGAACTTCTTGCCGGGCCGCCACTGTCCCCCAACACACTTGATGACTGCGATGCCCTTTTCCGGACCGCTGGTGAAGTCGAGTGGACCGCTGATGCCTTCATAGCGCATGGTCTTGAGCTTGTCCGCCACGTCCTCCTTGTCCTTCGGATCGTCGGCCGCCTTGAAGGCCTCGACGGCGACCTCGAACAGGGAGTAGAGGGAACCGAGCGCCTGGGTCCACTGCTGCCCAGTCTGCGCCGTGTAGTTGGCGGCAAGGTCCGCGGCGGTCGTGCCGTCAAGGCTCGAGGTGTACGGAAGGGTGTCGGTCCACCACACACAGACCGCCAGGTTCTCGGCCAGCCGGCCGAGCGACTCGGCCTCGGACGGGAACAGCATCGACTTGGCGACGGTTGCGAACCGCGGCTGATAGTTGAGCGATGCCGCCTGCTTCCAGAACGTCTGCCAGTCCGGCGGGATCGGGATGGCGTTGAGGAACTGGGCGTCCTCGGACTTGAAACGGTTGATCATGGCTGCATAGTCGGCCGTCCCGTTCTGATAATCACCGCCGTCGATCAGGGCATACCCTTGCTCCTTGAAGAACGGGCCGACGCCATCTCGGAACGCGTTGCCGTCGGTGTCGTTGGGCCACACAGAGGCGATCTTCTTGGGACCGCCTTCGAGCTTGTTCATCATGGCGACGTAGGACTCGGCGAACTCGAACATGCCGGAGTAGAAGTTGGTGCCGTACTTGAACCCCTCCCCGCCGGGCTCGCCGCCGCGCCCGTAGTACCAGGACTGCCACGGGACGATGGTGGTTGTGTTGGGGATGCCGTCGATCTCGCACTGATCTGCGACCGGGTTGGCGGTGTCTGGCGTGCTTGATGCGACGATCATGTCGACGCCATCGCGGGTGATCAGTTCCTTTGTTACTTCCGTCGCCCGGGTAGGACTGGACTGCGAGTCCTTGACGACGATCTCGACCTTGCGGTTCTTGCCACCGGCCTTGAATCCATTGCGCAGGGCGTCCTGCACCGCCTTGACGACGTAGTTGTCGGAGGCGGCGAAGCTCGACAGGGCTCCGGTCTGCGGGCTGACCAGGCCAATCTTGAGGACGGCGCTCGTGGAAGTCTCTGTTCCCCTCACCGAGCATGAGCTCAAGAGTGTGGGGGACCCGACGGCTGCGGCCCCGACCCCGAGGGCACCCAGGAAGGACCGTCGGCCAAGCCTGGTGTTGCTGATGTCTCCGGACACAGGGAAACCCTTTCGATCGTTGGCTCGCAGCCCACGAGCCTCCTGCTGAATGTCGCATACCGTATGCGAAATGTTTCCCGGCGTACAGTCCTTCTGTACGTTTTTTCAAGAGCCAACGCGGGCGTAGTCCCCCACCCACGGTCGGGCACGTTCGTAGGCGGCGCTGAAGGTCAAGACGTCTAGATCGCCCATCTGTCGTCCGATCAGCTGCATGCCGACTGGCAGACCCTCGAGGAGACCCGCAGGTACCGACGCCGCTGGATGGCCGGTGAAGTTGAAGGGAAAAGTTAGAGCCCAGCCGATCATCGGATCGACGGCCTCCCCGTTGAGCTGCGTGGGACCGGTCGTTTCCCCGTGGTTAGCGTTGACGACTGGCAACCCGCCCACCGTGGGGGTCACGAGAAGGTCGAAGGAATTGATCGCCGATGTCAGGGTCTCGTAGACCTCGGTGCGGAGTACATCGTCGATCCTGACCTGACGGGCGGTCATGGTGCGGGCGTGCTCGACCTGTTCGGCCAAGGCGGGCGGAAAGTGTGCAGCGAGGTCTGCGAGCAAGTTGATCCCTTGGGCCTGCATCCCTTCCAAGGAAGCCAACGTGACTTGCATCATCGACCGATGCCACAGGGCGGCCAACTCCTCGTGGTCGGCTGGAAGCGACACCTCCGCCTCTACCACCTGGGCGCCGCATTCCTCGAAACCAGTGAGTGCATGCTCCACCGCGTCTGCGACCGCCGGGTCGACAGGGAACGCGCCGAGATCGGGTGAGTAGCCCAGTCGGCGTCCTGCAATCGACCCCTCCAAGGCGGCTCGATAGTCGATCCGTCCGTCCAGACAGTGCGGCGCGCGATAGTCGGGTCCAGCCAGCGCGGTCATTGCCAACGCCGCGTCGGCCACTGTGCGGGTAATAGGCCCTTCGGTAATGAACGGGGCTGCTGTCATGAAACCGAGGGGGCGGATGATGGAGGGAACGCGGCCGGCGCTCGGCTTAAACCCATACGTGGAAGTCCAAGCCGCGGGTATCCGAATGGACCCGCCTGCGTCGGTGCCCTCCGCGATGGGAACAAAGCCGGCAGCGACGGCCGCTGCAGCCCCACCCGACGAGCCGCCCGGATTGCGGCTCAGGTCGAACGGGTTGCAGGTCGGCCCAAAGAGTGGATTGTCGGTAACGCCGCGGGCGCCGAACACAGGAGAGTTTGTCTTGCCGAGCACAATCGCGCCCGCCGACTCCATACGTTCGACGAAAAGGCAACTGTGCTGCGCGATGTTGCCCGCAAGCGCGCGCACGCCACCCAGGGTGGAAGGCCACCCCGGCTTGAAGTCGAACAGATCCTTCATGAGAACCGGAAGACCTGCCAATGGGCCAGCTCTACCCTCCGCCAGCGCACGTTCTGCGGCCCGTGCTGCCGCCCGCGCGTCGTCAACGCCCAAGTGAACCACCGCATTGATCGCTGGGTTTCGTTGTTCAACACGGGCGATGGCGGCGTCGATGAGATCGACGGGAGACAGCTGCTTGGACCGGAGAGCGCTGACCAGATCCGTCGCACTCATCCACGCATACTCCGATGGGTCCATGGGTCACATCCTTAGAACGCGAGCGGCAAGTGTCCGCTCAATAGAGATCGAAGTACTCGAACTGCTCCCAATCGCTGACCTGGTGCGGTTCGGTCGTGCGCCCCAGTTCGGAAGCTGCAAATCGCGCCGCCTCGCTGCGCTTGTGCGCGGCATAAAAGGTGACGAAGTCCTCGCCCATGGTTTTCAGAAACAGTTCGCTGGCCTCGAATGCGCTGATCGCCTCGGGCAACGTGCTCGGCAGTCGGGGCGAGTCTTCTTCATAGGGAGCCTTCGCGGGTGGCGGAGGCTCCTCGGCCCTCGTGATGCCGTCCAGGCCGGTCAAGATCTGGCTCGCGATATACAGATAGCCATTCGCTGCAGGGTCACCAACCCGGTTCTCGATGTGAGTCGACCCGAGACTGCGGTCCCCCGTGACTCGAATCATGGCGCCTCGGTTGTCGGCAGCCCACGTGACCCTGTCCGGGGCAAGCGAGTGCGGCTGCAGACGCTTGTACCCCGTGATGGTCGGGACAGTCAGCAACGCTGCCTCGCGTGCGTTCCTCATGATCCCGCCAACGAAGTGGCGACCGTGCCTAGATAGCAACTCCCTGTCGTCCTCAGGCACAAACAGATTCACGCCGAGTCCGTCGGTCATCGAGAGATGCAGATGCCATCCCGATGAGGAGAAGCCCGGGCTCGCGGGTCGCGCCATGAACGTGATGTGGTAGCCGTGACGCCTTGCGATCATCTTCGCCGCGTTCTTCAGCAAGAACGCCGCGTCCGCAGCCTCCATGGCACCTAGGACGTCGAGACTGATCTCGAACTGCGACGGGCCGCACTCGACCTCAAGGGTGCGGACAGGCAGGTCCAGCTGCTCGAGATGGTCCTGCAAGATGTCCAGGAAGTCACTTACGTTGTCTAGTGCCGCCTCAGACTGGTGTTGATACCCCGTGTGTGTAGGCCTCACCGCGTAGGCACCGATCGACTCGACCGGCCCAGTCGAGGCGCGGTCTGCCGCCCGCATCAAGTGGAACTCGAGTTCGATCCCGACAGCCGGCCGAACATCGCTTTGCGAAGCCAAGTCGACGGCAGTGCGAAGCTGCGCCCTTGAGGAGAAGGACAGAGGTTCTCCTGTAGTCGCGGCCAGGTCAGCGATAACCCATCCTGTTTGTGGAGCCCACGGCAGCACACGAAAGGTGGAGGGGTCGGGGAAGAGCAACAGGTCTGGCGCTCCGGCGAATTCGGGGCGGTGTAGTCCTCGATCAGTGGCGAACGGGTCCATGACCGTTCTGCCGGAGGAATCGCTTAGGAGCGTGCCCAGGTTGCAGCGCAGACCCTCGCTGCAGACCTTCGGGAAGGCCCTCGACGTGATCACTTTGGTGCGGCTGACACCGTGTTGGTCGGCCCATGCAACCCGAACGCGACGGATGTCGTCCAAGCGCATGCGGTCGAAGACCGACCCCCAGTCGTCCTTGGAGATCAAGGGATCCGCCGACGTCTTCCCAGGCTGAGCGGCGTGCTCCGAGCGTTGTCCATGCCGAACCACTCAATCTCTCGGTGGTCAGTTCGCCGTACAAGCGGGAGCATATTCAGCAGGACTGAACAGTTCAACCCTGCACGATCATGCCCAGCGGAAGAGGTGCGCCACCGTGGCGAACCCGCATCGCCGGCTTCGGCGAGGTCAAGCTCCTTTACCACCGCCGTGGCGCGACAGTTCCCGGCCACTGCAGATGTGCTCCACCATGGCGGTGCGCGCGGTGTCGGGTTGGCCGAGCGCGATCGTGTCGATCAGGCGAAGGTGATCTTCGAAGAACGTCTCATCGGCAGTCGATTGGTAGTACTGGTTGTAGATCTGATTCGAGGCCGCCTGACCCCAGATGGTGTCAAAGAAGCTGAGGAGCTGCGGGTTCTCCGTGCCCGCGACAATCCCACGATGCACGCGCAGGTTGGCCTCAAAAAAGGCTCGCATGGACTGCTTCGGCGTTCGACGAACTTCGTCGAGCGCGGCCCTCGCCGACCGGAGGCTCGCCTCGCCCTTTTTCGCGAGGATCTCCGCGGCAAAGGACTCGATCGCCATCCGCGACTCCAAGTTGTGCTCGATCTCCGCGTCGCTCAACTGGCGAAACACGTACCCCCTCTTGTCTCCCGGCTCGACGATCCCTTCGGAGACCAGACGCAGTAGCGCGTCGCGCACGGGAGTCCGACTCACGCCGAGTTGGTCGGCAAGCGTGTCGAGGATCAGCCGGTCGCCTGGCACCAACTCACCGTCCATCATGGCGTCGATGATCTTGCCGCGCACCTCAGAGGTGAGGCCCCTGGGATCCCTCTCGATGCGTGCAACCTTCACCGGTCAAGCCGCCTTTCGCTCCCCATCGTTGGAGCATCCGTTGCCCACCCTCGGTCGAACACGGTATCCGACGCGTCACCTACAGCATCAATACGACCTACAGCCTGACTACCGCTCCTCACCGATTGCATTTCGCATACGGCATACGATACCGTCGCAGCCCATCACGCGGGCCGCTCCAGGCCCCAGCGCGCCGAGTCAGCGCACGACGAGCGACATGCATAGAAGGGGCCGTCCCATGGTCGACAGCAATCTCCCGCCCGACATCCCAAGCCTCCTCAAGGGCATCGAGGAGCTGCGTCCACTGCTCGAGAAGAACGCGGCCCAGGGCGAGACTGATCGCCGCGTTGCCCAGGAATCTATCGACGCGTTGGAGGCCATCGGTGCCTTCCGAGTGACGCAGCCCGCGAAGTACGGCGGCTACCAGGGCGACTCCCGCGCCCAGATCGATGTGGGCGCAGCTGTCGGCCGTGCCGACGGGGGGACGGCATGGGTAGTCGCGCTGACGAACATCGCGAACTGGCTCACCTCCTTGTATGACGCGCAGGCCCAAGAAGATGTCTGGGGCGAAGACCCCAATGCGAAGGTGTCCGTTGTCTTGGCCACAAACGGCCGAACCACGCGGGTTGACGGCGGCTACCGCGTGAGCGGCGAATGGAGCTACAACTCCGCCTCCTGGCACACCTCGTGGGCCATCCTGGGAGCCGAGCTCGTAGACGAAGACGGCAACTTTGTAGACGCAGCGCAGTTGCTGATCCCTCGCAGCGAACTCGACTTCAAGGACACCTGGCACGTCGCCGGGATGCGGTCCACCGGAAGCAACACATTGCACGCCAACGACGTGTTCGTTCCGGACCACCGCGTCATGCCGGGTGAGCCAGCACTGCTCGGCCACTACCCCGGAACTGCTGAGGACACCCCAGCGGTCTACCGCGCAGGTTGGATTCCAGTCCTCAACATCATCCTCGTCGGACCCCAGCTCGGCATTGGGCGAGCCGTTCTGGATCGAGTCATCGCCAAGGCCGACAAGGGCATCGCCTACACGAACTTCGCCCGCCAGAGCGATTCGGTCGCCTTCCAACTGGACATCGCCAAGGCCGCCCTTCTGCTCGATGCCGCCGACGCCTTCGCCTTCCGCGCAACCGAAGAGATCGATCGGCCAGCCGAGCAGGGGACCTATCCCGACTACCTCACTAGGGCACGAAACCGTGCCTATGTGGGATGGATCGTCGAGCACGTGTCACGAGCAATCGAGATGCTCCTCACCGCGCATGGATCGGGATCCTTCGCGGAGGTCAACCCCCTCCAGCGTTTGTGGCGAGACCAAGCGGTCGCAGCCCGCCACGCCTTCGTCCTCCCCGCGTTGGGATATGAGCTCTACGGAAAGGCGCTTCTCGGACGCGAGGACGGCGACACTGTCACCCCGCTGGTCTGACGTCGTGCAGTCGCGACCGATCAGCCGGACCGGTCGCACCCGGTGGGCTCAGCGCGAGCCGTCAACGGCCCTCAGGAGTGACGATGAGTAAGCGCGCCTTGGCTCCACACGTCGCGGAAGTCCTTCAGCGGATCGAGGACGTCTCGCCGCTGATCCGCCAGCGCGCTGCCGACAACGAGAATAATCGTCACCTCGACGAGGGCACGATCGACGCGCTCGAGGCGGCTGGCGTGTTCCGTATCGGAGTTCCACAGCGATTCGGCGGCCTCGGCGCCACCACACGCGAGCAGGTCGATATTGCCCGTGCCGTCGCACGCGCCGACGGCAGTGCCGGATGGGTGACAGGACTGCTCAACTCCGGTGCGTACGCCGTCGGGTGGTTCCCCCAGGAGGCGCAACAGGAGGTCTTCGCGAACGGCCCGCATACGCGGGTCTCGATCATGCTCGCACCGTCATCAATGGCTGCCGCAGTCGCGGGCGGCTACCGGCTGAGTGGGGAGTGGCGCTACAACTCAGGTTCCTGGCACGCAGCTTGGGCGATCCTTGGCGCCCCACTGCATGACGATGCCGGTCGGTTCGAGGACAACGCGATTGTGCTCGTTCCTCGGCAGGACCTGGAGTACAAGGACACCTGGCACGTCGCCGGCCTGAAGTCCACTGCCAGCAACACCTACATCGCCCACGACATCTTCGTGCCGGAGCATCGGGTGCTACGCGTCACTCCAGCCCTCCAAGGCGCCTATCCCGGCGTGGACAAGCACAGTGCCGACGTCCAGAGAGCAGCGTTCATCCCCGAACTTGAGGCCCAACTGCTGGGAGCCCATTTGGGAATGGGCGACACCGTCTTCGGACTCGTCCGAGAAGCCGCGCCAACGAAAAGCATCGCGTACACGACCTACCTGTGTCAGGCCGACTCGGTGCCATTTCAGCTTGAGCTCGCACGGGCAGCGCTTCTGCTGGAAGCAGCCGAGCTCTTTGCCTATCGCGCAGCAGACGAAATCGATGACGCAGCCCAAAGCGGGGCCTACCTCGACTACGCGGCGCGTGCGCGCCAGCGAGGCCAACAGGCACAGGTCGTGTCAAACGTAAGGGCAGCAGTGGACTCCTTGATGACCGCCCACGGCTCAGCTGGATTTGCAGAGTCCAGCGTCCTCCAGCGCTTCTGGCGCGACCAAGCCATCGCCGCTCGGCACGGCCTCACACTCCCGGACACGGGGCTGGAGGTGTACGGCAGGTGGCTTGCCACGGGGCAGGAGGGCAACCCCGTCACACCCCTGGTGTAACCACGCTCAACCAACTACGCACCGGACCGACCGGAGGAGGCAGGGAGTGACCGTGACCGAGTTCATCAACCCGTTTGAGTCGCACTTCGCCGGCAAACACGACTGGCACACGCTCGGGCTCGATCGCCGCTATCCAGCGATCTCGACGGAGCAGTTCAAGGCCATCTTTAGTCGTCATCCCGGCGGGCTCGTCGTGATCACGACGCAAGGTCCACACGGACCGGTTGCGCTGACTGCATCGTCGCTCGCTTCGGTGAGCGCGGACCCTCCGCTCATGGTCTTCTCTCTCTCGGCAAACTCGTCAAGCACTCCATTCGTCGTGGCCGCCCAGACAGCCGTAGTGCACTTCATCGACGCGGAGTCAATGCACATCGCAAAGCTGGCCGCCACCAGTGGGGTGGACAGATTCGCTGACACCACCCAGTGGAGCAGACTCGACACAGGCGAACCGGTGTTTCACGACGTTCCCGTCTGGATCCGTGTGCACCCGATCGAGCGCCTCACGGCCGGAAACTCAACGGTCGTGCTGGCGCAAGGAGTCGAGGCGAGCTTGCCGGCCGAGAGTCTCCGCGAGCTCGGACCACGAGACGGTCTCGCGTACGTCAACCACGAGTGGCACCGACTCGATCCGAGGTCACGCGTCGAGTAGAACCACGCTCACTCCGAGCGGGGCGCCGTCGAGCGGAGCCGGCGCCGGCGCTGACCGTCAGGAACACAACCAGAACCAACACGCCCCCGTCGCGACACAACGTCTACGCACACCAACGAAAGGGATCGACCACCCGTGGCCAACGACCGCATCACCCACAATCCCGCCCCAG
>WBZM01004181.1_pt1 | contig 10667 bp, 9 predicted proteins | sample 5204271 | NCBI WGS metagenome assembly WBZM01 (sample SAMN12344346, study PRJNA552823) | activated sludge metagenome | biome: Activated sludge suspended growth; feature: Nitrification reactor; material: Wastewater; isolation source: activated sludge from nitrification reactor of wastewater treatment...
CGGCCATGCGCTGGCACTCAGCCATGTCGTCGGGCTGAGTCGTGCGGATGGCATAGCCTTCGGCGGTCGCCGGCTGGGTCAGCGGCTGCTCGCCCAGGCGCATGTGCCGGATCATACCCCAGTACGGCGTCTTCTCGAAGCCGCGCGCGGCCAGCAGACCCTGGCGCAGGACGTCATACTCGTAGGTGTAGACCTCAAGTCGCATGCCGTCATCTGCCGGCGCGGCCAGGTTGTCTGTCGCCCAGTCTATCATCTCGCCTTCCAGATGGCGGAAGTCGGGATGGACGTTCAGGTGTGCATCGCCGGCACCTTCGCTCAACACGAAACCGGCCAGCCGGCCGTCGCCGGTCTCCCAGAGTTGAATGGGGCGCGCCAGTAGCCGATTCTCGGCCAGATTGGCCTCGTAGAAACGCTTACCGTCCAGCCGCCGCATGTCCCAATTCAGGCCAATGGGAATCAGCGGCACGGTGTCGATCAGCAGGCTGCGCATGCGCCAGAAGTCATCTTCGTGGGTCATGGGGCGGGTTTGAATCATGGACTGATTACCTCTCGTGGCTGGTAGCTGCGTTGCTGAGTTGAAAATAGCCGCTCGGAGCGAGGGCCTTCTGCCGGCGCCGCAACGATGCAACCACCAAGACGGACAGCGCCAGCACTAGCGCGTTCCAGGCTGCGTAGCTCACCACGCCCGGCGTCGTCAGCACCCAGCCGAGGTTGATCGAGGTAACAATGCCGCCGACGATGCTGACGACGCCGTTGGCGATCATGAACGCCGCAGTGGTCCGCTCCAACCGATCCCCGTTGAAGACGCCAGCAGCCAGCCACGTCGCCACGCCCAGCGCCGCGTAGCCCCACATCTCGATGGCCCAACTCAGCGACAGTGGATTGGCCAGCGAAAACGTGCTGATCGCGGAGTCCGCGGCCGGCGTATAGCTCCTCGCCAGCGCGGGCACAAAGGTGGTCTGGTTGATGTAGTTGAGAAAGATCAGTGTCGCGAAGATGGCCGTGAACACCACCGCGATCAGGGTGTTGGCCTTGTGGCGCGCTTCGGCGATCAGATGCAGCGCCGCCATCATCACGATGTAGCCGCTGACCAGCAGAAAGCCGCCGAAGAAAGGCAGCATCTGCACTGGATGGTAGTTTTGGGCATACAGGCCGGCGCCCTGCCAGGGCGGCGATGGGTGCACGGCTGACACAGCCAACAGGCCCAGCGGGCCGGACAACAGGATGCCCACGATAGTCATGGCAGCGCCAATGATTCCGGTGCGCAGGTTGATAACGGTGGTTTCGAGTGAATTCACGGCTCACGCTCCAATCATTCTTGCCCCTCGCAGATCATCCGGCTGATGTCCACGTTGAGGGCGATATATTCGACAGTGAACACGGCCCAAGGCTTGCCCTGCCCGAACCAAGTACTGCGATTGAGAGAGGAACGATTCGACCGCCTGGCCTTTGGTTGAGCGTACCTTGCGTGGAGCAGGGCCTATGTCGTATGTCGATTGAAGCGTACCATAAATGACAACGAGACTCCCCCATCTACGGAGGAGTCTCGCACCTGGCCACGCGGCCAGTGGCATTAAGTTGTGTGTCAGATGGCATCCGTGCAACGCTTCAAGGGAGCTTACAAGGTGATCATGGAGTGACCTTGATCGTCAGGCGCTGACACAATCGCACGCCGGCCATGGCATCGTTCACCCAGGCGTCGGCGCCAACGTAATCGCACACCTGCTGGTTGATCTGGTTGCCGCCGGCGACGATGGGCAGGGAGGCGATGACAGGGTCGCCGGCCGAGCGGATGACGTGGATCGTGTCGCGCATGGCATCGTAGGAACTGGTCAGCAAGCCCGACAAGCCGATGATGTTGGGACGCAGCTTCATGGCAGCGGCCAGGAAGTCAGCAGCCGGCACGTCGACGCCCAGGTCATGCACGGTGAAGCCATAGCTGGTCAGCAGCAGGCTCAGGCTGTTTTTGCCAATGTCGTGAATGTCGCCGGCCACAGTGCCCAGCAGGATCACGCCCGATTCGTGGCCGCTGAAGCGCTGCTGGATCAACGGCGCCAGCAACTCCATCACCTGGCGGAAGATCTCGCCGGCCATGATCAGGCCGGCCAGGTAGTACTCGCGGCGCTCGTAGCGCTCGCCCACCTGGCGCAGCCCTTCCTGGCAATCCTCGACGATGGTCAGGGGATCCTCGCTATACGCCAACCGCGCGCGCACCAAGGCCAGCGCCTCCTGTTCTTCCAGGCCGGCTACGTGTTGGATCAAGCCAGCGCGGGGGTCAGGCAGTCCAGATGACGGGGTCATAGCGCATCTCTGGCCGGTTTAGCCGGCCGGGCTAGTCCTTGATGCCGAGCGTAGCGGCAAAGCGCAGCCGGTCGCCGGGGATGATGAACCAGCCCCAGCTCAGCGGCCGGTTGGCGAAGTCGTAGAACAAATGCTCCAGGTGGAAGCCCGCGGCCGGCAACGGCTTGCCCAGCAACTCGGCCTCGTCGGCGTTGAGCAGAGTTGCCTCGATGGCCAGTTGGCCCCATTTGAGCAGCGAGTTGTTGGCGTTGGCAAACAATCCTTGCAGCGAGGTGACATCCATTTCTGCTTCTACGATTGGCCGTGTCGGATCGTAAGTCAGGTAGGCCCGGTGGTAGAAGACAGGCGCGCCATCTCGACTGAACAAGCGGCGTATATAGATGGTCGGCGCGCCCACCGGCTGGTCTAGCTTGCGGGCGATCCGTTCGTCGGCCGAAACAACCCGCACGTCCAGCAGTTTGATCGCGCCTTCATCCCCTGTGCCCAGAAGGGCCTGCAAGTCCTGTAAATCAAAGAAGGCCGTGCTCAGTTCAAGGCCGCGCACAAAGGTGCCGCGCCCCTGCACCGCGTTAACAACGCCCTGGTCAGCCAGCAGGTTGACCGAGCGACGAACCGTCATCGGGCTGACGCCGTAGCCCTGCACCAATTGCGCCTCTGAGGGCAATTGATCGCCAGGCCGGAAGGCGCCATCGGCGATCTGACGGCGCAGGATGTTGGCTAACTGCAAATAGGCCGGCTCATAGGAGTCGCGATCTATATGGTTCAGAACGGTATTCGGCCGTGTGCCGCTGTTCACGGTAGGTCTCTCGAAATCCATGGCGCCCATCTCCGAATTGCATCTTGACAATGCCTCTATACCATGTTACACTGTCTTTGTCAACTTCCCTATATAACTATACAAGTTTCTCAAAGACGAGTTCATGGACCCCAGTCGCACCAAGGTGATCGCCTGCGCGACGGTCATCGAAGAGATGCTGCCCTACATGCCGCCGGGGATGGCCCACGAGGTGCTGGATTTTGGGCTGCACCTGACGCCAGGCAAGCTCAAAGACACCTTGCAGCAGGCGGTCGATGCCGCCTGTGCTGACTTCGACACCATCCTATTGGGCTACGGTCTGTGCTCGCTGGCCATTGTCGGCTTGCAGGCTCCGCCCGAATGCACCCTGGTCATGCCTCGCGTCGACGACTGTATCGCCATCTTCCTCGGCTCGCGCCAGCGTTACAGCCAGCAGGCCAAAGCCGAGCCGGGCACCTATTACCTGACTAAGGGCTGGATCGAGGTGGCCGACACCCCCTTCGACGAGTACGAGCGCATGGTAGAGCAGTACGGGGAGGCGCGCGCCCGGCGGCTGATGGCTGCCATACTCAAACATTACACGCGCCTGGTCTACATCGACACCGGCCACGCCGACAAGCGTCCCTATGTCGAGTACGCCCGCAAGACCGCCGACCAGTTCAGCCTGCGCTTCGAGGAACTACGCGGCTCCAACGACCTCATTCTGCGCTTGCTGACCGGCCCTTGGGACGAGGAATTCCTGGTCGTCCCGCCGGGCAAAACCATCACCTATCTGATGTTCAAAAACCAACCGGGAGATTGAGATGCAAATCATTGGCGAAAAGATCAATGGCACCCGCAAGCGCGTCGCCCAGGCCATTGCCGAGCGCGATGCGGCGTTCATCGCCGACCTGGCCCGGCGCCAGGCCGAGGCCGGCGCGGCCTGGCTGGACGTTAACGCCGGCACTATGCCCGCACAGGAACCGGAGGACCTTCTCTGGCTGATCAACACGATCCAGGGCGTGGTGGACACGCCGCTGAGCCTGGACAGCGCCAACCCGGCGGCCCTGCGTGTGGCCGTGCAGGCGGTGCGCAAGACGCCGCTGATCAACTCGATCAGCCGCGAGCCGGAACGGCTGGCCGGCATCCTGCCCATCGTCGCCGCCCATGGCTGCCAGGTGATTGCGCTGGCCATGGACGGCAAGAAGATCCCGGAGACCAGCGCTCAGCGCATGGAGGTGATCCAGGGCATCATAGCTGAGACGCGCAACGCCGGCGTGCGCGACAGCCACGTCTACGTCGATACGCTGGCCATGACCCTCTCCACCAACGTGCAAAGCGCCATGATCGCCTTCGACACCATGCGCGCTGTACGGCAGGAGTTCCCAGAGGCGCACCTGACCATCGGCCTGAGCAACATCTCCTTCGGCCTGCCGGCGCGCTCCTTCGTCAACCGCTATTTCCTGGCCCTCGCCATGCAAGCCGGTCTGGACAGCGCCATCCTCGACCCGCTCGATCGCGAGATCCGGGCGGCCATCCTCACCACCCAGCTTCTGCTGGGGCGCGACCCCCACTGTCTCTCGTTCATCCGCGCCTCGCGCAAAGGCGCCTTCGACCCGCCAACCGCCGCGTAGGGGCAGGGTCTCCCTGCCCCCTCCCCCGTCCAGTAATCAAGCGTCCGTCCACCCAATCAGGCTCGGTCAGGAGACCGGCCTGAGCGACCGATGATCAAGAGACCGGCCTGAGCGACCGATGATCAAGAGACCGGCCTGAGCTTTCCGGCAATCTCCGGGTTACGTGTTACTCGTTACGATCTTTCACCCTCTTCTCACCCCACAAGGAGACACCCCATGTCACAACAACTGATCGATGCCATCGTCGAGATGCGCGAGGAAGACGCGCTGGCCATCACACAACAGATGCTCGACGCCGGCACACCCCCACTGGAGGTTCTCGAGGCCTGCCGCAGCGCGATGGAGGTCATTGGCCAACGCTTCGAGAGCGGCGACTGCTTCATCCCTGAGCTGATTCTGGCTGGCGAAATGCTAGGCCAGGTGAGCAATGTGGTCAAGCCGCGCTTGCAGGAGCAGCAGGCCGGCCAACACAAGCTGGGCACAGTCATCATCGGCACGGTCGAGGGCGACATTCACGACATCGCCAAGGATATCGTGGCCTTCATGCTGGACATCAACGGCTTCGAGGTCACCGACCTGGGCGTGGACGTGCCGCCAGCCCGCTTCGTCAAGGCCACCCAGGACACCGGCGCCAAGGTTGTCGCCCTCAGCGGTTTCCTTACCCTGGCCTATGACCCGATGAAGGCGACTGTGGCCGCGCTGAAGGCAGCCGGCTTGAACGATGTCAAGGTCATGATCGGCGGCGGGCAGATCGACGCGCAGATTCAGGATTACACCGGCGCCGACGCGTATGGCCGCGACGCCATGACGGCGGTCAACCTGGCCCGGCAGTGGTACGCGTAGCCCATTCAGCGGGATCGGTCGGGCCCATGCCTGGGTACCTGATAAAGGCCGGCCCAGGCAGGCTGGTTCTCTTCCGATCCGCGTAACCTGTGTAATCCGTAAGCGGTTTTCGGGTTAGGAGTGTTAACTATGGATACAAACTGGGCGAAGCTATCGCCATCTGAAAAGCTCGAAGCGCGCTTTGCTGCATGGATCGAAGCCGAAGGTGTGCCGTTCGCAACGCCTGAGGCCAGGCAAGCCTACCTGGACCGCGTGCAGATGGTCAAAGACGCCGTGCAGCTCAGGAAGCCAGTGCGCATCCCCGTCTGTCCCAACACCGGCTTCTATCCCTTCGCCTACGCCGGCGTAACGGCCGAGGAGGCGATGTACGACTACGACAAGCTGGGCTATGCGCTGAAGAAGTATCACGCCGATTTCGAGCCGGACTCGCTGGCCTCGGCGCCGATCTACGGTCCCGGCAAGGTGTTTGAGCTGCTGGACTACAAGCTCTATCGCTGGCCGGGCCACGGCGTGCCGTCCACGTCGCCCTATCAATGCGTAGAAGCGGAATACATGCGCGGCGACGAGTACGACATGTTCATTCGCGACCCGTCGAACTTCTTCATGCGCGCCTACTTGCCGCGCGTCTTCGGCGCGCTGGACCCCTGGCAGATGCTGGCGCCCTTCACTGATATCCTGGAACTGCCCTTCCTGGGCGGCTTCATGGTGCCGGTCGGGATCCCGCCGGTGCAGGAGTCGTTCCAAAAGCTGGTGGCGGCCGGCCAACAAGCCATGGAATGGATCCAGGCCGCGCTGGCCATCGACGGCGCAACCATCAGCACGCTGGGCATCCCGCCGCTGATCGGCGGCTTTACCAAGGCCCCCTTCGACACCTTGGGCGACACGCTGCGCGGCACGCGCGCCATCATGCTGGACATGTACCGCCAGCCGGCCAAGCTGCTGGCGGCGCTGGACCGGCTGGTACCGATTGCTATCGAGATGGGCATCCGCTCGAGCACCAACAACAAAAACCCCGTCTGCTTCATCCCGCTGCACAAGGGCGCCGACGGCTTCATGTCCAACAAGGACTTCAAGACCTTCTACTGGCCGACGCTCAAGGCCGTGATCCTGGGCCTGATCGAGCAAGGCGTGGTGCCCTACATGTTCGTCGAGGGCGGCTACAACCAGCGTCTGGACATCATCACCGACTCCGATATCCCGGCCGGCTCGACCATCTGGATCTTCGATCAGAGCGACATGAACGAGGTCAAGAAGCGCTTCACCGGTTGGGCCTGCTTCGGCGGCAACGTGCCCGCCTCGCTGCTCAAGGCCGGCACACCGCAGCAGGTCAGCGACCACGTCAAGGCGTTGATCGACGCGGTGGGGCGGGATGGCGGCTACATCCTCTCCACCGGCGCGGTGTTGGACGACGCAGAGGCCGGCAACCTGCACGCGATGATCGACACGTGCAAGGACTATGGACGGTATTAGAGCACAAAGGAGTGACTCCTCATGGCTGATCCCCAAACACCCCCTCCCTTCGTTCCCTCCGCCGAATATCTGGCGCGGGTCAAGCGCTTCGACGATGCCGTTGCCCTGCGCAAGCCGGATCGCGTCCCCGTCGCCAGTCTGTCAGCTTTCTTCGTCACCCGCTACGCCGGCCTGACCAATGCCCAGGCCATGCGTGAGTACGACAAGACGGCCGAAGCCTGGAAGTACACCACGCAGAAGCTGAACTGGGACATGGCGCCGCCTCCCTTCACCATCTTCGCTGCGCCGGTGTTCCAAAAGCTGGGCCTGCGCACCTTCAAATGGCCGGGGCAGCACTTCGGCGACAACCTGCCCTACCAGTTCGTCGAAGAAGAATACATGCTGGCCGACGAATACGACGCATTCCTGGCCAACCCCTCGGACTTCGTCGTGCGCACCATGATGCCGCGCATGGCCACCACTTTACAGCCGCTGGGCATGCTGCCGCCGCTGCACTGGCTCTCCAGCGGCTACACGCTGTTCATGCTGGGATCGGCCGTGGCCGGCGCGCCGCCCTTCGCCGCCATGCTGCGCCAACTGATCGAAGTCGGCGAGGAGATGAATCAGTGGAACGGTATGCAGGCGCGGCTGGGCATGGAACTGGCCGAGATGGGCTATCCCATGATCACCGCCGCCTTTGCCGAGGCGCCCTTCGACTGGATGTCCGACATGTTCCGCGGCCTGCGCGGCGCGATGCTGGACATGTACCGCCAGCCGGATAAGCTCAAAGCGGCCATGGAGATCTTCACCGACTTCGCCATCCAGTCGGCGCTGATGATCGCCCAGATGTCGGGCAACCCGCGCATCTTTATCCCGCTGCACCGCGGCGCGGGCGGCTTCATGTCCAACGCCCAGTTCGCCGAGTTCTACTGGCCAGGACTGAAGAAGCTGATCCTGGCCCTGGTGGACGCGGGCCTGACCCCCATGCCTTTCTGGGAGGGCGACTATACCCCGCGGCTGCCCTTCCTGGCCGAATTGCCGCCGGGCAAGGTGCTGGGCCACTTCGACATCGTCGACCTGGACCAGGCGAAGGCCGAGTTGGGCAAGGTCATGTGCTTTTGGGGCAACGTGCCAGCCTCCATGCTGGTCGCCGGCACACCGGGCCAGGTCAAGGATTACGTCAAGCGGCTGATCGACACCTTCGGCGACACCGGCGGCCTGATCGTCGACGGCGCCGTGGATGGCGTACCCCCGGACTCCAAGCCGGAAAATGTGGAAGCGATGACCGAGGCGGTGTTCGAGTACGGCGTGTACTAACCAGAGCGGCAGCGAAAGACGAACCGACGACGACGCATGATCGGAATCGAGGCTTCAGTCGGGAGCGACGGCAAACCGGCTGAAGCCTCTTGGCTTGCTCACCCCGCGGCGCGCCAGGCTTCATTCAGCCAGGCCCGCACCGCTTGGTCGATTGTGGTCAGGAAGCCGGCGCGTGCAGCGCGATCTTGCCATGCCCGCCGCTGCGCGCAAAGGTGCAGCGGTCCTTGATGGAACAGAAGTCGCAGTTGGTCAAGCCTTCCACGCCCAGGGGCCGGCTGCCGCCGCCGCACATCAGCGACAACGATTTGAGCGGGGTCATCACATAGCCGGGGCTGAGGCTGACGCCGATCTGGCCGGCGTCCAGCATCTGGAAGATGAGGCGCTGCTCGCGCACGCTCCAGGCCGACTCGCCAGGCGACAGAAATGTGCTGGTGCGCCAGCCGCGCGCCGTGAAGTCCTGGCCCAGCCGCGCGTAGAGCTGCTGGCGTACCTGATCCACTGCCCAGGAGGCCAGTTCGTCCAGCACCAGCGCCTGGAAACGTTGGCGCGCGGCCTGCAACTCCTTGATTCGTTCATCCACCGCCGCCCCCACCGTGACCACGGCCAGCGCCAGCGCTTCGGCGCCGCAGATCACCTCCACTACCGGCCCGCCGCCCAGCGTCACGCCGTTGGCCAGCCGGACCCGGTCGTGCAGATAAGCCTCGATGGGAAACACATCGTAGCACGCGGCCGGCTGCACCACGTCGCCGACTTCGGCGAAGACCTGCGCCGTCTGCTCGCGCACGCCCGGCCGCGCCAGCAGCCGCGCATACTGCTCTCCGCGCAAGCTGATGTACTCGTCCATGTCGAAAGCGAGGGTGAAGTTACGGGTGATGTTCATGGCTGCTAATCTACCTCTCCACCTTGCGCAGACTGCAACTGAGCGCGAAGCTGCGCGCGAAGCGGGGGTGGGTGGCCAGCTCCAGGTAGCTTACGCGGCGGCGCAGGTCTCGGGCGTGGGCGCGCATGGCGGTGGAGAGCACGGCCAGCTTGGCGCCCACACCGGCCGCGTTGCCCACCTGACGAAAACGCTCGATAGGCAGGTTGGGGAACATGCCAATGGCCACGGCGTTGGGCACGTCAATGTATGCGCCAAAGGCGCCGGCGATGATAAAACATTCGATCTGATCCAGCAGGACGCCGCGCTCGGCCAGCAGCAGCTCGATGCCGGTCTGGATCGACGCCTTGGCCAGTTGGATCTCGCGCACGTCGTGCTGGCTGATGCTGACGCCGCGGCTGCTGCCGTCGGCCGGCTCCTCCACCAGGACGAACTCGCGATCGCCGTTGCGCTCACGCACGCGCGGGTGTGCGTCCAACGCCATGCGGCCGGCCTCGTTCAGCACGCCGGCCAGCCGCAACTGGGCCACCGCGTCCAGGATGCCGGAGCCGCAGATGCCGGCTGGCGGGGCGTCGTCGATGACGCCGATCAGCACTGCGCCGTTCTCAAGGCGCACGCGCTCCACTGCGCCCGGCCGCGCCCGCGTGCCATCGCGAATGTGATAGCCCTCGAAGGCCGGTCCTGAGGCGCAGGAGACGCTGGTCAGCCGGCCGTCGGGCAGGGTCAGGGAGATCTCCGTGTTGGTGCCCACGTCCAGCGCGATGGCGGTGCGGCCCTGCCACTCCTGCTCGGTGGCCAGCAACATGGCTACGTGGTCCGCGCCCACGAAGCCGGCGATGTTCGGGAGGATGTGCAGCGCTGCGCTGTCGGCCAGGTCCAGCCCCACCTCGGCGGCGCTGAAATCCAGGCTTTGGTCGACCGTTGGCACGAAGGGCGCGGCCGTAAGCTGGCGGGTAGGCAGGCCCAGCAGCAGGTGGTGCATGGCCGTGTTGCCGACGATCACTGCGTCGAAAATGTCGCCGCGACCCGCGCCGGCCTGCTGGCACAGGCTGCCGGCCAGTTGGTTGAGCGCGTCCAACACGGCCTGGCGCAGGCGCTGCGCGCCGTCAGGGTGCTTGTGTGCGTAGACAACCCGGCTGATGATGTCCTCGCCGAAGCTGATCTGGGGGTTCATCGCGCCCTGGCTGGCCAGCGTCTCGCCCGTCTCCAGGTCGACCAGGTAGCCGGCCAGGCTGGTGGATCCCAGGTCGACAGCCAGGCCGAGGGGAGCAGGATGCGTGAAACGCGAGACGTGAATTGTAGCGCTCTTGCTGGCAGCGGAATCGTGATCTGCAGGCGTGACCGTTTGGGCCGGCGGCGGGACAGGGCGGACGGCGATGACCTCGGCCCCGCGCACGAGGGCCTGGCAGCGCCAGTTCCAGGCCCGCAGGTTGGTGGACAGCTCGCGCAGCACGGGCAAGGTGCAGCGCTG
>WBZM01004183.1_pt1 | contig 10664 bp, 7 predicted proteins | sample 5204271 | NCBI WGS metagenome assembly WBZM01 (sample SAMN12344346, study PRJNA552823) | activated sludge metagenome | biome: Activated sludge suspended growth; feature: Nitrification reactor; material: Wastewater; isolation source: activated sludge from nitrification reactor of wastewater treatment...
CAATTGGACGCGGGCGTGCGGATCGAGCCGCCGCCGTCGTTTGCATTGGCCGCCGGGCAGATCCGCGCCGCGACGGCCGCGGCCGAGCCGCCGCTCGACCCGCTCGAGGTGCGCTCGAGATTCCAGGGATTGCGCGTCGGGCCGAACAGCTCGGGCTCCGTCACGTTGGTGACGCCCAGTTCCGGCGTGTTGGTCTTGCCGAAGATGACGAGGCCGGACTGCAGGTAGCGGCGCGTCAGCTCCTCGTGCTCGGCCGGCACGTAGTCGCGGAACAGGCGCGAGCCGAAGCGCATCGGCTCACCGGCATACGCCGTCATCAGGTCCTTGATCAGGAACGGGACGCCGCGCAGCGGACCGTCGGGCAGGCCGGCGTCGATCGTGGCGCGGGCCCTCGCCTCCATGAGGTGTACGACGGCGTTGATCTTCGGGTTGACGGCCGCGGTGCGCGCGAGCGCCTCGTCCAGCAGCTCGTGCGGGCTCACCTCGCCCCGGCGCACCAGGCCGGCGAGCCCGAGGCAGTCGTATTGCCCGAAATCCGGCATGGCCATGGCGCGCTCCCCCTGCGGTCGGCGCCGATCATGAGCCGAAACCGGCGCTCTTGCCAATGCCCGGTCCTGCGCCGACACTCGCACCCACCCTCGAACAAATGTTCCAGACCATGCGCCACCCCGCCCTTCGCTCGCTCGCCCTCCTCGCCTGCGCCGGTGCCGCGATCGCCGCGGGCGGCCCCGCCACCGTCGACGGCCGGCGCATCGCCGACGCCGACCGCGAACCGCAGAACTGGCTCACGCACGGCCGGACCTACGGCGAGCAGCGCTACAGTCCGCTGCGGCAGATCGACGCGGGCAACGTCGAGCGGCTGGGCCTCGCCTGGTCCGTGCCGATGGGCACCTATCGCGGGCTCGAGGCCACGCCGATCGTGGTCGACGGCGTGATGTACACGACCGCGACGTGGAGCGTGGTGTACGCACTCGATGCGAAGACCGGCCGCACGCTGTGGACCTACGATCCGCAGGTGCCGAAGGCCTGGGGCCGCTACGGGTGCTGCGACGCGGTCAACCGCGGCGTCGCGCTCTGGAAGGGCAGTGTGTACGTCGGCACGTTCGACGGCCGGCTGGTCGCGCTCGACGCGAAGAGCGGGCGCAAGCGCTGGGAAGTGAACACCATCGATCGCAGCAAGCCGTACACGATCACCGGCGCACCGCGCGTCGTGAAGGGCAAGGTCCTGATCGGCAACGGCGGCGGCGAGTACGGGGTGCGCGGCTACCTGTCGGCATACGACGCGAGGAGCGGCAAGCTGGCGTGGCGCTTCTTCACCGTGCCCGGCAACCCGAAGGACGGCTTCGAGCACCCGGAACTCGAGGCGGCCGCGAAGACCTGGAACGGCGAGTGGTGGAGCGGCGGCGGCGGCGGCACAGTGTGGGACTCGCTGGCCTACGACCCCGAACTCGACACGCTGTACGTCGGCACCGGCAACGGCTCGCCGTGGAATCGCGCGATCCGCTCCCCGGGCGGCGGCGACAACCTGTTCCTGTCGTCGATCCTGGCCCTGGACCCCGACACCGGCCGCCTGAAGTGGCACTACCAGGTAACGCCCGCGGACAACTGGGACTACACGGCCACCCAGCACATGATCCTCGCCGAGCTGCCGATCGACGGCAGGCCGCGCAAGGTGCTGATGCAGGCGCCGAAGAACGGCTTCTTCTACGTGCTGGACCGGGTCACGGGCGAGCTGCTGGCGGCGGACAAGTACGCGCCGGTGAACTGGGCGACGCACGTCGACCTGAAGACGGGCCGCCCCGTGGAGTCGCCGGACGCCGACTACGCCCGGGAGACGAAGCTGATCATCCCGGCGCCCTTCGGCGCGCACAACTGGCAGCCGATGGCGTACAACCCGGACACCGGCCTGGTCTACATCCCGGCGCACCAGCCGGTGGGCATCTATCCGCCGCCGCAGGAGTTCCTGCGCACCGGCCGGTACACGCGCCGCGACATGTTCTGGAATCCGGGCATCGACTGGAACACCTACGTCGATACGATCGAGGTGCTGCTGCAGAAGTTCGGGGGCGCGCTGCCGCCCGACCGCGGCTACCTGAAAGCCTGGGATCCCGTGCAGAAGAAGACGCGCTGGGAGATCGAGATGCCGGCGTGGTGGAACGGCGGCGTGCTCACGACGGCCGGCAACCTGCTGCTGCAGGGCACGGGCGACGGGCGGCTCGTCGCCTACGCGGCCGACACGGGCCGGACCGTGTGGGCGCTGCCGACCATGATCGGCATCATCGCGCCGCCCATCACGTACGAGGTCGACGGCGAGCAGTACATCGCGGTCATGGCCGGCTACGGCGGCGCGGGCGGAGTCTCGGGCGGCGATCCGCGCACCATGGCCTCGGCGAAGTACTTCAACAGCGGCTACGTGCTGGCCTTCAAGCTCGACGGGCGCGCGCCGATGCCGCGCATCGCCGAGAAGGACACCGCCATTCCGGAGCCGCCGGTGATCGACGCCACGCCGGCGCAGCTCGAGAACGGCAAGTACCAGTTCATGGCCAACTGCATGGTCTGCCACGGCGCGCTCGCGATCTCGGGCGGCGTGACGCCGGACCTGCGCATGCTGACGGCGGAGAAGCACCAGATCTTCCGCAACATCGTCTACGACGGCGCGATCCACGCCGCCGGCATGCCGCGCATGGGCGACCTCGTGAGCGAGCAGGACGTGCACGACATCCAGGCCTACATCGTCGCGCGGGCGAAGCAGGACCGCGCGGCGGCCGCTGCCGCCGGCAATAAATAGGGGACACTCACGATTTTCGGAGAGGGGACAGCCCCCGGTTGGGGACAGTCCCCGCCGAAAAATCGTGAGTGTCCCCAGCCCCTCAGAAGTGGTACGAGAGGTCCACGCCCCAGGTGCGTGGCGGCGTGATCGACGCGAACGGCGTCCCGAACGTGTTGGCGGTGATGTTGTTCACCCCGGTCACGTAGCGCTGGTCGAACACGTTGTTGACGAACGCCGCGACGCCGAAGCCGCCGTCCGCCGTCGTCCACGCCAGGCGCAGGTCGGCCCGCTCGGTGGCCTCGCCGACGCGGAAGTTCGGGCTGGTCTGGCAGGTGCCCTGCAGCTGTGACCCCGCGTTGCAGCGGTTCTCGCCGCGATAGGCGTACATGCCGGAGAGGTCGAGCTTGTCGCCGTTGCCGAGCGTCCAGACGTAGCTGGCGCCGGCCGCGAAGGACCACTCCGGCTCGCCGGTCGGCTCGCCCGAGAGATCGTCGCCGTCCTGGTTCACGTAGTCCTTGTACGTCGCGTCGATGTACTCGGCGTTGAAGCTCAGCGTCAGGGCGTCGACCGGCTGCCAGCGCGCGTCGAGGTCGACGCCGTAGGCCTTCTGGTCGCTCGTGTCGACGAGGTAGCGGCACACCTCGTCGTCCGGGCAGACCAGGGTGATGGCCTGCTTGTCGAGGTACTCGTAGTAGAACACCGAGGCGTTGAGGATCAGGCCGAGGTCGGCGAACAGGCTCTTCACGCCCGCCTCGGCGTTCCAGACGTCCTCGTTGTCGAACCCCGCCAGCGGCTGCACGCTGTTGAAGCCGCCGGCCTTGTAGCCCTTGGCCAGCGAGCCGAACACCATCACGTCGGGCGTCAGCGCGTAGTCCACGACGAGGCGCGGGCTCACGTCGTCCCAGGAGTCCTTCATCGTGACCTTCTGGCCCTCGATCACCTGCGAGCCGACCGGCGGGAAGGCGAACACCACGTCGAAGTTGTAGATCGACGGGTCGAGGCCGGCGGCCGCGAAGAAGCCGACGGAGTCGAGGAAGGCCACCGTCGCGTCGAGTTCCGGCGCCTCGCGCGGCCCGTTCAGCCAGCTGAACTCCTTCTCGTCGTGCGTGTAGCGCAGGCCGAAGGTCACGTTGAGGCGGTCGGTGGCGTGCCAGATGACGTCGCCGAACAGGGCGACCGCCTCGAACTTGCCCTCGTTGTACATCACCTCGCGCCACGGCAGGCCGCGCATGGTGGCGGGGATGCCGAAGAAGTCGAGTGCGTCGCTGGTGCCGCCGAACAGGCCCTCCGGCGGGGCGAGGCCGAGGTTGATCAGCACCGTGTCGATGCTGTCGGTGTACGCGTGCGTGTCGCTCGCCTGGCGGGCGTCCTCCGAGTACCAGCTGGCCCCGCCGACCCAGTCGAAGCGGCCGGTCTGGCCCGAGAACTTGAACTCCTGGTACCAGCTCTCGTTGTCCTCGACGTTGGCCGTGTCGAAATACAGCACGACGTGATTCGTGCCGTCCTCGTCCTCGAGGTTCTTCGTCTCGAAGGTGCGGTAGGCCGTGGTCGAGCGGAACTCGCTCCAGCCGAAGTCGTGGTCGATGAACAGCGTGCCGCCGTCGAACTCGCGCGACTCCTCGTTGCCGACCACGTCGTTGTAGGCCTTGTCGTGCAGCTTGAGCGGGTTCAGGTAGGTGTCCGGGTCCGGCGGATACGGCGCGCGCTGCTGCGGATCGTTCGACAGCGCGACGAGGCCGAAGGCCGGGCGGGCCTTCTGGTCGATGTCGTCGTGGTCCCAGGCGAGCGTCACCGCAGTGGCGTCGGTGACGTCCCAGCGCAGCGCCGCGCGCGCGGCCCAGTTGTTCTCGGGCGCGAGGTTCTCGCCGGTCGCCTTGTCCTGCACCCAGCCGTCGCTCTGGTTCCACAAGCCGTTGATGCGCAGCGCGACGCGATCGCCGAGCGGCAGGTTGACCATGCCCTCGAGGCGCTGCTTCTCGTCGTCGCCGAAACGCATCTTCAGCGAGGCGTCGAACTCGTCGGCCGGCTTGCGCGTCACGATCGAGATCGCGCCCGCGGCGCTGTTGCGCCCGAACAGCGTGCCCTGCGGCCCCTTCAGCACCTCGATGCGCTCGATGTCGTTGAACGCCAGCAGCGCCGCGCCCGAGCGCGCCGAGTACACGCCGTCCACGTAGACGCCGACCGCCGAGTCGGTGCCGACGCCGAAGTCGCTGGTCTGGATGCCGCGGATCTGGTACTTCGGCTGCGTCGGGCTGTCGCCCGAGACGACGAGGCCGGGCACGAAGCCGTTCAGGTCGTTCATGTCCTCGGCCGCGACGTCGTTGATCAGGTCGTTGTTCACGACCTGCACCGCGAGCGGCACGTCCTGCAGGGCCTGCGTGCGGCGCTGCGCCGTGACGACCACTTCGTCGAGGATGGAGGCGGCCTTCGCCGGGTCGTCGTCCGCGTGCGCGGCGACGGGCGCGAGCGCGGGCAGGGCGCCGCCCGCGAGGATGGCGGCCACGGCACGGGCGAGCAGTCGCTGGCTGGTGTTCATCGTCTTCCCCCGGGATGTCTTTTCGTTCATTGGGTGACCTGCAGCATGTACTTGGCGACGGCGAGTCGCGTCTGTGGATCGAGGTAGTCCTGCGGCGGCATCTCCGGGAAGTCCGGCCGCTTCTTCACGGGCTTCGCGATGTAGTCGGCGATGCCCTGCGGGTTGTCGAGGTAGAGCGCCTGGATCGCCTGCACCGGCGGCCCGATCAGGCGGCCGTTGTAGATGTGGCAGCCGCTGCAGATGCCGAGGTAGGCGACCTTGCCGCGGTCGGCCGGGTCGATCAGGCGCGGCGGCACCGGCGGCAGCAGGTAGTTGACGGTGGCCGCGGTGTTGGTGAAGTCGCACTCGGCGAAGTCGCCCACCCCCGCCGTGACGTACTGGTGGCGGTTGATGATGCAGCTGCCGGGGCTCGGGCCCACCCGCACGATGTCGAGCAGCTTGCCGGTCTTCGCCTCCGCGAGCATCAGCGCCTTGACCTCGGGGATCGTGTCGTAGCCGTTCCTCAGCATCACGTTGTCGAGGATCTTCACCCGGTCGGAGTTCGGCTCGGACTCCGGGTCGATGGTGATGTTGGCCGCATGCGCGTGGTCGGTGACGATCACGCCGGCCACCTTGTTGTCCGAGACGATGTTGCCCTCGATCACCACGTCGTCGGCGGCCATCACGAGGATGCCGGTGCCGGACGGGATGCCGGCCACGGTCGAGCCCGGCGCACCGAAGTTGACGTGGTTGTTCCCGAGCACGAAGTTGTGCCGGAAGATCACGTCCTGCGTGGTCTTGATCGGCAGGCCGGGCGTGACGAACGCCAGCAGGCCGCCGGCGTTGTCCGTCACGACGTTGTGCTCGACGATCACGTGCCGGCAGTTCTCCACCTCGATGCCGGCCACGGACCCGAACACGTGGTTGCTCGCCACGTGCACGTTGTCGCTCATGCCGATGTAGATGGCCGCGTCGGCGATGCCGGAGACGACGTTGTGCTCGACGATGCCGTTCTGGCCGAGCTGCGGGAAGATCCCGTACACGCCGCTGTCGACGATGACGTTGTTGCGGATCTCGAAGTTGTTGCCCGCCTGGCCCATCACGCCGTTGCCCTTGTAGTGGCGAATCTCGAGGTTCTCGACCACGAAGTTGTTGCCGGAGTAGAGGATGGCGTCGTTGAGCCGCTTCTCGCCGTCGAGCACCGGGCGCTGGCCGTCCTCGATCACGCCGATGATGCGGATGTCGTCCTTGTCGATGTAGACGGTCTCGTGGTACGTGCCGGGCATCAGCCGGATGATCGTGCCCGCGGGCGCGGCCTTGACCGCGGCCTGGATCGACTCGCCCGGCCGGACGACCACGGTGTTGGTCGGCGCCGGCCCGGCGACCGAGGTGATCGCGCCGCCCGCACCGGCCCTGGCCTGCTCCGCCGTGGCCTTGAAGCCCCCGCCGTAACTGGCGCCGCCGGACCCGGAGGTGATCACCATCGCCGACTTCGACGCGCGGCCGAGATACGCGCCGGCGCCGAACGCCGCCAGCGCCGCCACGAGTGCCACGATCCAGCCCTTGTTCATCGCTCTCCTCCCACGTTGTCTATCGTCGCCGCGCGTCGGTCCCGCGGGCGGCCGCGCTGTGCCGTGCCCGGCCATCGATCGGCACGAGCCCCGAAGGCACGCGCGCAGGGACCTGCGGCAGGAACGACTCGTCGGTCAGCGCCTGCAGGAAGTCGACCACTCGGTCGATCTCTCGCTCGGTCAGGTGCGGATCGGTGATGTGCCAGTGCAGGTACAGGCGCAGGTCCTTCGGAACCGCGTGGCCGCGGCCCTGGTTGTAGAAGTTCACCGCCTCGCGCAGGGTCGCGAAGCTGCCGGAGTGCATGTACGGCGCCGTGCGCGCGATGTTGCGCAGCGTCGGCACCTTGAAGCCGCCCTTGAGCTTCTCCGCGTGGAAGGTCGCCTCGGCGCCGACGTCGAAGGCGCGGCCCTTCGGTTCCGGCACGCCGATGACGGCGATCTGCCCGTTGGTGAACAACGGCGGCGTGTGGCACTCGGAGCAGCGGGCCACGAACGAGCGGAACACGTTCAGCCCTTCGATCTCGCGCGGCGTGAGCGCCTCGGCGTAACCGTGCACGTAGCGGTCGTAGCGGCTGTTGAGCGAGACCAGCGAGGTCTGGAACGCCGCCAGCGCCGCATAGACCTGCGCGGCCGTGATCGGCGCGGCCGGGGGCCCGAACGCCTGCGCGAACAGTCGCCGGTAAGCCGCGTTGGCGTTGAGCGTCGCGAGCAGGCGCGCGGGATCGTTGCCCATTTCGCGCGGCGAGAACAGCGGCCCGGCCGCCTGCGCCTCCAGCGAGTCCGCCCGGGCGTCCCAGAAGAATCGCGTCAGGAAGGCGACGTTCCACAGGGTCGGCGCGGCGCGGCCCGCATCCTGGCCGTGGATGCCGATCGAGCGCGGCCGCCCGTCGGCGAGCCCCTTGTCCGGCCGGTGGCAGCTCGCGCAGGAGAGGGTCCCGTCGCCGGAGAGCACCGGGTCGAAGAACAGGTAGCGACCGAGGTCGATCAGCTGCGGCGTGTAGCCGTCGCGATGCGGCGGCAGCGCCGTGCGCGTGCCGCCCACGCCGCGGCCCTCGAGCGAATCGTAGAACTGGTAGAGCGTGCGCAGCTCGCACACGCGCCGCGGCGTGAGCTCGAAGCCCGGCGGACAGCGGTCGCTCAGAGAGATGTCGGGGGCCGCGGTTGCGGCGCGGAGCGAGGCGGCCAGCGCGACGCAGGCCAGCGCGCCGAGCCGCAGCACCGTTGCCGCCGGTCGCCTCAAGGCGCGCCGCCCTGCGAGTGGATGTAGGCGATCACGTCCTCGAGGTCCTTCGGCGTCGCGATCGTCTTGGCCATCATGGCCATCTGGCGCCCGTAGGTGTCCTTCGGGTCCGTGCCGCGCCCACCCTGCGCGAAGTGCTGGAACTGGCGCCGCAGGTAGGCGGCATCCAGTCCCGCGAGCCGCGGCGAGGACAGCGCGACGTTGCCCTCGGCACGCGTGCCGTGGCAGGCGGCACACTTGCCCTGGAAGAGATTGTTGCCGTTCTTGAGGTTGCCGGCGGCAGGCTTCTGCTGCGTCCTCGGGAGCCCGGCGACGTGGGTCGTCACTGCGACGATCGCCGCGTCGTTCGGCAGGGTCGCCGCGATGGCGCGCATCTGCGCGCCCTGGGTGTCGCCCGGTCGCGCGCCGCGCAGGCCCGCGCGGAAATTACGCAACTGGCGTTGAAGGTAGGCGACGTGCTGGCCCGCGATCGCCGGGGCGCCGAGCGCCGGGTTGCCCTCGCCTTTCGCACCGTGGCAGGCGACGCACTGCGCGAAAAGCTGCTGCCCGGTCGCGGCAGGTGCAGCCGCCGCCCAGAACGCGGCCACGACGACGAAAGCGAGCCGGGCCCGCGGGCTGGGCTTCATTTCTCGAACCCCCGAATGGCGCCGCCGCAGCGGGCAGCGCATCGTTATGACTTCCGTGCAACGGGCCCGCGGCGAGCGGACCCGGTCCAAATTATAGCGGCTCAGCGCGGTGGCGACGCCAGCTGTTGCGTCGAACCCACGACCGGGCAAATGCTCCGGAAGGTCAGGTTGATCCGTTCGCCGACGACGGTCGCCGTCTTCGGCACCGCGTGCAGCCAGTGATGCTGCAGCGTGCCGCCCATCAGCAGCAGGCTGCCGTCCGTCAGCGGCAGCGTGACCGGCCCGGCCCTGTTGCGGCGGTGGCGCAGCCGGAAGCGGCGCGTCGCGCCCAGCGAGACCGAAGCGATGACCGGATCGCGCCCGAGTTCCGGCTCGTCGTCGGCGTGCCAGCCCATGCCGTCGCGCCCGTCGCGGTACAGGTTGAGCAGCACGCTGTTGAACGAGTGGCCCGTCAGCTGCGCCACCCGCCGCCGGATGGCGAGGAGCCCGTGCGTCCAGGGCCGGGGCTCGTGGTGCGTCCCCGAATACGTGTAGCCGGCGCCGGGATCGCCGTGCCAGGCGACGAGGCGCGGCACGCGCCTGCGCTCGCCGAACAGGACGATCTCCTCCTGCGTCCAGTCGATGCCCGTCCGCAACGCCGCGAACAGCTCCTGCGCCTCGCCCGGCGCGAACGCCCGCGGCCAATGGCGCAGCTCGCCGTCCGGGAGCGGGACGGCGACGACTTCCTCAATCAGCGACGGACTCGCCGGCGGCATCGGCCGGCAGCGTAGCGCGCGCCTTCGCGAGATGCACCCGGACATCACCCCTCGGCTGCGACTGGCAGGCGAGGATGGTGCGTGCCGCGAGCTGCTCCTTCGAGAGCACGTAGCCCGTGTCGGTCAGCTCCCGCACCTCGCCGTCGACCAGCCGGCAACGACAGGTCGTGCAGCTGCCGACGCGGCAGCGCGACGGCCACGGCAGGCCGCGGGCGAGCGCCGCCTGCAGGATGGTCTGCCCCGGCGCGACCTCGAAGCTCCAGCCGAACGGCTCGACCACGACCGTCGCCGGGCCGGCCGGCCGGCGTCTCAGGAAATCGAACATGGGCTCACGCGGCGCCGGCCGCGAGCGTCAGCTCGCGCACGCCGCTGTCGCGATTGGCCTGCGCGGCGAGCCTGCGCTCCGCCGGCGAGGCGTAGCGGCGGTCCCAGTCGAGCACCAGCGGCGTCATGCGGTTGCGATACCAGGTGGGCGCAACGTAGACGAACAGCATGCACGTCAGGTAGCCGTAGGGCAGCGTCGGCGCGTCGCGATAGGCGCGCAGCTGCCAGAACTGCGCGTCGCCCTCGGCGTGATGGTGCGAGTGGCGCGCGAGGTTGAAGAGCACCGCGTTGGTGAGCCGGCGGTTGGTGTTCCAGGAGTGGCGCGGCTCGACCGGCTGGTCCTCCTCGCGGACCAGGCCATAGTGCTCGAAGTAGTTCACGGCCTCGAGGATCGTGCGCCCGTACGTGGCGGTGGCGACGAACACGGCGAGTCCGGCCCAACCGGCCGCGGCGAAGAACAGCGCCGCGATCGCGAGCGACATGGCCCAGCCGCGCAGCATGCGGTTGCGCCAGGAGAGCACCGGCAGGTCGAGCCGGGCGAGACGCTCGGCCTCGAGGACCCACGCGCTGCGCGTCTGGCCGGCGATGGAGCGCAGCAGGAACGCGTAGAACTGCTCGCCGCGGCGGGCCGACGCGGGATCCTGCGCCGTGGCGAGGCGGCGATGGTGGCCGTAGACGTGCTCGATCGAGAATTCGGCATCGAAGGTGAGCGCGAGGAACCAGCGGCCGACGATCATCGCGCTGCGATCGCTGGTGCGGTGCGTGAGTTCGTGGCCGAGGTTGGTGCCGACGGCCGCGAACGACCAGCCGGCCGACAGCACGCCGCCGACCCACGACAGCAGGCCGGAGTCCGCGCGGCCGGC
>WBZM01004184.1_pt1 | contig 10664 bp, 9 predicted proteins | sample 5204271 | NCBI WGS metagenome assembly WBZM01 (sample SAMN12344346, study PRJNA552823) | activated sludge metagenome | biome: Activated sludge suspended growth; feature: Nitrification reactor; material: Wastewater; isolation source: activated sludge from nitrification reactor of wastewater treatment...
GCGGAGAAGAAGTTACATGGCGGTCGCAGCTTCGCCATGCTGGCCTCGGCCAAGTGCTCCAACGAGGAGAACTTCCTCTTCGCCAAGCTGACCCGCCAGTTGATGACCACCAACAGCATCGACCACTGCGCCCGCCTCTGACACAGCAGCACCGTCGCCGGTCTGGCGACCAGCTTCGGCAGCGGCGCGATGACCAACAGCATCCGCGATATCGCCGAAGACAGCCGATCGATCTTCATCATCGGCAGCAACACCACCGAGCAACATCCCGTCATCGGGACGAAAATCCGTCGCGCCAAGCGCCAGCGCGGGGCCAAACTGATCGTGGCCGACCCGCGCCAGATCGACATCGCCGGCTATGCCGACATGCACCTGCGCCACCGCCCCGGCACGGATATCGCCCTGCTCAACGGCCTGATGCACGTCATCATCCGCGAGGGCTGGCACGACCAGGCCTTCATCGCCGAACGCACCGAGGGTTTCGAGGAGCTGGCAGCTACGGCGGCCAAGTACACGCCCGAGGTGGCCAGCGCCATCACCGGCGTCCCCGCAGCCGACATCGAGCAAGCCGCGCAGATGCTGGCCGAGAACCGCCCCGGCGCGCTGCTCTACGCGATGGGCATCACCCAGCACAAGGTCGGCGTGGCCAACGTCATGAGCTGCGCCAACCTGCAGATGCTGCTGGGCAACATGGGCAAGGCCGGCGGCGGAGTCAATCCGCTGCGCGGCCAGAACAACGTGCAGGGCGCGTGCGACATGGGCGCTCTGCCCAATGTCTACTGCGGCTACCAGCCCGTTACCCAGCCGGCCGCCCAGGCCAAGTTCGAGGCAGCCTGGGGTGCGCCGCTGGACAAGGAGGTGGGCCTGACCGTCACCGAGATGCTGGCGGCGGCCGAACACGGCGACGTGCGCTGTCTCTACATCGTCGGCGAGAACCCGATGACCAGCGACCCTGACCTGGCCCACGTGCAGCACAGCCTGGACCGCACTGAATTCATCGTCTTGCAGGAGCTGTTCTTCAGCGAGACCGCTCCCTACGCAGACGTGATCCTGCCGGCCGCCAGCTTCGCCGAGAAAGAAGGCACCTTCACCAACACCGAGCGGCGCATCCAGCGCGTGCGCAAGGCCGTGGAGCCGCCCGGCGAGGCCCGGCTGGACACCTGGATCGTCACGGAGTTGGCGCGGCGGCTGCTGGCTCTGGGGGTGATCGATCCGCAGGCCGATGCGCCGTTTGCCGGCTGGAACTACCAGACGCCGCAGGACATCATGGCCGAGATCAACGCGCTGACCCCCTCCTACGCCGGCGTCACCTATCGGAGGCTGGAGGCCGGCGCGCAACTCCAGTGGCCCGTGCCAGACGAAGGGCATCCCGGCACGCCCATCCTGCACACCAGCCAATTCGCGCGCGGCCTGGGCCGCTTCGCCGCCGTGGAGCACACCCCGCCCGGCGAGCGCCCCGACGACGAATACCCGCTGGTGATGACCACGGGCCGCGTGCTCTACCACTGGCACGGCGGCGAGATGACCCGACGGGCCAGCGGCCTGCTGGCCGTCTATCCGGAGGCGCTGGTGGAGGTGAGCGTCGAGGACGCACAGCGCCTGCACGTCGCCGACGGCGAGATGGTGCGGTTGATCTCGCGCCGCGGCAGCGTGGAGGCCAAAGCCTGGGTCACAGACCGCGTCAGCCGCGGCCTGGTGTTCACCACCTTCCACTTCCCCGAACAGGCCGCCAATTGGCTGACCAGCGCCGAGCACCTGGATCCCGTGGCCAAGATACCATCGTTCAAAGTGACAGCCGTCCGGCTGGAGCGGGCGTGAGCTGCACGAACGCCTGATCGTCACATCATCCGCCGGATTGCGCCTCTGCAATCCGGCGGATTGCGTTACGGGCCTGTCTGTTTGGAATTTTCCTTGTGATAACTTCGCCAAATATGACGCAAATCATGGTGAGGACGCGCCGGGCATGGTATGCTGTTCTGTGAAACGCGGCACTTAGCGCGGACGAGTTCACCAAGGAGACTGCCATGCTGGAAAGCAAAACCAGAAGCGCGGCAGCACCCGACACATCCCATCCCAGCGGCGACCCCCGCTTCGCGTTGATCGACCGCACGCTGAAGCGCTTTCGCTTCCAACAGGATGCGCTGATCGAGGTGTTGCACACCGCTCAAGAAGCCTTCGGTTTCCTGGAAGAGGACCTACTCATTTACGTGGCGCGCCAGCTCAAGCTGCCGTTGAGCTGGGTCTTTGGCGTCGCAACCTTCTACCACTTCTTCTCGTTGCAGCCCCAAGGGGAACACAACTGCATCATCTGCATGGGCACAGCCTGTTATGTCAAACGCGCTGCCGAAATCGTAGCTGCGCTGCAGACGGCCTATGGCATCGAGGCAGGCCAGACCACCCCCGATGGCAAGCTGAGCATCACGGCAGCCCGTTGCCTGGGCAGTTGCGGCCTGGCGCCTGTGTTGATCGTGGACGGCGAGGTGCTGGCGCGCGAGGCGCCCGAGACGGCCATCGCCGCCGTCCAGCGCGCGCTGGCCAGCGCACGCACGGGCAATGGCTACCAGGCAGAGGCTGATCTGACCCCTATGGAGGAGGATGACCTATGAAACGCGCCGATTTACAGGCCATGGCCCAGCGCGAGGTGGAACGCCAGCAGGCGTTTCGCTGCCGGCTGTTGTGTTGCGCCAGCACGCCCTGCCTTTCCTCCGGCGCAGCGGCGGTGCAGCAAGCCCTGGAAGAGGCTGTGGCCGAACAGAAGCTGGATGCTGAGGTGGCGGTGGTCTCCACCGGCTGCATGGGACCGTGCAGCCGCGGCCCCATGGTCACGGTGCAACTGCAGGGCCAGGACGACATCTATTACGAGAACGTCACGCCCGAAAGCGCCCGCCAGATCGTGACCGATCACGTGGTGGCCAGCCAGCCGGTGGCCGAGAAGATCATGCCCAGCGATCTGCCCTTCTTTGCCAAGCAGCGCAAGATCGTGCTCTCCAACAGCGGCCTGATCGACCCGGAGCGGCTGGAGGACTACGTGGCGCGTGGCGGCTATGGGGCGCTGGCCTATGCCCTGCGCGAGATGACGCCGGAAGAGGTGTGCGCCGAGATCAGCAAGAGCGGCCTGCGCGGCCGCGGCGGCGCCGGCTACCCGGCCGGCCTGAAATGGGATCTGGTGCGCAAGGCCCCCGGCGACAAGAAATACGTGATCGCGAACGGCGACGAAGGCGATCCCGGCGCCTACATGGACCGCACGCTGATGGAGTCGGACCCGCACCGCGTGCTGGAGGGCATGGCCATCGCCGGCTATGCGGTCGGCGCGGAGCAGGGCTTTCTCTACGTGCGCGGCGAGTATCCGGTGGCAGCCAAGCGGCTGGAGAAGGCGATCCGCACGGCAGAGCGCCGCGGCCTGCTGGGCAGCCGCGTGCTGGAGAGCAGCTTCAGCTTTCGCATCGACATCCGCATCGGCGCGGGTGCGTTCGTTTGCGGCGAGGAGACCGCTCTGATGGCCTCGATCATGGGCCGCCGCGGCCAGCCCACGCCCCGCCCACCCTACCCCGCGCAAAGCGGCCTGTGGGGCTGCCCCACGCTGATCAACAACGTGGAGACCTTCGGCAACATCGTGCCGATCATCGAGAACGGCGCGCAGTGGTTCGCCGCCATCGGCACGCCCAAGAGCAGGGGCACCAAGATCTTCGCCCTGGCCGGCAAGGTCAACACCACCGGCCTGATCGAAGTGCCTATGGGCATCACCCTGCGCGAGGTGATCTACGACATCGGCGGCGGGGTCGGTGAAGGCCATACCTTCAAGGCAGCCCAGACCGGCGGCCCCAGCGGCGGCTGCATCCCCGCCGAACACCTGGACACGCCCATGGACTACGACAGCCTGCGCGCGCTGGGGTCCATCATGGGATCGGGCGGCCTGATCGTCATGGACGACACCAGTTGTATGCCCGACGTGGCCAAGTTCTTCATGGAGTTCTGCAGCGACGAAAGCTGCGGCAAGTGCGTTCCCTGCCGGGTTGGCACCATCCAGATGCATCGCATCCTGGAGCGCGTCACCAATGGCAGCGCGACACGCGCCGACCTGGACATCCTCGAAGAGCTTTGTGTGATGGTGCAGGAGACCAGCCTGTGCGGCCTGGGCCAATCAGCCCCCAATCCGGTGCTCAGCACGCTGCGCTTCTTCCGCGACGAATACGAAGCCCACATCCAGCGGCATGAGTGCCCGGCCGGCGTCTGCCAGATGAACGAGGTGCCTGTGCTCGATCTGGTGGAAGAACTGCCGCGGCGCATCCGGGCCATGGCGTAAGGCGAGGAGACAAACGATGGCAGTCATAACCATGACAATCAACGATGAGCTGGTCAGCGGTGTGGAAGGGCAAAGCCTGCTCTCCCTGATCCGCGAGCAGGGGATCGAGCTCCCGACCCTGTGCCACCTGGACGGCCTCGAGGCGCGCGGCGGCTGCCGCCTGTGCCTGGTGGAAGTGCAGGCGACCAAGCGCCTGCTGCCGGCCTGCACGACCACGGTCCAGGAGGGCATGGCGATCTACACCCACAGCGAGCGCCTGGTCAAGTACCGCCGCATGATCCTGGAGCTGCTCTTTGCCGAGCGCAACCACGTCTGCGCGGTGTGTGTGATGAACGGCCGCTGCGAGTTGCAAGGCGAGGCGGCCAAAATCGGCATGGACCACGTGCGCTATGACTATCTGGTGCCCGATCTGGCCATGGACGCCACCCACGACAAGTTCGTCATCGACCACAACCGCTGCATCCTGTGCACCCGCTGCGTGCGCGTCTGCGACAGCGTCGAGGGCGCGCACACCTGGGACGTGATGGGCCGCGGCGTCAACAGCCGGGTGATCACCGACCTGAACCAGCCCTGGGGCGCCAGCCGGAGTTGCACCAGTTGCGGCAAGTGCGTGCAGGTGTGTCCGACCGGCGCGCTGACCAACAAGGGATCGACAGTGGCCGAGATGGTCAAGCGCCACGACTTCCTGCAGTGGATTCTGGACGGCCGCGAGAAGAAGCAATGGGTCATGCGCAACGGCGGCTCGGGTCCCACCTCACAGGAGAGCAGACGATGACGACACTGGCCCCGAAACGATTCAGCGCCAAAGGCGCCAAGGCTGGCGACGGCGCTGCTGGTAAGATCAGGCTGGCAACCGTCTGGCTGGGCGGCTGCTCTGGCTGCCACATGAGCTTCCTGGACCTGGACGAGAAGCTGATCGACCTGGCCGAGGCCGTCGATCTGGTCTATAGCCCCATCGCCGACGTCAAGGACTTTCCTGAAAACGTGGACGTCACGCTGGTCGAGGGCGCAGTCGCCAACGTGGACCACCTGGAGCTGGCCGAGAAAATCCGCGCCGCCAGCAAGATCGTGGTCAGCTTCGGCGACTGTGCAGTGACCGGCAACGTGACCAGCCTGCGCAACAAGTTCCCGGTCGACGATCTGCTGACCAAGGTCTACTCCGAGGGGCCGGGCGCCGTGCCGCGCGGCGGCGAATACGACAAGATCGTGCCGGCCCTCCTGCCGCGCGTGCTGCCGCTGCACCAGGTGATCCCGGTGGATGCGTTCATTCCCGGCTGCCCACCCGAGCCTGACCGCATCTGGGCGGCCGTCAGCGCGCTGCTGGCCGGCGAGCCGGTGGTGTTGGCCGAGAAGATGAGGAAGTTTGGATGAGGTCGCTCCCATGACAAGAACAGTAATCATTGATCCGGTAACCCGCATCGAAGGCCACGCCAAGATCAGCCTCTATCTGGGCGACGACGGCAAAGTGCAAGACGCCCGTTTTCATGTGGTCGAGTTTCGCGGCTTCGAGAAATTCTGCGTCGGCCGCACCTTTTGGGAGATGCCGGGCATCACCGCCCGCGTCTGCGGCATCTGCCCCGTCAGCCATATCCTGGCCTCGGCCAAGGCCGGCGACGACGTGCTGGGCATCCGCATCCCGCAGCGCGCCGAAAAGCTGCGCCGCCTGATGAACTGGGGGCAACTGGTGCAAAGCCATGCGTTGAGCTTCTTTCACCTCAGCGCGCCCGACCTGCTGCTGGGCATGGACAGCGACCCGGCCCAGCGCAACATCATGGGCCTGATCCAGGCGCGGCCCAACATCGCGCGCAGCGGCATCCGCCTGCGCGAGTTCGGCCAAAAGGTGATTCGCCTGTTGGGCGGCCGCAGTGTGCATCCGGCCTGGGCCGTGCCCGGCGGCGTGCGCGAGCCGCTCGACCCCGAGGCGCGCAGCCAGATCAAGCGCATGCTGCCCGAAGCCTTCGACATCGCCGAGCTGGCGCTGGACCTGCTCAAGGACAGCTACGACCAGTTCAACCACGAGATCGAACACTACGGCGACTTCCCCAGCCTGTTCATGGGACTGGTGACGGCTGACGGCGGGCTGGAGCACTACGACGGCATGTTGCGCGTGGTCGATTCCGAAGGGCGCATCCTGGAGAACGCCGATACCCTCACCTACCGCAACTTCATCGACGAGGCCGTGGAGCCGTGGACCTACCTCAAGGCGCCGTACTACAAGCCGCATGGCTACCCGGGCGGCATGTACCGCGTTGGTCCGCTGGCCCGCCTGAACGTATGCGACTACGCCGGCACGCCGCGCGCCGACCGTGAGCTGCGCCAGTTCCGCCGCCACGGCCAGCGCGGCAAGCCGGTCAGCGGCAGCTTCCACTACCACTACGCCCGCCTGATCGAGATCATGTTCTGCCTGGAGAAGATCGAGGAAACCATCGGCGATGAGAGCCTGACCGGTTCGCATGTGCGCAGCCAGGCTGAGGTCAACGAGCGCACTGGCATCGGCGTCAGCGAAGCGCCGCGCGGCACCCTGTTCCACGAGTACAAGGTTGACCGGCAGGGCATCCTCCTGCGCGTCAACATGATCATCGCCACCGGCCAGAACAATCTGGCCATGAACAAGACCGTGCAGCAGATCGCCCGCGCTTACATCGACGGCGCCGCCATCACCGAGGGCGTGTTGAACCGCATCGAGCACGGCATCCGTCTGTACGACCCGTGCCTGAGCTGCTCGACTCACGCCGCCGGTCAGATGCCGCTGCACGTGCAGTTGATTGACCCGGACGGCCGGGTGGTGGCTGAGAAGGTGCGCGACTAAGCCGTAATGCGTAACACGTAATGCGTAACACGTAATGCGTAACCCGGAACCGGAAGCCTGATGGCGCAAGGTGTTTCCGGGTTACGGATTACGTGTTACGGGCTCCGGGTTACGGATTACGTGTTACGGGCTCCGAGTTACGGATTACGTGTTACAGGCTCCGGGTTACGCATTACGTGTTACGGGCTCCGGGTTACGGATTACGTGTTCCGGTTTCCGAGCTCCGGGTTACGCATTACGCATTACGTGTTACGCATGATCCTCCTCATCGCCTACGGCAACCCGCTGCGCAGGGACGACGGCGCCGGGCTGCGGCTGGCGGAGCGGATGGCCGGTTATTGGCAGTCCGCCGGGACGCCGCTGCGCCATCTGGCCGTGCACCAGTTGACGCCGGAGCTGGCCGTGGAGATCGCCGAACCCGCCATCCTGGCCGTGGTGTTCGCGGATGCCCGGGCCGAACCGCCGGGCGGCTTGGCGGCCGGCGTGACCGTGACGGCGCTGGGATCGGCCGGCGTTGCAGGCAGCCCCAGCCTGGGGCACCACACGGAGCCCGACGTGCTGCTGGCGTACGCGTCGTTGTTGCTGGACGGCCGGCCTGCGCCGCCGGCCTGGCTGGTGACAACGCCGGGCGTGGACTTCGCCCACGGCGAGGGCCTCAGCCTGCGGGCCAGCGCGGCGATCGAGTCTGCCTTCAGCCAGCCTGACCATGCCGTGATGCGCTTGCTGGACAGCCTTCGGCGCCAGATGTCTGAAGTCGCAGAATGCACACACACAGGAGATAACTAATCATGGAATTCGGAGTGCCTCGAGAGGTTCGCGTTTTAGAGAAGCGCGTTGGGTTGACCCCGGCAGGCGTCGCGGCCCTCACCAGCGCTGGCCACACGGTCTACGTGGAGCACAACGCCGGCGCGGGCGCCGGCTTCCGCGATGACAACTACGAAAACGTCGGCGGCAAGATCGTCTACTCGGCCGCGGAAGCCTATGGCCGGGCCGATGTGGTGGTCAAGGTGGCCCGTCCGACGCAACAGGAGCACAAGCTGTTCAAGGACGGCCAGGCCATCCTGTCCTTCTTCCACCTGACCGTGGCGTCGCCAGACCTGCACCAGGCGCTGGCCAGCCGCAACATCACGGCCATCGCCTATGAGGTCATGCAGGACCCGGACGGCATGCTGCCGATTTTGATGCCGATGAGCGAGGTGGCCGGCCAGTTGGCCCCGATCTACGCCGGGCAACTGCTGACCAGCCCACAGGGCGGCCGCGGCATCCTGCTGGGTGGGCTGCCCGGCGTGGCGCGCAGCATCGTCATCATCGTCGGCGCGGGCACTCTCGGGCGCAGCGCAGCGCGCGCGTTCGTCGGCATCGGCGCGCAGGTGCTGGTGCTGGACATCGACGTGCGCAAGCTGCGCATCGTGGACGAGATGTTCGGCGGCAAGGTCTCCACCATGGTTGCCAACGAGTACAACCTGAAGCGCATGGTGGGCTTCGCCGACGTCCTGGTGGGCGCGGTGCTCAAGCCGGGCCAGCGGGCGCCGATCCTGATCACCCGCGAGATGGTCCAGATGATGCGCGAGGGCTCGCTGATCATGGACTTCTCCATCGACCTGGGCGGATGCGTCGAGACCAGCCGGCCCATGTCGCTGAGCGATCCCACCTTCGTGGCCGAGGGCGTGACCCACTTCTGCGTGCCCAACCTGCCGGCCGTGGTGGCCCGAACCTCCAGCCACGCGCTGAACAATGCCTTGCAGGCCTATCTGATGCGCCTGGCCGAGTGCGGGCTGGAGTGTGCGCTGGGCGAGATGCCGGCGCTGTATCAGGGCGTCAAGCTGTACAAGGGCAAGATCGCCAGCCAACGCCTGGCAACTGCGCTGGGCCGCGAGGTCGAGATCGACATGCCTGCTGTGATCGACCAAAACCGCTGAGAAAGAAACCTCCCATGAATTTTTCAAGCCTGTATCGCAGCAAGGTTGTCACTGCCGCCGAGGCGGTGGCTCAGATCAAATCAGGTAGCCGCGTCTACCTGGGCGGCGGGGCCGGCGTGCCAATCGAGTTGATGCACGCGCTGACTGCCCGCGCCGATGAGCTGCGCAACGTCGAGATCGTGCACATCCTGACCTTCGCCGACGCGCCCTACGTCGCGCCCGAGATGCAAGGATCGTTTCGCCACAACGCGCTGTTCATCGGCCACAACGTCCGCAAGGCTGTCAACGACAGCCGTGCTGACTTCACGCCTGTCTTCCTGTCGGAGATTCCCGACCTGTTCCGACCCGGCGGCACCCTGCCCCTGGACGCTGCGCTGGTCTCGCTGTCGCCGCCGGACGAGCACGGCTTTTGCAGCTTCGGCGTCGAAGTGGGCACCACCAAGCCGGCCGCCGAGGAGGCCGGCATCATCATCGCCGAGGTCAACCAGCAGATGCCGCGCACGCTGGGCGATAGCTTCATCCACATCAGCCGGCTGCACAGCATCGTCGAGGTCGATTATCCCCTCCCCCTGGCGCCCCAGGGCGGCAGCTCCGAGCTGCACATGAAGGTCGGCCAGCACATCGCCGGCATGATCCCGGACGGCGCCACCCTGCAAATGGGCATCGGCAGCATCCCCGACGCCGTGCTGCAAAACCTGACCAACCACAAAGACCTGGGCATCCACACCGAGCTCTTCTCCGACGGCGTGGTGGACATGGTGGAGCGCGGGGTGATCACCTGCCGGCGCAAGACCTTCCACCCCGGCAAGATCATCGCCGGCTTCCTGTTCGGCTCCAAGCGGCTGTACGACTTCGTGGACAACAACCCGATCATCGAGTTGCACCCCACGGATTATGTCAATAATCCGTTCCACATCGCCCAGAACGACAAGATGATCAGCATCAACTCGGCCATTTCAGTCGATTTGACCGGCCAGGTTTGCGCCGACTCCATCGGCACGCGCTTCTACAGCGGGGTGGGCGGACAGTTGGACTTCGTGCGCGGCGCAGGGCGCTCCAAAGGGGGCATGCCCTTCATCGCCTTCCTGTCGACGGCCAAAAACGACACGGCCTCGCGCATCACGCCCAAGCTGGAGCCCGGCTCAGGCGTGGTGACCACGCGCAACGACGTGCACTACATCGCCACCGAGTACGGCGTGGCCTCGTTGCACGGCAAGACCATCCGCGAGCGCGCCCTTGCGCTGATCCGCATCGCCCACCCCAAGTTCCGGGACGAGCTGACGCAGCAGGCAAAGGAGTTGGGGTACCTGTAAGGCAACGGGGAATGATGACCCGTGCGGAGTCCGCATCCCCCGATGCGGACCGGCCGCCAACGCATGTTGCCCCCTTCAAAAGACGGAGCCGAAAGATCGGCTCCGTCTTTTGTTCGCGCCTGCGCACACCAGGGCGGCCGTAGGGGTTGATGCCCTGCCCACACAGATAGCCGCTGCGATCCAGGAACGGGAAGCCGCTGCGCTGATCGTAGCCGCTGATGGTGCGGGTGTTGATGTGGCCGTGACCGGCGACGCCGCCGGCCGAGGCGTTGGTCGTGCAATGGCGCGAAAACGATGTCCTTTGCGTTTAACCCAATGTT
>WBZM01004186.1_pt1 | contig 10657 bp, 9 predicted proteins | sample 5204271 | NCBI WGS metagenome assembly WBZM01 (sample SAMN12344346, study PRJNA552823) | activated sludge metagenome | biome: Activated sludge suspended growth; feature: Nitrification reactor; material: Wastewater; isolation source: activated sludge from nitrification reactor of wastewater treatment...
CGCAGCTCGTGGCCCATCGGGCCGCCGGCGGCTCGACCTGCGGCGTGCGCCAGGGACGCCTGCGCGTCACCCACGGGGGCGCGGACGAGGATCTCGGCGAGGTGGCGCGCATGCCGCTCACCGTGCAGGGCGAGGCCACCTACAACGTGGCCAACGTCGCGGGCGCGGCCCTCGCGGCCCTCGCGCTCGGCATCGAGTCGACGGTGATCGCGCAGGTCTGCGCGGCATTCGGGCGCCAGCCGGGCGACAACGCCGGCCGGCTGATGCGCTTCGCGCACCGCGGCGCGACCGTCATCGTCGACTACGCGCACAACCCGGACGGACTGCGCGGCGTGCTGCGCGTCGCCCGCTCGCTGCGCGGCGACGGCGGGCGGGTCGCGCTGCTGCTCGGCCATGCCGGCAACCGCCGCAACGAGGACTACGAGGACGTCGCGTCGGTCGCCGCGCAGTTCGCGCCGGATCTGATCGTCGTGAAGGAGGACGAGCAGCACCTGCGCGGCCGCGCGCCGGGCGAGGTGCCCGCGCTGCTGCGGTCGGCGCTGCTGCGCTTCGGCGTCGAGCCGTCGCGCATCGAGATGCAGCCGACCGAGGTCGACGCGGCCAACCGGGCGCTCGAGTGGGCGAGACCCGGCGACGTGCTGGCGCTGCTGCTGCACGCAAGTTCCGCGCGTGCGGACGTGGTCGCGCGCCTGTCCGCGGAGGCCGGGGGCTAGCGCCGCACGGCGGCGGCTAGCGCGCCGCCTTCCACACGCCTTCGCGCCGGGGGTCCGCGCCCGTCTCGACCCGGCCCGGGCCGCGCACGATGACGCCGTGCAGGCCCGATTCCTCGCCGCGGCCGGATCGGACCTCGATGCCCTTCGCGAGCAGCGCCGCGCGCAATTCGGGCGTGAACTTGCCGACCTCGCCGTAGTAATCGGTGCCGCGCGCGAACAGGTTCGGCAGGTCGATGGCCTGCTGCATCGTGAGGCCCCAGTCGAGCACCCCGACCAGCGTCTTGACCACGTAGGACAGGATCGCCGATCCGCCCGGCGAGCCCAGCGCGGCCACCACGCGCCCTTCGCGGTCGAGCACGATCACTGGCGACATCGACGAGCGCGGGCGCTTGCCCGGCGCGACCGCGTTGGCGACCGGGCGCCCGTCCTGCTCCGCCACGAACGAGAAATCGGTCAGCTGGTTGTTGAGGAAGAAGCCGTGCACGGCTCGCCCGCTGCCGAACAGCGACTCGACCGTGGTGGTCATCGAGACCACGTTGCCCTGCCGGTCCACGACCACGAAGTGGCTGGTGCCCGCGGCCTCCCGCGTCGCGTCGGGCCCGCGCCGCACGCTCGCGACCGGGACGCCGGCGGGCGGCGCGGCGGGTGGTGCCCGCGGCCCGATCAGCGCGGCGCGCGCATCGAGGTAGTGCGGGTCGAGCAGCGCGTCGACCGGCACTTGCACGAAGGCCGGGTCGGCGACGTAGCGGTCGCGGTCGGCGTACATGAGGCGCAGTGCCTCGGCGTACAGGTACCACGCCTGCGGATCGCCCGGGCCCCGGCTCGCGATGTCGGTGCGCTCGAGCAGGCCCATGGCTTGCAGCAGCGCCACGCCGCTCGAGGGCGGCGGCGGCACGCAGATCACGTAGATGCGATACGGGCGGCACAGCGGCGCGGACTCGTGCGGCCGGTAGTTCGCCAGGTCCTGCGTCGTCAGCGTGCCGGGCCGCGGCTCGTCCTGCGTGCGCGCCGCGATCGAGGCGGCCAGTTCGCCCTCGAGCAGCGCGCGGGGTCCGCGTGAAGCGACCGTGCGCAGCGTGGCCGCGTAGGCGGGATTGCGCAGCACGTCGCCGGCCTCGACGGGCGTGCCGTCGGGCCGCGCGAACAGCGCGCGGGCATCCGGCAGCTTCGCCTGCGGGAAGTCTCCGCCTGCGAAGCGCGCCAGTCGGTGCGGCACGGCGAACCCCTGGTCCGCGGCGTGCTCGGCCGCGTCGAACAGGCCGCTCCACGGCAGCCGCCCGTGCTGCGCGTGAGCGAGGCCGAGCATCGCGATCGCGCCGGGCGTGCCGGTCGAGCGGCCGCTGGTGACCGCGTCCGCGAAGGCCAGGGGCCGGCCGTCGGTCCCGAGGAACATGTCGGCCCGCGCACCGGCCGGAGCCGCCTCGCGGCCGTCGTAAGCGGTCACGCGCCGGGTCTGCGCGTCGTAGTAGAGCAGGAAAGCGCCGCCGCCGAGGCCCGAGCTCTGCGGCTCGACGAGACCGAGCATCGCCTGCACGGCAATGGCGGCATCGACCGCGCTGCCGCCGCGTTCGAGCACCGCGACGCCGGCATCGACGGCGAGCGGGTTGGCGGCGACGACGCCAGCGGGCAGCCGCGCCTCGACGGCGGGCGCGGGGGCGGGCGCGTCGGCCGGACGCCCGGCGTGCTGGCACGCGGCGAGGAGGAGGGTGAAAAGCAGGGACAGCCAGGGACGGTAGTGCATCGCGGCAGTGTACCGTCAGCCGCGGGCCCGCTTCATCCCGGCCGGGTCGCGGCCGGCGCGTGCCTCAGTAGCGGTGACCGCCCCCGGGCGGGCAGGCGTTCAGCGCGCGCAGCACCCAGGGCCGGCCGTCGTCGCCGACCTCGAGCACGTTGATGCAGCCGTTGCCCTGCGCGAGCCGCTCGATCAGGGCGTCGGAGCCGACCAGCACCTCGGAGAGCACGATCCGGTCGACCTGCGAGTGGGCCACGACCAGCGCAGTTGCCCAGCGCTCGCCGCGCAGCTTCTCGAGCGCGGGGAGGATCCGCGCGCGCGCCTCGGCGACCGTCTCGCGGGCCGGATCCTGCTCGCGCAGCGCGTGCACCGGCCGCGCCAGGGCCGGCGAGAGGTGCATCGCCGTCAGCAGCTCGTCGGTGGTCTGGCGGGCACGGATGAGGGGGCTCGTCGCCACGAGGTCGAAGCCGGTGACGCCCATGGCGCAGAACCAGCGCCCCGCCGCGCGGGCCTGTTCGCGGCCGCGCGCCGTGAGTTCGGCGGCATCCGTGTCCGCGCGGGGCTTGCCGTCCGCGCCGAGGTAGTCGGCCTCGCCGTGGCGGACTAGGAAGATGCGCCGCACCGGCGGGCCGCTGCGCGCAGGGGCGGGCGCCGCCGCCTGCGCGGAGCAGGGCTCCTCCTGTGGCGTCGTACCGGCGTGGCCCGAACCGGGCCAGGCGGCCAGCGCCGCGAGCGCTGCGAGCGCCGCCAGCCGGCGCGGCCGGGCCGTCGCCTGCGGCGTGCTCACTCGTGCCACACGACCTTGCGACGCTGGCCGGCCCAGGCCTCGAAGTGCCGCGCGTAGACCGCCTCGATGCGGTTGCGCTTGACCTTGAACGTGGGTGTGACGAGATCGTTGTCGACGGTCCAGGTCTCGGTGATCAGCACCAGGCAGTCCAGCTGCTCGTGCGGATCGAGCTGCGCGTTGACCTGTGCGAGGTGCTCGATCAGCGAGGCCTCCATGGCCTGGCGCTCGCTCGCGACCTGCGCGCGGCGGGCGGCCTCTGCATTGAGCATCAGCAGCGCCACCGGCTGGCCGAGGTTCGCGCCGGTCACGCAGCAGGCCTCGATCGCCGCGTGCGCCACGAGGCGGTCCTCGATCGGCGCGGGCGTCACGTACTTGCCCTTGCTGGTCTTGAAGAGGTCCTTGACCCGCCCGACGATGCGAAGGTTGCCGTCCTCGTCCAGTTCGCCCTTGTCGCCGGTGCGCAGCCAGCCGTCGGCCGTGAAAGCGTCGCGGGTCAGTTCCGGATCCTTGTAGTAACCGAGCATGACGCCGGGGCTGCGCATCTGCACTTCCTGCGTCTGCGGGTCGATGCGGCTTTCGACGCCGTCGTAGGGCAGGCCGACGGTGCCGGCCTGCATCTGGCCGGGCAGCGTGCAGTGCGAGACGCCGCAGTTCTCCGTCATGCCGTAGACCTCGACGATGTTGAGGCCGAGCCGCGCGTACCAGCGCAGCAGGTCGGGCGGCATCGGCGCGGCGCCGCCGGCGGGCGACTCGCACTGGTCGAGGCCCAGCCCGCCGAGGACCTTCTTGCGCACGATGCTGCGCAGGATCGGCACCGACAGCAGCCGGTCGAGCTTCTCCGCCGGCATCTTCGCCAGCACGCCCTGCTGGAACTTCACCCACAGTCGCGGCACCGAGAAGAACAGGGTGGGGCGGGCGCGCTGCAGGTCGGCCGCGAAGGTGTCGAGCGACTCGGCGAAATACGCCTGCATGCCGCTCGCGAGCTGGCCGTGCTCGATGGCCGTGCGCTCGGCCACGTGCGACAGCGGCAGGTAGCTCAGCACCCGCGTCTCGGCCTCGATGCGCAGCCGCTTGCGCACCGTGCCGATCGACCAGGCGAAGGTCGCGAACGAGTGCATCACGCCCTTCGGCATGCCGGTGGTGCCCGAGGTGTACATGATGGTCGCGAGTTCGTGGGCGTCGCGCACCGGCCGGCCGGCGAGCGGCGGCGTCGCCGCGACGACGTCGTCCCACTGCTCGAAGGCGCCGTGCGGCGCGAGCGGGGTGGCGATGCACGGCAGGCCGTCCGGCACGCCCGGCCGCATGGCGTCCCAGTCGTCGAGCTTGCCGACGAAGAGCACCCGCGACTCGCTGTGCTCGAGGATCTTGCCTATGGAGCCCGCCGCGAGCGTCGGGTAGATCGGGACGGAGACGTGGCCGGCCATCCAGATCGCGTAGTCGGCCATCAGCCACCACGCGGTGTTCTTCGACAGGATCGCGATCCGGCTGCCGGCCGGCAGGCCTCGCGACTGCAGGTGCGCGGCCATCCGGCGAGCCTGGTCGAGCACCTCGCGCCAGGTGAACTCCCTCACGACCCCGCCGCCCATCGGCTGCGTCATCGCGATCCGCTCCGGCGTCGTCGCCTCCCAGTGGTACAGGCGCTGCAGCGCGAGCATCTCCGGCTTCACCGCGTCGTTCATCTCGGCGTTCCCTCGAGGACATCCAGTTCCGCGTCGGCGAACGGCACCGCCACCGTGCGGCCGCGCTCGACGAACCGGCCAGGCGCCCGGCGTCGCGCGACGAGCTCCGCAGGCCGGCCTGTCGTTGCGGGCAGCGTGGGCATGCGGGGAGATTCTACGCGACACCCGCAGCGGTCACGGTCGATTTACTCCCGCTCGCCGACGCCGGCATGAGGTGCTTCTTTCGCCACAACCGCGCCACTGGATTGCCGGCTGCGGCTAACATGCGGCCATGAAGTCCGCCCGCCTGACCGCAGTGACCGACGACCCGGCCGACATCCGCGTCGTGGAGGTGCCGCGTCCCGAGCCGGGCCCGGGCCAGGTGCGCGTGCGCATGCGGCTCGCGCCGGTCAATCCGTCCGACCTGAATTTCGTGCGCGGCACGTACCGGGCGGCGCTCGAGCGCATGGTCTGGAACCACGGTTCGGCCCAGGTCTGGTTCGACCCCGCGCGGCGCAACCCCTGCCCGGAGCCACCCTACGCACTCGGCGGCGAGGGCCTGGGCGTGGTGGATGCCTGCGGGTCCGGCCTGCTCGCGCGACGCCTGTCCGGTCGCCGGGTGGCGGTGGCCGGCGTGCCGCCGAACGGCACCTGGCAGGAGTACGTCGTCGTCGATGCGCGTCGCGCCGTGCCGCTGCCCGAACGCATCGACGACGAGCAGGGCGCCATGTTCTTCGTCAACCCGATCACGGCGGTCGTCCTGGTGAACGAAGTGCTGCGCGTGCGGCGCGGCGAGTGGGTGCTGATGACGGCGGCGGGGTCCTCGCTCGCGCAGGGCATCGTGCGCCTCGGGCGCCGCGCCGGCTTTCGCACGCTCTGCGTGGTGCGCAGCGGCGCCGGGGTCGAGGCCCTGCGCGCGCTCGGGGCCGACGCGGTGGTCGCGACCGATCGCGACGACCTCGTGTCCGAAGTGGCGCGGATCACGGCCGGGGCGGGCGTGCCCCACGCGCTCGACTGCGTCGGCGGCGAGGTGGCGGGGCAGGTGGTGCGCTGCCTCGGGCCCGGCGGGCACCTCGTGCTTTACGGGACCCTCGCCAACGCGCCGGTCGCGGTGCCGAGCCGCGACCTGATGATGCCGATGACGCGCGTCTCGGGCTTCCTGCTGCCGACCTGGCTCGCCGGCCAGTCGCCGCTGAAGCTGCTCGGAATCCTGCGTTCCGTCCGGCGGCTGATCGCGGACGGTGTGTTCCACGCGCCCGTGGCGCAGACCTATCCCCTCGAGCGTGTCGCGGAGGCGGTGGCCGCCTCGCTGCAGCCGGGGAGGCCGGGGAAGATCCTGCTCAGGATGCCGGGCTGAGGCGGCGCGGAGCCGCTCAGGACTCCGCCGCCACCGGCAGGGTGACGACGTTGCTCGGCGCCGCGACCGGGGCGCGTGCCTCCTCGGGCTGCGGACCGCACTCGAGCCGCCCGTCGACGCGTGCCCCGCAGTCCATCTGCAGGTTGCGGTAGCGGATGTTGCCGGTGATGCGCGCACTGGCCTGCAGTTCGAGGAAGTGATCGACCTCGACGTCGCCGAGGATCGTCCCGTTGATCACGGCGTCGTGCACCTTGACCCCGCCCTCGATGCGGCCCTTCTCGCTCAGCACCAGCAGGGCCTTGCAGTCCTGCTTCGAGAGCACGTTGCCGTTGACCTGGCCGTCCACGCGCACGCCGTCCGTGACGATCACGTCGCCGACCACCGCGACGCCGGCCGCGATCAGGCTCGACAGGCGCGTCACCTCGATCGCCGAATTCACTTTCCTGCGGAACATCGCCCCTTCCTCCGTCCGTTCCCGGTCAGCGAGCGCGCCCGGCGCGGGCGTTCTGCGCGTTGAAGAATTCCACCTGGCTGCGCAATTCGCCGGCGCGCTGGCTCAGGTCCGCGACCTGGGCCGTGAGTGCGGCGCGGGTCGAGCGCTCGAATTCCAGTTCGGTGCGCGCCCGGGCGAGCTCGGCCTTCAGCGCGGCGTTCTCTTGCTCCAGTGCGTGCAAGCGTGCGCCCGGGGTGCCACCGAGGCCGTAGAACCACGCGCCCGCCGCGAGGGCCGCCACGATCGCCACCGCGATCGCGACCGACTGCAGCGACTGGCGCAGGCGCCGGTCGCCGCTGAACTCGAGCCGCGCGCTGGCCAGCCTGTGCGTGCGGGTGCGCGCGCCCCACCGCATCAGTCCGCCGGCCTCGCCAGCACGCTCGCCAGGACCCGGCCGGGCTCGACGCGCTGGCCGTCGCGGATCATCTCGAAGTGCAGGTGCGGCCCGGTGGAGCGACCCGTCGAGCCGACCGCGGCGATCTTCTGTCGCGGCATCACGAGGTCGCCGGCACGGACGTAGAGCTTCGAGCAGTGCCCGTAGAGCGTCTGCAGGCCGTTGCCGTGGTCGATCACCACGGCGTTGCCGTACGGGCCCCGATACCCGGCCGAGACCACGCGACCGCCGCCGCTCGCCAGGATCGGCGCGCCCTGCGGCGCCGGGATGTCGAGGCCCATGTGGCGCGCCAGCCGGCCCGTGAACGGGTCGCGTCGCACGCCGTAGCCCGAGCTGACGTGCGGCAGCGTGCCGAATACGGGCGCGCGGTTCGGATAGGCCATGTCGGTGAGGTCGCGCGCGGCCGCGGCGTCGGCGATGTGCTCCAGCGACGACTCGAGCAACGCGAGTTCGGTTTCGAGTCGCGCGAGCCCGGTGCCGTAGTCGCCGGGGCGCGCCTGCGCGGCCTCGAAAAGCGCGCCGGTCTCGCCGACGGGCAGCAGCGGACCGCCGGCCGGCTCGGGCGTCGCGGCGGCGGCACGGTCGGCCGTCCCGGCGACGGGAATCCCGGCGGGCGCGGCTGCTGCGGGCTTCACGCCGAGCTTGCGGGCGAGGTCCGCGGCCTCGATCTCGAGTCGCGTCAGGCGGCCGGAGAGGCTGCCCACGCGGTCGACGAGCGCGCGTCCTTCCGGGCGCCCGAAGTCGACGAAGGTGGGGCCGGCCGACGGGCGAGCGCCGGCGCGATGCTGGCCCAGCCGATAGCCGAGGAAGGCGCTGGCGGCCATCGCCGTGAACGCGAGCGCGAGGACGCACGCGGCCAGCGGGCGCGCACGGACGGTCCGCATCCGTGAGTCCGTCATCTGCCGTGCCGAGACGATGATGAAGGCCAAGGCCTCGCTCCCCATTCCGCGTGTCGCCTTCATAGCGCGGACGGGGCCGGAAGTGTGTTTCCGGGCCGCAATCTGTGACCGGCGGCACAGGGCCCCGCGGCCGGCGCGCCGGCCGCGTCGGCGTTCGCGGCGCGCCGGGCCCGAAGGTACTGCGACGCGCCCGTCCGGGGTAGCCGCACTAGCCGTCGTCACGCCGCCGCCGGCCCGGTGTTTGCCGCGGTCGCGAGCGGCAGCACCGCGGATGCGTACCAGTTGCAACACTCGTGTGGTGGCTGCTGCAGGTCTGTGTCACGCTGGTCCGGCAGACGATGAGACCGACCATGCCGGGCAAGGTGCCGATCGACCTGCGTGCGACGCTCGGGCAGCTCGAGCGTGTGCATCGCGACCACGCCGAGTGGCGGGACGGACTGCTGCGTTCCATTGCGTGCCGACTGCGGCCCGACGCGTCCGCGTACCGGCCGGATGCCCACCTTCACTGTCGCTTCGGCCGCTGGCTGTACGCGGAGGCGGCCGACGTGCTGCGCGAACGGCCCGCGTTCGCCCTGCTCGAGGTGCCGCACCGCGAGGCCCACCGCGCGGCGGCGCGCCTGCTGGCCCAGTCGGCGGACGGCGGTCCCGCGGCGCCGGAGGACTTCGACCGGCTGCTCGCCGCGAGCGGCCAGCTCGGCGAGGCGCTCGGTCATCTGCGTCGCGAGATCGAGGACGCCTTCGGCCGGCGCGATCCGCTCACCGGCGCGCACGGCCGCGTCGAACTGCTGCCGGAACTCGACGAGTGGCGCGGTCTTGCGCGGCGGCGCGTCGAGCCGACCTGCATCGTGTTCATGGACGTTGATCACCTGAAGGAGATCAACGACCGCCACGGCCACGCGGTCGGCGACAAGGTGCTGGCCGGCGCCGTGCGCTACGTCGAGGAGCACCTGCGGCCGTACGACCGCATCTTCCGCTACGGCGGCGACGAGTTCGTGATCTCGCTGCCGGGCACCGGGGTCGCCGACGCACTGCACCTCGTCGAGCGCATCCGCGACGGACTCGCCCGCCTGGCGTTCGTCACCAGCGTCGACGGCGAGGAGATCCGCGCGACCGCGTCCTTCGGCGTGGCGCTGCTCGACGCGGAGACGCGCGTCGAGCAGTCCATCGACCGGGCCGACAAGGCCCTGCTGCAGGCCAAGGCGGCCGGGCGCAACCGCGTCGTCGGCTGGGAGCCCTCGATCACCACCGGGACGCTGCTCGACTGGAGCGCCCCGTGAGCGCGCGGCGCGAAGCGGTTATCATCCGGGAGTTTGCCCCCGACCCCGCACAGGAGCCGCCCGCGCCATGAAGACCCGCATCACCGAACTGTTCGGCATCCAGCACCCGATCGTGCAGGGCGGCATGCACTTCGTCGGCCTCGCCGAACTCGCCTCGGCCGTGTCGAACGCGGGTGGCCTCGGCATGATCACCGCGCTGACGCAGCCGACGCCGGAGAAGCTCGCGGCCGAGATCCGCCGCTGCCGGGAGATGACCGACAAGCCCTTCGGCGTGAACCTGACGTTCCTGCCCGCGCTGTTCCAGCCGCCGTACCCGGAGTACGTGCAGGCGATCGTCGAGGGCGGCGTGCGCATCGTCGAGACCGCGGGCCGCAGCCCCGAGGCGGTCATGCCGGCGTTCAAGGCGGCCGGCATCAAGGTCATCCACAAGTGCACCTCCGTGCGGCACTCGCTCAAGGCCGAGAAGATCGGTTGCGACGCCGTGAGCGTCGACGGTTTCGAGTGCGGCGGCCACCCGGGCGAGGACGACGTCCCCAATTTCATCCTCCTGCCGCTCGCGGCCGAGGCGCTCAGGATCCCGTTCATCGCCTCGGGCGGCATGGCGGACGGCCGCAGCCTCGTCGCGGCGATGGCGCTCGGCGCCGAGGGCATCAACATGGGCACGCGCTTCATCGCGACCCGCGAGGCGCCGGTGCACGAGAACGTCAAGCAGGCGCTGGTGAACGCGAGCGAGCTCGACACGCGCCTGATCATGCGGCCGCTGCGCAACACCGAGCGCGTGATGCGCAACCCGGCCGTGGACAAGATCGTCGAGATCGAAAGGGCGAAGGGCGAGTCGCTGAAGATCGAGGACATCAAGGCACTGGTCGGCGGCGTATATCCGCGCGTCATGCAGCAGGGCGACATGGACGCGGGCGCATGGTCCTGCGGCATGGTCGCCGGGCTGATCCACGACGTGCCGACCTGCCGCGAGCTGATCGACCGCATCATGGCCGAGGCCGACTCGATCATCGCCCGCCGGCTCGAGGGCCTGCGGCGCGGTTGACGGCCGGGGCGCCGGCCGCCCGGCCGGTGCTATGCTCGCGCCCCATGAAGCGCTTCGACCCGATCGAGTCGTTCGCCAGCCTGCGGCACGAGTTCGGCGAGCATGGCGGCGTGAACATGTCGGTCGAGGCCAGCACCACCTTCACGGTGCTCGACCCGACCACGATGCCCGAGATCTTCCAGGGCCACCTCGGCCCCGAGAGCGGGGGCTGCTACCTCTACGGCCGGCACTTCAACCCCACGGTCTACGTGCTCGGCCGGCAGATCGCCGCCTACGAGGGCGCGCAGGCCGGCTACTGCACC
>WBZM01004188.1_pt1 | contig 10654 bp, 10 predicted proteins | sample 5204271 | NCBI WGS metagenome assembly WBZM01 (sample SAMN12344346, study PRJNA552823) | activated sludge metagenome | biome: Activated sludge suspended growth; feature: Nitrification reactor; material: Wastewater; isolation source: activated sludge from nitrification reactor of wastewater...
GCGAGCCCGACATGGGCGCGTTCATGGTGATCGCGCTGATCTCGATGGGCGTGCTGTTCCTCGGCGGCGTCAACGGGCGCATGTTCCTGGCCAGCGGCATGGTGCTGGTGGCCTCGTTCGTGCTCGTGATCGCCTCCAGCCCCGAGAAGCGCTCGCGCATCTTCGCCTACCTCGAGCCCTGGCACCCCGACTACGCGCTCGGCAAGGCCTACCAGCTGACGCACTCGCTGATCGCCTTCGGCCGCGGCGAGTTCTTCGGGCAGGGGCTGGGCGGCAGCGTCGAGAAGCTCAACTGGCTGCCCGAGGCGCACACCGACTTCCTGCTCGCGGTGATCGGCGAGGAGCTCGGCTTCGTCGGCGTGGCCTGCGTGATCCTCGCGTTCTTCTGGCTGACCCGCCGCATCTTCCATATCGGCCGCCAGTCGATCGCGCTCGACCGCGTGTTCGCCGGCCTGTACGCGCAGGGCGTCGGCATCTGGTTCGGCGGCCAGGCCTTCGTGAACATGGGCGTGAACCTCGGCGTTCTGCCAACCAAGGGCCTGACGCTGCCGCTGATGAGCTACGGCGGCTCGGCGATCGTGATGAACCTCGTCGCGCTGGCGATCGTGCTGCGCATCGACCTCGAGAACCGCCAGATGATGCGCGGAGGCCGGGCATGACGAAGCACCTCGTCGTGATGGCGGCAGGCACCGGCGGGCACGTGATCCCGGGCCTCGCGGTGGCGCGCGAGATGCTTGCGCGCGGCTGGACGGTGAGCTGGCTCGGCACCACGCACGGCATGGAGAACCAGCTCGTGCCGCCCTCGGGCCTGCCGATGGACACCATCGCCTTCAGCGGCGTGCGCGGCAAGGGCCTGCTGCACACGCTCACCGGCGGGCTGCGCCTGCTGGCGGCGTTCTGGGCCTGCCTGCGCATCCTGCGCGCGCGCCGCGCCGACGCCGTGCTCGGCATGGGCGGCTATGTCTGCTTCCCGGGCGGCCTGATGGCGGCGCTGCTCGGCAAGCCGCTGGTGCTGGTGAACGCCGATGCCGCGCTGCTGCTGAGCAACAAGGCGCTGCTGCCGGTGGCCGACCGCATCGCCTTCGGCTTCGACGGCCCGGCGGTGGCGGGCGTGAAGCGCTCGGTCGTCACCGGCAACCCGGTGCGCGCCGAGATCGAAGCGCTGCCCGAGCCTGCACGGCGCTTCGAAGGCCGCAGCGGCCCGCTGCGTGTGCTGGTGGTCGGCGGCAGCCTGGGCGCCCGTGCGCTCAACGAAGCGGTGCCGCAAGCGCTCGCACTGATCGATATTGCCGCGCGCCCGCAGGTCACGCACCAGACTGGCAGCGCCAACCTCGACGCCGTGCGCGCCGGGTACGAACGCGCCGGCGTGGAGGCCGAGCTGCTGCCCTTCATCGACGACATGGCGCAGCGCCTGGCCGACTGCGACGTGATCGTCTGCCGCGCCGGCGCGGTGACGGTCAGCGAGCTGTGTGCCGCGGGCGTGGCCTCCGTGCTGGTGCCTCTGGTGGTGAGCACCACCTCGCACCAGCGCGACAACGCGCAGTGGCTGGCCGGGCAGGGCGCCGGGCTGCACCTGCCGCAATCGGAACTCTCGCCCAAGCGCCTGGCCGAGCTGCTCTCGGGCCTGACGCGCGAGGCGCTGCTCGTCATGGCGGGCAAGGCCCGCGCGCTGGCCAGGCCGCAGGCCGCCGCGCGCGTGGCGGATCAGATCGAAGGGCTGGTGGCCGCATGAAACACGCCGTCAAGCACATCCACTTCGTGGGGATCGGTGGTGCCGGCATGAGCGGCATCGCCGAGATCCTGCACAACCTCGGCTTCACCGTGTCGGGCTCCGACCAGAGCGACAGCGCGACCTCGCGCCGCCTCGCGTCGCTGGGCATCCGCGTGGCGGTGGGCCACGATGCTTCGCACATCGCTGGCGCCGAAGCGGTGGTGACCTCCACCGCCGTGAAGGGCGACAACCCCGAGGTCATCGCGGCACGGGCGAAGCGCATTCCGGTGGTGCCGCGCGCGGTGATGCTGGCCGAGCTGATGCGGCTGCGCAAGGGCATCGCCATCGCCGGGACGCACGGCAAGACCACCACCACCTCGCTGGTGACCAGCGTCCTTGCCGAGGCCGGCGTCGACCCGACCTTCGTGATCGGCGGCAGGCTCAATGCCGCCGGCGCGAACTCGCGGCTCGGCTCCGGCGAGTACATCGTCGTCGAAGCCGACGAGTCGGACGCCTCGTTCCTGAACCTGATGCCGATCATGGCCGTGGTCACGAACATCGACGCCGACCACATGGACACCTACGGCCACGACTTCGCGAAGCTGAAGCAGGCCTTCGTCGACTTCCTGCACCGCATGCCGTTCTACGGCGCGGCCATCCTGTGCAGCGACGACGCCGGCGTGCGCTCGATCGTGCCGATGATCTCGCGCCCGCTGGTCAGCTACGGCTTCGGCGAGGACGCGATGGTGCGTGCGGTGAACGTGCAGGCCCAGGAAGGCGGCACGATGCGCTTCACGGTGCAGCGCCGCAACGGCGTGCGCATGCCCGACCTGGACGTCACGCTCAACCTGCCCGGCGAGCACAACGTGCTCAACGCGCTGGCCACCATCGCGGTGGCCACCGAGCTCGAGCTGCCCGACGCGCCGGTGGTCAAGGGCCTGGCCGAGTTCCGCGGCGTGGGCCGGCGCTTCCAGCGCTACGGCGAGGTCAACGCGACGGGCGGCGGGCGCTTCACGCTGATCGACGACTACGGCCACCACCCGGTGGAGATGGCCGCGGTGCTGGCCGCGGCGCGCGGCGCCTTCCCGGGCCGGCGCATCGTGCTGGCCTTCCAGCCGCATCGCTACACCCGCACGCGCGACTGCTTCGAGGACTTCGTCAAGGTGATGGGCAGCGCCGATGCGGTGCTGCTGGGCGAGGTCTACGCCGCCGGCGAGGCGCCGATCGTCGCCGCCGACGGCCGCGCGCTGGCGCGTGCGGTGCGCGTGGCCGGGCGCACCGACCCGGTGTTCGTCGACGACATCGTCGCGATGCCTCAGGCCATCGCCGCGCAGGCCAAGGACGGCGACGTGGTCATCACCATGGGCGCCGGATCGATCGGCAGCACCGCGCAACACCTGGTGGAACTTCTCGGAGCCGCGTCATGAACGCGAAAGTGGACCCCAAGAGCCTCGGCAAGGTCGCCGTCCTGATGGGCGGCAGTTCGGCCGAGCGCGAGATCTCGCTGATGTCCGGCGGCGGCGTGCTGGCCGCGCTGCAGTCGCAGGGCGTCGACGCGCATGCCTTCGACCCGGCCGAGCGCGATCTCGTCGAGCTCAAGCGCGAGGGCTTCGCGCGCGCCTTCATCGCGCTGCACGGCCGCCACGGCGAGGACGGCACGGTGCAGGGCGCGCTCGAGCTGCTGCACATCCCCTACACCGGCTCGGGCGTGATGGCCTCGGCGATCGCGATCGACAAGGTGATGACCAAGCGGCTGTGGCAGGCGGTCGGCCTGCCGACGCCGAAGTACGTGGCGCTGCCGCGTGCCGCGCAGGGCCGCGACCGCGTCATCCAGGTGCCCGACGAGCTGGGCCTGCCGCTGATCGTCAAGCCGCCGCACGAGGGCTCGTCGATCGGCGTCATCAAGGTCAAGGGCTACTCGCAGATGCAGGATGCGGTGGCGCTGGCCGCGCAGCACGACGACGTGGTGCTGTGCGAGGAGTTCATCGAGGGCGACGAGCTGACCTGCCCGGTGCTCGGAGAGGGCGAGCACGCGCGCGCCCTGCCGGTGATCCGCATCGTCGCGCCCGAGGGCGCCTACGACTACCAGAACAAGTACTTCACCGACGTCACGCAGTACCTCGTGCCCAGCGGCCTGCCCGAGGCCGAGGAGCGCGAGATCCAGCGCATCGTCGTCGAGGCCTACCGCGCGCTCGGCTGCCGCGGCTGGGGCCGCGCCGACCTGATGGTGCGCGCGAGCGATCGCAAGCCTTACCTGCTCGAGATGAACACCAGCCCGGGCATGACCTCGCACTCGCTGGTGCCGATGTCGGCCAAGGCCGCCGGCATGAGCTACGAGCAGCTGTGCCTGCACCTCGCGGCGAATGCCGCCCTGGATGGCTGAGACGACCATGGCCCGCCGCAAGCCCGTTCCCCTGAAGCGCGCCGCCGGCGTGCCGGGTGACGTGCGCCTGATGAACGCCACCGCGGCGCTGCTGGCGGGGCTGGGTGTGCTCGCGATCGGCGCGGTGCTGGCACTGTGGATGGCGCGCCAGCCGGTGTTCGCGCTGCGAGCGATCCGCGTCGAGGGCGACGTGGCGCGCAACACCGCGGCGACGATCCGTGCCAATGCGATGCCGCGCCTGGCGGGCAACTTCTTCTCGCTCGACCTGAAGGCGGCGCGCGAGGCCTTCGAGTCGGTGCCCTGGGTGCGCCATGCGGTGGTGCAGCGCATCTGGCCGAACCGGCTCGCGGTGCGGCTCGAGGAACACCGCGCCGCGGCGCTGTGGGCCACGGAAGAGGGCGAGGACAAGCTGGTCAACACCTTCGGCGAGGTGTTCGACGCCAATCCGGGCGACGTGGAAGACGACGACCTGCCCACGCTCAGCGGCCCCGAGGGCAGCTCGCAGCGCCTGCTCGGCCTGTACCGGCGCCTGCAGCCGGTGGTGACGCCGCTGGGCATGGGCATCGCGGAGCTGGACATGTCGGGTCGCGGCTCGGTGAGCGCCGAGCTCGAAGGCGGCGCGGTGATCGAGATCGGCCGCGGCAGCGACGACGAGCTCGTCGCGCGGCTGCAGCGCTTCGTGGCCACGCTGCCGCAGGTGATCGCGCAGCACCAGCGGCCGCTGCTGCATGCCGACCTGCGGCACAACGAGGGATATGCGGTGCGGCTCAAGGGCGTGACCACCGGCACGCCCGCCGCCGCTGCCGGGAGGAAATAGAGGATGGCCAAGGAATACAAGGATCTCGTCGTCGGGCTGGACATCGGCACGGCCAAGGTGATGGCGGTGGTGGCCGAGGTGCAGGCCGACGGCGAGCTGCGCATCGCCGGCCTCGGCGTCGCGCCCAGCCACGGCCTGAAGCGCGGCGTGGTGGTCAACATCGATGCGACGGTGCAGTCGATCCAGCAGGCGCTGAAGGAGGCCGAGATGATGGCCGACTGCAAGATCACGCGCGTCTACACCGGCATCACCGGCAGCCATATCCGCGGCCAGAACTCCACCGGCATGGTGATCGTGCGCGACAAGGAAGTCACGCCGGTCGACGTGGCACGGGTGGTCGAGACCGCCAAGGCGATCAACATCCCGAACGACCAGCGTCTGCTGCTGGTGCAGGCGCAGGAGTTCGTGATCGACGGCCACGAGGTGAAGGAGCCGATCGGCATGAGCGGCGGCCGCCTCGAGGTGAAGGTGCACATCGTCACCGGCGCCGGCAGCGCCGCCGAGAACATCGTGAAATGCGTGCGCCGCTGCGGCCTCGAGGTCGAACAGCTGGTCCTGAACCCGAGTGCCTCCAGCCACGCGGTGCTGACCGAGGACGAGAAGGACCTCGGCGTGGCCATCGTCGACATCGGCGCCGGCACCACCGACGTGGCGATCTTCACCGACGGCGCGATCCGCCACACCGCGGTGATCCCGATCGCCGGCGACCTGATCACCAGCGACATCGCGATGGCGCTGCGCACGCCCACCAAGGACGCCGAGGAGATCAAGATCGAGTTCGGCGTGGCCAAGCAGCTGCTCGCCGACCCGGCCGAGAACCTCGAGGTGCCGGGCCTGGGCGACCGCGGGCCGCGCATGCTGAGCCGCCAGGCGCTGGCCGGCGTGATCGAGCCGCGCATCGAGGAGATCTATTCGCTGGTGCACCAGGTGATCCGCGAGAGCGGCTGCGAGGAACTGCTGTCCTCCGGCATCGTGATCACCGGCGGCGCGGCGGTGATGCCCGGCATGGTCGAGCTCGGCGAGGACATCTTCCTCAAGCCGGTGCGCAAGGGCATCCCCACCTACCACGGCCCGCTGGCCGACATGGTGGCCAGCCCGCGCTCGGCGACCGTGATGGGCCTGCTCGAGGAGGCGCGACTGGCGCGCACCCGCGGGCAGCGCGCGGCGCAGCAGGCGGGGTCGGTGCAGACCCTGTTCGGCCGCGCCAAGGAATGGTTCCTCGGCAACTTCTGAAGGAGGCGCGTATGCATCACCACGACCCGCCTCCCGTCCCCCTCCCGGCGATCCGGCGAAGACCGGACCCACGAGAACGGCGCCCCGGCGCCTCGCATCAAGAGCACCTCACCTCACGGCAACTGCAAGACGTAAACGGAGAAACACCATGCCCATCGAAATGATCGAAGAGTTCGACCTCGGCACCAAGATCAAGGTCATCGGCGTCGGCGGCGGCGGCGGCAACGCCGTCGAGCACATGATCGCCAACGGCGTCCAGGGCGTGGAGTTCATCTGCGCCAACACCGATGCGCAGGCGCTCAACCGCTCGGCGGCCAGCGCGCTGATCCAGCTCGGTACCACCGGCCTGGGCGCGGGCGCGAAGCCGGAAGCCGGCCGCGCCGCCGCGGAAGAGGCGGTCGACCGCATCCGCGAGCAGATCAGCGGCGCGAACATGCTGTTCATCACGGCCGGCATGGGCGGCGGCACCGGTACCGGCGCCGCGCCGGTGATCGCGCGCGTGGCCAAGGAGATGGGCATCCTGACCGTCGGCGTGGTCACCAAGCCGTTCGAGTTCGAGGGTGCGCGCCGCGCCAAGGCCGCCGATGCGGGCCTGGCCGAGCTCGAGGCCAACGTCGACTCGCTGATCGTCATCCTCAACGACAAGCTGCTCGAGGTGCTGGGCGACGATGTCACGCAGGACCAGGCCTTCGCGCACGCGAACGACGTGCTGCGCAACGCGGTGGGCGGCATCAGCGACATCATCCACATCCCGGGGATGGTGAACGTCGACTTCGAGGACGTGAAGACGGTGATGGGCGAGCCGGGCAAGGCGATGATGGGCACGGCGATGGCCGCCGGCCCGGACCGCGCCAACAAGGCCGCCGAAGCGGCCGTGGCCTGCCCGCTGCTGGAAGGCATCGACCTCTCCGGCGCGCGCGGCGTGCTGGTGCTGATCGCGGCCAACCGCGCCAACTTCAAGCTCTCGGAGAGCCGCAACGCGATGAACACCATCCGCCGCTACGCCGCGGAGGATGCGCACGTCATCTACGGCACGGCCTACGACGACACGCTCGGCGACCAGCTGCGCGTGACGGTGATCGCCACCGGCCTGAGCCCGGTGAAGCGCCAGCAGGCCGCGCCGATCCAGGTGGTGCACAGCGCGCCGGTGCAGCGCACCGGCACCGACAACATCCCGGTGCTGACCACCCCGGTGCAGACCACGCCGCCGGCGCACGACTACACCGCGCTGAACACGCCCAGCGTGTGGCGCAACGGCCGCACCGCGGCGGCGAAGGTGGATGCGCTGGCGAGCCACGGCATGGACGAGATCGAGATCCCGGCCTTCCTGCGCAAGCAAGCCGATTGATTGACGGCCCCCCAGTCGCTGCGCTCCTGCCCCCGAGGGGCGCCGTCCGGCTTGGGGCGGCCCTACGCCGGACATTTCGACCATGGAGGTGATTGATCGCTTCGTCGCACGGCGGCGCGCGGGATCAGGGACAATCGCGGTGATGCTGAAGCAACGCACCCTGAAGTCCATGACGCGCGCTGTCGGCGTGGGCGTGCACGGCGGGCAGCGCGTCGAGCTGACGCTTCGCCCCGCGCCGCCCGATCACGGCATCGTGTTCCGGCGCGTCGATCTGCCGCAGCCGGTGTCGATTCCGCTGTCGGCCGAAGTGGTGTGCGATACGCGCCTGGCCACCACGCTGTCGCCGCTCGGCGACCCGGGTGCGCCCAAGGTCAAGACGGTCGAGCACCTGCTGTCGGCCTGTTCGGGACTCGGGCTGGACAACCTGGTGATCGATCTCACCGCCGAGGAGGTGCCTATCCTCGATGGCTCGGCCGCCTCGTTCGTCTACCTGCTGCAGAGTGCCGGCATCGAACTGCAGGACGCCCCCAAGCGCTTCATCCGCGTGAAGAAGCCGGTCGAGATGCGCGAAGGCGAAGGCGAACGGCTGATGTGGGCGCGCCTCGAGCCCTTCGAGGGCTACAAGCTGACCTTCGAGATCGATTTCCACCACCCGGCGGTCGACCAGACCGGCCAGCGCGTCAGCTTCGACATGGGATCGGGCAACTACAAGCGCGAGATCGCGCGGGCCCGCACCTTCGGCTTCAGCAAGGACGTCGACATGATGCGCGCACGCGGCCTGGGCCTGGGCGGCAGCATGGACAACGTGATCGTGGTCGACGAGTCCAAGGTGCTCAATGCCGAGGGGCTGCGCTACGACGACGAATTCGTCAAGCACAAGATGCTCGATGCCATCGGCGACATGGCGATGGCCGGCCGGCCGATGCTGGCGGCCTACAGCGCCTTCAAGTCGGGCCATGCGCTGAACAACAAGCTCCTGCGCAAGCTGATGTCCGATCCGGAGGCCTACGACCTCGTCACCATCGACGATCCGTCTCGGCTTCCCCGCGGCCTGACCGAACTCGCGCCAGCCTGGTAAGGAAGCTCGTCTAGGATGCTGATCTTCCGCTGGATCGTCCTGCTGCTGCTGGTGGCCGGGCTGCTGTGCTTCGCGATGTACATCGGCACGCGCGATGCGCGCTGGCGGTGGCGTGGCATCCTGATCGTCAAGTGGACGGTGATCGCGGCGCTCGGCTTCTTCGGCGTGCTGCTGCTCGAACGCATGGCGATGATGGTGTGAAGAACGGGCTGGAACTCAAGGCATGGTGATCTTCCGCTGGATCATGGGCGTCGTCGGCGGGCTGTTCGCGGCCGGCTGGCTGTTCACGTTCCTGATGTACGTGCTGCGCGATGACGACCGCTTCGCCGAGCTGGGCAAGCGGCTGCGCCACTTCACCATCCTGATCGCGCTGATCTGGTTCAACCTCGAGATCTGGGGCCGCGTGATCTGGACGATCGTCACCTGGAATTCGCCTCGGACCTGAGCAGGCCGAGGAAGCCGACGATTTCGCCGAGGTGATCGTCGAAGTCGGTGAGCGCATGGTCGCTGCCCTCCAGCAGCCTGATGCGGCAGCCGGCGTAGCGCGCGCTCATCTCGCGCCAGTCGAGCAGCTCGTCGCCCTTGGCGATCACCGCGAAGTAGCGCTCGGGCCGCGTGATCGCCGCCGGCGCGAGCGCACGCAGTTCGCCGACGAACTCGGGCCGGAAGTAGAAGCGCTCGGCCGGGTCGTGCCAGGCCGTCTGCTCGCCGATGTAGGCCTCGAGGTCGCGCGCCGGGTCGACGGCCGGGTTCAGCAGCACGGCCGGGCAGCCGAAGCGCTCGGCCAGCACGGTGGCGTAGAAGCCGCCGAGCGAACTCCCGATCACCGCCATCTGCTCGACGGGCCACTCGACGAGGCCGCGCCCCACGAGCGCGATCGCCTCGCGCGGCGAGGGCGGCAGCTGCGGGCACCACCAGTGCAGGTCGGGGCGGTGCTCGCGCACCCAGGCCGCCATGCGGCGCGCCTTGGTCGATTGCGGCGACGAGCGGAAGCCGTGCAGGTAGAGCAGGTGGGTGGTGGAGTTGCGCATGATCAAGCGCGAGTCTGCCGCAGCCCGCGATCCGCTCCTACACTGCCCGCGCAACCTGCAGGAGACGAACGATGCGCATCGGCATCCTCACCGGCGGCGGCGACTGCCCGGGCCTGAATGCGGTGATCCAGGCGGTGGCGAAGTCGCTGATCCGCACCGCCGACGCCGAGGTGATCGGCATCGAGCAGGGCTTCCTCGGCCTGATCGAGCGCCGCGTGCGGCCGCTCGACCTGCGTGCGGTGGCCGGCATCCTGGCCACCGGCGGCACCATCCTCGGCACCCACAACAAGGCCAACCCCTTCGGCTACTTCGGAGCCGGCGGAGCCGACGTGTCCGACCGCGCGATCGCCTACGTGCGCGAGCTGGGGCTGGACGCGATCGTCGTGATCGGCGGCGACGGCAGCATGGCGATCGCGCAGCAGCTCGCCGAGCGCGGCGTGCCGGTCGTGGGTTGTCCCAAGACCATCGACAACGACCTCGCGCACACCGACCGCAGCTTCGGCTTCGACACCGCGGTGGCCATCGTCACCGAGGCGCTCGACCGCCTGCAGACCACCGGGCAGAGCCACGGCCGCGTGATGATCCTCGAGACCATGGGCCGCTGGGCCGGCTGGATCGCCCTGCACGCCGGGCTGGCCGGCGGTGCCGACGTGATCCTGATCCCCGAGCGGCCCTACCGCATCGAGGAGGTGGCGCGCGTCTGCCGCGAGCGCGAGGCGCGCCAGCGCTACACGCTGGTGTGCGTGGCCGAGGGTGCGAAGCCCGAGGGCGGCGGCGTCACGGTGAAGGAGCGCATCGAGGATTCCCCCGAGCCGGTGCGGCTCGGCGGCGTGGGCAACGTGCTGCGCGCGCAGCTCGAGCCGCTGATGGATTGCGAGGTCCGCACCACCATCCTCGGCCACGTGCAGCGCGGCGGCCCGCCGACGCCCTTCGACCGCGTTCTGGCCACGCAGTACGGCCATGCCGCGGCGCGGCTGGTGGCCGCGCGCGAGTTCAACCGCGTGGTGGTGCTGCGCGGTGACCGCATCGAGAGCGTGCCGCTGGCCGAGGTGG
>WBZM01004189.1_pt1 | contig 10654 bp, 11 predicted proteins | sample 5204271 | NCBI WGS metagenome assembly WBZM01 (sample SAMN12344346, study PRJNA552823) | activated sludge metagenome | biome: Activated sludge suspended growth; feature: Nitrification reactor; material: Wastewater; isolation source: activated sludge from nitrification reactor of wastewater...
TTTTTTTTCGTGAGTCCGCTCGTCGGCCCCGCCGGCTGGCAGAGCGCCTGCTTCTCGGGCGCCCGCGGCGCAGCCGTGTCAGGTCGGATCGAGAGCGCGCGGCGCCGGTGGGCGCACGCGGTCGGCCGGGCAGAACTGCGGCTCACCCCTGGCGCTGGAGTGATATTCAAGCGTCCGGCCGCCGGCCTCGAGCACGATGCGATAACCGGGGACGAGCGCGTCCGTGTACGCCATGCCGGGCTGCGGACAGCCGAGCGATCCGTCGCGCCACGTCACCGCCTCCGCGCTCACGACGCGGACGGCCGTCCGGTCCACCGCTGTTCGCCGGGCCGCGTCCGAAATCGCGGTGCCGAGGAGATCCGTTGGAACCTGTCCCTTCACGACTTCATTCTCCGTCGGATGCACGTCCTTGCCCTCGCCCGGCGCCGGGGCCTGCGGCTCGCCCGCGCCGTTCGCGCCGGCGCAGCCGACGGCGAGGGCAACGATGACCGCCACGATGCAAGGCGTGACCCGGGTGGGCAAGCCGCGCCGTGGCGAGTGCAGTACCCTTGGCGTCGTCGTCATCGTCCCTCGCCTCCCATCGGCGTCCTCGCCGGCACTGGTCCACGCACGTCCGTGAATTACCGCCACGCCTATCACGCCGGGAATCACGCCGACGTCCTGAAGCACGTCGTGCTCATGATGCTCGTCGCGCACCTGAAGAAAAAGCCGGCCCCGTTCTTCTACCTGGACACGCACGCCGGCGGCGGAGCCTACGACTTGAGTCTCGGCGACTCGCAGCGCAGCGGCGAGTACCGGCAGGGCATCGGACGGCTGCTCGAATTTCCGGAGGCGGCGCTGCCACCTGAAGTGCTCGACTACGTGCGCCTCGTGCGTCAGTGCACGGCGCCGGGCCGCAGCCCGATCACCGCCTACCCCGGCTCGCCGCGCATCGTGCTCACGATGCGGCGCGCGACCGACCGGCTCGTGCTCGCCGAGACTCACGCCAGGGAAGTGCAGGCGCTGCGGGCCGTCGTGGGCCGACAGCCGCGCGTGTCGGTGCTCGAAAGCGATGGTTATGCAGCGCTGAAGGCCGAGTTGCCGCCACGCGAGAACCGCGGCCTCGTGCTGCTGGATCCGCCCTACGAGTCGGACGACGAGTTCGAGAAGGTCCTGACGGCGCTCGAGCGCGGCCACGAGCGCTGGCCGACCGGCACCTACTGCGTGTGGTACCCGCTGACGGAGCGTGCGGCGCCGCTGCGGTTCCGTCGCAACCTGGAGCGCTCGGGCATGCCGAAAGTCCTCGACTGCACGCTGGGCGTCATGCCGGCCGACACCCCGGTCGGCCTGCGTGGCTCCGGTCTCGTCATCGTCAACCCGCCGTGGCTGCTCGACCAGCGACTCGCGGAGCTGCTGCCCGACCTGCACCGCCTGCTGGTGCCCGACGGGTCCGGCGGCACGACGGTGGAATGGTGGGCGGGCGAATGACGCCCGATGGCCGCGCCGGTCAACGGCGCGGGTTGCGGCCAACCTCCGCATGGCGGAAGCAGCCCACGAGATGATCGTTCACCATCCCGGTCGCCTGCATGCAGGCATACATGATCGTCGAGCCCACGAACTTGAAGCCGCGCCGCTGCAGGTCGCGGCTGAAGGCGTCCGATTCGGCGGTCTTCGCCGGCACCTGCGTCATGGCGGTCCAGCGGTTGACCCGCGGACGTCCGCCGACGAAGCGCCAGCTGTAGGCACCGAAGCTGCCGAATTCGCGCTGCACGGCGCGGAAGGCGCGGGCATTGACGACGGCCGACTCGACCTTGAGCCGGTTGCGCACGATGCCGTCGAACTGCAGCAGCCGTTCGACGCGCCGCGCGTCGAAACGCGCCACTTTGGCGGGATCGAAGCCGGCGAACGCCTCGCGGTAACCGTCGCGCTTGCGCAGGATGGTCGCCCAGCTCAGCCCCGCCTGGGCCCCTTCGAGCAGCAGGAACTCGAACAGCGTGCGGTCGTCGTGGACAGGCACGCCCCACTCCCGGTCGTGGTAAGCCACGTAGTCGCGGCTCATGCCGGCATAGGACCAGGCGCAACGCGGCCGCTCGTCCGGGGCGAACGAGCCGGCCCCGTTGGCAAGCCGCTGCTTCTGCACCATGCTTCTCTCCTGCGCGCGACTGATTCTGCCCGTGCTGCTGCGGCATTTGCGTTCTTTTCGCCGGCGGGGCCGCTCGGGTATAAGGACTGGAGACGATCGAGACCCCTCCCCGCATGAGCCACCCCAACGCCCCCGGACGGTTCCCGCGCGTGCGCATGCGCCGCATGCGTCGCGACGATTTCTCGCGCCGCATGATGCGCGAAACCACGCTGGTCCCCGCCGACTTCATCTACCCCGTGTTCGTCATGGAAGGGACGCGGCAACGGGTGCCGGTGCCTTCGATGCCGGACGTCGAACGCCTCACGATCGACGAGCTGGTCCGCGAGGCCGAGCAATGCGCGAGGCTGGGCATTCCGGCGATCGCGCTGTTCCCGGTCACGCCACCCGAGGCCAAGAGCCTCGACGGCCGCGAGGCCTGGAACCCCGAAGGCCTCGCGCAACGTGCCGTGCGCGCGATCAAGCAGGCCGCGCCGGAGCTCGGCGTGGTCACCGACGTGGCACTCGACCCGTTCACGACGCACGGGCAGGACGGCATCATCGACGACACCGGCTACGTCATGAACGACGTCACGGTCGAGGCCCTCGTGAAGCAGGGCGTCTCGCATGCGCAGGCCGGCGCCGACGTCGTCGCACCCTCCGACATGATGGACGGCCGGATCGGCGCGTTGCGCGACGCGCTCGAAGCCGCGGGCCAGATCCATACGCGCATCCTGGCCTATTCCGCGAAGTACGCCTCGAGCTTCTACGGGCCCTTTCGCGACGCCGTGGGCTCGGCGGGCAGCCTCGGCAAGGGCAACAAGTACAATTACCAGATGGACCCGGCCAATTCGGACGAGGCACTGCGCGAGGTGCAGCTCGACCTCGACGAGGGTGCCGACATGGTCATGGTGAAGCCCGGCCTGCCTTATCTCGACGTCGTGCGCCGCGTGAAGGACCGTTTCGGCGCCCCGACGTTCGTCTATCAGGTGAGCGGCGAGTACGCGATGCTGATGGCCGCCGCGCGCAACGGCTGGCTCGATGAGCGCGCGGTCGCGCTCGAGGCACTCACCTGCATCAAGCGCGCCGGCGCGGACGGCATCCTGACGTACTTCGCCGTGAAGGCCGCGCGCTGGCTGCGCGAAGCCTGACCGGCACCCCGCTCCATGGACACCTACTGTCTGTTCGGCTTTCCGGTACACCACAGCTGGTCGCCGTTCATCCACGGGCTCTTCGCACGCCAGACGGGCCAGGACATGGAATACCGGCTGCATGAAACGCCGCCGGAGCAGTTCCGCCGCGACGTGCTCGAATTCTTCTTCGACCAGGGCGGGCGAGGCTGCAACGTCACGCTGCCGCACAAGCGCGCCGCCGCCGAACTGGTCAACGAGCTGAGCCCGCGCGCCCAGCTCGCCGACGCCGTCAACACGGTCGTGTGGCGCGACGGCGAACTGCTGGGCGACAACACCGACGGCGTCGGCCTCGTCGCCGACCTGCGCCAGAACCTGCGGCTCGAATGGCATTCGCCGCGCATCCTCGTGCTCGGCGCGGGTGGCGCGGCCCGGGGAGCGCTCGGCCCGCTGCTGGGACTGCATCCCGCCGCGCTCGTCATCGCGAACCGCACGCTGCTGCGCGCGACGCAGCTCGCGGACGAATTCGCGGCACTGGGCCCGGTCAGCGGCCTCTCGTTCGAGGCGGTGGCGTTCGAGGCGCCGTTCGACCTGGTGCTCAACGCCACCTCGGCGAGCCTGAAGGGCGAAGTGCCACCGATCGCGACGTCGGCCATCGGGGCCGGAACGACGTGCTACGACATGGCATACGGGATCGGCGACACGCCGTTCACCGCCTGGGCGCAGCGGCACGGCGCGCAGGTCACCGCGCAGGGCTGGGGCATGCTCGTCGAGCAGGCCGCGGTCGCGTTCGAGCTGTGGCGCGGCGTGCGTCCGTCGACACCGCCGGTGCTGCGCGCGCTGCAGGCCCGCGCCGGGAACAGAGGGGTCTGACCCCAATCAAGAAAAAGTTGACGGCCGGATACCAATGGCCGTCAACTTTTTCTTGATTGGGGTCAGACCCCTCTGTTCCCGGCGTACTCGTTCTTGAGCCGCACGTAGTCCTGCGCCATCTTCGGGATGCGCGCGCGCTCCTCCGGCCGGAGTTCGCGGCTGCGGCGCGCGGGGTTGCCCACGTACAGGTACCCGGACTCGAGCGTCTTGCCAGGCGTGACGACGGCACCCGCACCGACGATCACGTCGCTTTGCACCTCGACGCCGTCGAGCACGATGGCGCCGATGCCCACCAGCACGCGATCATGGATGGTGCAGCCGTGCAGCGCGACCTTGTGGCCGATCACGACGTCGTCGCCGAGCAGCGTCGGCCAGCCCGCGTCGTTGCCGGGATATGGCCGCGAGACGTGGATGATCGAGGCGTCCTGCACGTTGCTGCGCGCGCCGATGCGGATCAGGTTGACGTCGCCGCGGATCAGCACCAACGGCCACACCGAGGCGTCGGCACCGAGCTCGACGCGCCCGATGACCTGGGCGGTCTCGTCGACCCACGCGCCGGGACCGAGGGTGGGCAGGATGTCCAGGTAGGGCCGGATCGCCATGACGAACCACACGTTTTGCTGCAATTGGCCGGCTCCAAGTGTAGACGCTCGGCCCCGTCCAGCGGCAAGCTTCGCGGCGCGGGCCTGCTCCGCATCGACCACACCGGGAGCCGTCGATGTTGATCGTGACGCTGCTGTTGCTCGCCCTGCTCGTCGTGGCAGCGGTGTATTTCGTGCGCATTTACAACGGCCTCATCGCCCTGCGCGAGAACGTGCGCAAGGCCTGGGCGAACATCGATGTGCTGCTGACCCAGCGCCACGACGAGCTGCCCAAGCTGGTCGAGACCTGCAAGCGCTACATGCGCTACGAGCAGGAGACGCTCGAACGCGTCATGCAGGCGCGCTCGGCCGTCTTCAAGGCGCAGGGTCAGGGAGACGTGCCGGCGCTCGGCGCCGCCGAGGACCAGTTGCGGCAGGGCCTCGGCCGCCTGTTCGCGCTCGCCGAGAACTACCCGGAACTCAAGGCCGACCAGGGCTTCCGTCACCTGCAGACGCGCATCAGCGAGCTCGAGGAGACGCTTGCCGACCGGCGCGAGCTCTACAACGAGTCGGTCAACCTGAACAACATCCGCCTGCAGACCTTCCCCGACCTGATCGTCGCGCGCATGTTCGAATTCAGGCAGGCGTCGCTGCTCGAGTTCAGCGCGGAGCAGAAGCGCGACGTGGACGTGGGCGCGCTGTTTGGCTGACGACGACCTCTGGGTCACCCTGCTGACGATCGCGCTGGCCGTCGTCGCCGGCGCGGCCGCCGCGCTGCGCTGGATACGCATCGCGCGGCTGATCGAGGACACGCCGACCTCCCGCATCCGCTCGGCCGCGCAGGGCTACGTCGAACTGTCCGGCCGCGCGCGGCCCTTGCCGGAGACGCGCAACCTCGCACCGCTGACACAGCGGCCGTGCGTCTGGTGGCGCTACCGGATCTCGAGAAAGGTCGAGCACGGCAGCGGCCGCAACCGCCGCCGGTCGTGGCAGACAGTCGCGTCGGGGCGCTCCTCGATCCCGTTCCTGCTCGACGACGGCACCGGCGAGTGCATCGTCAAGCCGGACGGCGCGGAAGTCGTCGTCACCGAGACGACCACGTGGTACGGCAACACGCCGTGGCCCGCACCGCTGGACGGCGGCCCGCCGGTCGCTTTCGGTGGGGAACGCGCGTACCGCTACAGCGAGGAGCGCATCCTCGGCAGCTTCCGTACCAGCGCGCCGGACGCGGATCGCGACCAGCAGGCCGAACAGGCGGCGCTGCTGTCGCGCTGGAAACAGGACCAGGCAGCGTTGCTGCGCCGCTTCGACGGCGACGGCGACGGCCGCATCGACCTGGCCGAATGGGAGGCCGTGCGCGAGGCGGCGCGCCACGCCGTACAGGAGGCGCAGGCCGCCCGGCCGGCGCACGATGCGCTGCACGTGCTCGGCAAGCCGGACGGGCAGCTCTACCTTCTCGCCGCACTGCCGCCCGGCGATCTCGTCCGGCGCTACCGGCGACGGGCATTGTGGTCGTTCGTCGGCTTCGTCGTCGCCGTCTGCGCCCTCGGCTGGGTGATCCAGGACGGCTTCGGCTGAACCGGTCCGGCCGCTAGAATGCGGCGATGGACAATCCCCTGCTGCACGCCGGCGCCCTGCCCGCTTTTGCGGCCATCCGCGCCGGGCACGTCGAGCCCGCCATCCGGCAGGTGCTCGACGACAACCGCCGACGCCTGCAGGCGCTGCTCGATTCCGGCGCCTCGGGCTGGGACGGCATCGTCGCCCCGGTGGAACGCATGCAGCACCGGCTGGCGCGGACCTGGTCGCCGGTCGGACACCTGAACGGCGTCGTCAACAGCGACGAGCTGCGCGCCGCCTACAACGCCTGCCTGCCGCTGCTCACCGCGTATCACACGGAGCTCGCGCAGAACGAGCGTCTCTGCGCGGCCTACCAGCACGTCCGGGACACCGAATACGAGCGTCTGCGGCCCGGCCAGCGTCGCCTGCTCGACAACGCGCTGCGCGATTTCCGCCTCGCCGGCGTGGCGCTCGACGCCGATCGCAAGCAGCGCTTCAAGACCCTGATGGAACGCCTCGCGAGCGCGCAGGCGAAGTTCGACGAGAACGTGCTCGACGCGACCAACGCCTGGACGCGCGCGGTGACGGACACCGCCGAACTCGCCGGCCTGCCGCCTGCCGTGATCGCGCGGGCCCACGCCGAAGCCGAACGCAACGGCCGCGACGGCTGGCTCTTCACGCTCGACGCACCGAACTACCAGGCCGTCCTGACGCACGCCGGCCACCGCGCACTGCGGCAGGACTTCTACTCCGCCTGGGTCACACGCGCCTCCGAGCTCGGCGCCGCGCAGTGGGACAACGGCCCGCTGATGCGGGAAATCCTCGCGCTGCGTCACGAAGCCGCGGGGCTGGTCGGCTTCGACAACTTCGCCGAGTACTCGCTGGCGACCAAGATGGCGCGCACTCCGGCGGAAGTGCTCGACTTCCTGCGCCGGCTCGCGCGCCTCTGCCGACCCGCCGCGCTGCGCGAGTTCGCGGCACTCGAGGCCTTCGCGGGCGGCCCGCTCGAAGCCTGGGACGTCCCGTTCCACTCGGAGCGTCTCAAGCGGGAGCGGTTCGCGGTCTCGGAGGAGGAGCTGCGGCCGTATTTTCCGCTGCCGCGCGTGCTGGAGGGCCTCTTTGCCGTGGCGCGGCGCCTGTACGGCATCCACATCCGGTCGCGCGCGGACGTCGAGGTCTATCACCCCGACGTCACCTACCACGAAATCGTCGGCGAGGACGGCGAACTGCGCGGCAGCTTTTTCCTGGACCTGTACGCGCGGCCGAAGAAGCGTGGCGGCGCCTGGATGGACGAGTGCGTCGGGCGCATCGCGCTCGGCGAGGCCAGCGCCCTGCCGGTCGCCTACCTCGTCTGCAACTTCACGCCGCCGGCCGGCTCGCGCCCGTCGCTGCTGACGCACCACGAAGTGCTGACGATGTTCCACGAGTTCGGCCACGGCCTGCACCACATGCTGACGCGTGTCGACTTCCCGAGCGTTGCCGGCATCAACGGCGTACCGTGGGACGCGGTCGAGCTGCCCAGCCAGTTCATGGAGAACTTCGCCTGGCGCGAGGAGGTGCTGCCGCTGATCTCGGGCCACGTCGAGACCGGCGAGCCGCTGCCAGCCGAGGTGCTGCGCAAGCTCCAGGCCACACGCTCGTTCCAGGCGGGCATGCAGTCCGTGCGCCAGCTCGAGTTCGCACTGTTCGATTTCCGGATCCATGCGGAATACACGCCGCAGAGCGGCGACCGGATCGCGGCGACTCTGGCCGAGGTGCGCGACGAAGTCGCGGTCGTGCGGCCACCGGCCTGCAACCGCTTTCCGCACAGCTTCCAGCACGTCTTCTCGGGCGGCTACGCCGCGGGTTATTACAGCTACAAATGGGCCGAGGTGCTCGCCGCGGACGCCTTTGGTGCGTTCGAGGAATCCGGCATCTTCGATTCCTCCACGGCGCGGCGCTTCCTGCATTCGATCCTCGAGCGCGGCGGCAGCTGCGACGCCATGGACGCGTTCGTCGAATTCCGCGGCCGACGGCCGGAACTCGAACCGTTGCTCAGGCAGCTAGGGCTCGCCGCCTGAATCCGGCGAGCGCAGCGCATGAGCTTCACGATCGGCACCTGGAACGTCAATTCGCTGCGCGTGCGCCTGCCGCACCTGACGGACTGGCTGGCCATCAATCCCGTGGACGTCATGGCGCTGCAGGAGACCAAGCTCGGCGACGCCGACTTTCCGGGGGCCGAGCTGCTCGCACTGGGCTGGCAATCCGCATTCAGCGGCCAGCGCACCTACAACGGCGTGGCGATACTCTCGCGTCAGCCGGCGCTCGACGTCGTCGCCGGCATCCCCGGTTTCGACGACGGGCAGAAGCGCGTGCTCGCAGCAACGATCGGCGGCGTGCGTGTCGTCGACGTATACGTGCCGAACGGTCAGGCGCCCGGCACCGACAAGTTCGCCTACAAGCTGCGCTGGTTCGCCGCGCTGACCGGGTACGTCCGGGACCAGCTCGCGCAGCACCCGCGCGTCGTCGTGCTCGGCGACTTCAACGTCGCCCCCGAGGACCGCGACGTGCACGATCCCAAGGCCTGGGAGGGCTCGATCCACGTGAGCCCGCCCGAGCGCGCGGCGCTGCAGGCGCTCGCGGGCGTGGGCCTCGTCGACTGCTTCCGGCTGTTCGAGCAACCCGGGAAGTCATTCTCCTGGTGGGACTACCGGATGATGGCGTTCCGCCGCAATGCCGGCCTGCGCATCGATCTCGTGCTCGCATCGTCGGCCCTGGCGCAGAAGTGCGCGGCCTGTCACATCGACAAGGCACCTCGCCGGCTGGAACGGCCGTCGGACCATGCTCCGGTCGTTGCGAGGTTTGACATATAGGCGCCGGGTGGCGCCCGAAAGCGTCGAGCGGGTCGCTGTCGGCGCAATTGGCACTTGGGTTGCGGGGCGGCAACGGTCTAGACTCCGCCGCACCGAAGCCGAGCGTATCGCCGAAACGCATGCAGTTCCGACGCAGCGACTACGACGTCACCAACACCGTTCAGGTGAGCTCGCCGTCTTCGGTGCGCACGGCCGTCGAGGAGCTGTTCCGCCAGACCTGGCCCGGCACCGCCGTCGAACGTCTCTCGCAGGCGTTCTTCGACTTCGAGCGGCTGTTCACCGGCCAGTTTCCCGGCTACTTCGGCTGCGACACCGTCTACCACGACATGCAGCACTCGCTCGACGACACGCTCGCGATGGCGCGGCTGCTGGCCGGCTACGACCGCCAGCATGCGCCCGAGCAGCGCCTCGGCGGTGAACGCGCGCTGGTCGGGCTCGTCGTCGCACTGTTCCACGATGCCGGCTACATCCGCCAGACCGACGACACCCGGCATCGCAACGGCGCCGAGTTCACGCGCACGCACGTGAGCCGCGGCGCGCATCTGCTGCAGCGCTACCTGCCGACGATCGGCCTGGCGCACTGGGTTCCGGTGGCGACGCAGATCATCCACTACACCGGTTACGAAGTTCCGTTCGGCGACATCCGGCTCGACGATGCCGCCGACCGCCGCGTCGGCCACCTGCTCGGCACGGCCGACATGCTGGCGCAGATGTCGGACCGTTGTTATCTCGAGAAGTGTCGCGACCGCCTGTACCCGGAGTTCGTGCTGGGCGGCGTCGCGCTGGGCCGCGACGAGGTCGGCGGACTCAAGGTCACGTACGGCTCCGGACTCGACGTGCTGCGGCAGACGCCGGCGTTCGTCGCCGAGACCATGCGCACGCGTCTCGACGGCGAGTTCGGCAAGGCCTATCGCTACGTCGAGGCCCTGTACGGCGGCCGCAATCCCTACATGGAAGCGATCGAGCGCAACCTCGCGCATCTCGAGAAGGTGCTGCAGTCGGGCAACTGGTCGCTGCTGCGCAGGTCGCCGCCGGTGTTCACCTGGGAAAGGAATCCACTGCAGAACGTGCGCTCGCTGGTGATCGATCACCTGCGAATGGCGGTCGAGACGGCGTAGGCGACACCGCGGTCGCTCAGGCGCCGAGCAGGTCGAGCAGTCCGGGCACGTCCCCCGCGACCGTGAGCCGCGCACGGGCACCGGGCCTCACGAAGCCAGCCGCGACCGACCGGTCGAGAAAGCGCACGAGGTCGTCGTAATAGCCGCCCACGTTGAGCAGGCCGCTCGGCTTGTCCTGCAGGCCCGCGAGCGTCCAGGTCCAGGCCTCGAACAGCTCGTCGAGCGTGCCGACGCCGCCCGGCAGCGACAGGAAGGCGTCCGCGAGATCGCCCATGCGTTGCTTGCGTACGGCAAAGCTCTCGACCACTTCGAGCGCGGCGAGACCCGGATGCGCGGCCTCGAGGTCGTAGAGGAATTGCGGGATCACGCCGACCACCCGTGCCCCGGCCGCGAGCGCGGCGTCGGCGAGCACGCCCATCAGGCCGACGCGTCCGCCGCCGTAGAC
>WBZM01004190.1_pt1 | contig 10653 bp, 7 predicted proteins | sample 5204271 | NCBI WGS metagenome assembly WBZM01 (sample SAMN12344346, study PRJNA552823) | activated sludge metagenome | biome: Activated sludge suspended growth; feature: Nitrification reactor; material: Wastewater; isolation source: activated sludge from nitrification reactor of wastewater treatment...
GACATTGACAAAGGAGCCGAGAATGGATTGCTGTACACGGCGCACTTCACCGGAACCATTGCAGGTTGGGCAGCCTTTTGGCTGGCTGCCCGGTTCTGCGCCGGAACCGCTGCAAGATGGGCAGATGGCCGGGCGGGTAACGTCGATATCTTTTTCTACGCCAAAAACGGCTTCCTCGAACGAGATTTTCAGGTCGTAGCGTAAATCGGCGCCGCGTCTTGGGCCGCGCCGCCGCCGACGGCCGCTGCCGCCGCCGCTGAATGCGCCGCCAAAAAACTCTTCGAATATGTCGGCAACGCTGCCAAACCCACCGTCAAATCCGCCCGAGAATCCCCCGGCGCCATTTTCCACACCGGCGTGACCAAAGCGATCATATCGGGCGCGCATGTTTTCATCAGACAGCATTTCGTAGGCTTCGTTAATTTCTTTGAAGCGCTCGCTGGCGTCTGCTTCGCTGTTGACGTCTGGGTGGTATTGGCGCGCCAGCCGACGATACGCTTTCTTGAGTTCGTCTTTGTTGGCATTGCGGGCAACACCCAACACTTCGTAATAGTCTCGTTTAGTAGCCATAGGCAGTACTCATCCTGGTTCTGGGTTGGCATGGATGCCAGCCCAGAACCGGAAGAATTTATATCTTATTCGCTGAATTCGCCTTCGATCACATCTTCGTCGGGGCCAGTCGGGCCACCGGTTGGTCCACTGCCGCCGTCAGGGCCGCCTTGTGGGCCAGCTTGCTGGTACATGGCCGCACCGGCTTGTTGGAGGGCATTTTGCAGCTTGGCGGCTGTGTCTTTCATGGATGCGGCGTCACCGCCGGACATGGCGGATTTGACGGCGTCGATGTGGGTTTGCACGGCCGTTTTCTGCGCGTCCGGTATGCTGGCGGCATTGTCGCTCAGGAACTTCTCGGCGGTGTAGACGGCCGAATCGGCCATGTTGCGCGCTTCCACTTCCTCTTTACGCCGGGCATCTTCAGCCGCATGAGATTCTGCGTCGCGCACCATCTGGTCGATTTCTTTGTCTTGTAAGCCGCTGGATGGAATGATCTGCATGGCTTGTTCCCGACCGGTTGCTTTGTCCTTCGCCGTTACATTCAAAATACCGTCGGCGTTGATGTCGAAGGTTACTTCGATTTGCGGCACGCCACGCGGCGCGGGCGGAATGCCATCCAAAATAAAGCGTCCCAGGCTTTTATTGTCTGCGGCCATCGGGCGCTCGCCTTGCGTGACGTGAATTTCTACCTGGGTTTGCATGTCTGCGGCCGTGGAAAAGACCTGGCTTTTACGGGTAGGAATGGTGGTGTTACGTTCGATCAACGGAGTAGCCACACCGCCTAATGTTTCAATGCTCAGGGTCAGCGGGGTCACATCCAACAGCAGGACGTCTTTGACATCGCCGCCCAGAACGCCGGCTTGAATGGCCGCGCCAATCCCCACAACCTCGTCAGGGTTGACGCCTTTGTGCGGTTCTTTGCCGAAGAATTTCTTGACGGCTTCTTGGATGGCCGGCATACGGGTCATGCCGCCGACTAACACAACTTCGCCAATTTCGGCCGTGGTGAGTCCGGCGTCTTTTAATGCCTGGCGGCACGGTTCGATGGAGCGTTTGATCAAATCTTCGGTGAGCTGCTCCAATTTGGCGCGGGTCAGGGTAAGGTTCAGATGTTTTGGCCCGGTGGCGTCGGCGGTGATGTAGGGCAGGTTCAGTTCGGACTGCATGGTGGTGGAAAGCTCGATTTTGGCTTTTTCGGCCGCTTCCTTCAGACGCTGCAAGGCCTGACGGTCGGTGCGCAAATCGATGCCCTGATCCATTTTGAATTGTTCGGCGGCCCAATCAATGATTTTCTGGTCGAAATCGTCGCCGCCAAGGAAAGTGTCGCCGTTGGTGGATTTGACTTCAAAAACGCCGTCGCCGACTTCCAAAATGGAGATGTCGAAGGTGCCGCCGCCAAGGTCATAGACGGCGATCATTTCGTCTTTGTCGCTGCCGATGCCGTAGGCCAGGGAGGAAGCGGTTGGTTCGTTGACGATGCGCAGCACTTCCAGGCCGGCAATTTTGCCGGCGTCTTTGGTGGCCTGCCGCTGGCTGTCGTTGAAGTAGGCGGGCACGGTGATGACCGCCTGGGTGACAGGTTGTCCCAGGTAGGCTTCGGCGTCGGTCTTGATTTTTTGCAAGATCATGGCCGAAACTTCTGGCGGGGAGTATTCGCGTTCGGCCATGGAGACGCGGATGTCGCCGTTGGGCGCTTTGTGGACGCCGTAAGGGACGTATTTGATGGCGCGCTGCACGACGGGATCGTCGAATTTGCGCCCCATGAAACGTTTTACAGAGTAAATTGTGTTTTGGGGGTTGATGACTGCCTGGCGTTTGGCGACCTGGCCGACCAGTCGTTCGCCGGTTTTGGGGTTGACGGCGACGATAGAGGGGAACAGGCGGTTGCCTTCTGCGCTGGGGATGACGGTGGCTTCTCCGCCTTCCATGACGGCGGCTACAGAGTTGGTTGTGCCTAAGTCGATACCTATTATTTTGCCCATTGTTGTGTTTCCTCGCTCGATTGGATTAATTATTCGGCTACGTATACGAGTGACGGCCGTATCACACGGTCGCCCAGCATGTACCCTTTTTGTAATTCGCGGGTGACTGTCCCGCTTTCATGGTCGTCTGATGGCTCTTGCATGATGGCTTCGTGGCAGTTGGGGTCGAATGGCTGCCCCACTGCTTCAATAGCTTTGACGTTCATGCTTTCCAGAATGGTGGTTAGCTTGCGGTGGACGAGTTGAATGCCTTCAAACCAGGTGTCGCTGCTGATGGTTTCGGGCACAGTTTCCATAGCGCGTTGGAAATCATCGACAACGGGCAGCAGTTTAGCGGCCATGTCGCCGGTGGCGCGCTGCTGGGTTTCCTGGCGTTGTTTATCCATGCGTTTGCGCGCGTTGGCAAATTCTGCCTGAACGCGCATCCAGCCATCCAGGTTTTTTGCGGCTTCTGCCTTGGCGGCTTCGAGTTGTTCTTCTAATGAAGGGGCGGCTTGTTCGGTGTCTGTGGGTTCAGGCACGGCCGTTTCTTCCGCCGCCGACTGTCCATTTTTGCCCAAATCCTCGGCTGCCAGGTTTTCTTCACTATTTTCCACGATAGATTCTTCCTTGTTTACAAAATTCTCACTCACTGAGATCTAACTCTACTCCATAATTTTCTTTTAGCTCTCCGGCCGGCAGTTCGTCCATGTAGTATTCATATACCAGCCCGCTCATGAGATCGGCTATGTAGCGCACGGCCGCGACGTTACGGCCGTACATCATCCGCGTTGGCCCAATCACGGCAACTGTGCCGCTAAATTGCTCCATTACCCCATACCGCGACAAGATGATGGTGCAATCTTTTAGCTCTTCCCAACGTCCCTCGCCGCCGATGAGCACCTGAACGCCCCGTGAACCGGCCGTCTGCGTGCCGGATATCACGTCGGCCAGCAGTGTCCGTTCCTCTAGCACCTTCACGGCTTGCCGCGTCCCTTCATTTTCCAGTAAATTTACCAGACCGTCCCGGTAAATATCGCTGATAGCCCGGTTGTCAGCCCGTTGGATGACATCCAAAATGAGGCGGGTCACTTCTGCTTCGAGCGTATCTGTATAATTTCCCAGAGCCACAATCTCGTCGTAGGCCGCGTTGCTGTATAAATCATTAAGCCGCTGGGCCACTGCGCTTAGTCGTCCTTGCGGCAGTGGTTCGGCCAGTGTCAGCATTTGCTGGTTCACTTCGCCGCCCGTCAGCACCAAAATCATCAGCACCAACCGGCCTTGCGTAGAGATGAGCTGTAAATGTTTAAATTGATTGATGCGTCGCTGGGGAGCCGTGACAAAACTGGCGCCTTGTGACGTGTGCGCCAATATCGCGGCTGCCAACTGCATCCATTGGTTCATGTCCAGCCGGGCCTGATGAAATTGATGGCGGATCATCTGGCGCTCGTGAAGCGGCAGCCGAAATTCGCCCAGCAATTTTTGCACGAAATACCGGTAGCCGGTTTCTGATGGCAGCCGTCCGGCGGAGGTGTGCATCTGCACGAGGTACCCCATTTCGCCCAGAGCAGCTAATTCGTTGCGTACGGTCGCGGAACTAACATCCAGATCGTAAATTTCCACCAGCATTTTGGAACCGACAGGGATGCCGGTGCGAATGTAGGTGCGAATGACCAGGTCTAGGATGCGTTCTTGACGATCTGTTAGTGTTTGGAACATGCCTTTATCACAATAAAGGCGAACCTTTTCGTTCGCCTGTTTTGCCGTACTGAGTGCACTGGCACTCTTGTTGGTAGAGTGCTAAAGATGTACTCAAAATATCATATCATGCGACCAGATCAGCGTCAAATAAGAACAGCGTTAGATATTGGGCATTTACCGGAGGGATCAGGAGGGCGGGAGCGATTGTCTGAGGGGAGTGGAAGATGTGGCGGCGTCGTCGGGTTTGGGAGAGGTGGGGGTGGGTACGGCCGTTTTCCCATTTTCCAACCGCGTCCCATTTTCACGGTCAATAATCTGCCAGATCGTCCGTAAAATGATCTTCACATCCAGCAATACCGACCAGTTTTCCGAGTACCACAAATCAAATTTCGTGCGTTCGTTAATGGACGTATCCCCGCGCAAACCGTTGATTTGCGCCCAGCCGGTCATGCCGCCCTTGTCCCGATGACGGTCCATATAACGGGGCACAATCTTGCGGAACTGCTCCACATAATGAGCCTGCTCAGGGCGCGGCCCTACCAGACTCATCTCGCCAATGAACACATTGATCAAGTTGGGCAGCTCATCCACTTCGATTTTGCGGATCAGTTTGCCTAATTTGGTTTGGCGGGGGTCATTGTCGGTTGTCCAGCCAGGTCCATCTTTTTCCGCGTCGCTGCGCATCGACCGAAACTTAATCATCAGAAAGGGCTTGCCATCCAACCCCATGCGCTCTTGCACGAAGAAAACCGGCCCTGGCGATTCCAATTTGATGGCAATTGCCACCAGAAGCATGAGCGGCGACAAAAAAATGAGACCAAAAGCGGCCACCATAAAGTCAATGACTCGTTTGAAGATGAGCATATAGCCGCGCAGGGCAAAATCACGCACGGTTAGCAGCGGCAGGCCGCCCAAATCATCAATGGTGGCCTCTGAGGTTACAAATTGAAAAATATCGGGAAAAGTCTTAATAGAGACTCGGCCGCGTTCGCAATAGGAAATCACGCGTACGGTTTCTCGGTGGCCTTTTTCCGGCATGGCGATGATTACTTCGTCGATGCCATGTTTTTCGATGAGCATGGGCAAATCTTCTGGCCGACCCAACACCGGAACGCCCAATAACTCTTTCTTATCCTCGCCGTTTACAATGCCGATTAAGTTGTAACCGAGCTGAGGCGACCACAAGATGCGCTGCACAACCACCTGCGCCATGTCGCCCGTGCCCACAACCAGCAGTTTGTCCTCGCCGATGCCATAGTTGTTGCGCAGAACAGAACGCATTAACTGATGAAATATACGGCCGATCAGCAGCAGCACAATGGTTAAAACCCAGGCATAAATGATCATGGCGCGCGGATAATCGCGGATAACTTCATTTCCCTTAAAAATAAAGGTAGAAATGGCCACGGACATCAGCGTGCCAATGGAGACGGCCGCAAACACATAATAAAATTGATCCACTCTTGATACAGCACGCGGAATATAATACTGCCGATAGAAAAACAGCACGGCAATAATCGAAGCAACCTGCACCAAAATTAAACCGGCATAGCTAGAAATTGGCGAGGGACTTAATAACTCATCTGGCCAGGGAATGGATAACCGCAGCCGATAGGCTACAATGAACGCAGCGCAAATCAACAACGCATCGAGGACGACGAGAGAAATGGTATAGATGGTTCGTATTCGCTGATTATTCATACCTGTTACCCTTCCAGAGTAATTGTAACAGAGGTATAACGGCCATCAAACACGGCATTTAGGCGTTTAGACATCTCTTAACCTACGCCAACTTAAAACTCATGTAAATATTCTATTTTCCTGATTCGGGAAAACTCGCAACGCGGAGAAATTATATGAAGAACAAAATTTATACCAGTTTCATGTCACTACTGCTGGTCATTCTTGCTTTTGGGACCGGGTATTATGTTGGGCAGTCGCCGCTGGCGCCTGTGGCTTTTTTTGGCGCAGCCAGCACAACGCCAGACGTGGCTAAAGAATCCTTTGCGCCTTTCTGGGAAGTTTGGGATTTGGTGCACAATCGGTATTATGAACAACCGGTGGATGATGTGGTTTTAACCAAAGGGGCCATTGATGGGATGCTGGCCACTTTGGACGATCCGCACACACGGTATTTAGCGCCGGAAGATGAGGAAGCTGCCCGTGATACGATGTCGGGCGAATTTCAGGGTATTGGCGCTGAGGTGGAGGCTGTCGATCAGGATATCGTGGTGGTTTCTCCGATTGAAGGCTCGCCGGCCGAGGCGGCAGGGCTGCAGCCGGGTGATATTCTGCGACAGGCAGATGGCGTGGATTTAACCGGCATGGATGTGTATGAAGCGGCGCAGTTGGTACGGGGTCCGGCGGGCACGGCCGTTCGCCTGCTCATTGAGCGCGATGGTGAATCGTTTGAATTGGAAATTGTGCGCGACTATGTGGCCTTAAAAAGTGTGCGCAGCGAACTGTTGGATGGCAACATTGCCTACGTGCGTCTGTCTCGTTTTGGCAACCAATCTGGCGAGGAAATGAAGGATGCGCTTACCGAAGTGATGGCTGCCAACCCTGTTGGCCTGATTCTCGATTTGCGCCGGAACCCGGGTGGGAGCCTAGACACGGCCGTTTCCATTGCCGACCAGTTCTTACCCGAAGGCGTTATCCTGCGGGAACAATTTGGCAACGACAGCGAGCGCCTGTACGAATCGACTGATAAAGGTCTGGCCGAACATATCCCGCTTGTGGTTCTGATCGATGAAGGCAGCGCCAGCGCCTCGGAAGTGTTGGCCGGCGCGATCCGCGATGATGGGCGCGGCATCCTCATCGGCCAGACTTCGTATGGCAAGGGCACAGTGCAGACGTGGCAAGGGTTGAGCAATGGCGGCGGCGTGCGCCTGACCATCGCTCGCTGGCTGACGCCCAACAGTACGTGGATTCATGGGACCGGTTTGGAACCCGATTATTTTATTCCTTTGCCAGATACCACTTCGGGGGAAGAGTTTGTGGATACGCAGCGGCAGGCGGCTGTTGACTACTTGCTGGGGGAGAAAATCATCAGCGTGCCGCCGGTTGTTGAACCGGAGGGATAGCCGTTAGGGGCGTGGATTAAATAACCTACAGAAGATTGGAGATTGGAGATTGGAGATTGGAGACTGGTTCAATCTCCAATCTCCAATCTCCAGTCTCCAGTCTCCAGTCTCCAGTCTGTAAGGTATTTATGCAAACGTTCTGCGTGAGGCGTGTTCCGTGTTTGGGGGAGATTGGGCTGACGGGCTAAGACGTCTGGCGGTGTTTGGCGTGGTTGGCCTGGGCGAGGATGGATTCGGCGCCGCCGCGGGCGTGCACGCCCTGTGTGCCTAACATGGCGGCAAGTTCGGTGATACGGCCGTTCCGGTCCAAATCTTCGACGGCCGTGATGGTACGGCCGTCTTTCACTTGTTTGCTCACATGGAAATGGGCGTCGCCATACCCGGCCAACTGGGGCAAATGGGTGACGACAATGACCTGGTGCTGGCCAACGGCCGTTAACCCCCACAATTTCTGCCCAACCACATCGCCCACACGACCGCCAATCCCCTGATCAATCTCATCAAAAATCAGCGTTGGCGTGGCATCGACCTGAGCCAGGGCCGTTTTTAAGCCCAGCATCAGGCGCGCCGTTTCGCCGCCGCTGGCTACTTTGGCCATCGGTTTAAGCGGCTCGCCGGGATTGGTAGACAGCAAAAACTCCACCTTATCAATGCCCGATTGATCGTAAGCCAGGCGTTCGTTGCCCACAAATGCGCCATTGGCTGCCGGCTCGGTCTGAAAATCGACCTGGAAACGCGCCCCGCTCATGCTCAAATGCGCCAATTCCGCTTCCACGGCCACGGCCAGCGTTTGCGCCGCCGCCTGTCGTTGTTCAGACAGCGCCGCCGCTAACTGCCCAATTTGCCGCAAACGCTTCTCTTCCTCTTTCTCCAAAGCAGCGATGCGTTCTTCGCTGTGGGTGATGGTGTCCAGCTCTTTTTCCGCTTGTTCGCGCATGGTCAGCAGCTCTGCTTCGTCGGCTGCCTGGTATTTGCGCTTCAGCGTGTGGATCAATTCCAATCGTTCTTCGACAAAATCGAGTCGTTCCGGGTTAAATTCCAGACTGTCCAGATAGCGCTGCAAATGGGCGGCCAGTTCGCTAACCTGGAAAGCCAGTCCCTGAAGCTGTTCCAATTGCGGTTCCTGAGCCGGGTCTACCCGCGCCAATTGAATCATTGCGCGTTCGGTTTGGCCCAAAAGGTCAATAGCGGCGGGCGTTTCGTCGTCGACGCCGGAAAGAAGGGCCAGGGCTTCGGCGGCGTGGCGCGTAAGGTGTTCGGTGTTGCTCAGGCGCGTGCGTTCATCGCGCAGGTCATCGGTTTCGCCGATTTGCAAGTTGGCGGCGCTGATTTCCTGGATTTGGAAAGTGAGCATGTTGATGCGCTGGACACGTTGGCGCTCGTTTTGTCGCAGAGCGGCCATCTCTTTTTGCACTTGCTGCAAGCCGCTAACTTCTTTGGCTACCGCTTCGCGCTCTTTTTCCAATCTGGCGAAGGAATCCAGCAAGGGGAGGTGAGAGCGGGGTTTGAGCAGGGAGAGGTGTTCGCCCTGGCCATGAATGTCGATGAGTGGCGCGGCGATTTCGCGCAGGAGGGAGAGGCTGACGGCACGGCCGTTAATGCGGCAAATGTTACGGCCGTTCATGCGCAGTTCGCGCGCCAGCAGCACTTCCTCGCCGGCTTCTTCTTCCAGACCTTCGGCTTCCAAAAGGGGGAGAACGGCCGTTTGCAATTCCGGCGACAGCGAAAAAGTGGCTTCCACGTAAGCGGTTTCCGTACCGGCGCGCACCATGTTGGTATCGGCGCGCCCGCCCAAAACCAGCATCACCGCGTCCAAAATGATCGATTTACCGGCGCCGGTTTCGCCTGTCAGCACATTAAAACCGGGCTTGATCTGCAAACGCAGCTCATCGATGATGGCAAAATTGCGAATGAAAAGCTCTAGTAGCATGGATTCATCATCAAAACCTGGCAGGCCTTGCGAATCTCCCAGGTTTCATCTCTATCTCATCCAATAAAACGCGGAACTGGAGGCGACAAAGGCATAAATTCCCGGCACAAGCAAGCCAAACAACGCCCCCAAACCGCCAAATAAAATGCCGACCAACATGGGAAAAGCAGGTATAACCACGCCTAAAATCACCATTGTCGCCACGATATGCGGAATATACCGGCCGCGCCGCCCACCAATGACGCGATAGGTGAGCTTGGCGACAAAAGCGCCGACGCCGCCGGCCACAAACAGCACAATGAGCACCCAGAAGAACCCGCCGCCAAAGTTAACCACCACAAAACCGGCCAGCAGGCTCAATATAAAGGAAACGACGGAAGCCAGCAGGTAATCGATTTTGGTCGCTGTAAAAAATTTCTCTTCGAGGTTGTACAGGCACTCCGGGCAAATGTAGCCTACGGGCGTTTTGTTGGCGCAGTCGATGCAAATGGGTTTGTTGCAGCTGTAACAGCGCAAAGACGTGTCTCGTTCCGGGTGGCGGTAGCAATAGAGGATAAACTCGTCGTCTTTTTCGGCTAACGGAGCTGGTTTTTTTTGTGCGGCCGGGGCCTGTTGGGTTATGGCAGGTGGTGGGGGGGAGACGGCCGTTTCTGGTTCGCTCGTGTCGGCTACTTCCGGCAGCGGTTCGCCCGCCAGACCAGCCTGCGCCACCACATTTTCGGGGTCCAGCGCCAATGCCTGCTGGTAAGCCCGCTCTTTTTCAGCCGCGTCTGTGGATAATTCACCCAAACCCAGCCACGCTTCAACCAAATCTGGTTCTTCGGCCACAATCTCCCGGTACAATTGCGCCGCTGCGGCGCGTTTGCCGGCATTCTTTGTTTTTTCTGCCTGACGCAGCAGCGTGCGCAGGCGCGGTTCGCTCATATTCATAAATAAATTTTATCCTTCCGACTGCGGGCGCAGGTAGCCCAGGCGTCGCATCAAGCGACGGTAAAAATAACCCGAACTTTCCACTCGCGCAAAATAACTGTGATTGTGATGCTTGCGAATCACCACTTCGTCGGCGCTTTCCAGGTCCAGGCCGTCTTGTCCATCGGCCGTCAGCATGGCTTCGTGGCCCATTTGCACCTGAATGGTGATTTCCGCCTCTTCGTGCAGCACCAGGGCGCGGTCCAGGCTCAGGTGGGCGGCCACCGGCACAACCACGAAATTTTGCAGCTGCGGCGGTAGAAGCGGTCCACCGGCAGCCATGGAATAGGCGGTAGAACCGGTCGGTGTGGCCACGATCAGCGCATCGGCGGTGTAGGTGGTGACGTGATCGCCATCGACGCTGAGGTGCAAATGCAGCACGCGCGCCTGCTTGCCCCGGCCAATAACCAGATCGTTCAGGGCGCTAAAGGTATTGATGATCTGGCCGTTGCGTCGT
>WBZM01004191.1_pt1 | contig 10649 bp, 7 predicted proteins | sample 5204271 | NCBI WGS metagenome assembly WBZM01 (sample SAMN12344346, study PRJNA552823) | activated sludge metagenome | biome: Activated sludge suspended growth; feature: Nitrification reactor; material: Wastewater; isolation source: activated sludge from nitrification reactor of wastewater treatment...
AATTGTTGTCGCTATTCCTGTGTTTTTTATGATTATTTCTTTGCAATATATTTTTTGTGCATTAACGGAGTCAAAACGTATGGGTAATGCTGTATTAAGAAATACTAAACTATTTTTTATGGGTAATACTGTCACAGTGATGGTGTCACTGATGCGTTCGCAACCATATATATCCAATGCTTTGAAAAAATATATGCCACTTTCTTTGACGATTATTGATTTCGATTGTAATCCATTATTCCACACATAATCTGTAAAACCATCCGAGCCCATTAATGTTATGCTGTCGCCAATACAAAATTGTGCTTTATCGGACAAACGTACAGTAGGTCTTTGAATGACAGCTTTTGTGATTTGTATGGTATCACTTGTGAATGCGCAGCCATTTTCATCAATACCGCTAAACCAATATTCGCCACTCTCAGAAATAGAAATAATAGTATTTTTCGAGCCATTTGACCATGTGATTGGATATTGTGACCATTGTTGCGCAGATAATTCCAAGGAATCACCTTCATTACACAAAATCGTCGAACCCGATAATTGAATAGTTGGAGTTTTTACGGGATAAAATAGTACTTCTATATCTGCCGTGACATCACGGCAAGACCAAGGATCCTTACCTGTCACAGAATATTTCCCGGCTTTCGTTACTCTTCGTGTTTTTCCTGTTGCGCCATCAGACCAGCGATAATTTTCAAAATCTTGGTCTGCGGTTAACTCAATAGTATCGCCCGGGCATAAAGGCATTGTTCTATTTAAGAGAATTGTCAAAGGGCGTGGTTGCACTGTTCTGTATTCATAGATTTTCGAGCCAACTGCCCAGCCCCAATCATTATTAATAAACCATATATCATCTAAGACATCCGCTGCATCAATACCGCAATTCACATTTGTCCATGATGTTCCGGCATCGGCGGTAAAAAATATTTCATTACTTGTTCCCACACCCCATCCCGATATTGCAGAGGTTAAATATGTGCCGAACATATTAAAGCCTGTCGCAAAAGTATTCCATGATTTTCCGGCATCGGTAGTAAAGCGCAAATCACCGTAATTTTCATTGCTATTACAATCAAGTCCAGATGTGGGTACTAAAAAACTGTCACCAATATTCGTAATTTCTTCTTGCCATCCTTTGATATTTCCGGTGGAAATCCACACTCGCCATGTTCTTCCGCCATCTAATGTTCGCCATATCCAGCCACTTCCGCATGCATAACCCAGTCCGTCTTTTTCAATAATTAAGGGGTCAGTTAATGCATTGTCGGGTGCATTATAGACTGTTCGTGTCCATGTAATGCCGCCATCGCTTGTTCTGTAAAAACGCTGCGGATTGCTATTGCGATTATTACCGCAACCGCCACCGATATATAGCCCATTATCTCTGTCAATAAAATGACAACCCCAGCCGCCAAGTGTGTCCGGTAAAGTGAGTTCCGTCCAATTTATGCCACCATTTATGGATTTATATATCCCTTTGGTGCCTGAAGCATAGCCCACATCTTTATCAAGGAAGTGAACACTTTCCAACATCTGTGAACCGATAATTGTCACACATTCCCATGTTTTTCCGGCATCGGTAGTACGAGCCACAGCACCATCTTTTGAAGCGACAGGGGGAGAATTTTTTGCACCAACTGCCCAACCCAAGAGAGTGTCGCTCGGTAAAAAATATATATCTAACCAATAGGAGTCTTTGTAATCCGGAGGTAATACTTTGGCTTGCCATTGAGTTTGCCCCCGTGCTTGGCAGGAAACAATAACCAATACTATGATAAAAAGTGCTGTCTTCATAATCGGATTTTCCGTTGAGACATAAAGTAAAAAAAATGATTATTTCATACCAAGATACACAAGGTAGAAAATATTGTAAGTCCAATAGAGACTAAAGAGACAAAATCCTGCATATAATCCGGCAATAATATCATCTGCTATTACCCATATTGCACCCATTTGTTCATTCAATAAACGAATAGGGTAGGGTTTCCATATATCAAAAAGCCGAAATAGTCCGAATCCCACCAATGCCCATACCCATCCTATCGTGACAGAAGGAAGAGCAAATGTAAGCCACATTCCCGCTACTTCATCAATAACAATACTTGGTGAATCATCGCCAATGCGCTTTTCCATTGATGGAATTGCCCAAAAACCGATAAGTGTTGCAATACCCGCACTGATGGCATAGACATACCACGGTGGAGAAAATAAAACTAATAAAAGAGCCGCTAAAGAACCAAATGTGCCCGGAGCTTTGGGCAAAAAACCAATACCAAAAAAACTGCCCAACAGTATTGCCGAATAATCATGACCTTCTTTGGTCATTAAACGACGAATGACTTCCCGATTAGCAAAAATATATTCGATGGAAGTCCATACGGTATATGCCGTTAATAATGACATTGCCCAATCGGTATAAGTACCATAGAGCAATTGTGTGGCTTGGGCTCGAATGGGGGCTGATATTTCTGTGGTGGAAATAAATAATAAAATCAGCAAATAAATAATAAATACCATTTGAATAAATGTTTTTACTTTTGCTGAACGTGATGTTTTTATGGATAAACGTATTTCATCGGCAAATAATCGTAAAAATGTGGTAAACACATCACGAAATATGACTATAAGAACCATCCACAACGGTAATATTCCCATTGTTACAAATGCAAAAAATGCCGATGCTGTTAATATTTTATCTGCGAGAGGATCAAAAAATATCCCGAATTCTGTTTGTTGTTTATAGCGACGTGCAATCCATCCGTCAAAATAATCGGTCAGCGCACCGAGAATAAATATGATTACCGCTATTTTTGAGGTCAGGCTTCCTTGGGCTGTTAATAATATATAGACAACCGGTGCCATAATAACACGTGTAAGAGAGATAATATTCGGTACAGATAAATACACGGTCAGGCAATTAATTGATGAGAGAATGGGCTGTGTTGATAATTGTATTGAATGATTGTGCTGAGAGTGCAGCCCCACCGATAAGTGCGCCGTTTATTGCTTCACGACTCAGGAGTGATTCTGCATTTTCTGCCGTGACCGAGCCGCCATAAAGTATAGGCAAATCTAAGGAATATGATGCGATAGTATGGTGGATATGACTATGTACTTCTTCGGCTTGCTCCGGCGTGGCGGCAAGTCCCGTACCTATTGCCCAAATTGGTTCATAGGCAATAAGCAGAGAAGAACAATCCTGTCCTTTTAAGCAATCCAATGTTGTCGTTACTTGGGAACGGATGCGCTCAAAAGTCATTCCTGTTTGCCTTTCTTCAAGGGTTTCTCCGACACACCAAATAGGGCGTATATTTTTTGCAAGCAGTGCCATAATCTTTTTTGCAATCTGTGTATCGGTTTCCTGAAAATCACGTCGTCGTTCCGAATGTCCGACTATACAATATTTCACTCCTATATCTGCCAACATCGAAGCGGAAATTTCTCCCGTATAAGCACCTTTTTCGTGTTCATGACAATTTTGAGCACCCAACATGATGTGAGTGTTCTCGGTTTGTTTTGCAACGGTGCTTAATGCAAGATATGGTGGGCATACAATGACTTCACATCGGTCATGAGCTGCGGGCATTGATGCGATTAATTCTTGCATAAATATTTCTGCCTGCGAGGGCGACATATTCATTTTCCAATTACCTGCTATGTAGAGTGTTTTCATCTATTTTTATCCTTTGCTTTTATGATTTCTTTTTTTTATCCATTACCATTGTTACGACAAAACCTCCGCCACAAAGGACAAGTCCAATGATGGTCAGCATTTTTCCTGTGGCAAAGCTTGCCGAATCATATTTCATGGTAATGGTATGTTTACCCTTCGGCACATAGACGCCGCGTAAGCTGTAATTGGTTCTATACATCGGAGTTTCATTGCCATCTATCGTTGCTTTCCATGCCGGATACCAAATTTCACTCAATGATAATAATCCCGGCTCTTCGGTTTCAACGGTATAGCTGAATTCATTGTCCGTATAAGAAGTACATACAATGCTATGTTTGACGCTGTCGGCAACTTTTCCGGACAGTTTTTCCGGTAATTGTTCTTCGATGACCGATTGATGTTTATAGTCTATGCCTCCGGCTTTCATCACCGATTTCACATTATCCGTCGGAACAATTTTCACATCATAGACCATACGTGCACGGGGCAGTACACTTGGTCTTTCGGCAAATGCTAATTGACCACGCATCGAATCAATAACAAGTTCATAACGAATATTCAAAAGATCGGCAGCTTCCTTTGATGTTTGTGCCATGGGGCTGCGACGTGAGAGCAATATTGGGTTATAGCCCTCGAATAACATAATATTATCCAATGGTCCTTGATTCCTTTTCATTGCCATGCCATATTTATTGCGCATCGAAACCCGGAAAATTTCTTGCGGTGGCTTAATTGCAAACGATTGTTTTGTCTGCTCATCGAGTGCAAATTGCTGTGCCGGATTTTCCTTCGAAGCACTGAATCCCGAATATGAAATTGTCAGGTCAATAAAAATTAATACCGTCGCAATGGCACCGCCCACTACGGGGTTGACCCATCCGCGATGAACAATATGCCCAATGACAAATGCCGCAATAATCATCACCAATGCCTGCATACCAAAACCGCTCACCGCATCAACGGCATTCTCAGGCGTACCAAGCATACCATTCAAAGCCCCAATAGACACAAGTAAGGCAATACCTAAAATGATACCCGCAGGTATCAAAAATCGTTTGATGACAGCAGATTTATCCGCATTGCGCAAGGCATCAAAGCCAAAACCAGCCATGATAGATAAACCAAAACTCCAATAAAACATCATACGGGCAGGATTACGAAAGGAACCAAGCACGGGAATATCCTGCAAAAGGGGATGCAAAAAGCCATTTTTACCTAAGCCATAGAGAAAGGCAATGCCGCACATCGTTATAATAAAAGAACCAAAACGGGTGTTCCATAAAGTCAAAACACCGAATAGACCCAAAATGAGAGTGATGCTGCCAAAGTAAAAAGAAGTATCCCAATAGTAATGGGTTTCTGCCGGTTTGCCTTCTGCATCTTGCAAATAATATGGCGGATCGGATTTCTCGGGGAATGATTTCCCATAGAGATTAGGGACAATAGCTGTTAACAATTGTGAGGGCATCAAAGAGCCGTCAGCTGTTTTTTCATAGGTGATTTCACTCCGTTCGGACAAATCTGCAAGTTCTTTTGCCGGAAGGAATTGTATAGCAACCATCATTGCCGCGAGTACTATAGTCCCAATAGCTGTTGCTGCCCCGGTACCAAATCCTGCAACGCTCAACTCCTTGGCTTTTAATGCACCAATACCCATCCACAGTAAATATATCACCGTAAAAATCAAACAAAAAGCCGACGTTTGCGGGTGACCCGAGATGAGCATAAGCCCCAGCACCAAAGCCGCACCGAATAATGACTTTATATTCTTTTGAAAAGCCGCCTTATCTATGAGCATCAAAAACAAAGGGAACCATGCCATGTGATAGACGACCATAGGGTGGATGGTGCGTACTGCCAGCGATCCCGAAAAACTGAATGCCACTGCCGCCAACACCGACCCCATGCCGCTGATGCCTTTATAACGACACAGCATATACATTGTCCATTGCGCGAGCATTACATGCAAAAACACAATACTTTCCACGAACTTTGGCGATAAATTACCTTGATTATCCAAAAATAAAAATGCCATCGTATGGAACGGATACCAATACTGTGTCTGGAAATCCGCTGCGAAAGGCATACCCGAAAATGTATAGGGATTCCAAAAGGGTATCTGGCCTTCGGCGGTAAGTCGTGCCGAATATGTCGTAAACGGGTAGATATACTCCGCCACATCATCCCACAGATAACCCTTCCCGAAGATATTCTCTCTGAAAAAAATCAATGTTGTCACAATGAATACTATACCGAGCACCCACATTGGTATGGATGTCAATATCTGACCCGTCGAAGAGGTCTTTCCTCCTTTTTGCTGTGCTGTAGCCATGAACTTCGATAACATTTGTGTTGAAAAACTAAGTGCAAATTACGAGGAAACGCCCTATCTTCATTGCTCTCTGTGCTTTCCAAGCCATAGAAACACGGACAAAAGCGATTATTAGGGGGTGAGAGTATGTAGTTAAAATTTTGTAGTTTAGAGAACATATATGACATAGCTGATACAGATGGATATATACTTATACACTATGATAGATCTTATTGGAGACATTCACGGACATACAGACAAACTTGAACAATTATTGCTGAAGTTAGGTTCTGCAAAATGTGAAAAATTCAAGAAACTTATCCAAAGAGTAAAAGATGTTTGCCATTATCCAGCCGAAATAGTCAAGTATCACTTTCCTGATGTCAGAAATTTGATAAAAGTGGTAGCATGAAATTGATGAATCTTGCGCACAATGTACGCTTTTTATCTTGTGGCATACAGCTCGAAATTCTACCCGACACACAGATATAAAAACATACAATCAAGCTCGGCAGCGATAATTACATTGTATCGAAAAAAAATTAAAATGAAAAAGGACTCATGGAACTACAAACTCAATTTTCGTATATCACAAAGCTGATTGCAGAAGCCAAACAGCGTGCTTACCAAGCCGTTAATCATGAATTGGTAATGCTTTATTGGAATATTGGTGAATATTTGCATCTGCAAGTAAGCGCAAAATCATGGGGAAAATCTGTTGTAAAAGAGCTGGCGGAATTTATTGCCAAAACCGAACCGAATATAAAGGGATTTTCTGCCCAAAACCTCTGGCGAATGAAGCAGTTTTATGAAACGTACAAAGATGAGCCAGAACTCTCGGCACTGCTGAGAGAATTAGGTTGGACACATCATACCCTCATTTTTATGGCTTGTAAAACAACCCAAGAGCGAGAATTTTATCTGTGCCTATGTATCAAAGAACGACTTTCGACAAGAGAACTTGAACGTCAAATCAATTCCTCATATTATGAGCGAGTAATGCTAGGGAATACACAACTCAGCGAGGCGCATAAGACTTTGCCGCAAGACATTACCAATGTTTTTAAAGATACGTATGTGTTGGAACTCTTGAATCTGCCCGAACAACACGTTGAAAAAGACTTACAAAAAGCCATTTCCCACAATATCACGGCTTTTTTATTGGAATTTGGACGCGATTTTGCATTTATGGGTGAAGAATATCCTTTGCAGGTAGGTAATCAAGATTTTGCCATTGATTTGGTGTTTTATCACAGAAAACTGCGCTGCTTGGTGGCTATCGAACTCAAAATAGAACGCTTTAAGCCCGAACATCTGGGGCAACTCAATTTCTACCTCGAAGCACTCGACCGTGATATAAAAACTGAATACGAAAACCCAAGTATAGGTATTTTGCTCTGCAAAGGCAAAGATGACACGGTAGTAGAATATGCCTTAAACAGAAGCCTTTCGCCCACACTTATAGCCGATTATGAAACAAAACTCCCCAATAAAACTGTTCTTCAACAAAAATGGACAGAAATTCTAAACGCTTTTAATCTCGATGATAATGAATAATATGGAAAAAAATACGAATGATTATGAACATTGCATTCATTATATTGCAAGAGAAAAAAATTTTGTAGTTTAGAGAATATACATGACATTGCTGATATGGTTGGATACAATGTTCTATGTGCATACATTGTTTACTATCCTACTGTACAGATTGTGCTATAATTCACATAATACTTTATACACTATGATAGATCTTATTGGAGACATTCACGGACATGCAGACAAACTTGAACAATTATTGCTGAAGTTGGGTTATGCAAAAAATAAAGGAGTATATGCCCATCCTGACAGAAAAGTTCTGTTTGTTGGGGATTATATTGACAGGGGTCCGAAAATTAGGGAAACACTTGAAATAGTGAAGGCAATGGTTGACAGTGACAATGCCATTGCTTTAATGGGAAATCATGAATATAATGCACTGTGTTTCCATTTTCAAGAAACCGAAGGAGGGCATTTACGGAAGCATCTCATTAAAAATATTATTCAGCATTATGAAACCTTAAAACAATTTCAGAACCGCCAAAAAGAGTATGAAGATTATCTGGACTGGTTCAAGACTTTGCCGCTTTATTATGAAACGGATACTTTCAGAGCTGTTCATGCCTGTTGGGATAAAAAAAGTATTGATTATTTACGACAATTATTGGTAAATGACCTATTAACCGATGAACTAATTTATCAATCAGTAAAAAAAGAAACTCCATTGCATGAAGCGGTTGAACTGACATTAAAAGGAAAAGAAATAAAAATGCCCGAGGGACTTTTTTTTATTGATAAAGACGGAACACGAAGAACAGAAATACGAATTAAATGGTGGGAAAATCCTTCCGATATGACATATAAATCAATAAGTATTGAACCACTTGAAAATTTACCGGAATATCCTATTGAGAGTACGGAATTATCATCAGATGATTATTATCAAAGCAAAGACAAATTTGTTTTCTTCGGACATTATTGGCTCAAAGGCGAACCATCATTATATAAAGAAAATATTTGTTGCTTAGATTATAGCGTAGCAAAAGGCGGACACCTTGCAGCATACCGACTTGATGAAGAAAATACCTTAGATAGAAATAAATTTATCTATGTGTGATTTGACATTGTAGATTATCATTATCTATTCTGCCTTTGCGGAGAATGTGATGATAGAGTGATTCTTTCCATATAGCCAAAGTTTCGTAATTTTGAGCGAATAAAGCGTGGTCTTGGGTCAATGCCGGAATGAATAAAAAAGTGAAGAGATATTCATACCCATTGTACATTCGCCGAAACGCAAGCCGTCCGATTGCAATGTAATGCGTTGTTTTTGCTCGGTATTGATGATAATAATCGTTCCAAAATCTGTAACATATAACTCAACAATTCAATGAATCAAAAAGTACATAATCAAATAGTAAGTTTTATCTGGAGCATTGCCGACGATGTATTGCGTGATGTTTTCGTAAGAGGTAAGTACAGGGACATTATTCTTCCATTCACTGTATTGAGGCGTTTGGATGCTTTGCTTGTGCCAACAAAGGAGAAAGTTTTAGAAGCAAATGCTTTTCTGATTAAACAGAAGATTAATGATAAAAAAGCATTGGAAAACCAATCGGGTTATCCGTTTTGGAATATTTCAAAATTCACTTTTGAAACCCTGATGAATGATGCCGACAACATAGACACCAATCTGGAAGCATATTTAGACGGTTACAGCCCGAATGTGCAGGAAATTATCAGCAAGTTTAAGCTGCGTAATCAGTTGGAAACAATGAAAGAAGCCGGTGTTACCTATCTGCTCATTGAAAAACTTTGCAATAAGGAAATAAACCTAAGTCCTAACGAAGCCAAAAACAGCAAAGGCGAAACTTTGCCACCGCTGACCAATTTGGGTATGGGTTATGTGTTTGAAGAACTGATTCGCAAGTTTAATGAAGAAAACAATGAAGAAGCGGGTGAACACTTTACGCCCCGTGAAATCATTAAGTTAATGACTCATATTTTGTTTACGCCTGTCAAAGACAAAATCAAAAAGGGAACTTATCTCATTTATGACCCTGCCTGTGGCAGTGGCGGTATGCTTACCGAAGCAGAACATTTTGCGATGGAAGTAACCAACAACAAAGCCGACTTTATGCTGTATGGTCAGGAAGTAAATCCTGAAACCTACGCCATTTGCACAAGTGATATGTTGATTAAAGGTGAGAAATCGGAGAACATTGCCTATGGCTCTACCCTTTCAAAAGATGGGTTTCCGCATTTGCATTTCGACTTTATGCTTTCCAATCCACCTTATGGTAAAACTTGGAAAATAGATGAAGATGCTATTGTAGATGACAGAGGGAAGAAAGGAAAAGAAAATATCAAAGACAAGCGTTTTGAAATTGGTTTGCCTTCCATTTCTGATGGACAGTTACTGTTCTTGATGAATATGGTGAGCAAGATGAAACACAATACCGAACTTGGCAGCCGCATTGCTACTGTTCACAATGGTTCTGCTTTGTTTACCGGCGATGCCGGTGGTGGCGAAAGCGAAATACGCAAATACATTATTGAAAATGATTGGTTAGAATGTATCATCGCTTTACCGAAAAACATTTTTTACAACACGGGCATACCCACTTACATCTGGATTGTAAGCAACAAAAAACACCCGAAACGCAAAGGCAAAGTTCAATTAATCAATGCAATGGAATTATATGAGAAACTGCGAAAGAACTTAGGGCAAAAGAATTGCGAAATGAAACCTGCCCACATTGAAACCATTACCAATTTGTATATGGACTTTGTGGAAAGCGACCTGTCTGCCGAACAGGCAGGCATTTCAAAAATCTATCCCAACGAATATTTCGGCTACAATAAAATAACCGTTGAAAGACCTTTACGCCTTTCGGCTCAGTTTACACCCGAAGCCATAGCCACCTTACGTTTTGACAAAAACATAGCCGAAGAAATGGAATGGGCTTACACCCATTTTGGCGATGATTTGTATCAAGACATAAAGAAATACAAAGACAAGATTGAAGCCCATCTGAACAAGAACGAAGTAAAACTAAAACCTGCCGATAAAACTAAACTGCTGAGTGCCGAGTATTGGAAAAGCCAACTGGATTTGATGCAAAC
>WBZM01004192.1_pt1 | contig 10649 bp, 6 predicted proteins | sample 5204271 | NCBI WGS metagenome assembly WBZM01 (sample SAMN12344346, study PRJNA552823) | activated sludge metagenome | biome: Activated sludge suspended growth; feature: Nitrification reactor; material: Wastewater; isolation source: activated sludge from nitrification reactor of wastewater treatment...
GCCCAGAGAAGGTTTGAGAACGGTGACGATACCGAGCGAGTTGAGGACCATGTCGCGAGTGTGTTCGACGTTGGCCGTGATCCCCTGAACACAGTTGACGCGCAGGCTGTTGACCGCGTTTTCCATCGTAAAAATCGACGTAAACAAGGCGAAGGTTATCACCGGTTCCATCACATTGAGTTGCAACTGCCCCGCCGAAGCGGCGAGCGTAACCGTCAGGTCGAGCCCGATCACCAGGAAACTGGTCTGGTTAACGACCTCCGGAATCACCGGATTGACCTTGCCCGGCATGATCGACGACCCTGGCTGCATCTGCGGCAGGTTGATCTCGTGGAAACCGCAGCGCGGGCCCGACGCGAGCAAGCGGATGTCATTGCAGATTTTGGTCAGCTTGGCCGACGTGCGCTTGAGTACGCCAGACAACTGTACGTAGGCCCCGGTATCGGATGTCGCCTCGACGAGGTCGCCGGCGAGGATCACCTTGATGTCGGTCAACTCCGACAGGTGCCGGGTGACGAGCTCAGGATAGCCGGGAGCGGCAGTCACCGAGGTACCGATGGCGGTCGCTCCGAGATTCATCTCGTGCAGCAACTGGCGCACCTCGGCGATGCGGTTCACCTCTTCGCCGATGGTGGTTCCCCAACCATGGAATTCCTGCCCCAGCGACATCGGCACGGCATCCTGCAGATGCGTGCGACCCATCTTCAGCACCCGCCCGAACTCCTTGCCCTTGGCGTAGAAGGCGTCCTGCAGACGCCGCAGCGCATCCATGTAGCTGGCGAGCCGCAGGATCAGCGCCAGCCGGAATGCCGTCGGATAGATGTCGTTGGTCGACTGCCCGAAGTTGACGTGGTCGTTCGGGTTGACGAACTGGTACTCGCCCTTCTTGTGTCCCAGGCTCTCCAGAGCCAGATTGGCGATCACCTCATTGGCATTCATGTTGGTCGAGGTACCGGCGCCGCCCTGAATGAAGTCGGTGACGAACTGGTCGCACATCTCGCCGGCGATCAGCCGGTCGCAAGCGCCGACGATTGCGTCGGCCACCCTGGCGTCGAGCACGCCGAGATCACGGTTGGCCAGTGCTGCCGCCTTTTTCACGTAGCCGAAAGCTTTGACGAAGTATGGCTCTGCCGACATCGGGATGCCGGTGATGTGGAAGTTCTCCTTGCCGCGCAAGGTCTGAACGCCGTAGTACGCGCTGTCGGGCAACTCTTTTTCGCCCAGGAAATCCTTCTCGATTCGTGCCATGGCTATCTCCTTGTCGTTGATTGCGGGTCGGATCGTCGCGCTCCTGGCGATCCGGTGGCTGTCTGTGCCGCTTTCCATTCTAGTCCACGGCCCAAGCGCGAAGTGCATGATCCGACGTGCATGACCGTGTCTCGCTTCCTTCCGGCGGCGAAAGCCAGCGCGGCGTTGGTGACGCGACGCCCCGACAACACCGACCGTCGGCATTGCCAGGCCGGCTGACCTACCGCCCGCGTGCCGGCGCAGCGAGGATGAGGGCCCGCCGCGCATCCGAAATGGTCGCTGGCACGTATACCCGGATAACTGCCTCGTCTGCGGACCTCCGACCTTAACGCCCGCACCCTGGCGCCTCTCGACCAGGCGGTCACCCATAACCCCCGAAAGGGATCTACATGCCGATCAAGACCAACGACGCGAGCTCGACGGGGCAACCCGGTCGACGCGGGCTTCCCATCCGCGCAGGGACAGTCCGCCGGGAGGGCAAGCCAAGCCGATACCGACGGCGAACGGCCCGACCAGCGTCGCCCGCGGCAAGCGCAAGGACGCGCGGCAACGGTTCCGGTTTCTTCACGCGCACAGCCAATGTCGCCACGCACCCTTGGTGATCCCGACGCGGCTTCCTCACCGCCGCCCGGCCTGAGCAGTGGTCGCAACGATAGCGGCGAGCACGCCGTGCGAGCGTCGGCAGACGGTAGATTGGCCAGGGCGTTTGGCGGTGTGCCGATCATCGGGCAGAATGCACCCATGCCAGAGATAGATCAGAGCAGGGAAATCGACGAGGCCGAGGAGTACGAGCCAAGCGCAGCGACGACGGCAGGCGAACCCGGCCCAACGATGAGCGAATCGCGACCGCGGCGACCGTTCGCAGACGAGGAGCGTCTGCAGGATTGGATCGCCCGCATGGTGCACCAGGACCAGCAGGCCCTCGGCGAACTCTACGAAACAATGGCCGGGCGCGTCTATGGGCTGGCGCTGCGCATCACCCGGCACGTGCAGACCGCCGAGGAAGTGACCGAGGATGCCTTCTGGCAGGTCTGGCGACAGGCGCCACGCTTCGACGCGACCCGCGGCAGTGCCGTGACCTGGATACTGACGATCACCCGGAGCCGCGCGCTTGATGCCCTGCGCCGCAGCGATTCCGCCGAACCACTCGACGAGGAGTGCCTCGCCGACCTCCAGGCGGGCAGCGACCCGCAGGATCTTCTGGCCGCCATACAGCGCGAGCACCGCCTGCATGCCGCCTTGCGCAACCTCGATCCGCTGCCCCGCCAACTGGTCGCGCTCGCCTTCTTTCGTGGCCTGTCGCACGAAGAAATCGCGAGCCAGACGTCCTTGCCGCTTGGCACTGTCAAGTCGCACATCCGGCGCGCGCTCCTTCGCCTGCGCCAGTTGCTCGGCGCCGATGACCCCCATTCCCCAATGGTGACCCCATGAACAGCGAGCCCAAGGATTACGCGGACGCCACCGATGACGATGGCGCCGAGCGGGAAATCAGTAGTCTGATCTGCGACGGACTGGCGGCCATCGAGCTGCCGGCAGCGCAGCGGGCCGGACTTCGCCAGGCGCTGCTTGAGCGGGTCGGGGAAAGCGTTCGCCGACATGCGCGCTTGCTCGTCGTGCGCGCCGGTGACGGCATCTGGCGAGCGGTGAAGGCCGGAATCCGCGCCAAACTCCTCTGGGAAGGTCCAGAAGGAGCCTCGGTACTGATCGAATTCGCCCCCGGTGCAGGTCTGCCCGTACACCGCCACCACCATCTTGAAGAGGGCATCGTCCTCCACGGCCAACTGCAACTGGGTGATCTTGAACTCGGCCCGGGCGACTATCACGTCTCACCGGCCGGCAGTCGCCATGGTCGCATTTCATCACCCGACGGGGGGCTGGCGTACCTGCGCGGCACCTCGCTGGGGCGCGCGAAAACAGTCATCGGTGAGTTGCTTGGGGGTCTGGTGCCGGGCAAGGGGCCCGCAGTACACACCATTCGAGCCAGCCAGGGTGATTGGCGCGGCATCGCACCGGGCGCCGAGGAGAGAATCGTCTGGCGTGACGGCGACACGGTCTCTCGGTTCATCCGTCTGGCACCGGGAAGCCGCCTCGCCCGCCACGCGCATGCCGGCAATGAAGAGTGCATGATGATCACCGGCGACGCCTTCTTCGGCGACCTTCTGGTGCAGGCCGGAGAGTTCCACCTGGCGCCCGCCGGCAGCGAGCACGGCGAGGTCAGCAGCGACAACGGCGCCCTGCTCTTCGTGCGCGGCCGCCCTCCGCTGCCTCTGCCGCCGGGACCGTGAGCCGGCGCCTGGTCCTGATCAGCCGCTGGCGTCTGGAGACTTCCCGGGAGCGCCTCTGGGAACTGCTCGTCGATCCGGTTGGCTGGCCACGCTGGTGGCCGCATCTGGTCGGCGTCAGGCGAGTCGCCAGCGGCGACGGTGACGGCATTGGTACGGGGTACGCCTTTCACTGGCGTAGCGGCCTCGGCTACACAGTCCGTATCGTGATGACCACCCGCCGCGCCGACGCCCCACGGGAACTCGAGGGGACAGCCAACGGCGACCTGAGCGGCATCGGCCTGTGGGTAATCGAGGAAGACGCCCCGGGCGCGGTACGCCTCACCTACCGCTGGGACGTCGAACTGACGAGACCATGGATGCGCTGCCTGGCGCCGCTGCTACGGCGCGTCTTCGCTCGGCGTCACTTCGCCGTAATGGCGGGCGGCGCCGCCGGGATGGCCAGGGAACTCGCCTGCCGCGTCTCGGATATCGAGGAGTGGTCGGCGATCAGCCCCGTACCCGACGCCACGAGGAACCGCTGAGCAGTCGTCGAGCGATCGCTTCCTGCCCGCCCGACACAAGGCAACGAATCTCGCTGGCGACCCATTTCCGCCCTGCCCCGGCGCCGCCGATCGATGGCATGCCGTGTGGATTGTCGGGCGCCAGGCGCTTGTCGGTGCAACCAATCCGCCGGTCATGCGTTGATATGTCTTGTCGACCTGACCAAGGGTGAACGGCGTATCCTATGCAATCAGTCTCGCCGCACGCGCCTGCTCGCTACCCTGCGTCCAGCAGACCTGTCCGCGTCAAGCGGGGCGCCCTGCATCATTGCATCATTGCATCATGCGGCCGCGACGATCATGCCTTGCGCGTGGTCGGAGCTTTTTCGATCCATCTCGACTTGCCTTCTGGGAGTAAGCAAATGAAATATGTCGCGATTCTGGGGCTGGCCTGCTGCACGCTGGTTCCGGTAGTCTCGTTCGCACAGGCTGAGCGAGTCCTCAAGCCCGAGGAAATCAATGAGAGGGCGCTGGTCGATCTGCTCTCTCCGGAAGCAACGGTGGCGCCAGCAGCACGCAAGACGCGTGCGATCAGCGTCACCCGCGACGAAAGCTCGCTACCGGCCGCCAAACCGGCGGCAGCATCGTTGTTGATCATCTTCGAAACCAACTCGGCGAGCTTGACGCCGAAAGGCAAGCAGTCACTCGACGTCGTCGGGCGAGCGCTCAACTCGGAGAAGCTGACGGCCTACAAGTTTGCAATCGAAGGGCACTCCGACCCGCGTGGCGGCGAGGACTACAACCTGCGGCTATCGCAGGCGCGAGCGGAGAGCGTCGTCGGCTATCTCGAACAGAGCCATCAGATCGAGCCGGCGCGCCTCAAGCCGGTCGGCAAAGGTCCGACGCAACTCCTCAATCCCGCCCGTCCGGAAGCCCCTGAAAACCGCCGCGTAACCATCAAGCGACTCGACAACTAGGCTTACCCGCGAAGGCAGCACAGAGCTGGCCGCTCACTCGATCTCTTCGATCGCAAACAGCGCAGCGCCATAGCCGGACGAGCAAGTACGGCCCGCAGGACAGACCACCTTGCCAGCAAAAGGATTGGCCGCGCCTGCGGCTGACTGCATGGCGACTTTCTCGGCCGCCTTGCGCGGAAACTGGGCAAAGGGATCGACCTTCTTCAGGCCCGCGGCAGAAAAATCGCGCCGGTTCTCGGACACGATGGCGACGAAACGATTGCTTCCCGGTGGCCCGCTGGCCGTCATCGCCCAGCCCGGTCGAGGCAGGCTCAGTTCGCCATCACCCGCGATGCCGTTGTCGGCGTCGATCGCGTTGGGGAACAGCAAGTTGAACTGCCCGTCCGTGCCCACCATCAGGACGTAAACATAGCCGGCCTTCAGCGAAGTGATCCGAAAACGGAGCTTGTCCGTGCCGATCCTGACCTTCGCTTTTTCCGGCACCACCGCCACCCGAGCATTGGTATCGCGCTGCTGGTAGATCTCCTGCAGCATGTCGAGCGGATCGAAAGCCTTCGCGGCGTGCTTGGCCGAATCGGTCGCTCCGTTCTTTCCGAGCAGCATGTCCACCAGTTGCTGCTCCGTCACGCCCTTGCGGTCCGCGGTCTGCACCTGCGCGGCCGGCAGCGGCGATTCACTGGCGCCGGATGCGGCCTGAACGGCAGCAGCAGGCGCGGCAGGGGCTGCCACCGGCGCGACACCAGGCGCCTCGGCGGGTGGCGGAACGGGCTTGGCCACCGCTGGCAGCGGCACCTCCGGCTTCGGCTGCAGTACGTACACCGCGCCGGCGGCGGCGACCAGCAGGGCGCCGACACCCGCCGCAATCAGCGGCATCCTGCTGGCCTGCTGGCTGCCCGCTTGCGGCGTCGCCGGCGTTGCCTTGACCTCGCGCGCGGCCGGCTTGGCATCGGGAACCTGGCTCAAGCCCAGAAGGGCACGAAACTCGCTGACGCTCTGCGGGCGATCCTCAGGCTTGACGGCCAGGGCGCGATCGATGGCGTAGAGGAAGGAGTCGCTGTAACGGCCCGCCGCCGCCTTCGCCAGCGGCACCATGGTGTCGTTGATCGAACGACCAACCGACGGCATCGGCGGCCGGCCGGTGATGGCGTTATAGACGACGGCAGCCAGGGCATACAGGTCGGTCCACGCGCCCTGCTTGACGTGCGGCACTTCAGCATACTGTTCCAGCGGCGCGTAGCCCGGCTTGAGAATGACGGTCAGCGCTTGCGTCCGGTCGCTGATAACGCGCCGGGCCGCACCGAAGTCGAGCAGGAGTGGTCGCCCGTCCGTCAGCAGGAGGATATTGTCGGGGGCGATGTCGCGGTGAAAACAGTTGGCGTGGTGCAGCACTTCCAGTGCTTCCAGCAAGGGGTCGATCACTCCCCGCAGCCAGACCTCGTCGGGGGGCCCGGGCATTTTCTGCAAGGACTGCTTGAGCGTCACACCCTCGTAGAACGGCATCACCATGTAGGCCGTGCCATTGCCTTCCCAGAATCGATAGACCTTGACCAACGATGGATGGTCGAACTGGGCCAGCATCCGCGCTTCATTGACAAAACTGCGCAGGCCGATGGCAAAGGTCTCGGCGAGGCGCGAGGACTTGACCGCCACCGTCAGACCCTCGATTCGCGCCGCCAGCGACGAGGGCATATATTCCTTGAGCGCCACCAACCGACCCAGCGAGTGATCGTTGGCGAGGTAGACAATCCCGAAACCGCCAATACCGATGAGGTCGATGATTTCGAATTCATCAATCTTGGTGCCTTCCGGCAGCGCGTTGTTGTCCGGCTCGCTCCCCGCAGCAGCATCCGCACCCGGAGTCGGCGACGCCGCCAGCGGACGCTGGACCCAAGTCCTCTCGTATTCTTCTGATTCAGACATCGAAATCCCTGTTCTAGGCAACGCCGCCAAGCGGTCATTCTGCCGCAGTTTACCGACGTGGCAAAGCATCATCCGGCCGGCGGGCACAGTTCCGCCGGAACTCCCGTCCCTCGATTATCCGCCGGAATCGGCAGTCCGGGGCACTGGCAGGCATAGGGGATGTTTGCCGGCACCGCCTCCCGCCATTCCTGGCGACTCATGTTGCGCCCGACCCGCGCGCAGAGTTCCGTCGTCCAGGCGCTGCGCGCAGGCCAAGAGCGCACCGGCTCGCCACCGCTCGCCGAGACGATGCGAGTACCGCCCTCGCCGCTACCCACGGCAAGCACCGGGCCCTGATGGCCGCTCAAGGGGACGCCGATCGCCCGGCCCGTCGTCGCATCCCACAGACGCAGCGTGCGGTCTCCGCTTCCCGAGATGATGAAACTGCCGTCCTCGCTGAAAGCGACGCTACGCACCGACCCCTCATGTCCCTTCATCGGTGCGCCGACCGCCAGTCCGGTCGTCGTGTCCCACAGCCGCAAGCTGCCATCGCTACTGCCCGAAACGACATGCGTGCCGCTTTCGTCGAAGGCGACACTGAGCACCGCATCCTCATGGCCGGCCATCGGCGAGCCAATCGCTTGGCCGCCCCGCACATCCCACAGGCGCAGGGTGCCGTCGCGCCCGCCGGAGACGACGCGGGTGCCTTGACGGTCGAAGGCAACGCTGGTCACCCAGTTCTCGTGGCCCGTCAGCGGCGCACCGAGCGGCTGACCCGTACTCGCATCCCACAGGCGCACGCTTCCGTCCTCGCTGCCCGAAACGATGCGCTGGCCCTGGCGGTCGAAGGCGACGCTGCGTACGGCATCATGATGCCCGGTGAGCGGGGCGCCGATCGGGGCGCCGGTCTGGCCGTCCCAAAGCCGAAGTGTCCGGTCGGCACTTCCCGAGACGATGCGCTCGCCCTGCCAGTCGAAGGCGAGACTCGAGATCGAGTCCGCGTGACCTTCCATCGGCGCAGCCAGCGACTGCCCGGTCCTCGCATCCCACAACCGCAGGATGCCACCCGCGCTGCCCGAAACGATGCGCGTGACGCCGCGGTCAAAGGCAACGCTGAACACCGACTCCTTCTTCTCGGCGATCGGTAGCCCAGCGGCGGCCAGCTCTTGTCCGACAGTCCAGAGGCGTAGCGTTCCGTCATCACTACCGGAAACGATGCGCCTACCGCCGCCGCTGAACGCGACGCTGCGTACCTGGCCCAGATGACCTCTGAGCGGCACGCCGATCGCCTGCCCGGTCGTGGCATCCCACAGGCGTAGCGTCCGGTCCGAACTCCCCGAGACGATACGCGCCCCCTGGCTATCGAAAGCCACGCTGCGCACGCCACGTTCGTGCCCGGTCATCGGCGCACCAATCGGCTGACCGCTGTTCGCGTCCCAGAGACGCAGCGTGCCGTCCTCGCTCCCCGAAACGACACGCGTGCTGTCGCGGCTGAAGGCGACACCAAGCACCGAGTCGCGGTGGTCGTTCATCGGTGCGCCGATCGGCTTCAGCAGTCGAGCGTCCCACAGCCGTACGCTTCCGTCGACTCCGCCTGAGACGATGCGCAGCCCGTGATGGTCGAAGGCAACACTCGTCACCCAGATATCCTCGTGTCCGACCATCGGCGCGCCGATCGGCTGACCGCTATTGGCATCCCACAAGCGCAGCGTCCCATCGACGCTTGCCGAGACGATGCGCTTGCCCTCGTTGTCGAAGGCGACGCTCGACACCCAGTCTTCATGGCCGACCAGCGGGGCGCCGATGGCCTGTCCTGTCTTCGCATCCCACAGGCGCAGCGTCTTGTCCTGACTGCCAGAAACGATCCGCGCACCGTCGCGGTCGAACGCCACGCTATCCACCCTGCCCTGGTGACCCCTGATCGGCGGACCGATCGGCTGGCCGGTCGCCGTGTCCCAAAGACGCAGGCTCCCGTCGCCGCTGCCGGAGACCATGCGGCTGCCGTCGGGACTGAAAGCGACCGCATTCACCTGCGAACCGACCTCGATGATCCTTTCGAGATCCTTGAGGGCCAGCAACTGACTCAGCATCGCGCCCTCGGTTTCCGTGTCGGCGGCAATCCGCTGTGCGGCGAGCAGCTTCAACAAGCCGGGCACTGCGCCGCCCGCACGTGTCCCCGCCAGCATCCCCTGCGCCTCGGCACTCAGCCGCAGGCCCGTGGCGCGCTGCGACTCGAGGTTGGCACGGTTTCGCTCGGTCGCCGCCTTGTCGGCCGACCACAGCGCCCAACCCGCCGATGCCACGGCAGCGACCAGCAGCAGCACCAGCACACCGCTCATCCGCGCCAGACGCGCACGGCTGCCTTCAGCCAGCTGCCGTGCTTCGGCCTCGGCATTGGCGCGCGCGCGCTGCTCTTCAGCCAGTTCCTCGGCGGCTATCCGCCGCTCGCGCTCGGTGGCCTCGCGGCGAGCCGCCTCCTCTCGCTCCAGTTCCTCCGCCGCATGCAGGCGCTGCAGTTCCTCCTGGTGCAGACGTGCGTCACGCGCCTTGCGCACCACCCCGACCAGCCGGTCGTGGATCAGTTCGATCCGCTGCGTGCCAAGCTGCTGGTCCACACGCAGCAGGCGATGCCTGTCGGCAAGCAAGGACAGTTGCTCGCCGTTCAGAAAACCGTCCTGCAGCGCCTGTTCGACGGGATAGCTGCCGCGATAGCGGTCGCCCTGAATCAGGTGCGTCTCGATGAAGCGTGCCACGCCCTCCGGCATGCCGGCGAGGGCCTCGTCATAGAAGTCCTCGAGGATGTCCTGACCGGCCTGATTGAGCAGTTCGAGGTCGATCTTCCCGCCGGGCGCGCGACGCTGATTGAGCTGATAGCAACACAGGCTCAGCAGCACCGGCTCGACCACCGGCAGTGCGCCAGCCGTGGACGAATCGAGGTTGCCGACGAAGTCGACGACCCGTTCGGCCACCCCCGACGCGAGGACCGCCGCACCGGCGCGCCCGACAACTTCGACGGCCTGCTCGCGCGACATCGGCAACAGCCGCAGACGGTTGCGCAGTAATGATGGGACCTGCCGCTTCCAGCCCTGGACGTCGGCCAGGAAATCCTCGCGAAAAGCCAGAACGATACGGTAGCGCTGCGACTGCAGGTCGAGGTCGGAGAGCGCGCGTCGACCTCGCCCACCGACGGTCAACTCGGCCGGAATACGATTCTCGATCAGGTCGGCGAGGGCATCCAGGGTGGCCTGGCTACGCTGCGGATCCGCCTGCGCGCGCGAGAAGATCTCCTCGAACTGGTCGAAGACCAGTACCGGCGTCAGCGGGTAGTTGTCCCGGCTCCAGATTTCCAGTTGGCGACGATGCAGGTAGCACCAGAGCCCTTCGTCGTCATTCTGGGCGGGAAAGTCCGCGCCCGCCACCGTCAGGGCTGCCTGCAGTTTCCGCGCCGCCTGCCTGAGCGGCGACAGCGGCGCCGCAGGATCGAAGTCGAGCCGCAAATGCACCGGCAGGAAATGCCCGGCGCGCAGCAGCGGATAGAGCCCGGCCTGCAGCAGGGAAGTCTTGCCGAGCCCCGACTTGCCATAGATGACGGTGAGCGCCGCCAGGCGAACCATGCGCAGCAGTTCGGCGCTCTCTTCGCCGCGACCGAAGAAGAACGCACGCGACGACTCGTCGTATGCCGCCAGGCCAGGCCAGGGAGCCTGTGCATCGAGTTCGATCGCAAGCGTCGCCCCAGCGGGCGACGCGTCGACCGCGGCGCC
>WBZM01004193.1_pt1 | contig 10648 bp, 10 predicted proteins | sample 5204271 | NCBI WGS metagenome assembly WBZM01 (sample SAMN12344346, study PRJNA552823) | activated sludge metagenome | biome: Activated sludge suspended growth; feature: Nitrification reactor; material: Wastewater; isolation source: activated sludge from nitrification reactor of wastewater...
CGAGGATTATTGCGAGGTCCACCCGCACTCCGGCCTGAAGTTCCGATCGCCTCGGGAGTTCATCCGCCTCAGTGCTTAACCCACAAAGCCGGGTGTCCGGTCAAATGGGGTGCACACCACTGGCGTCCCACGAGTATCACCAGCAAATAGCTCAGGCGCATCGTCGCGGCGTCGACAAAGATGGATTTGTTTATGACGATCGCCACGAGATACAGGAACTGGTATTGAGGATTCTTCGTAAGATGCCGCCTTACACAGCGCCAGATGTCAAGAAAATCCGCATTGGCGGCAAGGGCGACGGCGGCTATGTGATGCTAGATCATTTTGAGGGAGTTGAAGCGGCATACTCATTTGGAATCGGTGGAGATGTCAGTTGGGACAAGGAGATTGTAAGGCGTGGTATCGACGTCTTTCAATACGATCACACAATCGATTTTGTGCCGGAGAACGACGAGCGTTTCCATTGGTTTAAGATCGGAATAGCGGGACGCAAGACTGATGAATGCGACACTCTCCCCAATCTGATCGCCAGCAACGGACACGCGCAGTGCAAGAATCTGATTCTGAAATGCGACATCGAAGGCGCGGAATGGGATATGCTGAACAAAGTACATCCCGATGACTTGGCGCCGTTCCGCCAAATCGTCCTAGAAATGCACGACTGGGGAAATATAGTCGAACCGGCGATCGGGGCGACAGTAGAGCGCGCAATCTCAAATTTGACGATGCGCCATTCACTTATTCATGTCCATGCGAATAATAATAGAGGATATGCAATCCTCGGCGCCGTCCCCGTTCCCGCCGTGCTGGAACTCAGTTTCGTGCGATCGGGAGACTACCGGTTGCAGCCATCCATAGAGACGTTCCCGACCCGCCTGGATGCGCCGTGTACCAACGCGCGCGCCGATTATCATCTCGGGACTTTCCGGTACTGACGATGCCCCGACCAGTCGCTGTTTCGAAATTTATCGATTTCTTTCTGCGAAGGCGACGAATTGGTCTTTTGCGGGAGGATATCGGCGGTTTCTTTGATGAAAACTGGTATTTACAACAGTATGAAGACGTCCGTAATTCCGCAGTGGACGCATTTCAACACTATTGTCGACATGGATGGCGGGAAGGGCGATGGCCAAATCCGATATTTGATCCTGCCTGGTATCGCTCTCAATATGCTGACGTCGCCGCTCTCGACGGTGATCCGCTCCTGCATTTCGTTAAACACGGTCGTTTTGAAGGTCGGCGACCCAGTGCGCAGTTCAATCCACAGCACTACGGGCTTCGACATCATCCTGAACTGGCGCAGACCAAGACCGACGCGAGCGAACACTATTTGTCGAGTCGCGGCGCCAGCGAGGAGCCTCGGCTGTCGGAGTTAGGGGGTCTGTCTGCCATCCAAGGAGCGCGCAATCTCGATCGCCGCGATCTGATAAGAATAGCGCGAGACCTGCGCCGTCATTTGCGAAAGCTCGACCAACGGGCGGCGCGGTGGCGCGATGCGCTCCTTATCAAGCGCGTGTATGAAGTCGACGAGGAATGCCGTCCGGTGCCGGACGGCCTGTCGCTCCGATACCTCGTGCTTGCGACTGACATGAGACATCGTGCTGAGAAGAGGAGCGAACCGAGAGCGGACAACGACAGTCTGGTGGAGCTGGGCGAACGCCTTATTCAGGACGAGATCGCAAGGGCGCAGCAGTTGGAGCGCCAGCTTCTCGAACGGATTTCCCGCCCTAGTCGGAGAATCCGCACATGATAACGAGGACAAGAGGCATTGGGTTGCCGACGCTCGGCGTCTCGAGCGCCAAAACGCATTCTCACGATCGGTCCCGGCGGGATGTTGTGTCTGACGGAGTTTTCAGGTCGGCGCAGGAGAACGCCTTGCTGAGGCCTTTGCGAGCGGGCGAACGGATATCGTTTGGATGCGGCGGCCGCGCCTCCCGCTTCATCGTACAGCCTGGCTGGCATGTGCCGGAGGAAAAGCACTGCTGGACTGCTCGTTCCGCTGCTTTGTTTGCCTTTAATCCTCTATTTAAGGGCGATGCATTTCTGCATCTCGAATTCTTTGTTCTGTCGGAGCGCTCCTGGGCCGACACCCAGCTAGCGATTGCTTTAAACAATCGAACTATCTTCGATGCGAATTATCGCTCCTCGACCGATAGAGTCGCCGTCCGAGTGGGGCAGATTTTGCGGGCTCCAACGGACATCAACATTTTGACCATTTACTGCGAACCGAGGTCGCCGCACGATCTCACAGGGAGCGGCGATACACGTCTCCTCGGTATCGCCGTCAAAAATCTTTGGTTCGAGCAATGACTAAAGAACCGGCCATAAAGAATGTGCCGCCTGATCTCGCCGTTGTTATTAGGGGCGATCTGATTAGCTCCACGGGTTATGCGCGGGCGGCGCGCGCGCTCGCCAGCATCATCGCTTCGCGCCATGAAGTTTTCGGCGTATCGCTTCACGAGGATCCCTCTGACCGCTTGGCCATATTCCCCGGCAGGCTTATCAGCGACGAGTCAGTGCGCCAGCTGGCGCGGAAGCGTAAGGTAATCATCATTCACCACACGACGCCGGACTTTTTTCTGCCAACTGCTCACGCCTATAATATCGGATGTTTCTACTGGGAGACGAAAGCGATCCCGCGCTCTCTCTATTGGCCTGAACATATCGCGTCGATGGACGCGATATGGGCGCCAACCCGCTTCATCGCGCGGTTCGTCGCATCTTGCGCCTACCGTGGCCCTATCATAATCGTTCCGTGGCCACATGACTTTGAGCCGGTGAAGCCGAACGCCGACACCGGTCGACTCGGACGTGCGATATACGTTGATTTACTGGAGAAGCCCCGGTCATGCGAGGCGCCAGCGAGTTGGAAGACGACGACATTTTCGGGCTTGAGAGCAAACAAGGAGTTGATCTATCTCGCCATCCAAACCCTCAGTCCCCGCAAAGGGTTGCCCATCTTACTTCGCGAATGGCTGAGCGCGGCGCGTATCGGATTAGCGCCCGGAACCGTCTTGCTTCTGAAGCTCAACTTCCGTCATGCCCACAACATCTCCTCGGATGCGCGCGAGCATATCGCGCTTTCCCTAGAACGGGCCGGAGCCGAAGCAGGCAATTGTCCGCAGATAGCGATCATTTCAGAGACTCTCAATGACATGCAAATGTCTCTTCTTCTCGAGAAATCCGACTGCCTAGTTTCGGCCTCTCTAGGGGAAGGCTTCGGCGGCCCCGTCGTCGAGGCGCTCGCCGCAGGCAAACCGGTTATCGCGCCGAGGCACACGAGCCTCTCGGAGCTCCTACCAGATGACTATCCTTTACATGTCTCCACTTGGGAGGCGTGCGTGCAACTTCATGATCTGCCAGACGTGTACCCTCCGACATCGACTTGGTTCCTGCCTCGTCCGGGCGAACTGGCGAGCAGAATGGCGGAGTTTGGGATGCTGACATGGGAAGAACGCGCGATGATGGCAAAGTGCGCGCGACTACACGCCGCAAGCTTTTGTGGCCAAGACGTGGTCCGGCCGCTTATTCTTCGCGAATTGGCGCAGGCCGCTAGCCGGGCAACTTGGTCATGATTATCGACCTGAGCCAGACCGCCGTCAACCGAACGGCCATGTATACTATCTCGCGTGATGTCCTCGATGCATTGAAGGATCGACCGCTTCGCAGGCAGTATTTTGGTCAGGTTCTGACGCAAGAGCCGGGCAAGGAACAACTCAGAATCTTGAAACGGACGGCTTTTGAGCAATTATTCGCGGACCCCGGACAGCTTGCGGGCGTGCGCGAAGCACCCATCCCGAGAAATGAAAGAAGCCGGCGTCTGTACTTGGACCCTCTATATGCTTTGTTCGGCGGATTGAGCGAGGACGACATACTTTTTGTTCTCGATCTTTCGCCCGTCACGACGCCCCATTGGCACTCCGCTCCCGTGGCGCGCGCCTACCGCACGGCGTTTGAACTCGTGTGCAAACGACGACCTACTGTCGTGGCTATCAGCCAGAATACAGCGGATACATTCTATGCGAATTACGCCTACCCCCCTGAGCGTACGCATGTTCTTCGACTATACGTACCGCAACATCTTACGGAAGCTTTGGAGACGCTGCCTTTCTTTTCTCCGGAACCCTATGTTCTTTTCGTGGGGAGCCTGGAGAAAAGAAAGAACATAGTCGGCGCAATTGAAAGTTTTGGGCTGAGCGATTTGGCCAACGAAGGCTATCGACTTATTGTGGCGGGTGGCGCAGGCCACGGCAGCGACGAGATCCGTGAGCGCGCCTCCCAAGCCGACAATGTGTTCATGACTGGATACGTCTCCGATCGAGAACTACGAGGGCTCTATCAATCCGCCTCGGTCTTTCTGTATCCATCCTATCTTGAGGGATTTGGAGTTCCTCTCTTGGAGGCGATGAATGCGGGTATTCCGGCCGTCGCCTCTCTGACGGGAGCATGCCCAGAGGTTGGCGGCGATCTCGTCCGCTATTTTGATCCGGATGATCATCTATCCTTCGCGAACGAACTCCGTCGCCTAGTCGGCTTCACGCCGACGGAACGCGAAGCTTACGCACAAAAAGCCAGACAGCGAGTACAAGAGACGTTCTGCATCGAACATTTCAAGTCCGGGTTGAAAGAAATCCTGGACAGACGATGATCATGGGTGACGATACCACGAAGGGACTAGCGGTTCTGCGGGCGCATGGCGCTCTCGCCCGCTCGTGGGCGTTAACCGTAGCGTTTCCCTTGTGGAGCACAGCTGGGAGAGACGTGGAGCGCGGCGGCTTTCATGAAAGTCTGACATTTGAGGCGAAACCGACGGACGACCCGCGCCGCGCCTTCGTGCAGGCGCGGCAGGCCTACAGCTTCTGCGAAGCAGGTCGAATGGGTTGGCAAGGCGATTGGGCGGACGCGGCGCATAGCGCTATCGACTATCTTCTTTCGCGGTTCGTACTGCCCAGCGGCGCCGTCATTCACAAGACCGACGTATTCGGGCATCCAATAGATTCGCGCGTGACGCTATACGATTGCGCTTTCACTACCTTCGCTTTGGCCCACGTTTTTCAGATGGGCGGTCGTGGAGATCGAGAGCGGCTGACGGCAGAGCGAATTCTTGATTTTCTTAACCAACAGCGCGCACACCCGATCTCGGGCTTTTTCGACGAACCGAACGGCGTTCTGAGTCAAAACCCACACATGCATCTTCTGGAGGCCGCCCTGGCATGGATCGACGCCGGTGGCGATGACCGATGGTGGGCGCTGGCGGAAGATCTCGTAGAACACGCGTCACGCTATTTGATGGCCCCCGACACGGGAGCTATCTTCGAGGACTTTGCAGCCGACTGGTCGCCGTTGGGAGGCGTGCATAATGCGCGGATCGAGCCCGGCCATCTGTATGAATGGGCCTACCTGCTATCATACTGGTCTCGACTGAAAGACGGAAGGCACGACAAGACGCCTGCACGGCTATTTTTCCTTGCGGAAAGGCACGGTCGCGACCCGGAGCGCGGCGTCGCTATATGTGCAATTGACCCATATTTTCGGCAAACAAACAGGAGCGCGCGCCTTTGGGCGCAGACAGAGCGGCTTAGAGCCGCTATCGTCCTCGCGCCGGACCTTGCGCGGCGCGACCAGATTGCCGCGCTGGCTGCGGCTAACGAAGCCGCTACGGCGATTGAGTGTTTCCTTAACGCTCCGATGCAAGGCCTGTGGCGAGACGACTGGCGTCCCGCCGGCGATTTTGCAGACAAGGCAGTTCGTGCCAGTTCACTGTATCACATTCTGTCAAGCTATCGGTCGCTGATTGATGCGGCCAATGCTAGTGAAGGGGAGGTTTCTATAAACCCCTTACAAAAGGGCGACTGAGTAGTGAGAGTCGCTATCCTCAAGCCGGACCACATCGGCGACCTGATTCTGTCTTCACCCGCAATCAGAACAATCGCGGCTCGGGAACGTGACGCCGCCTTGTTCATATCGCCCAAGAATCTACCCATCGCGCAATTCTTGTTCCCCGACATCGAACTACGCGAAATCGAGCTTGGTCATCTTTCAAAAAGCGGACAAACGTTTTCTATTCCCGATCTCAGGGAATTCGAGATGGTCGCCTTTTTGAGGAGCGACGCTGTCCTGAATGAACAATGGGCAAGATTGCGGACTCGCGACTTTATCTTACCGGCCGACACCCATGATATCCATCAAAGCCTGATCGACTTTTCCGTAGCAACATATTTTGGGGGTACATACGACATCGACGCAGCCTTCTTCGGCAGTAAGGAGCAAAATGTCGCGCGCAAAGCTGGCCGCGCGCCCCGCCACATAGGACTGTCGATCGGTTCGGGTTTTCATGCAAATGCCTGGGCGATACAACGATGGACGGAAATGGCCCGGGCGTTGTTGCCAGCCATGGACCAAATCGTGTTGCTGTGCGGACCGGCCGAGCGCGAAAAGGCGGACCTGATCGCAGCGCGTCTCGGCTCTCCGCACAGGGTGTCGGTCATGGAAGGCGGAGGCGACGTTGCATTGTTCGTCAGCGCGGTGGACGATCTTGACCTCGTAGTCGCTTCCGACGGTGGCACCGCTCATCTTTGCTCGCTCGTCACGCCGGTACTTTCGATATTCGGACCCAGTCCGTTTCGTCGCTATGCGCCGTTCGGAAAGTTCAATCGCCTGCTTACTCGCAGGCTCTCGTGCTCCCCTTGTTGTCAATATGCGACATCCCTCGTGAATGGCTGCCTGACAACCGAGTGCATGACAGAGATTAAGGCTGGCGACGTCCAATGGGCTCTGGGTTTGCCCCCGGTGCATTGCGAGGGTGCGCGCTTGGTCGTGTCGCGGGATGGCGTCGATCTCTACCTTGGAGTCAGCCACCTCAATCGTGAAGCTTATATCGAGCGCTTCTTTTGCTTGCTGTCACGCGAGTGGAAGCAAAACCCGGAAGTGCTCGCAAATACGGCAGACCCCGTTCGTATTCTCTCTGCCTTGCAGGCGGCGCGGCTCGACTTGGTCGAAGCCGTCGACCGTGTCAAGAACTCACCCGAGTTTGGTCTGCGGTGGGTTGGGGCGGCCCTTGCGCGGATGGCGCGACTTCGTCAACTGAGCCTCGACGCCAATGCTTATCTCGAGTCTTGCGAGAAGCAGGAGGCGCCCAAAGCAAATCGCGTATCTCCGGAGCTGTGACATATGGTTGATTCTTTTTCACGATGTGATGGGGGCGTTTGGGTTGAACAACGCCGCGCGCTCACGGCAGAGCGCGTTCTCTTGAGTGATCGCGACGGGATTATCATCGTCGATCGAGGGTATTTGGGAGATCCGAACGGCGTTGAATTGATAGACGGCATCTGCGACATTTTTCGTTCAGCCGATGCGCGCGGGATTCCGATCGCGATCGTCACGAATCAGTCCGGCGTCGGTCGTGGATACTACGGATGGCGGGAGTTCAACTCCGTGCAGGATAGAATGCTTTCGTTGCTCGCAGCGGAAGGTATAGCCCCAGCCGCGGTTATCGCCTGCGCTCATCACACTGAGGCACTTGAGCCGTATCGACATCGCGATTCCCCAATGCGCAAGCCAAATCCAGGTATGCTGCTCGTCGCGCTGCGCATGTTTGGAGCGGAGGCGCGACGTTCACTCATGATCGGCGACAAGCAGGATGACATGATCGCGGCCCAGCGGGCGGGTGTGGGGGCGGGTATTTTCGTTGGCAAAAAGGAGCGCTTTCACGTAGCGACGTCAGGCCAAACGATAGTGGCAGTAGCCGGCAACGTCCGGGATGCCGTGACAATCGTCGAGAATTGGCTTGAATGTCGTTGGCCCGACGACGCCGATGCTCGGCCAAACTGCGGTGATTGACCGCCGGTACGCCCGGACAATGGATCACGAGATGATTGATCGCCGCCTCAATAAAGTAAGTTCCAAAGAGGTTAGAGCGGGCATTGCCGGGCTCGCGCAACATTTAAGCGGCCGCGTCTTGGCAGTCGGCGACTTGATGGTGGACGTTTTCCATTATGGCGCGATAGATCGTATCTCGCCGGAGGCGCCAGTGCCGGTCATGCGACTTCAACAGGAAACGCGGATGCTGGGCGGCGTCGGAAACGTCGTGCGCAACATCAAGGACATGGGGGGAGGCGTGACGGTGGTGGCGCCGATCGGCGACGATCCGAACGGGCAACTCGCCATGGCAATGCTCGACGAACATGGAATTCATTCGGCGCTTGAGGTCTGTACAGGACGGCTGACCAGCGTGAAGACTCGTTTCATTGCCGCCGGACAGCAGATCCTGCGCGCGGATCGCGAGGACGTCGTCAGGCTATCAAGCGATGCCGAAGATCGCTTGCTCGTCGCTGTTGCGCACGAAATAGAAGAATGTGACGTTGTCGTTTTATCCGACTACGGAAAGGGCGCACTGACGCAGCGCATCGTTGCGCAGACCCTGCAAATGGCCCGACGCCTCGGCAAGCCAGTGCTCGTCGACCCCAAGGGCCGCGATTTCAGCGTTTACACGGGCGCTTTCTGTATCACGCCTAACAAGACGGAATTGGAACTTGCCACCGGACTGAGTACGCAAGGCGACAGCGAAGTGGAGCAAGCGGCGCGCGCGCTGCTCGCATCGACGGGCGTGGACTACTTATTGGTTACGCGGTCGGAGAAGGGCATGTCGCTTGTAGCACGTGACATGAACGACGTTGTACACTTGCCGGCTCACAAACGTGAGGTTTTCGACGTGTCAGGCGCCGGCGATACAGTAATCGGAATGCTCGCCCTGTGTCTTGCGAGCGGCGGTTCGGTATTGGAGGGCGCTCAACTGGCAAACATCGCGGCAGGCGTCGTTGTTTCGAAGCGCGGAACGGCGACTTGCACCGTGGCGGAATTGCAGGACGAACTGAGTTTCCTTCAATCCGATCCTTTATCGAAGTTGCGCTCGCAATCAGACGCGGCGCAGATTGCAGCCCAATGGCGCGAAGCCAAACTGCGCATTGGTTTCACGAATGGCTGTTTTGACATTATCCACCCTGGTCACGTCCGTCTTCTGCAGCAAGCGCGGGCGCGGTGCGACCGGCTGATCGTCGGCCTCAACGCGGACGACAGTGTAAAAGGGCTCAAGGGACCGGGTCGCCCCGTCCAGAACGAGATTGCGCGAGCAACGGTGCTCGCTGCGCTCGCCCCCGTCGACATGGTTGTAATCTTCGCAGAAGATACACCGCTCAATTTGATCGAAGCGCTTCGCCCCGACCTTCTCCTCAAAGGAGCCGATTATACTGTTGGAACTGTTGTGGGCGCGGATGTCGTACTGGGGAATGGCGGCGAAGTTGTCCTAATTGATCTTGTTGAAAACATGAGTACGACCAATATTATCGCGCGGATAGCAAAATGACTCGAAAGACCGTTCTAGTGACCGGGGGCGCAGGCTTCATCGGGTCGAACATTGCGCGACATCTCGCGAAGAATGGCTACGATGTTACGATTTGTGATCGCTTTCAACACACCGAAAAGTGGCGCAATCTCTCATCTACACAGATACATGCTCTGGTCATGCCGGAAGCCCTCGCGCAGAAGCTTGAAAGTGAGAGATTTGACGTCGTCGTGCATATGGGTGCGATTTCAGCTACTACTGAAACTGACGTAGATCTGATTGTCAGGACAAATATCGAGCTGTCCTCGATTCTCATGGATTACTGTGTGAGGCAGCAGAGCCAGTTTATTTACGCTAGCAGCGCTGCCACTTACGGGTCTGGAGAACTCGGTTTCGATGACGACGATTCGCTGCCAGCGCTTTCGCGATTGCGCCCGCTGAATGCTTATGGTTGGTCAAAGGCCGTTTTTGACCAGATCGTAGCGCGACGGCGGGACGCCGGAGGGGCGCTGCCGCCACAGTGGGCAGGTCTCAAATTCTTTAATGTCTACGGTCCTAACGAATACCACAAAGAAGATATGCGAAGCGTTGTTCATAAGGTCTACGGACAGATATTATCTGGCGCGCCTGTCACACTGTTTAAGTCTCACAGGGCCGGTGTGGCCGATGGAGAGCAGAAGCGAGACTTCGTTTATGTGGACGATTGCGTGTCTGTTGTGGACTGGCTGATTTCCACCCCGGCCGTATCCGGCATTTTCAATGTCGGATCTGCGCACGCCCGATCTTTTCGCGAACTTGCCTTCGCAGTCTTTAGCGCATTGGGCCAAGAGCCGCGCCTCCGCTTCGTGGAGATGCCGCAAGCACTGCGCGCACGCTATCAGTACTTCACGCAGGCGGAGATGGGAAAACTGCGCGCTCGGGGCTACAAGACATATGGTACTCCTCTTGAGGAGGGGGTGTCGGCATACGTCCAACGCTTCCTCTGCCAGGACGATCCTTATCGTTAAGTCATCAGCGTATCGACCGGAGCCACCCGCAGGGATCTGTCAAGTCCGCTGTCGTCCGGCCCCCTTGTTTCAAGCGTCCGTTTACGGTCACCACGTCGATGGACGGGTTCAGGCGCTCTCCCGATAGACGCGGAGCAGCTTCTTGTAGTTAATTGCCGTGCCGGCGGGCTTCAGCGTAGCCATCCGGCGTAGGCCGCAGGCGTCTGATATTCTCATACGGGATGGAGGATTCCGTCCGACTTGAGAGTTTCGATAGCCTTGTCGAGCGTCAGGTTGTGATAGAGACGGAACCATTCGCCGG
>WBZM01004194.1_pt1 | contig 10647 bp, 8 predicted proteins | sample 5204271 | NCBI WGS metagenome assembly WBZM01 (sample SAMN12344346, study PRJNA552823) | activated sludge metagenome | biome: Activated sludge suspended growth; feature: Nitrification reactor; material: Wastewater; isolation source: activated sludge from nitrification reactor of wastewater treatment...
GGAGGTCGAACATGCCCCCTTCTCCCGTCTGCGGGAGATCGCGCGCCAGCACGGGCGCCTGGGCGCCGTCGAAGGTCTGCTGCTGGACATCGGCGTCTCCTCGCCCCAGTTGGACGAGGCCGGACGCGGATTCAGTTTTTCCGCGGACGGTCCCCTGGACATGCGGATGGACAACAGTGGCGGGGAGACGGCCGCGGCCTGGTTGGCGACGGCCCAGGAGGCGGACATCGCCCGGGTCTTGCATGAGTACGGTGAGGAGCGCTTCAGCCGGCGGATCGCCCGCGCCATCGTCGCCGCCCGCGGTCAGGCGCCCATCCTCACCACCGGGCGTCTGGCGAGCCTCGTGGCGGCGGCCTGCCCGACCCGCGAGCCGGGCAAGCACCCGGCGACCCGCACCTTCCAGGCGTTGCGCATCCAGGTGAACCGCGAGCTCGAGGAACTGGGTGCCGCCCTGGCGGCGGTGCGCGACCTCCTCGCCGTGGGGGGGCGTCTGGTGGTGATCAGTTTCCACTCCCTCGAGGACCGCCTCGTCAAGCGGTTCATCAGGGACCAGGCCTGGGGCCGGCAGGTCCCCCGGAGTGTTCCGCTGCTAGCCACCGCGACCCAGCCCTGGCTGGAGCCCGTCGGCAAGGCGCTGCATGCCGGGGAGGCCGAGGTCGCGGCCAACCCCCGGGCACGCAGCGCGGTGCTGCGGGTGGCGGAGCGGCGGTCATGAGCCTGCGGGATCTACTGCTGATCGCCTTCCTGGCCCTGGCCGTGGTCACCTCCGGGATCGGGGTGGTCTATGCCAAGTATCAGACGCGAATCGAATTCATTCATCTGCAGGCGCTGACCCGGGAACTCCACCGACTGGAAGAGGAGTGGGCCGTGCTACGGCTGGAGGAGGCGGCGCTGGGCACCCACCCACGGGTGGAGACGGCGGCGCGGACGCGGCTGGACATGTTCATGCCGCGGGGTGTGGATATCAGAACCATTGGGGGAAAGGTTCATGAACGTTGATCTGGCCCGGCGCAAGAGCGACCCGGCCCGCGAGGGTAAGCGCTTCAATTTTCGGGGGCGGAGCCTGCTGCTGCTGGGGGGGCTCGGTGTCTTGCTCTGCGCCGTGGTGGCGAGCGTCTTTCAGCGCCAGGTGCTGGAGCGAGAATTCCTGCGGGAGGAGGGTGAGGCCCGCTATCTGCGCGACTGGGAGATCCCGGCCCGACGGGGGATGATCCTCGACCGCAACGGCGAGCCCCTGGCGGTCAGTTCCCCCGTGGCCAGCGTCTGGACCGACCCCCGCAAGCTCAAGGACTTTCCCCAGGCGATCGGGGAACTGGCCGAGGCGATGCGCCTACCGGTCCAGGACCTGCGGCAGCGGGTGGCGGAGCGGCAGAACAAGGGCTTCATCTACCTCAAGCGCCGCATCGAACCCGATCAGGCCGAGGAGGTTGCCCGGATCAAGGACAAATTCCAGATCCATGAATTGGGAATGGAGACCGAGTACAAGCGCTTCTACCCCGGTGGGGAGATCTTCGGCCACATCATCGGCTTCACGGATGTGGACGATAAAGGCATCGAGGGCATGGAGCTGGCCTTTAATGGCTGGTTGGGCGCGGAACCTGGCCTGCGCCGAGTCATCAAGGACGGTCGTCAGCAACTAGTCGCCGAGGTGGAGCGGGTGCGCCCGCCGCGCCACGGCAAAGACCTGGAACTGAGCATCGACCGGCGCTTGCAATATCTCGCCTACCGGGAGTTGATGCGCACGGTGCGGGAGCATAAGGCCAAATCGGCCTCGGCGGTGGTGCTGGATGTCCATACCGGGGAGATCCTGGCCATGGTCAATCAGCCGGCCTACAACCCCAACGGCGATAAGGACGGCGACCAGAGCACCCGCCGCAATCGGGCCGTCACCGATGTCATGGAGCCCGGCTCCACCATCAAGCCTTTTGTCGTCGCCGCCGCCCTGGAGCAGGGCCTGGTGACGCCGACCACCCCCATCGATACCAGCCCCGGGACCTTGGCGGTGGGCAGCAACACCGTCAAGGACATCCACAACTACGGCCGCCTCGACACCACCAGCGTCATCACCAAGTCGAGCAATATCGGCGTGGTGAAGATGGCCCTGCGCATGAAGAAGGAGACTCTCTGGAACCTCTATGACCGGGTCGGCTTCGGCAAACCCACCGGTGTCCAGTTCCCTGGCGAGGAGACCGGCCGGTTCCGCCATTTCAAGCGCTGGTCGGACTTCGAATACGCCACCCAGGCCTTCGGTTACGGCCTGTCGGTAACCTCCCTGCAACTGGCCCGTGCCTACTCGGTGCTGGCGGCGGACGGGTTGCTCAAGCCCATCAGCCTGCTCAAGGTGGCCCAGGCGCCCGCGGGGGAGCAGGTCCTCAGCGCCAAGACGGCCCGCGAGGTCCGGGCCATGATGGAGACGGTGGTCTCCCCCAAGGGCACCGCCAAGCAGGCTGTCATCGAGGGCTACAGCGTTGCCGGGAGGACGGGTACCGCCAAGAAGTCCGCCGGTCGGGGTGGCTATGCCGCCGGGCGCTACCAGGCGGTCTTCGCTGGCATGGCCCCGGCCAAGGACCCGCGCTTCGTCCTGGTGGTCATGGTCGATGAGCCCGGGGCCGGCAAATACTACGGCGGCCTGGTGGCGGCCCCGGCCTTCGCCCGCATCATGCAGGGCGCCCTGCGCCTCTTCAATGTCCCCCCGGATCACCCGGAAGTGAAGATGCTGATGGCCAGCGCGGACGCGACCCCATGACGGGGGGGCTGGTCCTCGCCCGGCGACCGGTCTGGCGGCTGCGGGATCTGCTGGCCGATTGGGTGCCGGGTCCCGATGAAGTCGCCAGCGCGGCGGATGCCGCTAACCCGACCGTCACCGGTCTGGCCCTGGACAGTCGGCTTATCCAGCCGGGCTGGCTCTTTCTGGCCTGCCATGGTAGCCATGGGCACGGGCTCCAGTTCGTCGCCGAGGCGCGCGCCCGGGGGGCCAGCGCCATTGCCGCCGAACCCGATGGGCAGTGGGATGCCCCCGCCCTGGTGGCCCTGGGCGACAATCTGGGCCTGCCGGTCATCCCCCTGCCCGATCTGCGGCATCAGGCCAGCCGGTTGGCGGGACGCTTCTTCGGGGACCCCAGCGCGCAACTGGCGGTCCTGGGCGTGACAGGCACCAACGGCAAGACCAGCGTCACCCACTACCTGGCCCAGGCCCTGGCGGATGAGGTCGATTGTGCCCTGATCGGTACCCTGGGGATCGGCCTCCCGGGGGATCTCCAGCCGGCCACCCATACCACACCGGACCCGGTGACCCTGCAGGAGACCCTGGCCGCGCTGCGGGAGCGCGGGGTGGGTGCCGTGGCCATGGAGGTCTCCTCTCATGCCCTGGATCAGGGGCGTACGGCGGGGGTCCGTTTCACCCATGCCCTTTTCACCAACCTTAGCCGGGATCATCTGGATTATCACGGCGACATGGCGCGCTATGGCCAGGCCAAGCGCCAGTTGTTTCGCTCCCCCGGCCTGGAGTGGGCCATCCTCAACCTGGACGATGCCTTGAGTCCCGCGATTTTCGGCGATCTGGCCCCCGGGGTGCGGGTCGGGGGCTTCTCCCTGGAGGCGGAACGGCCCATCCCGGCGGCTTGCCAGCTCTGGGCCCGCCTGCGCGCCCTCACCCCCAGTCATGCCGGCATGCGGCTGGAACTGGAGACCAGTGCCGGACCGGCTTGCCTGGAACTGGGCCTGATCGGGCGCTTCAACGCCGCCAATGCCCTGGCCGTGTTTCTGGTCCTGTTGTCCCGGGGCCTGGACCGGGAACGCGCCACCCAGGCCATGACCCACCTGCGCGGGGTGCCCGGGCGACTGGAACGATTCGGCGGCGCGGGCGCGCCCCTGGTGGTGGTGGACTATGCCCACTCCCCGGACGCCCTGGAGCAGGCCCTGGGCAATCTGCGTGCCCACACCCGGGGCCGGCTGATTTGTCTCTTTGGTTGCGGTGGCGAGCGGGATGCCGGCAAGCGCCCCCTGATGGGGGCGGTGGCGGAGCGGCTGGCCGAGCAGGTGATCCTGACGGACGACAACCCCCGCGGCGAGGACGGCGATGCCATCATCGCCCAGATTCAGGCCGGTATGGCCCAGCCCGCCAAGGCCATCGTCGAACGGCGGCGGGGCCTGGCCATTCGCCGCGCCATCGCCATCGCCGGGCGCGATGACCTGGTGCTGGTGGCGGGGAAGGGGCACGAGACGGTGCAGGACCTGGGGGAGCGCAAGGTCCACTTCAGCGACCGCGCCCAGGTCCAGCAGGCCTTGAGCGAACGCATCTGGGCCCCGAGTCTGGAGGACGCCGCATGAGCGTGGCCATCCGAGCGGACTTGACCCCATCCCGGCCCTTGCCCTGGACCCTGAGCCAGGCCATCGCCCGGGTGGGTGGTCAACTGTCCGGGGCCGATGTCGGCTTCCGCGGGGTCGGCATCGACAGTCGCCAGCAGCTTGACGGTCGCCTCTTCGTCGCCCTGCGCGGCGAGCGCCACGACGGCCATGACCATGCCGCCGCCGCCCGCGAGGCCGGCGCCGTGGCCCTGATGGTCGAGCGCCCCCTGGCCGTCGACCTGCCCCAGTGGCGGGTGGCGGACAGCCGTCTGGCCCTAGGACGGCTGGGGGCCGCCCATCGCGAGGTCTTCGCTGGCCGGGTGGTGGCCCTCACCGGGAGCAATGGCAAAACCACGACCAAGGAGATGATCGCTGCCATCCTCGACCAGGCGGGGCGGGTGCGGGCGACCCGTGGCAACCTCAACAACGACATCGGCCTGCCCCTGACCCTGCTGGAGGCGGGGGAGGAGGATTTCCTGGTGCTGGAGATGGGCGCCAACCATCCCGGGGAGATCGCCTATCTGACGGCTATCGCCCGCCCGGAGGTGGTAGCCATCACCAATGCCGGGCGGGCCCACCTGGAGGGTTTCGGCAGCCTGGAGGGCGTGGCCCGGGCCAAGGGGGAGATCGTCCAGGGGCTGCGCCCCGGGGGCACCTTCGTCTTCCCCGCCGACTCCCCCTGGGCGGGCCTCTGGCGGCAACTGGCCGTGGATCGCGCCTGCCTGACCTGCGCCGCGCCCGGCATGGCCCCTGGCCCTGGCCCTGGCTGTGGGGTTGACACCGGCGCCGATCTAGTCGTGGACCTGAGCGCGGTGCGGACCCGCTGGGATGAGGCGGGTTTCCGCACGACCTTCCGGGTCACGGGCCCCGCCCTGGATCGGGACCTGGATCTGGACCTGTCCCTGGCGGGTGGCCACAATGTCCGCAACGCCCTGGTGGCCGTGGCCATGGCCCGGGCGCTGGGGTTGACCCCCGACCTCATCCGGGCCGGTCTCGCGACCATGGGTCCCGTCCCCGGGCGCCTCTTTCCCCGCCCGGTCCCCGGCGGGCCCCGCCTGATCGACGACAGCTACAACGCCAATCCCGACTCGGTGGAGGCGGCCATCGCCGTGCTTCTGGCCCTGCCGGGTCGCCCGGTCCTGGTCCTGGGGGACCTGGGTGAGCTGGGCCCCGAGGCCCGGGAACTGCACCACCGGCTGGGCGAGGTGGCCCGGGTGGCCGGGGTGGCGGCACTCTACACGGTGGGCAGCCTCAGCGCCGCGGCGGCCGAGGGTTTCGGCGCCGGCCAAGCCCGCCATTTCACCGACCAGGCGGAACTCATCGCCCGCCTGCGCCAGGACCTGGCGCCAGGCGATCTGGTCCTCATCAAAGGCTCGCGGCGCTCGGCCATGGACCGGGTGGCGGATGCCCTCTGCGCCTCCTGGGAGGGCTGAAGCTTGCTCCTCTATCTGACCGATTGGCTCACTCAATTCAATAGCGGTTTCAGTGTCTTCCGCTATCTGACACTGCGCGGCATCCTGGGGGTCCTCACGGCCCTGATCATTTCCTTCGTCGTCGGGCCGGCCATGATCCGCCGGCTGCGCCAGTACAAGATCGGCCAGACGGTGCGCGATGACGGTCCCCGGTCCCACCTGTCCAAGGCCGGGACTCCCACCATGGGCGGGGCCCTGATGCTGGTGGGCGTCGGGATCAGCACCCTGCTGTGGTCGAATCTGGCCAATCTCTATGTCTGGATTGTTCTGCTGGTGACCCTGGCCTTCGGCGCCATCGGCTTGGTGGATGACTACAAGAAATTGGTGCTGCGCAACCCCCGGGGCCTGGCGGCGCGCTACAAGTACTTCTGGCAGTCGGTGGTCGGCCTGATCGCCGCCGTCCTGCTCTACGGCCTCGCCGAGACCCCGGCGGAGACCGCCCTGCTGATCCCCTATCTCAAGGATGTCTCGGTGCAACTGGGCCCCTGGTACATCCTCCTGACCTATCTGGTCATTGTCGGTTCGAGCAACGCGGTGAATCTCACTGACGGCCTGGACGGGTTGGCGGTCATGCCCACGGTGCTGGTCGCCGGGGCCCTGGGGATCTTCGTCTATGCCTCGGGCCATGCCAATTTCGCCGACTATCTGCGCATCCCCAGCGTCCCCGGCGTGGGGGAGGTGGTGGTCTTCTGCTCGGCCCTGGTGGGGGCCGGCCTGGGGTTTCTCTGGTTCAACGCCTATCCGGCCCAGGTCTTCATGGGTGACGTGGGCGCCCTGGCCCTGGGCGCTGCCCTGGGCGTGGTGGCGGTGGTCGTCCGCCAGGAGCTGGTGCTGCTGATCATGGGGGGGGTCTTCGTCGCCGAGACCCTCTCGGTCATGCTCCAGGTTGCCTCCTTCAAGATGACCGGCAAGCGCATCTTCCGCATGGCGCCCCTCCATCATCACTTCGAACTCCAGGGCTGGCCGGAGCCGCGGGTCATCGTCCGCTTCTGGATCGTGACCGTCATCCTGGTCCTGGTGGGACTGGCGAGCCTGAAGATCCGCTGAGCGAAAGCCGGGTAGCGTCATGCACGACCTCTTTCACCATCCCGACCCCGCAACCGGCCCCGGGGGCCAGCCCAAGACCCTGATCTTGGGCCTGGGCAAGACGGGTCTCTCCTGCGCCCGTTACCTGCGTGCCCAGGGCATCCCGGTGGCGGTCACCGACAGCCGTCCCCAACCCCCGGGGTTGGCGGCGGTGCGGGAGGAACTACCAGACTTGCCCCTCTTCCTGGGCGACTTTGACGCGGCGGCCCTGGCGGTGGCCGAGCGCCTGGTGGTGAGCCCCGGTATTGCCCTCAGTGATCCCCGCCTGGCCCCGGCCATCGGCCGCGGGGTCGAGGTGGTGGGGGACATCGAGCTCTTCGCCCGGGCGGTCCAGGCCCCGGTGGTGGCGATCACCGGTTCCAACGGCAAGAGCACGGTCACCACCCTGGTGGGGGAGATGGCCCGGGCTAGCGGCCTGCGGACCGCCGTGGGCGGCAATCTGGGCGAACCGGCCCTGGACCTCCTCGACCCCGCCATCGAGCTCTATGTCCTGGAGCTGTCGAGCTTCCAGTTGGAGACCACCCGCTCGCTGCGGCCGCGGGTGGCGACGGTCCTCAATATCTCGGCGGATCATCTGGATCGTTACCCCAGCCTGGAGGCCTACGCGGCGACCAAGGCCAGCCTGCTCCGGGGGGCCGAGGTGGGGCTGCTGAATCGCGATGATCCGCGGGTGGCGGCCATGACCGGGCTGGCGGCGGAGGATCGCTGGTTCGGGCTCGGGACGCCGCGGGACACCCCCCTGATGGTGGCCGACTATGGGCTGCGGGAGGTCGGGGGCAACACCTGGCTGGCCCGGGGGGAGGAGCCGTTGCTGCGGGCGGACGAACTGCCCCTGGCCGGTCACCACAACCTGGCCAATTCCCTGGCCGCCCTGGCCTTGGGGGAGGTCTGCGGCCTGCCCCTGGCGGCGCGGTTGGCCGCCCTGCGGGGCTTCCGGGGTCTGGCCCATCGCACCGTCCTGGTGGCGGAGCGCCGGGGGGTCCGTTGGTTCGACGATTCCAAGGGCACCAACCCCGGGGCCACGGTGGCCGCCCTACGGGGCCTGATCAATCCCCAACGTCCCGGGCGGGCGCTGCTCATCGCCGGGGGCGAGGGCAAGGGCGCCGATTTCACCGAGCTGGCGGAGGCGGTGGCCGAAACCGCCCGCACCCTGATCCTCATCGGCCGTGATGCCCCGCTCATAGAGCAGGCGATGGCGAGGCGGGTGCCGACCCACCGGGCCCGGGACCTGGACGAGGCCGTGCGGCTCGCGGCCCAACTGGCCCAGCCCGGCGATGCCGTCCTGCTCTCCCCGGCCTGCGCCAGTTTCGACATGTTCGACAACTACGAACACCGGGGCCGGGTCTTCGTCGCCGCCGTGGAGGGGCTCGGTCCGTGAGCACGCTCATCAATCCGCCCATGAGTTCCTCACCAGGTTCGCCGGAAGGGAGCGTGCGGACCCTTTCCCACCGCCAGCGCGCCCCCCGGCTGCCGGACATGGACTGGGCGCTACTGGTCTGCGCGGCGGCCTTGGTCAGCCTGGGCTTCATCATGGTGGCCTCGGCCTCCATGCCGATCGCCGATCGCACCTTTGGCAATCCCTTCCACTTCGTCCTGCGCCACGGTGCCGCCCTGGTCCTGGCCCTCTCCGCGGCCCTGAGCGTCCTGCTGGTGCCCATCCGCGTCTGGGAACGTCAGGGGACCCTGCTGTTCTTCGTCGGTCTGCTGCTGCTGGTTCTGGTCCTGATTCCGGGCCTGGGGCGCAATGTCAACGGCGCCACCCGCTGGATACCCCTGGGGCCCCTCAACCTCCAGAGCTCGGAGTTGATGAAGTTCTTCGCCGTCATCTTCATTGCCGGCTACCTGGTCCGGCGGCGGGAAGAGGTGGAGACGAGCCTCCTGGGCTTCTTCAAGCCCATGGCCCTGATCGTCATCGCCGCCACCCTGATCATGGCCGAGCCGGACTTCGGCACCACGGTGGTCCTGATGGCGACGGTCATGGGCATGCTCTTCCTCGGCGGGGTCCGCCTGCTCTATTTCGGGGGGCTGGGCGTGGCCGTGGTCCTGTCGGGGATCGCCCTGGTGCTGTCCTCGCCCTACCGGCTGCAACGGGTGACCTCCTACCTGGACCCCTGGGCCGACCCCTACAACACCGGGTTCCAGTTGAGCCAGGCCCTGATCGCCTTTGGCCGGGGCGAGTGGGCCGGGGTGGGCCTGGGCAACGGCATCCAGAAGCAGTTCTATCTGCCGGAGGCCCACACCGACTTCATCATCGCCGTGATTGGCGAGGAACTGGGCCTGGCCGGGGTCCTGCTGGTGACGGCGGCCCTGGGGGTCATCGTCTGGCGCGCCTTCCAGATCGGCTTTCGCGCCCGCCAGGTGGGACGCCACTTCGATGCCTACCTGGCTCAGGGCTTCGGCCTCGGTCTGGGTCTTCAGGGCTTGATCAATATCGGGGTCAATGTCGGGCTCCTGCCGACCAAAGGCCTGACCCTGCCCTTTCTCAGCTATGGCAGCAACAGCCTGATCGTGGCCTGCATGATCATCGCCGTGCTGCTGCGCATCGATCTGGAGACACGGCACGATCCTCAGGCCGCGGCCACCGCCGCGGTTAGCGGCAGGGTGAAATGGGCGCGCGCATAGCCATCATGGCCGGGGGGACCGGCGGTCATGTCTTTCCCGCCCTGGCGGTGGCGGAACGCCTGCGCGCCCAGGGGCACGAGGTCTTTTGGATCGGCACCCGCAATCGCATGGAGGCCCGCCTGGTGCCCGAACAAGGCTTCCCCATCGAGTGGCTGGGGATCGAGGGCCTGCGGGGCCGGGGGGCGTTGGCCCTGCTGGCCGCGCCGGGCAAGCTGGCCCTGGCCCTGTGGCAGGCGGCGGGCATCCTGCGCCACCGCCGGCCAGATCTGGTGCTGGGCATGGGCGGTTTCGCCTCCGGCCCCGGCGGGGTCATGGCCTGGCTGCTGGGTATCCCCCTGATCATCCAGGAGCAGAACCGGGTGCCGGGGTTGACCAATCGCTGGCTGGCGCGCCTGGCGCGGCGGGTCTTCCAGGCCTTTCCGGACAGCTTCCCATCCGGGCGGCACGCCGAGACCTGCGGTAACCCGGTACGCCCGGCCATCGCCGCCCTGCCAGCGCCGGGGGAGCGCCTGGCCAACCGCCAGGGACCCGCGCGCCTGCTGGTGGTGGGCGGTTCCCTCGGCGCCCGCGCCCTCAACGAGCAGGTCGCCCTGGCCCTGGCCCTGCTACCACCCCAGCTTCGGCCCCTGGTCCGCCATCAGGCCGGTGAGCAGACCCTGGAGATCGCCCGCCAGGCCTATGCCGCGGGCGGTGTCGCCGCCGAGGTCACCCCCTTCATCGCCGACATGGCGGCGGCCTATGGCTGGGCGGATCTGGTACTATGCCGCGCCGGCGCCCTCACGGTGTCGGAACTGGCCGCCGCCGGTCTGGGCGCGGTGCTGGTGCCCTATCCCCATGCGGTCGACGACCACCAGACGGCCAACGCCCGCGTGCTGGCGGACGGGGGGGCCGCCGAGATTCTCCCCCAGACCCAACTGAACCCCGCCCATCTGGGTGCCGTCCTGAGCCGCCTGCTAGGGGACCGGCCCCGCCTGCTGGCCATGGCGGAGTCCGCCCGGGCCCTCGCCGCGCCGGACGCCGCCGGCCATATCGCCGCCGCCTGCCTTGCCGAGATCCACCCATGAGTCAGCCGCAAGCCCCCTTGCCTCCCCGCCCCAGTGGTGCTGCCATCGGCAGCGCC
>WBZM01004199.1_pt1 | contig 10636 bp, 6 predicted proteins | sample 5204271 | NCBI WGS metagenome assembly WBZM01 (sample SAMN12344346, study PRJNA552823) | activated sludge metagenome | biome: Activated sludge suspended growth; feature: Nitrification reactor; material: Wastewater; isolation source: activated sludge from nitrification reactor of wastewater treatment...
CGACGCGGGCGCCCCGCCGCCCGACGCGGCCCCACCGCCGCCCGACGCCACGCCCGCGCGCCCGCCGCTGCCCGACGGCTCCGGCGTCGTCCGCGCCGTCGCCGCCGAGCGCCCCGACCTGCTGCGGAACTCCTGCGTCGACATGGGGGGCAACAACGAGTTCCTCTTCGAAGTGGTGCGGCGGCTGCGGCGGACGGACCCGCGCTGGGGCCTCAACTGGAAGCGCGGCCGCGTCGGCGACATGTCCCAGGACGTCGTCGACTACTACTACGGCCCCGCGGGCGCGCCGATGGAGGGCTCGCCCGACACCTACGTCGTCGACATGATCGGCGGCCACTGCGGCCCGACCCCGTCCCCCGCGTGGATCGACGTGACCGGCGTCGGCGGCGCCCTCGCGCTCTGGACGCTCGCGGGCCGAACCGACCTGTAGCTCACCGCGCGCAGCAGAACACGTTGGCCTCGCCCGACGGCGCCGCCACGCACTGCGCCGACGGCGCGCCGCCGGGGCAGTCGTGCGGCACCGGCATCCCCGGCGTGGTCGTGCAGAGCGTCGCCGCGATGTCCGCCGGGATCGCGCTGTCGGGCAGGCAGCGGTCGTTCGGCGTGGGCGTGGGCGTCGGGCCGGGTGCCATGTCGACGCACTGGTTCACCGCGGCGTCCTGCGCGTCGCAGCCCGCGATGCCGTAGCCCTCGTCGGTGCAGGTGACGCGCGCCCGCGCCGCGCAGGCGAGGTACGCCTCGAGCAGCGACGCACACCGCGCGGGGACCTGCTGCGCGAGCCGCCCGCAGTCGGCGACGCAGTTCTCGTTGAAGACGCCGCAGGCCGCCCGCCGCGCGTTGTCGCACACGGAGGCGCACGCCGCGGTGACGCCGCCGGGCGCGGGCGCACCGCCGCCGTCGGCCGCGGGGGGAGGCGCCCCGCGGCTCGTGGGCGCGCCGCACGCGCCGAGCATCGCCGCGCCCGCCAGGGCCAGCGCGCGAACCACCGAGAGACCGCCCGAGATGCTGTGCTGCTGCTTCATGATGAACCTCACATCCGCAAGGGACCGCCGCCACGCGTCGGTGGCGACATCGCCGTCGACCCCGGTCGCTCCACCGGCTCCGGGGACGGCGCCGCCCTGAGCAGCACGCGTGCCGCCGCGCGAAGGCCGCCGCTTCACGCAACGCGACGAACGCGCGCCGACGGATCGAGGCGCCTCCGCTCGAATTGAGCCGACCCTGCCCAACGCGCTCGCTACCCACCGCGCAACGCACAAGAAACACGGGCGGCACGCTTGCTGCGCTCACGACGCGCCGAGGGGAACGCCCGCCGCTCCCCTCCAACCACCGGGAGTCTCACCATGCGAACCGCACCCGCCTCCTCACGCCACGCCCTCCTCTCGCTCGCCCTCGCCGCCAGCGCCTCGGCCTGCCTCACCCACGGCGCATCGGGTGGCGGTGGCGGCGGCGGCGGCGGCGGTGGCGGGCTCGACGAGTCCTTCGGCACGAACGGCTTCGTCGCGACCTCGCTGGGCGTGACCGACGGCGAGGCCCGCGGCATGGCCGTGCTCCCCGACGGCCGCGCGGTGGTCGTCGGGGAGGCGCGCCCCGACGCACGCAGCCTCCGCAGCTTCGCCCTCGTCCGCTACACGCGCGACGGCCGGCTCGACCCGAGCTTCGGCGGCGGCGGGCGCGTGTTCACCGCCTTCGGCGAGAGCTTCGGCTCGGGCGCCCACGCCGCCGTCGCGCAGCCCGACGGGCGCGTCGTCGCCGTCGGCTTCGCGCGCCACCCGCAGCGCGCGCACGACACGTTCGCCGTCGCCCGCTACAACCCCGACGGCTCCCTCGACGAGTCCTTCGCCGGGGGCGGCGGCACCATCACCGCCGTCGACCCCGAGACCGGCGCCGGCCGCAACGACATCGCCCGCGCCGTCGCCCTCCAGCCCGACGGCCGCATCGTCGTCGCCGGCGAGACGGGCGGCGCCTTCAAAGACATCGCCGTCGTCCGCTACAACCGCGACGGGTCGATCGACGAGACCTTCGGCGACAGCGGCGGCGTCGTCACCGACCTCGGGGGCAACGACGCGGCCCACGCCGTCGCCGTCCAGCCCGACGGCCGCATCGTCGTCGCCGGCAGCGGCTGGACGCGCGGCCCCGGCGAGGACTTCGTGCTCGTCCGCTTCCTGCCCGACGGCCGCCTCGACCCCTCCTTCGGCGACCGCGGCGTCGCCACCGCCGACTTCCGCGGCGGCACCGACCGCGCCCAGGCCCTCGCGCTCCAGCCCGACGGCGCGGTCGTCGTCGGCGGCGTCGCGCAGTTGAGCGGCGGGTGCCGCAACCCCTGCGAGCGCTACGGCCTCGCCGCGGCCCGCTTCACCGCCGCCGGCCGCCTCGACCCCGCCTTCGGCGACGGCGGGCGCGTCCACCTCGAGCTGCTCTCGTCCTCGGGCGGCTACGGGCTGGCGCGCCTCGCCGACGGCCGCGTCGCCCTCGCAGGTCACATCGGTGACGAGGACTTCGCCGTGGCCCTCCTCCGCCCCGACGGGCGCCTCGACGCGGGCTTCGGTGACGGCGGCGTCGCGCGCACCCCCGTGGGCCCCGGCGCCGACCGCGCGGTGGCCGCGGGGGCCCTCGCCGACGGCGCCTTCCTCGTCGCCGGGCGCGCCTCCACCGAGGCCGGGTCGGCCTTCGCCCTCGCCCGCTACCGCGCCCCGTGACGCGACGGCGGCGCCGCACGCCGCCGGTGTGTGATACTCCCGGCGCCCCGTGCGCCGCGGCCAGACCATCGCCGACCGCTTCGTCATCGAGCGCCTCGCCGGCGCCGGCGGGATGGGGAGCGTCTACCGCGCGCACGACCTCGCCCGCGACGTCCCCGTGGCCCTCAAGGTGCTCGCCGAGGCGTCGACGCACGACCTCCGCTTCGCCCGCGAGGCCGAGCTCCTCGCGTCGCTCTCGCACCCCCACATCGTGCGCTACGTCGCCCACGGCGCCACGCCCTCGGGCCTGCGCTACCTCGCGATGGAGTGGCTCGAGGGCCACGACCTCGCCGCCCGCCTGCGCGACCGCGGGCTCCGGCTGCGCGACGGCGTCCGCCTCGCCGCCGCCGCCGCGCGCGCCCTCGGCCACGCCCACGCCCGCGGCGTCGTCCACCGGGACGTGAAGCCGGGCAACCTCTTCCTCGTCGGCGGCGACCCGGGCGCGGTGCGCGTCATCGATTTCGGCATCGCGCGCGCGCCGTGGCTGAGCGGCGCCACCCGCACCGGCGCCGTCCTCGGCACGCCCGGCTACCTCGCCCCCGAGCAGGCCCGCGGCGCCGCCGAGGTGGGCCCCGCCGCCGACGTGTTCGCCCTCGGCTGCGTGCTCTTCGAACTGCTCACCGGCCGCCCCCCCTTCGTCGGCGAGCACGCCGTCGCCGTGCTCGCGAAGATCCTCGCCGAGGACGCCCCGCCCGCCCACGACCTCTCCCCCGAGGCGCCCCCCGAGCTCGACGACCTCCTCGCGCGGATGCTCGCCAAGGACCCCGCGCGCCGCCCCCCCGACGGCGACGCCGTCGCCGACGAGCTCGACGCCCTCGACGCCCTCGACCTGCGCCCGTCCTTCGTCGCGCGCCCGGCCCCGACGCCGTCGATCACCGCGCGCGAGCAGCAGCTCGTGAGCGTGATCCTCGTCGCGCAGGACACGGGCGGCGACGACGCGGCCGAGGCCCCGACGGTGGTCACCGGCGACCTCGAGGCCCGCTTCGAATCCGTGCGCGCCGCGGCCGCGCCCTTCGACGCCGCGGTCGAGCCCCTCGCCGGCGGCGGCGCCCTGGTCACCCTCGCGCGCGCCGGCGTCGCCACCGACCACGCCGCCCGCGCCGCCCGCTGCGCCCTCGCCGTCCGCCGCGCGCGCCCCGACGTCGCCGTCGTGCTCGCCACCGGCCGCGCCACCCTCGCCGACCGCCTCCCCGTCGGCGCCGTCATCGACCGGGCCGCCGAACGAATCCGCCGCCTCCGCGCCGCGGGCGACGCCTCGCTCGTCGTCGACGAGGTGACCGCCGGCCTCCTCGACGCCCGCTTCGAACTCCGCGGCGCCCGCACGCCCGAGGGCTTCGAACTCGTCGGCGAGCGCGACGCCACGCCCTCGGCCCGTACGCTCCTCGGGCGCCCCACCGTGTTCGCCGGCCGCGAGCGCGAGCTCGGGGTGCTCGTCGGCGCGTGGGAGGCCTGCGTCGCCGCGCCCGCCGCGCAGGCCGTGCTGGTGACCGCCCCGCCGGGCGCGGGGAAATCCCGCCTGCGGCAGGAGTTCCTGCGGCGCTTGGAAGCGCGCGGAGATGCACCGACCGCGTGGGTGGCCGCGCCCGACCCGCTCGGCGCCCGCTCGCCCTTCGGCGTGCTCGCGCGCTGCGCCCGCGCCGCCGCGGGCATCGATGATGGCGACCGCCCCGAGCTCCGCCGCCAGAAGCTCCACGCGAGACTCGCCCGCCACCTCGGCGGCCCCGCCCTCGCGCGCGCCGCGGCCTTCCTCGGCGAGCTCGTCGGCACCTCGCCCGAAGACTCCGCCGAGCTCCGCGCCGCGCGCCGCGACGCCGACCTCATGGGCGCGCAGCTCCGCGCGGCCTTCACCGCGTGGCTCGACGCCGAGTCCGCCGCCGCGCCCGTCGCCCTCGTGCTCGAAGACCTGCACCGCGCCGACCCCGCCAGCGTCCGCACGGTGGAGTCCGCCCTCGCGGCCCTCGCCGAGCGGCCCGTGATGCTCCTCGCCCTCGCGCGCCCCGAGGTGCGCGACGAGCTCCCGGGCGCGTTCGAATCCGTCGGCGCGCTCTCCCTCGCGCTCGGCCCGCTCACGCCGCGCGCCTGCGAGCGGATCGCCCGCGACGCCCTCGGCGCCGACGCCGACGCCGACGCCGTGGCCCGCGCCGTCGCCCGCTCCGAAGGCAACGCGCTCTACCTCGAGGAGCTCGTCCGCGCCCTGGCCGAGGGCCGCGGCGAGGCCCTGCCCGAGACCGTCCTCGCGATGGTGGCCGCCCGCCTCGACCGCCTCGACGCCCACGCGCGACGGGTGCTCCGCGCGGCGAGCGTGTTCGGGCAGGAGTTCGACGAGCGCGGCGTGCTCGCGCTGCTCGGCGGCGGCGACCACACCACCCAGGTCGGCGACCGCCTCCGCCGCCTCGTCGACGCCGAGGTGCTCTCCCGCCGCGGCAACGGCTACGCCTTCCGCCACGCGCTCCTGCGCGACGCGTCCTACGCGCTGCTCACCGAGGGCGACCGCGCGCTCGGCCACCGCCTCGCCGCCGAGCACCTCGTCGCGCGCGGCGAGGACGACGCCGCCGTCCTCGCCGAGCACCTCGCCCGCAGCGACCGCCCCTCGCTCGCCGCCCCCTGGTGCCGCCGCGCCGCCGAGCGCAGCCTCCACGGCGGCGCCCTCGACGACGCCCTCGCGTGGTCGCGCCGCGCCCGCGAGGCCGGCGCCGACGGCGAGGAGCTCGGCGCCGCCCTCCGCGTCGAGGCCCGCGCCCGCTCCCTCCGCGGCGAAAACGCCACCGCCGCCGCCTGCGGCGAGGCCGCCCTCGCGCTCCTCCCACGCGGCAACGCCGCCTGGCACGACGCCGCCGCCGACCTCGCCACCACCTCGCTCCGCGCCGGCGACCGCGCCCGCCTCGCTGCCCTCGCGCGCGCCCTCCTCGACGCCCGCGCCCCCGACGACGTCGCCGCCGCCGCCAGCCGCGCGGTGGCCCTCGCGCGCGCCGCGATCCACCTCGCCCAGGCGGGCCTCGACGCCGAGGCCGCCGCCCTCCGCGACGCCCTCCGCGGCGCCCCCGACGCCGGCGCCGACGACCCCGCCGCCCGCGCCTGGCGCCTGCGCCTCGACGCGGTGGAGGCATTGCGCGCCGGCGACCCCGCGGCCTACCTCGCGCTCTCCCGCGACGTCGCCGCGGCCTTCGACGAGGCCGGCGACCGCGTGAGCGCGGCGTCGCAGCGCGGCAACGTCGGCTACGCCTACCTCGAGCTCGGCGCCTGGGCCCTCGCCGTGGAGGCCCTGCGCGGCGCCCTCACCGAAGCGACGGCGCTCCGGGCCCACTCGGTCGCCGGGCTCGTCCGGCACAACCTCGGCTTCGCGCTCGCCATGGGCGGCGACGTCGCCGCCGGTGCAGCCTTGGAGCGCGAGGCCGCCGAGGGCTTCGCCGCGCAGGGCGACCGGCGGCTGGAGGGCTTCGCGCGCGCCTACCTCGCCCGCATCGAGGCGCTCGCGGGCGACCTCCCCGCCGCCGTCCGCGAGGCGCGGGGGGCCGCCGAGCTCGCCGCGGAGGTCCCGCCGCTGCGGGCCTACGCGCTCGCGACGCTGGCGGACGCGCTGCTGGCCGGTGGTGACGCGAACGCAGCGCGCGACGCGGCCCGCGAGGCCGAGGCGGTGCGGTCGACGCTCGGGCGCGTCGAGGACGGCGAGGCGCTCATCCGCCTGGCGGACGTCGAGACGCGCGCCGCCACCGGGGACGCAGCGGGCGCGCGAACGGCCCTCGCCGAGGCCGCGCGGCGCCTCCGCGAGCGGGCGAGCCGCGTGAGCGACGAAACCCTCCGCGCGACCTTCCTCCAGGCCATCCCCGAGAACGCCCGCACCCTCGCGCTCGCCGCCGCGTGGCAGATCGACGTCGAATCCCCCGCGGGCTGACGTTAGATTCACGGCCCCGATGCCCGATGCCCCGCGCACGCTGAAGCTCCAGGTGTACGCCGCCGGCGTGAGCGCCACCGTCGACCTGCCCGCCGCGGGCACGGTGACGCTCGGCCGCTCGAACGAAGCCGACGTGAGCGTCGACGACCCGTCGGTGTCGCGCCGCCACGCCGCGCTCCACCTCGGCGACGACGTCGTCCTCGAAGACCTCCACAGCGCCAACGGCACCTTCATCCGCAAGGCGCCCCGCGGCCAGGAGACCGCCGACCTCTCCATCTCGCGCCTCGCGCCCGGCCAGCGCGTCACGCTCGCGCCCGGCGCCGCCTTCCAGCTCGGCTCCGCGGTGCTGGTGCTCCGCGCGGAGCGGTCGCCCGACGCCGACGCCGCCCCCGTCGTGCGCGACGAGGCGATGCGCAAGCTCTACCAGCTCGCCGAGCGCGTCGCGGGCGGCGCCATCAGCGTGCTCGTCCTCGGCGAGACGGGCGCCGGCAAGGAGGTGCTCGCCCGCGCGATCCACCGCGCCTCGCCGCGCGCCGCGGGGCCCTTCCTCGCGCTCCACTGCGCGGCCCTCTCCGAGACGCTGCTCGAGAGCGAGCTCTTCGGCCACGAGAAGGGCGCCTTCACCGGCGCGGTCACCGCCAAGGCCGGCCTGCTCGAGTCGGCCGACGGGGGCACCGTCTTCCTCGACGAGGTCGGCGAGCTGCCCGCGCCCGTCCAGGTGAAGCTCCTCCGCGTGCTCGAGGAGCGCGCCGTCCAGCGCGTCGGGGCCCTGCGCCCCAAGGCCATCGACGTGCGCGTGGTGTCGGCCACCCACCGCGACCTCGCCCGCGAGGTGGCCGACGGGCGCTTCCGCCAGGACCTCTACTTCCGCCTCAACGGCATCTCGCTCACCATCCCGCCCCTCCGCGAGCGCGCCGCCGAGCTCCCCGAGCTCGCCCGCGCCTTCATCGCCCGCGCCTCGGCGCAGCTCGGGCGCATCGAGCCGCCGTCCCTCTCGCCCGAGGCCCTCGCCGCCCTCGCCGCGCACCCTTGGCCCGGCAACATCCGCGAGCTCCGCAACGTCGTCGAACGCGCGGTGGTCCTGTGCGCGGGCGCGACCATCCTGCCGGCCCACCTCGCGCTCGAGGCCCCGCGCCCCGCCTTCACCCCCGCGCCCCCGCAGCCCCCGCCCGCCGCACCGGGGGCCGCACCCGCCGCACCCCCCGCACCCGGCGCCCCGCTGCGCAGCGAGCTCGAAGCCCTCGAACGCCAGCGCATCGTCGACGCCCTGGAGAAGTGCGCCGGCAACCAGACCTACGCCGCCGAGCTCCTCGGGATGCCGCGCCGGACGCTGGTCACCAAGCTCGCGGCCTACAACATCCCCCGCCCCCGCAAGCGCGGCGGCTGAAGCCTCTGCGCGGGGTCATTGACAGAACCTCCGCGCTGCGACTATGACAGCGCCCCCTGTCGGGCGACCTGCGCCCGCAATACCCCCTACAGCACAGGCACGATCGCAATGCAGAAGCCCAAGTTTCGCACGGTGGAGAAGTCGGCGTGGCTCTTCGTGACCACCCGCCTCCACCCGCAGACGCCCCGCAAGCTCGACAAGCGCACCGCCGTCCGCTCCGGCTACCTCGCCACCGCCGCCGCGGTGCTCAACGTCGCCGAGAGCAGCCTGCCCACGCCCTTCGTCGGCGAGTCGATGGGCAAGTACCTGACCCGCGTCCGCGCCGCCGCCAACCCGTCCTGAAGCCCCACGCGGCGCCCCTCCGCGGCCCGCGATCTGCAACACCACCCGCCGCCGCAACCGTTGCAGCGTCCCGATGACGCGCCGCAGCGCATGCGGATCTGATTTTCCTGGTCGCGCACGGGCCCTCCGTCGCGAAGGCGTTTCCGTGTGTGCGCACGGATGGCACCGGCCGTGCACTCCGGGCGTGCGTGGAGGTTGTGGACATGGCAGTCCTTGGTTCTCCGACCGCGCTCGAAGCGTATCGACACTCTCTCACGGGGATCTCTCCCCTCAAGCCCGACGAGGAGCGGGCGCTGGCCGAGCGCTGGCGCCAGGGCGACCAGGAGGCCGGGCGCAAGCTCATCGAGGCCTCGCTCCCGTTCGTCATCACCATCGCGACTGAGTACCGCCGCTGGGGCGTCCCCCTCGAAGACCTGATCCAGCAGGGCAACCTCGGGCTCCTCAAGGCCACGTCGCGCTTCGAGCCCGGGCGCGACTGCCGGCTCATCACCTACGCGGTCTACTGGATCCGCGCGGAGATCCGCGACTACGTCGTCCGCGCGTACCGGGTGGTCCGCATCGGCGGCAGCAAGGGCGAGCGCCGCGCCCTCCGCGCCTTCCGCCGCACACGCGAAGAAGACCCGGCGAAGCTCGCGGCCCTCGCGGGCGTCTCCACCGAGAGCGCCGCGCGCCTGCTCCCGATGCTCAAGCAGCGCGACGTGTCGCTCGACGCCGCGCCCGACGGCGAGTCGCCCGCCATCGACCGCCTGCGCGACAACGGCGCCTCCCCCGAGGAGGAGGCGATGGAGCACGACGAGGACGAGCACACCCGCGGCCGCATCGGCGAGGCGATGTCCCACCTCTCCGAGCGCGAGCGCTGGATCCTCGAGCACCGGATGTTCGGCGAGTCGGAGGTGACCCTCGAGTCCCTCGGCCGCGAGCTCGGCATCTCCAAGGAGCGCGTCCGCCAGATCGAGGCCCGCGCGCTCCAGAAGCTCCGCGGCGCCCTCAGCGACCTCGCCGCGTAGGCGCCGCCGCCGGCCCGAACCACACCGGGTTGGTGAACGCGAACGGCACCCCCTCGGCGTACGGCAGCACCGCGTCCAAGCCCCCGCGCGGCCCCCGCGCCACGGCCACCACGAAGCTCCCCGGCGACAGCGCCAGCGTCACCTCCGCGTCGAGCCGCTCCACCGCGCGCGACGGCCGCACCGTCACCGTCGCCGCGCGCGTCCCGTCGCGGTAGAGCTCGACGCCGCTCACCGGCAACCACGGCGCGGCCCGCACCCGCACGCGGAAGCGCACGGGCGTGTTGGCCCGCACCGGCACCGTGTCGCCCGGCTCGGCCTCGCCCGCCGTGAGCAACAGCATCGGCCCCGACGTCACGAAGGCCCGGCCTCGCCGCAGCGCCGCGAGGATGTCCGACGGCGCGCGCGCGGCCTCGGTCACGTGGACGTACGTCCGGGGGTAGCCAGCCCACTGGTAGAGGACGCGGTGCGAGTCGCTCGACCCGGTTCCCACGTAGCGCCGCCCCGCCGCGAGGAGCGACATCCAGTCGCGGAGCACGTTCTCCACCTGGTCCATGCGGTTGATGTAGTGCCCGTTGAAGACCTCGATCGCGTCGAAGCCCGGGTCGTACTCGGGCGACACCGCGCGCTGCGTCCGCACGTCGAGCCCGGTGGTGTTGAAGTACCCGATGTTGGGCTGCATCCGGGGGTGGTTCACCTGGATGATCGCGTCGGGGTTGTTCGCGCGCGCCGCGCGAAAGATCTGCCGGGGCGTGGTGTTGAGGAAGGGCGGGGGCCCGCCGCCCGGCACCGCGGGGTCGGGGCGGTAGGGGTAGACGTTGAAGTGCCCCCAGGGCTGCGCGCTCCGGTCGGTGGTCACCTCCACCGCGGGGACCCACTGGAGCGCCTCCTCCACCGCGCCGGCCATCATCGCCACGCCCGCGCCATAGTCCCCGACGACGTTGTGCTCGGTGGGCGTCGCGAACCCGACGCCCTCGGCCACCAGCGACGCGACCCGGTCCTCCACCGTGACGCGCGAGTCGAAGCTCGGGTTGGCGTGGACGTGCAGGTCGCACCCCACCCAGTCGGTCATCGCGACGACCCGGCGGATCCGCGCGTGGACGTCCGCCCGCATCGTCTCGGTGACCGTCACCTCCTGCGCGTCGACCGCCCACTCCGGGCCGTGCGACACGGTCACCCGGTAGCGCCCCGGCGGCACCGGAACCTCCGTGCGCCCCTGCAGCGCGATCGCCACCGGCCCCGCGCCCGCGGCCCGGTCGGGCGGCCCGAGGTTGGG
>WBZM01004200.1_pt1 | contig 10630 bp, 8 predicted proteins | sample 5204271 | NCBI WGS metagenome assembly WBZM01 (sample SAMN12344346, study PRJNA552823) | activated sludge metagenome | biome: Activated sludge suspended growth; feature: Nitrification reactor; material: Wastewater; isolation source: activated sludge from nitrification reactor of wastewater treatment...
GAAGCCGAAATCGCCGGCAAGACGGCCGCGGAAGTCGCCAAGGCCCCTGAAGCGCCTGCAAAGCCCGTGGCGCCGCCTCCACCGCCGCCAGCGGCGCCGAAGACCGAGCCGCCGAGGACCGAGGGCGCGGAAACGCCGAAGGCGGAAGCGGCGAAACCTGAAAGTCCCAAGCCGGCGCCCGGGAAGCCGACTCTGCCGCCGGTCCCGCCGCGCGCCGCTGCGCCGAGCGCCCCGGCGCCCCAGCCTCCTGTCGCCAGGCCGACCGTTCCTCCGCCTCCGGCTCCCCAGTCTCCGCTTCCCAAGCCGCCGCTTCCCACGCCTCCCGGGCCTGCCGGCGAAAAGCCGGCCGCGCCGGCGGCGCCGATTCCGGCAGTTCCGCCCAAGCCCTTCGCCTTCCGGCCGCCCGCGGCCGTCGAAGCCGAGAAGGCCGCCAGAAAGGCTGAAATCGAGAAGGCCGAAAGCGAGAAGGGCGAGCAAGAGAAAGCCAAGATCGACAAGGGCGAGGAGGCCGATAGCGGCGAGACTGCGGACAACGAACTCGAATCGCCGCCATCGCTCAAGCCGCCGCGTCCGCGCGAGGCGCCGCGTCCGGCCGCTCCCAGCCCCGCGACCCAGAATGGGCGCGGCAACCGGCTGTGGATCGTCGGGGGCGTGGTTGTTGGCGTCGTCCTGCTGATCGCCGGCCTCGCCATCAAGCTCCGGGGCCGCCCCGAAGATCTCGCCAAGCTGCGGCCCGCGCCGGCCGCGCCGGCCGAGCAGCAGTCTTCGGGCAAGATCGCCGGCCGCGTCGGCGGCGAGAACCCCTCGACGACGCCCGAGAAGACCGAGAACAAGACCGCGCCGGCGCCCGCGCAGAACCAGCCGCCCCTGCCCGTCGCCCATCGCGCCGCCCTGTTGCTGGAAGCGCCGGAGACGCCGGAGAAGGTGAAGACCTACATCGGCTCGGTCGTCTGGCGCCTCGACAACGTGCCCACAGGTCCCGGCCAGCCGCTCGGAACGGCCATTCATGCGGAAGTCGAGATTCCCGACGCCAAGGTTCGGATGACCATCGACATCCAGAAGAACACGGACGCCTCGCTCAACGCCTCGCACACCATCGAGGTGCGCTTCGCGCTCCAGCCCGGCAGCGTCCTCCCCGGCGTGAAGCAGATCGGCGCCGTGCAGATGCGGCGCGAGGACATGGCCAATGGCGACGGCCTGGCCGGCGTGCCCGTGCCGATCACCGAAACCTATTATCTCGTCGGTCTCGCGCGCGGCGACATGGAAGCCCGCAACATGGAGCTTCTGAAGAACCGCGGCTGGCTGGACGTGCCGCTGGCGCTGACCAACGGCCGCATCGCCAAGTTCAGCCTGGAGAAGGGCGCGTCCGGCGACCGCGTCATCAACGACGCCCTCAGCGTCTGGGCGCAGCAGAAGTAAGCCGGGCGATCCGGCGACAAAAAAGGCGGCGCATTCGCGCCGCCTTCCTGTTTTCCGAAGCGTCTGACTTCAGCGCACGTGCGCCTCGATGCGGGGCTTGGACGCCGCGATCTGCGCCGGCGCCGTTTCCAGCTTGGCGACGCCCTCGCGCACGGCGGCCTGCACCTTCTCGAAGGCGCGCACCTCGATCTGGCGCACGCGCTCGCGCGAGACGCCGAATTCTTCCGAAAGCTCTTCCAGCGTCATCGGCTCGTCGCGCAGGCGCCTCGCCTCGAAGATGCGGCGCTCGCGGTCGTTGAGCACGCTCAGCGCGCCACGCAAGGCGGTCAGCCGGTTGTCGCTCTCCTCGCTGTCGGCCAGGATCGTCTCCTGGCTGGCGCTGTCGTCGACCAGCCAGTCCTGCCATTCCGCCTCGCCGTCGGAGCGCAGCGGCGAATTGAGCGAGGCGTCGCCGCCGAGGCGGCGGTTCATCTCGACTACTTCCTGCTCGCTGACGCCGAGCTTGTGGGCGATCGCCTTGACGTTCTCGGGACGAAGATCGCCTTCCTCGAGCGCGGAAATCTGGCTCTTGGCCTTGCGCAGGTTGAAGAACAGCTTCTTCTGGTTGGCGGTCGTGCCCATTTTCACGAGCGACCACGAGCGCAGGATGTACTCTTGTATCGCCGCGCGGATCCACCACATGGCGTAGGTGGCGAGGCGGAAGCCCTTGTCGGGCTCGAACCGCTTGACTGCCTGCATCAGGCCGACATTGCCTTCGGACACGACTTCGCCGATCGGCAGGCCGTAGCCGCGATAGCCCATGGCGATCTTGGCGACGAGGCGCAGGTGCGACGTCACGAGCTTGTGGGCGGCGGCGGAATCCTGATGCTCGCGCCAGCGCTTGGCGAGCATGTATTCCTGCTCCGGCTCGAGCAGCGGAAACTTGCGAATTTCGGTGAGGTAACGCGAAAGCCCACCGCTTTCGCCAGCAATCACAGGAAGGGCAGCAGCCATCTTCTCCTCCGGGGCCCCCGTTTCGGCAGGCCTTCTGGCGGCCGCGAAACGCCGACCGCAACACGCACATATAGGGCGGTTGGACCGTGGCCGAAAGAGGGCGGAACGCCGACTGCCCGGTCAAGATTACGTTAAATATCCGTAATCTTGGGCGGTTCGAGCGTTAACGCGCCTGTTCGCCCCCGAGTTCCGAAAGAGCCGCGACGACCTTGTCGAAGTCGGCTGGCGCGGGGCTTTCGAAGGCGAGCGCCTCCCGGCTGACGGGATGGGGAAACTCGAGCCGGGCGGCGTGCAGCGCCTGCCGCCCGAGCGCCGCGACCGCCGCCCGCGCCGCTTCCGGCAGCAGTTTTTCCTTGGTGCGGAAGCCCGTGGCGTAGACGGGGTCGCCGATCAGCGGATGGCCGATATGGGCCATATGCACGCGGATCTGATGCGTGCGGCCCGTTTCGAGCTGACACGCGACAAGCGCCGCCACCGGCCGGCCCGCCTTGTCCGCGCCAAAGGTCTCCAGCACGCGCCAATGCGTGACGGCTTCCTTGCCGCGATCCCCGCGCTGCACGGCCATTTTCTCCCGCTGCGTCGGATGGCGGCCAAGGGGCGCGTCGATCATTCCGGTCGTGCGATCCGGCGCGCCCCAGACCAGCGCCAGATATTCGCGCAGGAACGGCATGGTGCGGCCGTGGTCGGCGAAGAGGTCCGCAAGCTTGCGGTGCGCCCTGTCGGTCTTGGCGACGACCAGCAGGCCGGACGTGTCCTTGTCCAGGCGGTGCACGATGCCCGGCCGCCTTACCCCGCCGACGCCCGACAGGCTCGCCCCGCAATGGGCGATCAGCGCGTTGACCAGCGTGCCGGCCTCGTGGCCCGCCGCCGGATGGACGACGAGGCCGGCCGGCTTGTCGATGACGATGAGCTGGTCGTCCTCGTAGACGACATTGAGGGGAATATCCTCGGCCTTGGGTTCGGCGGGCGCGGCGGCGGGAATGTCGATCTCGACGGCCGCCCCGCTCGCGACCTTTGCCGCGGCGTCGCGCGCGGGCGCGCCGGCGACGCGCACATGGCCGGCCTCGATCAGCGATTTCACGCGCGTACGGGAAATGGCGGCGGCGGCGAGTTCCGGCCGTTCCGCGAGATAGCGGTCGAGCCGTCCGCCCTCCTGCGGGCCGACGACGAAGGCGTGTCGGGTCGCTTGATCGTTCATGGCCTGCAGATAGCGAGGCGCGGGCCCCGCCGCAATCGCTTGCGAAGATCGGCGCCGCCATGGTCCATGAGGCCATGGCGCGCGAAAGACCCCGAATCGCCGTGATCGGCGCAGGCCCAGCCGGCCTCATGGCCGCCGAGACCGCCGCGTGCGCCGGCTGCGCCGTGATCGTCTACGAGGCGATGCCGACGCCCGGCCGAAAATTCCTGATGGCCGGACGCAGCGGGCTCAACATCACCCATGCGGAAGATTTCGAGCGCTTCGTCGGCCGCTACGGCGCGGACGCCGGATGGATGCGGCCGATGCTGCAGGAATTTTCGCCCGCCGACATGCGCGCCTTCTGCGCGCGCCTCGGCGTCGAAACCTTCGTCGGCTCCAGCGGCCGCGTCTTCCCGAAAGCGATGAAGGCCTCGCCGTTGCTGCGCGCCTGGCTGGCGCGGCTGTCGGGCCTCGGCGTCGAACTCCGCACGCGCGCGAAACTCGTCGATCTGACGGCGGACGCCAGGCCGGTTCTCGAGATCGCCGGCGCCCGCATCGCGATCGAGGCCGAGGCGACCATACTCGCGCTCGGCGGCGCGAGCTGGCCGCGCCTCGGCTCCGACGGCGGCTGGGCCGGCCTGCTCGCGCGGCGCGGCGTGGCGCTTGCGCCCTTTCGACCATCGAACTGCGGCCTCGAAATCGCATGGTCTCCAGCGTTCCGCGAAAAATTCGAAGGGCGGGCGATCAAGACCGCGCGCTTTGCCTTTGGAGGCCGGAGCGTCGCCGGAGAAGCGGTCGTCACGCGCCGCGGGCTCGAAGGCGGTCCCGTCTACGGGCTGTCGGCTGAGATCGGCGCGGCGTTGCGCGCGGGCCGCGCGGCGGCGATCCAAATCGATATGAAGCCCGATCTCGATGAAAGCGCGCTCGCCGGGCGCCTGGCGCGACGACGGAGCAAGGACAGTTTCGCCAACGCGCTACGCAAGACCGTCGGCCTGTCGCCGCTCGCCGCGGCTCTCCTGCGCGAAAGCGATCCGGCGATTGCGACGCGCGATCCCCACGCCCTCGCGCGCCAGATCAAGACATGCAGCCTTCCCGTGACGGCGGTCGCGGGCCTCGACCGCGCCATATCCTCGGCCGGCGGCGTCGCGCTCGACGAGATCGACGGCGGGCTGATGCTGAAGAAGCTGCCCGGCCTGTTCGTCGCGGGCGAAATGCTGGATTGGGACGCGCCGACCGGCGGCTATCTCCTGCAGGCCTCGTTCGCCACCGGCCGGCGCGCGGGAGAGGCGGCGTCCGCATACGCGCTGCACGCGCGCGCCTGAACGCGCGTCGGCGAAGACTCAGTCCGCATTTTCGTCCTGCGGCGCCGACGGCGCCTGGCCGCCGACCGGCGGAGGCGCGTCGGACAATTCTTCCGTGGCGACATGGCCCGTCACTTCCAGCGCCGCGGCCGTTCGCGAGAGGCCGAGATCGGCGGCCTTTCTCTGCAAGTCCTGGATCAGGCCGAGCAACAGGAGGGGATTCGAGGAGGATGTCATGGAAAACCGGCAAAACATGCAGTTGAGGCGATATCAGAGACTTATGATACCAGAACAAAACAACAAACAAGCGGACGAAACTGGACAATTTGCGGCAAATTGCCCCTCCATAAGATTAGATGAAATATTCCAGCCTCTTATCCAGAATATCAGCCGAAAGTCGAAGGCCTGGAGCAGGATGGTTCTTGGCGGAAACTGCGCCGTGATCGCGAGCCGTCATCGCGAGCGATGTCTCGCAATGACGAGCGCTCGATTCCAGCAAATGTCATCCCGCCTCAAAGCGTGAACTCGCCCCTGCGCATGACAGGCGTGCGCGCGCCGGCGGCGGTCAGCCCGTCGACGTCGATCTCGTGCGAGCCGATCATCCAGTCGATATGAATGAGGCTGCGGTTGGCGCCGCGCGCGCGCAATTCGTCCTCGCTCATCTTGTCGCCATCGACGAAGCACTTGCTGTAGGCCTGGCCGAGCGCGATGTGACTCGCGGCGTTTTCGTCGAACAGCGTGTTGTAGAACAGCAGCCCGCTTTTCGAAATCGGCGAGGAAAAGGGCACTAGCGCGACTTCCCCGAGCTGGGCTGCGCCTTCGTCCGTCTCGAGCACACGTTGCAGCACGTCCTGCCCCGTGCGCGCCTTCGCCTCGACGATGCGGCTGTTTTCGAACCGGACCTCGATGTCCTCGATCAGCGCCCCCATATAGGAGAGCGGCTTGGTCGCACGCACGACGCCCGATACGCGCTCGCGATGCGGCGTGGTGAAAACTTCCTCCGTCGGAATATTGGCGTTGCACACGACGCCGTTCTTCGCTTCCGACGCGCCTCCGACCCATTCGTGTCCGTCGGCGAGGCCGACCGTCAGGTCCGTGCCCGGGCCCTTGAAATGCAACGCATGGAAGCGATGCGCGTTCAGCGTCGCGGTGCGCTGCGCGAGCCGCGCATTATGCGCCGCCCATTCGGACGCGGGATCGTCCCCGGTCACACGCGAGGCGGAGAAGATTGCGTCCCACAATCTGGCGAGCGCGCGTTCGGCCGGATCGTCGGGAAACACGCAACGCGCCCAGGCTGGCGTCGCCGCCGCCACGATCGTCCAGTTGATGGCGAAGCCCGCGATCAGTTCGAGCGCCGGGCTATAAGCCTTGGAGCGCGCACGATTGGCGCGCGCGACCTTTGCGGGATCCTGCCCCGACAGCAGCGTCGGGTCCTCGCCCACGATGGCGAGGCGCGCAGCGCCCCCGCGATAGGCCTGCGCCATGCCTTCGTAGAGCCAGGCCGGCGCGGCGTCGAACGAGCCGTCCTCGGCGAACCGATAGCGCGCGAGTTGCTGCTGGTCGTCGGCGAGAATGACGGTCACCAGCGAAGCGCCGGCGCGATAGGCGTGTTCGGTGACGCGGCGGGCGAGATCGAGCGCCTCGACCGGCGCGGTCATCACCACTTCCTGACCGGCGCGCACATTGAGGCCGACCCGCACGGCCGTCTCGGCGAGGCGATCGAGCTTGATCGCATGATCGGCGGAAAGCATGGGCGAGGGCTTGTTCATGGCGGCTCCGGAGATTGCGCATCGGGGCGGCGCGAATCTGCAGCGGAATCTAGCGCGCGACCCACGTCAGGGAAACGCGGGCGTCGGCCTCGCCTTGCCCGGTTGCGGCTGAACGGCGCCAACGCCGCGGCCCAGCCATCCGGCGGCGCGTCGGAAAGGTCGGCCGGGAAGGACGGCAGCAGCTCGAAATCGAGGCGCTCGGCGTCTGACGATCACGGCTGGCGTCGTTTCCTCGACCGCCACGCCCTCTCGCAGGACACGGCGCGTCGCCACGCCCCGCGCGAGCAGCGCCCGCAAGTCGCACGTTTCCATCACGCGCGCGCGCTCGCCAGTTCGCGCTTGCGATCCGCGATCGCGGCGCGCGCCAGACCGAAGGTCAGGCGCACGGCCTCAAATCCGTCATAGGACACAGACCCGTCGCGCAGGCCCGCCAGCGTCTTCGACAGGAGGCGGTCGAGCTCTTCGTCGATCGGCGCAAGGGCCGTTTCGTCCTTCGCCGCCTTGGCGCGCGTCGCCAGATCCTGAAACGTGTCGGCAAGCTGCCCCGCCTGGATCGGCGTCACGCGCGTCACCTGCGAATAAAGCCACAGGAAGCCGGAGCCGACGAGGCTGCCGATCCACAGGACGAGAAAAAGCAGATCGCTGTAGCGATCGAAGAATGTCTTGGTCTGGTCGTCGAAATAGGCCGCTGCCGCGGGATGGGCCAGGATGATCGCTTCCTTCTCGGTGTTGGCCGGCTGGATGTTCGTGGCGTAGCGATCGGGCACGCCGAGCTGGTCCTTGTTCTCGAAGACCGCGGCGACGAGCGCGCGCCCCACCGTGTCGGGCAGGCCCTGTCGCGCGACAAGAATGTCGTCGACGGCGATCGAATCCGTTTCCTCTTCCGGCACCTGCGGCGAGGGAATGATCTCGCCGGCCTCGATCGACTCGTTTTCCACGCCGTGCATCCGGTCGGCTATGCCCTTCGCGCCGTCGAGGTCGATCAGCTTGAAATTCGCCTTCTGGTTCTTGCCCAGCCAGAAGCGGTCGGACGCCAGCCCCGACTTGCGCGCCATGAAGAAGACGGCGGCCGGGCCGCCGGGCTCGAACAGGCTGGCCCAGTCCTCGGGCTTGCGCTGCTCGATATGCGTGGAGTCGGGAAAGTCGAAGCGCGCGAGAATGGCGCGCACCAGCGAGAGATCGCGCGAGTCGGTCGAGATGATCGCGAGCTTCTTGCCCTTCAACGCCGCCATCGACTTGGGCACGGCGTTTTTCGGCACGGCTATCAGCAGGATCGAATGTTCGAGCTGGGCGATGGCCCGCGCGCGCGGCGGCGTCTTCGTGTCGGAGCGCACGATCACCATGTCCGCGCGCCGCTGCGCGAACTGCTGGACCGCGGCTGTCGGGCTGTCGAAATTGCGGATGATGATGCGCACGCCACGATTGCGCGCAGCCGCCTCCTGCAAGTTGTGCGCGAACAGATCGCTCGCGGAATCCTTCCGGCTGACCGCGAAGACGAGATTGCGCTCGGCGACGAACAGGCGCGCGGCGAAGGCGCCGCCGACGGCGATCAGCAGAGTGAGCAGAATGAAGGCCCATCTTTGGCGCCGGTTGCGGCTCGTCGCGCTCGCGGCGTTCGCGAACATCGCCTCCGCCGCATTCAGGACAGGACCTACCGCGACGGCTTTCTTCGCGGGTTTGCTGATCGTCAAGCCGCCTCGCCTCATCGCATGTCGTCCGCGCGCCGGACGTCCTTCATGCCACGGACCGCTGCGCCGTCAAAGCGCGCCGGCTTGACCCGCCGCAAAGGCCGCCGAGCTTGACCCGGGTGGCCCGGGCGGGCATCTAGCGCCCTTCCCGAAAGCGAGACCCATGATCCGATCCGCCCTCATGAACGTGATGACCGCCGCCGCCCTCAAGGCCGGGCGCGGTCTGAAGCGCGATTTCGGCGAGGTCGCCAATCTTCAGGTTTCCGTGAAGGGCCCCGGCGACTTCGTCAGCGCCGCCGACCGGCGGGCGGAGAAGACGCTGTTCGAGGAATTGGCCAAGGCCCGGCCCGGCTACGGCTTCGTGATGGAGGAATCCGGCCGCGTCGAGGGGACGGACGCCAGCCACACCTGGATCATCGATCCGCTCGACGGCACGACCAATTTCCTGCACGGCATCCCCGTCTTCGCGATTTCGATCGCGCTGGAGCGCGAGGGCCAGCTCGTCGCCGGCCTCGTCTACAATCCGGCCGACGACGACATGTTCGTCGCCGAGCGCGGCCAGGGCGCCTGGCTCAACAATCGCCGGTTGCGCGTGGCGCAACGCCGCGAACTCGCCGACAGCCTGATCGCGACCGGCGTGCCGCATCTCGGCAAGGCCAAGGAGCATCCGCGCTTCAAGCAGGAGCTCGCCGCCGTCATGACGCGCGTCGGCAATATCCGCCGCTTCGGCGCGGCCTCGCTCGACCTCGCCTATACGGCGGCCGGCCGGTTCGACGCCTATTGGGAGCGCACCCTGCAATCGTGGGATATTGCGGCGGGCATCGTTCTGGTGCGCGAGGCCGGCGGCTTCGTCAGCGACATGTCCGGCGGACAGGACATGCTCGCCAAGGGCGAGATTCTGGCCGGCGGCGAGACCATTCAGCGCGCCCTCGGCGATCTCCTGCGCAAGGCCTGAAAAGCCGCTTGACGTCCCCAACCCCGCCATAGTCCCGCGCCATTGCTACGGACAGGAGGTTGATGGCATTCTCGCCGCGCGGCGGGGCAAGAATCGAGGATCGACATGGCGGCCGAAAAGGTTCGCACGGAGCTCTCCAGCCCACGCATCTTTCTCATTCGCATGGGCGTTTTTCTGGCGCTGGCGGGTTTTGTCGCCTTCATCCTGCACGATCAGATCCAGCGCGCCTTCATGGCCAACCCCGGCCTCAACGGCCTGATTCTCGGCGTGCTCGCCGTCGGCGTCGTCATGGCCGTGGCGACCGTCCTGCGCCTCTTCCGCGAAATCCGCTGGGTCAACGCCTGGGGCGGCCAGGACGCCGTCGAGGCGCCCGCCCCGCGTCTGCTTGCGCCCATGGCGCGGCTCGCCGGCGACGGCCGCGCCATCTCGACCATCACGCTGCGCGCCATCCTCGATTCGGTCGCCACCCGCCTCGACGAGAGCCGCGAGATCCTGCGCTACCTGACCGGCCTCCTGATCTTCCTGGGCCTGCTCGGCACGTTCTGGGGCCTGCTCGAAACCGTCGGCTCGATCGGCGACGTCATTTCCGCGATGAAGGGCGGCGCGGAATCCTCCGTCCTGTTCGAGGACCTGAAGGCCGGCATCGCCAAGCCTCTGTCAGGCATGAGCCTGTCCTTCACGGCGTCGCTGTTCGGCCTTGCCGGCTCCCTCGTGCTCGGGTTTCTCGACCTGCAGGCCGGACAGGCGCAGAACCGCTTCTACATTGAACTCGAGGACCGCGTCTCGGCCGCCGCCGTCGACGTTTCCGCCGCCGCGGCGGCCGGCCTCTCGCCGGACCTGCGCGCCACGCTGGAGCGCGTTTCCTCGGCCTCCGATTCCTCGGGACAGCGCGCCGCTTCCGCCGCCATGGCCAACCTCGCCGACGGCGTGCAGGCGCTGGTCAAGCACATGCGCGCCGAACAGCAGATGATCCGCGACTGGGTGGAGCAGCAGGCCGGCCAGAACCGCGAGATCAAGAAGGCGCTCGACCGCCTCGTCGAAGAGCGCGAGAAATCCTGATGGCCCTTTCGCGCAGCAGGCGTATCCGCTCCGGGCCAGACTACTGGCCGGGCTTCGTCGACGCCCTGTCGACCATGCTGCTCTCCTTCGTCTTTCTCATCACCGTGTTCATGACCGCGCAATTCTTTCTCTCGCGCGACGTCACCGGCAAGGATGCGGCCCTTCAGCGGCTCAACAGACAGATCGAGCAGCTCACCGCGCTTCTCGCGCTCGAAAAGTCGGGCAAGGAGGAGGCGCAATCCTCTCTCGCCACCCTCGCCGCCACGCTC